>Ga0265780_10000306_pt1 | contig 76829 bp, 75 predicted proteins | sample P1T30metagenome_FD_192432 | JGI IMG/M metagenome (GOLD analysis project Ga0265780, IMG submission 192432) | Plant litter microbial communities from East Loma Ridge, Irvine, California - P1 T30 | ecosystem: Environmental > Terrestrial > Plant litter > Unclassified | place: USA: California...
TGGCCGAACTGGACGCAGAAAATGCGCGGCTGCGCAAGGAGTTGGCGGCGACGAAGATGGAGCGAGATATAGTAAAAAAAGCGGCCGCGTACTTTGCGCAGGAGTCGCTGCCAGGTACGCGTGGATGAAAATAGCGCGACTCGATTTTCCGGTGACGATGCTGTGCAAAGCACTGGGCGTATCGCGCAGTGGCTTCTACGATTGGCTGCACGCCAAGCCGTCGACAAGAGCACAGGAGGACTCCCGGTTGAAGGTACTGAGATAGCCCCTTGATTCACCAGACACAGTCTCTGATGTATCCTTATGGATAGGAATAAGACTGTGAATATGACTAGGAACAACCAAACCATCGAAGTCGTGACGGTATCCGAAGAGCGGTGCCGCCGCTGGTCAGCGCAAGAGAAGGCTGCGCTTGTGAAGGAAACGTACGAGCCGGGAATGAGCGTGTCGCTCGTGGCACGCAAGCACGGAATCAGTGCCAGCCAGCTGTTCAGTTGGCGCAAGCTTGAGCGCGAAGGTGCCCTGGTAGCCGTGCATTCCGGTGAATCGGTAGTGCCGGCGAGCGAGTTGGCAGCGGCACGTGCCCAGATCGCGCAACTGCAACGCATGCTCGGCAAGAAGACAATGGAAGCAGAAATCTTGCGCGAGGCGATCGAGGTAGCCCGCGAAAAAAAGTGGATTGCGCGCTCACCCTTATCGGACAAGGACGGGCAGTAAAGCCGGTCTGCGCCGCCCTCGGTGTAGCGCGCTCGCATGTTATTGATCGCCTTGCGCGTCCAGCAGACTGGGTCGACGGCCGCACCATCGTCAGGCTTGACCTGGTCGCTGATGCGATGATCGCCGATGCGGTTCGTGCCGAGATCACGGCATTGCCGACCTACGGCTACCGCCGCGCCGGCGCCCTGGTGAACCGTACGCGCAGTTTGATGGGCCTGCAGCCCGTAAATCACAAGCGCATGTATCGCGTGATGAAGGCGCAAGGACTGCTGTTGCCGAAGTCGCCCAAGCGCCGTGACAGTGGCCGGACTCACGATGGCAAGGTGGCGGTCGAGAAATCGAACCAGCGCTGGTGCTCGGATGGCTTTGAGATCGCCTGCGAGAACGGTGACGTCGTGACGGGCGTATTCATGAAGGACTGCTGTGACAGAGAGATCATCGCTTGGCGTGCCTGGATCGGCCGGGGCCTGCCTGGTGAACCAGTACGCGACATGATGATCGAGGCGGTAGAAGCGCGTTTTGGAAGCACGGACGAGCGAGCGATTACGCTTGAATTCCTGAGCGACAACGGCGGCGCTTTCCGAGCAATCGAGACGCATGCCCTGGCCTATGAATTGGGGATTAAGCCGGTGCATACGCCAGTGAATAGCCCGCAGTCGAATGGCATGGCAGAGAGCTTCGTGAATACGTTTAAACGCGATTACGTCGCCTGCATGGACCGTAGCAGCGGCGCCGTTGTGCTGGCCCAGCTGCCCGATGCCTTCCGGCATTTCAACGAGGTGCATCCGCATTCGGCGCTGGGCTACAAATCGCCACGCATGTTTAGAAAAGAGCGACGGCGTCAGGCTCTGGAAACTGACGCTAATTAAGCATCAGGCTGTGTCCGGGAATAGCGGGGCAAGATCAGTACTGATCACCGCCGCGCACCGGCAAAGCCGCGAGACCTATGGCACGCGGCGCGTCAAGCACGAACTGGCTGCGCAGGGCCACGAGGTCGGACGTGATCGCGTTGGACGGCTGCGCAGGGAGCTCGAACTGCGTTGCAAGCAGCGGCGTAAATTCGTGGCCACGACTAACTCCAGGCACGATCTTCCGATCGCCGAGAATTTGCTGGAGCAGCAGTTCACGCCAACGCGTCCGAGTGAAGTCTGGGTCACGGACATCACCTACATTCCAACTGCCGAAGGCTGGTTGTATTTGGCCGGCCTGAAGGACGTTTTCACTTGCGAGATCGTCGGCTATGCGATGGGCGAGCGCATGACGCAGGATCTGACGGCGCAAGCGCTGTGGAGGGCTTTCGCCAACAAACGCCCGGCGCCGGGACTGATCCATCATTCGGATAGAGGCAGTCAATATTGCGCCCACGCTTACCGCGATCTGGTAGCGCAATTTGGAATGCAAGCCTCGATGTCGCGGAAGGGGAACTGCTACGACAACGCGCCGATGGAGAGTTTTTGGGGCACATTGAAAAACGAGCTTGTTCATCATCGGCGCTACGCCACTCGCGCCGAGGCGCAAGCATCGATCCAGGAATACATCGAGATTTTCTATAACCGACAGCGGCGCCACTCCCGCATCGGATTTGTTCCGCCGGCGTTGTTCGCTGAAGAATTCAGCAAACCGCCGCAGGCGGCTTGAGACAAGCGTGTCCGTTATTGACAGTACACCTCAGTACATTGCCAATTTTTCGTGAACGAACTCTCCAGGTAAGCGATCACCGCGGACATAGGCAACCAGATGGCGATGCACTTGTGACCAGGCTTGTAACGGTTCAGTTGTCTGCATTGATCTAAGCATTGTTGTTTTCCTAGTCGTTCCAGTCGCGATACATGTGCCAGCGCTGGTCGCGATGCCTGGTTCATGCTCCTTCCAGCAATCTTAGGCACATCGACTACGGATGACGCGTTAGCGACTTTGCCGAAGGCAATCGACAGCGCTCCGACCACGAGGCGCATATTTTGAATCTTCATTGATTTCCGTTTGTTCCTGCATAGGACAACATCGAAGGCATACTACGTGCCGTGGCATCGAAGCCCATCGCTGTGCTGTCTTACGAAAAATAGCTCCGGTTTGCGTCATCATATTCAGGACCTAAATACGATGTAAGGTAACTATGACCCTCGTCTCCTTGGTAATATCTCCACTCAGTACCATCGATCGTCGCTACGAAGTAAACTCCGTCTTGATCCAGTTGAACGGTGACTGGGTGCCAGTTGTAGAATGTTACCTCGGTCCGAACATATTGCTGTTCAGCGTCTAACCTTACCTGATTTTCAATTTGTGCAGGAACGAAATAGAACCAGCTTTCTCCGTTGCCATCACGCTTACTGACTTTATAGAAACGCGCTTTTTTTGAATTGGTCATGTTGCAGTTTTTCCTATGAGTTCGCAGGAGCTTGGTACTTAAGTACGAATCGATTTCCCATATCGGTCAAATGGTAGCCGCCCGTCATGTTGTAGTCGATCAGCCCCCAACGCCTTAGATTTGAGGCTGCTATCTTGGCTTCAATCGGGCCGGGGCATTGGTGTCCCCCCGACCTTGATGGTGTTCTTCTAGGCGGTTCGGATCGATATATCCACCCGCTGCGGCCGCAAACCCAAGAAGATACTTTTCGTGGTTGCTTAGCTGTTCAATTCGCACGGGGAGTACAATTTTCCACACTTTTACCAAGCTCCTCGATGCACATCTATAAATCGCGCTGACAATCCACCATGTGCACTGGCTAGCAGTAAACATCATCACGCCAAAAGCCACCCATTTCCATCCGTCCGGAGCCACTGGAATCCAATGAACGTAGGTAGGCCCCAAGCACAGGACTGCCGCGGCAACGAGAAGACATGCGCTTGATAGTTTAGATGACAAAAAATGCTTAAATAGTTCGGCCCAGCCTTCCATAATTCCCCTGACTTCTTTGGGCAGCACGACGCTGCCGTTTCAACGCCTCGATCCGCACGCGGTGGGCTAGATGCTGCACGAGTTTTCCGTTTTCTCTACAGTTCAAGCTTAAGGCTGCCGGCCCTCTTCAATCTCGATGCAATTGACGTGCCCCTTTATGAAGGCAACTACCTCTTCCGGCTCAACTGCAAACCATTCTCCGTTACGCCGGCGATTGTGAAAATATGCGTGGCATAGCTTCTCAGCAGCAAACCGGTCCTCGACCTTCGCGTTTAACACATTGCGTAGCGGACTGCCGTGAGCCCCGATCAATGCACGTTGACGTTTGCCGATCCCGGACGATGTACAACCAATCTTGCAAAGTTGAGCGTGCCCGTCATGCAGTACATAAAGCCATCCTTCATGACGATTTACCAGAACTGGGCTGTCGATCTTCGACGGGACGAACTGTTGTGTTGCGTCGCGCAAGTTCTCCCAGGTGATAAAAGCTTCGCGCGTACGCTGTTTTTCCGGAAGAGTAGCATTTCGATTCCAGCGATCTACATGGGATAAGCGCGTAGCTTCGTCCATGATCGATGTCCAGCCCCATAGAGCCAGCTCATGCTTAAATTGCGCTGCCGTATAACCAAATGCTGCCGCCAAATCCGCCAACTCGATTTCCAACCTTTGCGCGTCTTGCTCAGATCGATTGATGGCCATGCTGTTCCGAGGTCAGTTATCATTGGATGAATTCGGTCGCATGACCGCCGCAAAAGCATCTTGCGCGCTGATACCAGCAATGAGCAGCTCGACGATAGCGTATCGATGCAAACGGATATCAGTAGGCAGCCGAGCCTTGTTGGCTCGATAGTAGTCCGACATCAACTGAAGCGCCTCATTCTCGTTTGGCTTGCGGGCAATGGTAGCCGCATCAGTGTTAAGCAGCGAGTACGAACCTATCAAAGTGCTGCGTCGGCTCGGCACTTGCACTTCCCCGATTTTCCCCAGCGCATGGGCAACCCATTGGCCACACCAGTTGTTCACTACGGTTTTGCCCAGCTCATCGCATAGGGTGTGATATCGCGATAGGAACTTAGGGTTCGTTTCGATCGCCTGGAATACGTCATCAATCACATGTTCCGTGTAGGGAGCTTGAATGGTTTCGAGTACTTCGTGTACCATAGCTTTTACGCCCGACGTTTTCATTGTTTTTTCCTCGGACTACTGATGTTCACGGATACATTTCAGTCCTGCCTCGACATGCTCCGCCCAGCCAGTCTTGTGTGTCGCAAACCATGCCTCGGTCTCCTCTTTCGAAGTCCCGCAGTCTTTATCAATTTGCGCTTTCCTAGCGGCGGCACCGGCGGTATCGGATGAAAATGAATCGTTGGGCTTGTCACAGCCAGCAAGGATTACCAGTGTGATAGCAAGCACTGGCAAGTAGTAGTTTTGGCTCATGGTTTCCGCGGCTAGTTGCGAACGTGGAGACTGTGCCAGCTTGCGCCGCCATCTTCGGAAATGTCGAGACTCTCGACAGTACGATGCTGTGTATTTTCGACGTCCTGCGGCTCGGCGTGATCGGTACCAACTACCGCCGTGCCAGTGGGGTCGAGCATCGAGAACAAAACCATCTCCCCGGTCTCGTTTGCAATCTGCTGGACAACCGAGCGCACAACTTCATGTGAGCCGGTCATGTCGGCTGTTCGCAGCAATTCACCCTCGTGGACTTCGCCTGTTTGGGTGTATCTGTACTTGATCGTCATCTTTCATTCCGCTCACGGCTGCCGGTCGTCGTCGGGCGCGGGAGCGCTATTCTGCGGGAAGTTTCTTATCCAAAAACTCTGCAACTACCTGATCGAGGCGGATGCCTTCGACGGTGTGATGTGCGAAGTCGGCAGGCGAGATCGGCTCGCCCCACCATGCACGCCCATACTGCTTATTCGGTGAGTAGTAAACCTGCACATACATGCGGCCGTCACGGGCAAATATCAGATAGTAGTCTTCGTCATCACGCGATTTGTAGACTTCGCCTCCGATGAAGAACTGCCGCAGATTCTGACCAGGTGCATTAATCGTCGCCATGACTTTCCTCTTCAACACGCAGCGCGTAGCGGTTTGGCTCAAGCTTCTCGCAACATAAATTTCGTATTTGCAATTTTATAATCGAGTTGTAGGTAAGTCCATCGAAATTGACTGGAGATCGCCATAAAAACTGTAACGTTGGCCCTGCAGTTGTACTGCTCATGTTTCACTGTGGAGGCGAGCGGCTAAAGAACCCCTGCGAACATCTCTTCGAGCCTTCTTGGTGAAACCTGTAAATACGGACGGGCATGATCGAGTTCGGCATGTCCAAGCAGAAGCTGGACGGTTTCCACATCGGCGCCTTGCTGGATCAGCCTTGAGGCAATGGTGCGTCGGCCGCTATGCGACGAACCGCCCCGTATGCCCGCATCCCGATACAGTTTCGTGACGTTGGACTGCAGGCTATCGCATGCCAAATACTCGACTGGCTCGCCGGCCCAGCTCACGCGCCGCTTGGTGTTCAAGTGGAACTTGTAGCCCTTGTGCGTCAGGATCCGCTTGCTGGACGGTTCTACGCCTCGATAGCGGCCGGGATCGTCGGTAGTACGCAGCCGCCGCACTATCCGGCAGTCGAGGTATCGATCAAGCGCCTCAATGGCCTTAGCATGGCTCAGGTAGATACGGCGCTGCCGGCATCCTTTCGTGATTGCTGTGCGCAGGCTGATTTCTTCGCGGAGGGCACCCGACGGGAACAGCACGTCCTGCACCTTGATCTGTGCGATTTCGGTCACGCTCATGCCAGCCGTTAGGCCCAGCAACGGGACAAGGGTGTCTCGCTCTGGATGCTGCTGGTAGCCGCTGTGCCGCGGAGAAGGTGATGGATTTGCCCCGGCTGGAGTGAAGCGGCTCGAGCCATTTGAACCTCTGAATAGAATGGGTTGAGAACGGATTCAGAGGGAGATGCGCGAAGGCGTCTTTTTTGAGTGTAATACGCTGCCTGGCTAGGTCCTCGGAAAAGTCGGTCGCGCAGCAACACCGGCGAAATAACAAATTTAGTTCCAACGACTTCGACCTAACAGTTTTGCTTCCAAATCCGAGAAGTCAAACTGTTAGATGGCGTGCGCCTTGCTGTAGCCTCTCCTATGCACTCATCGCATACGCGTCTAACAATATTACTTCTGAGAGCTTTTTCCACTTATGATCCCAAACATGATTACCTGTTTCGACATCGGCGGCACCGCCATCAAATCCGCCCCGGCCAACGCAGACGGTCAGCTTGGCACCCAGCAACGCGTGCCGACGCCCGCCCACGACTTCGCTGCCTTCACAGCCGCCATGCGCAGCCTGATCGACGCCGGCGGCATATCGCGCGGCGTCGCCATTTCGATCGCCGGCATCGTCGATCCCGCCAGCGGGCGCATCAAGTGCGCCAACATCCCGTGCATCGACGGCCGCACGCTCGCGGCCGACCTGCAGGCCGCGCTCGGCTTGCCGGTCTGGATCATCAACGATGCCGACAGCTTTGCCCTTGCCGAAGCCCACGCCGGCGCCGGCCGCGGCCATGCCAATGTGTTTGCCCTGATCCTGGGCACCGGCGTCGGCGGCGGCCTGGTCTTCGATGGGCGGCTGGTCGGCGGTCCGGGCGGCTTTGCAGGCGAATGGGGTCACGGTCCGGTGGCCGCGCAGTTCGCGGGCTCGCCGCCGCAAGCCATTCCCCGCTTCGCCTGCGGCTGCGGCCAGACCGGTTGCCTGGACACCGTGGGCGGCGCGCGCGGGCTGGAGCGCCTGCACGAGGCGCTGGGCCAGCCGCCGCTGGACAGCCGCGCGATCGTCGATGCCTGGCAGGCAGGCGATGCCGGCGCCGGGCGCACGATCGGCTGCTACATCGACCTGCTGAGCGGGCCGCTGGCCATGCTGGTCAATACGGTCGGCGCATCGATCCTGCCTGTCGGCGGCGGCCTGTCCAACAGCGCGCCGCTGATCGCGCGGTTGGACCAGACGGTGCGCGCGGCCATCCTGCGCAAGACCGATGCGCCCATCGTCGTGCCTGGCCAGTCGGGCGCGGACGCGGGATTGATCGGCGCCGCCTGGCTGGGCCTGGAAAAGCTCGGGACTGCGCATGCCTGACACGATTGGTCTCGAAGTCTGCGTCGACAACGCCGATGGCCTTGCGGCGGCGCTGACAGGCGGTGCGGACCGCATCGAGTTATGCAGCGCACTGGAAATCGGCGGCCTGACCCCGAGTGCCGGCCTGCTGCGCGCGGCTTCGCGGAGCACGGCGCCGGTCGTAGCGATGATCCGCCCGCGCGGCGGCGACTTCTGCTTCAACGAAGCCGAGATCCGGCTGATGCTGGACGAGATCGACGCGGTTGCCGGCGCCGGCCTGCAAGGCGTAGTCCTGGGCGCGTCGCTGGCGGACGGGCGGCTGGATGCACGTACGCTGGAACGCCTGGTGCGCCACGCCACGGACCAGGGCCTGCGCTGCACCCTGCACCGCGCCATCGATTTGTGCCCGGACCTGGCGCAGGCGACCCGCCTGGCCGTCGATCTCGGCTTCGAACGCATCCTGAGCTCCGGCGGCGCCAAACGAGCGCCCGAAGGACTGGACGGCCTGCGCCGCTGCTTCGACGCCGCCGCCGGCCGCATCGCCATCATGCCGGGCGCCGGGATCACCGCCGCCAATGTCGGCCAGCTGCGCGCGTACCTGCCGCTGACCGACGTCCACGCCTCTTGCTCGATGCCGCTGCCGGCGCCCTCACCCCAGGTCGCCGCCTTCGGCTTCGACGCCGGCCGGCGCCGCCAGACAAGCGCCAACAAGGTCGCCGAGCTGAAGGCAGTGCTGCTGGCCTGAGCGGGCGTTTCCCTTGAAATTCCCGACAGTTTATGTGAGACTCATCGGTACGAAAGTGAAACCGGTTTCACTTTGAAAGGGAGAATGCAGCTTGCAGTTCGATCTGACCTCGCTCGTACCGTATTTCGGCGACCTCGCCGCAGGTGCGCGCCTGACCGCCCTCGCCTGCGCGCTGGCCCTGGCCGGCAGCCTGGTGCTCGGCGTGCTGGTGGCCCTGATGCGTACCGCGGCATCGCCATTGGCGCGGCGCGCGGCCGGCGTCTACGTCGATGTATTCCGCAACGTTCCTTTCATCGTCCAGCTATTCTTCCTGTTCTACGGCTTGCCCGAAGTGGGCATCGAATTGAGTGCCTTTGCCACGGGTGTGCTGGCCCTGTCGCTGGCGGGTGGCGCCTTCACTTCGGACACGATCCGCGCCGGCATCCTGGCGATCGAGCCGGGCGTGCTGGAGGCGGCGCAGGTCAGCGGCCTGTCGCGCTTCGCCCTGTACCGGCGCATCGTGCTGCCGATCGCGCTGCGCAGCGCAGTGCGCCCGCTGGGATCCGTGTTCGTCAACCTGATCCTGACTTCCTCGATCCTGTCGGCGATCACCCTGAATGAACTCACCGGCAGCGCCAAGATCGTGGCTGCCGATACCTTCCAGCCCTTCGAAGTCTACGCCCTGCTCCTGCTGCTGTATGCGGTGCTGACCTGGCTGGTGTCGCTGTCGGCCGGCGCCCTGCACCGGCGCCTGAACCGGGAGCAGATCTGATGCGCTATGCGGATTTCACGGCGCACGACCTGCTCCTGCTGCTGCAGGGACTCGGCGTGTCGCTTGCCTTGTTCGCCGCAACCACCGCCATCGGCCTGGCGATTGGCCTGGTCTGGGCCGCGCTGCGCTATTACCGCGTGCCGCTGCTGGCGGCCCTGGCCGCCCTGCTGGCTGAGCTGCTGAAAAATTCACCGGTGCTGGTGCAGTTGTTCCTGGTCTTCTTCGGCTTGCCCGTGCTGCTGGAGACCGACCTGACACCGGTGCAGGCCGCCCTCATCACGCTGTCGGGAAATACGGCGGCCTTTGTCTATGTGATCGCGGTGTCCGCCATTGAAGCGGTCGGACGCGACCAGCTGGAGACGGCGCGCGTGTTCGGCTTGAGCCGCTGGCAGACGCTGCGCCGCATCGTGGCGCCGCAGGCCGCCGCCTTCGCCCTGGGGCCGCTGGCCGGGCTGCTGGTGAACCAGCTGCAGGTGACCTCGCTGATTTCGGTGATCGGCGTGGTCGACCTGACCAAGGTCGGCGCCATCCTGAACCTGCGCACGCTCAAGCCCTTCATCGTCTGGACGGTGATCGGCTTGCTGTACTACCTGGCGGCGCGGCTGATCGCCGGCGCCTGCGCGCGGCTGGAAACGCGGCTGCGCGCGCATCGTGAATGGAAGGGTTTGTAGCATGATCCACATCGAAGGCGCGACCAAGCGCTTCGGCGCCAACACCATCCTCGACGGCATCGACCTGCGTGTCGCGCCCGGCGAGGTCGTGTCCATCCTGGGGCCGAGCGGCTCCGGCAAGTCGACCCTGATCCGCTGCATCAACGGCCTGGAACGACTCGACGGCGGCTTCATTTCCGTCGACGGCCACCGGGTCGACGACCCGAAGGGGCTGCAACTGGCGCGCCGTTGTTCCGGCACCGTGTTCCAGCTGTTTAACCTGTACCCGCACATGACGGCGCTGCAGAACGTGACGCTGGCGCCGATCGAAGTCCTGAAAACGCCGCGCGCCCGCGCCGAGCAGGAGGGACGCGAACTGCTGGCCTCCGTCGGCCTGGCCGAGCGCGCGGACACTTATCCGGCCCAGTTGTCCGGCGGCCAGCGCCAGCGTGTCGGCATCTGCCGCGCCCTGGCGATGAAGCCGCGCTACCTGCTGCTGGACGAGGTGACCAGCGCGCTCGACCCGGAAATGACCGGCGAGGTGCTGGCCATCCTGGCCAGGCTTGCCGCCGGCGGCACCACGATGCTGTTCGTGACGCACGAGATCGAATTCGCGCGCCAGATTTCGCAGCGCATCGTATTCCTCGACGGCGGCAAGCTGGTGGCCGACCTGTCCACAGCACGGTTTTTCGCCGCGGATGGCGGCCTGGCGCAGCCACGCATCGCCCAGTTCCTGTCAAAAATGACAAAGTAAAGAGAGACTCACGATGAAAATGCTGCTTGCGAACGCGGAGGCCTGGCCCGGCTTCGAGACCACGGTCGACCGCCTGAAACAGGGCGGCGCCGGCATCGACGCCATCATCGAGGGCATTGCCAAGGTCGAGCGCGAAGCCAAGGTGCGCAGCGTCGGCTACGGCGGCTGGCCGAACATGATCGGCGAGATGGAGTTCGACGCCGGCGTCATGGACGGCACCACGCGCGACGTCGGCGCGGTCGGCGCGGTGCCGGCCACCCTGCCCGTGTCCGCCCTGGCCCGGGAAGTGATGAAGCACTTGCCCCACGTGATGCTGACCGGGGCCGGCGCGCGCCGCTTCGCCACCGAGCGCGGTTTCGCCGTCGACGAGGTGCTGCATCCGGACAGCAAGCGGGTCTGGTGGGAGCGCCTGCAAAAGGAAATGTCGCCAACCCAGCTTGCCGCCTTCCCGGACATTCCGCTGTCGCCCCTCAGCAGCGCCATCACCGACCCGGAACGCGTGCGCGACACCACGGTCTTCCTGGGCCGCGATGGCGGCGACAACATCGGCGTGGTGACCTCGACCTCGGGCTGGGCCTGGAAGTACCCGGGCCGGCTGGGCGATTCGCCGATTCCCGGCGCCGGCTTCTATGCGGACAGCCGCTACGGCGCTGCCGCCTGCACCCATACCGGCGAGATGACCATGCGCTGCGGGACTTCGCGGAGCATCGTGCTGGCGCTGCGGCTTGGCCATACGCTGGAAGACGCGGTGAAGCTGGCGGCCGAGGAACTGGCCGAGCTGCAGACCGGCTTCCTCGCCGGGGTGGTGATCCACGCCATGGATGCCCAGGGCAACCACCAGGTCGTCAACTTCCGCTGCGACGAAGAGATACGATACTGGTATTGGGACGAGCGCATGGCGGCGCCCGAATTGCGCGTCGCCGCCGCCGTCCAACCCTGAAAGGGCAGGACATGCAAATACAATTTACACGATTCGCCACTGCGGCGGTCCTGACGCTGGCGGCGACATCGGCGCTGGCCGGCCGCATCGACGAGATCAAGGCGCGCGGCTACGTGCGCATCGGCGTATCGCTGGGCGGCGAGCCGGTGGGTTTTCGCAGCGCCAGCAACGAGCCGGTCGGCTATGACGTCGACGTCGCGAAACAGCTTGCCGCGCGCCTCGGCGTGCCGGTGCGCTTTTCGGACGTCTCCAGCGACGCCCGCATCTCGATGCTGCGCTCGAAGCAGCTCGACCTGGTCGTCGCCAACGTGTCGATCACGCCGCAACGCGCACGCGTGGTTGATTTCTCCAGGCCCTACAACCTGGCCGGCCTGCGTGTGATCGCGCAAAAGACTGCGCACGTCAAGACCCTGGCGGACCTGAACGGCAAGCGCGTCGTGGTCGGCCGCGGTACCACGGCGGACGCCTTCCTGCGCCAATCGGCGCCGCAGGCGGTGCCGGTCTACACCGACAACTTCGCGCCGGACGGCGTCCTGTTGCTGCAGCAAAAGCGTGCCGACGCCGGGATCGAGGATGCCTCGCTGCTCGACTACCTGGCCAGCAAGAACCCACAGCTGGAGACCCTGCCCACGATGTACGGCAACACGCCGATCGGCATCGCGATGGCCAAGGGCGACCCGGCGCTGCTGCAATTCGTGAACAGTTTCGTGACGGACTACGTCAAGACCGGCGCCTACGCCGCGAACTACCGTAAATGGTGGGGCGCCAAAGCCACCCCGCCAACTCTGACCCCGTAGGGCAGGCAGCTTGAAAAATCAGCCCGTGAGACGCGCCACGAACCGCGTCGGCACCAGCACATGCTCGCTGTTCTGCGCAAGTGGCGCCGCCTGCTTCAGGATGCGCACGACCTGGGCCACGTAATCGCGCTTGTCCGCACCGATCGATGAAATCGGATAGGCGTCGAACTGGGTCAGGGACACGTTGTCGAAGCCGTACAGGCGAAAGCGCGCCGGCCGGTGGTCCGGAAAGTGCGCGCGGTGGGCATCCAGCACCCCCATGGCCATCGCATCGGAGGTGCAGAACACGGCGCCCGTGGCCTCCACGTCGATCTGCGCTGCCAGCGCACGCCCGCTCGCATACGAATAATCCCCGGCCAGCTCGGCCAGCAAAGTGATGCCCTGCCGTGCCAGCGCCGCGCGGTAGGAAGCGATGCGCGCCTGCTCCACCCGCGACAAGGTGCGTCCCGTCACCAGGACGGCCGTGCGCACGCCCTTGGCCGCGGCGTCGGCCACGGCTTCGCGGATGCCCTGGTCTTCGTCCATGATCACCGAGGGCGCGGCAGGATCGTGCTGGCCGTTCAGCATCAGCACTGCATTGTTGCGGAACATGCGGCGCACGGTGGCGGCGTCGGCGAAATCGGAAAACACCAGTGCCGCATCGACATGGTAGGCGACGCCATCGCGCAGAAAGGATTCGGCATCGCCGCCCGCACCCACGCGGATGAAGATCACCTGCTTGCCGATCGCCTGGATCTGCGCCAGCAAGAGGTCGAACAGGTCGAGGTCGGACAAGTCGTGGATATGGTTGACCAGGATGGCGACCAGGTTGACCGTTTTACTGGCAAGTCCGCGCGCCAGCGAATTGGGACGGAAGCCCAGCGCCTCGGCCGCCCGCAGCACGCGTTCGCGCTTGTCGGCGGACACGGGCCGCGGCTGCGCCGACAGGGCCCGCGACGCGATTGCACGCGAGACGCCAGCCAATGCGGCGACATCGGACAAGGTCGGTGCCGGGGCGGGCCCGGGGGCACATTCGGGGGCGTCGTTCATGAGGCCGATTATACCCGCGCATGTCGCCCCGCCGAACGCCCCTGCTTATTGCTCCGGCAGCGGCAGCCAGGTCACCGCGGCCGGCTGATCGCGAAGCTCCTTCCAGCTACCGTTCGGATCCAGGTAGGCCAGGCTGGCGACGCTCTTTACCGGGCCCTTGCCGACGTTCTCGGTGTCCAGCGCGATGGTGCACGTGGCGTTAACCGGGTCGGGCGGCATCACCGTCGGATATTTATGGCCGGTCAGCGCGATGATCAGCTGGGCGTCTGCGCCCCAGACGATTTCGGTGGACGTGCCGACCACGTAGGTCTCGACCCGCAGCGGCGGATTGGTGGCCTGGGTCACCTCGCCGGAGCCGGTGACGTGGCTGCCACTGAAGACGAGTCGGAAGGTGGCAATCGGTGCGCCGGGCATGCGCTTGCCAATCGTGAAGATACCGATGCGGGGGTGGTCCATGTTGTACTCCTCTGGTCGTGGGTTGGGCCAGCGCGCCAAGCGGCGCGATTTCTGGCATGCCGGCTTTGCTTCGGCGGCAAGCGGCACCCGCACAAGGTAGTGATTCCCCTCCAGCGGCTGAAGTGTCACCCCGTAACAGCGACGTAACGTTACCGTAACGTTACTTACGCGCTTCGCATACCTGCCTTATGGTGACCGGCATACCACCCCGCCACGTCACACCAACATACAGAAGGAGCACCACCATGGCACTTTCCGCTTCCATCGAAGTCAAGCTCGGCCTGGGCGAAGACATCTACAGCGTCATCCTCAACCTGCCCTCCACGACGCCGACTGCCGCCGCGCCGTTCCTGTTCAACGTGACGTCGAGCCCGAAAAACACGACGCCCCCGGCTGCCGGGGCGGCACCGGTCGCCGGCAACGACCTGCTTGCAGTGGCCATCGGCGGCAGCGGCGAAGTGTACGTGGCCGTCGCACCGCCATCGTCGCTGCTCACGACCGCCGGTGTCGGCGACCTTGTGCAGCAACTCCAGGTCGTCGTCGAGGACGGCGACTATGACACGACCAAACACATCTTCAACACGACGACTTGACATCGCCTTTTGACGACCCGACCGGACTTGCGAACCCATGCGATTCGAGATACAGGCACTATTCGGCGCGGCTTCCATTTTCGGCGGCACGCTCGCCAGCCCGATGCATTGCCGGCTCGCGTTCGGGGGCGGGTACTACCTGATCTATATCGAGCTTACCGCCGCGCGCGCCGGAGAAGCGGCACTCGACGTATTCCAGGTGCTCAATGCGGCCTTCGACACCGGCCTGCCGACCGGCACCCTGTTGGTCCAGGATGCGGGCTTTTTCACGTATGCGGCCAGCGGCCCCGCCCAGGGTAGCGCGCCGCTGGGCCTTGCTTTTCCGGACGCGCCGATTCCCGGCAAGGTCGCGGACAAAGCGCTTCCGCAGGCCGGCAAGACGAGCTTCTGGCTGAAGATGCGCCTACGCGACGTGGCGCTCTTCAACAGCCTGGTGCAGGTCGGCGCCGATACGGGCACACCAGATGCGGAACTCGCCCTGTCCGCCGTGCTCGACGCCGGGCTCGGCGCGAAGGAAGCACTGCGCCGCGGCAGTTACACGGCCAGCCTGCCCGACTTCACGCTGCTGCACTTGTTCAGCTTCAGTGGCGTCACCCTGCGCTACCGCTTCGAGGATACGGCAAGCTATTCGCTGGAGGGCAAACTCACGATCGACCCGTTCCAGGACGGTCACGCCGTCACCTTCGAGGGCGCCGTGGCATCGAATGGCACGGTCTTGCAAGCCTGTCTGTCCGCCACCGATGCCGATGCCGATGCCATGGTCGCCAAGCCCTTCGGCGGCAAGATGCGCGGTGTGAGCTTTGGCCATCTCGTGTTCGGCGCTTGTTACACCTTCGCCACGCAGGTGCAAGCGGGCAGCGGCGACTATCGCATCGCGGGCAGCGTCCAGTACGGCAGCCTGGCCTTCACCGGCGCGATCCACCTGCGCGATACCAGGCCGGTGCTGGCCACCGTCGCCATCGACAAGGATCTGCGGCTCAGTACCGTGGTGACCGAGTCCGTCGGCGATACAGCCTGGCCGGCGCAGCTCTTCGATATCGTTTTTCTTGCCGGCAGCAGCCTGTATTTTTACGCACCCGAAAAGGCCGGCGATGGCGTGGCCCCGGTGGACTTCCCATGCCCCGTCGACGGCCGGATCCAGCCCCTGCCGGCACCGGGCGAACAGGTCGCCTGGCAGTCCGGCTTCAACCTGCATGCGCGCTTCGATCTCACACTGGTCAGCACGCTGCGCCTGGAAGGCGACGTCCAGATCGTGGACGGCACCATCAACGCGGAGATCGCGCTGACCGAACCGGTCTCCCTGTTCGTCGTGCAGTTGACCGGGGGCGAAGCTGGCGGCGGCCCGCGTTTCCGCTTTTCCAGCGCGAACGGCGGCTCGATGGGCTTCCAGTGCGGCGTACTGTTCTTCCAGAAGGACTTTGGCGTGAACGTCACGCTGTCCGGCAAAAAAAGCATCGGCGGCGAACTGCTTCTGACAGGCACGCTAAGCTCCACCAGGACCTTCGCGCCTTTCTTTGCCTCGCCGCCCAGCCTGCATTTCAGTTATAGCAAGGACCAGGGTTTTTCGATCACCGATTGGCCCGGTTTCCCCTTCGACAACGGCGGCAACGAGATCATCGACTTCGCCAGACAGTTGCAGGCATTGTCCAGTGCAGGGAAGCCCGGGTGCGGTGCGCTCGGGAATTTCGTCTCCAACAACCTGATCAAGACCACCTTTTACATCACCCCCACATTTTTCACCGAGACCAAGCCGCCACCCGATCAAGACACGCTCTGGTTCTGCATCGACGGCCACTACGAGCTGTCGTGCGCAGACCAGGTGTTTGCGACGCTGGACTTCCCCAGGATGCTGAAATTCCGCGTGCCGGACAATCTGAGCCTGGATGCGCTGCCCCGGCAGATCGCCGATGCGATAGCGGATGCCGCGCAGTCCTTTGCCAGCGGCTTGCTCGCCAACGTCGATGCGGTCGCCACCTTCCTGGCGCTGAAAGCCGGTGCGGCAGCGGCGGGCTACGCGGCGACCCTGGCTTGCCAGGGTCTCGCGGACGGTGCGGTAACGGCGGCAACCGATGCCGCGGTCACATCGCTGGGCGGTGCAGCGGCCGCCACGGCCGCGGCCGTAGCCGCTGCCGCCGCAGCGGCGGGATCGTCGTCGGGCTCATCGTCCGGCTCGTCGTGCTTCATCGCCGGCACCATGGTCACCATGGCGGACGGTTGCCAGCGTCCGATCGACAGCATCCGCGCTGGCGAGCTCGTGCTGGGCGCCGGCGGGCGCGGCAACCGGGTGCTTGGCATCGAAACGCCTCTGCTCGGTGCCCGTCGCCTGTACGCGTTCGACGGGGGGCGCGCCTTCGTGACGGCCGAGCATCCATTCCTGACCGACCTTGGCTGGAAGGCGATCGACCCCGCTGCCACCCTGCGTGAAAATCCGGGCCTGACGGTTGGGCGCCTGCAGCCGGGCGACACGCCGGTACGCCATGGTGCCGGCGACGGTAATGTGCCGCTTTCGCGTATCGACGCGATCGCGTCGCCGGCGTCGACCCTTCTGTACAACCTGCTGCTGGAAGGCGACCACAGCTATTACGCGGATGCCTACCTGGTCCACAACAAGGGCCATTCTCCGTCGGGCGACCCCGATGCACCCGGCGGACTCGCCGCCAGCTACGCCGACGGCAACATCGGCCTGTCGTGGCAGACCGCGACCAATGCGTCCGGCTACCGGGTCACACTGGCCGCGCCGGACGGCCAGCCCTTCCAGCCGGCACGCCGGCTCGACTACCGCAGCACCTCGCTATCCCTGCCGCGGCCGCCGTCCATGGCGCCCGGGCTATACACGTGGCAGGTCGCGTCCACCAGCGGCGACTTCGCCAGCGACGCGGCCACGATCGCGCAACCGTGCCTGGGCGCGACCATGCTGGACACGCAATTGCGCGACGCGACCGGTGCGGACGTCGCCGTGGTGCTGACCTGGACGCCGGTCGAGGGCGCGGCCAGCTACCTGCCGACGCTGGAGCATGATGGGGCGCCGCTGGTGCTGGCGCCGGTGAACGCGCCGCAAGTCAGTGCGAGCTTCGTATTCGGCGACCGGCCTGCCGGCGATTACCGGTTCGCAGTGCGGGCGCTCGGCGGCCCGGCGGTCATCGCGGGCGATGCCGGCGCGCCGCAGGTGTGGACGCGCCTGGCCTCGCCAGCCGCCGTTCAGGCAAGTTATCTGGACGGGGTGATTGACACGCACTGGGCGCCGGTAGCCGGCATCGCGCATTACCAGCTGAGTTTATATGACGCATCGCAAACACTGGTTTATCAAGCCACCGACAGCACCGGCAAGGGCCAGGCCAGTATCACCTTGCCGGAACCCGTCCGCCCGGGCAGCTACCGCCTATACCTGAACAGCATTCCCGACGGCGAGCCGGGCAAACGGGAAGTGCCGGGACCGCGCACCGGACCGGCTACGATCGTGGTGCAGCTGACACCCGGGCAGTTGGCGGCGCAAGCCTTCAGCGGTCACCTGGAGGGCACTGCCTGCGCCGCCGTCCTGCTGGCCGCCTGGCCGACGCTGGACGCCCTTGCCATGGCGGGCGCGATGGCGAAAGCCGGCTACGCGGCCAGCGCCACCGCCCAGGGACTGAAATCGGCCTGGCCGACGCTGGACGCGAGCGCCCTGGCGGCTGCCCTGCTGGCCGCTTATGAACGGGCGGCGAGCCTGGACCAGCTGGCAGCCCAGGCGCACGCCGCCGGCAAAGGCGGCGCCAGCTGCGGCGCTGCACTGATCGCCGCTTACCCGGGCGCCACCGACATGGCCATCGGCCTGGCCATGAAACGTGCCGGCTATCCGCCTGCGCAGACAGGCGCCGGCATCCACGCGGCCTTGCCTGAGACGACGGCAACCCGGCTGACAGCGGTCCTGATCCAGCTGTATGGCTGAGTAAAAACCAAGGATGCAAGCCTTTTCAACGAAGGAGAACACCATGCCCGATTTGTCCCACCCCGAACTCGTTGCCGCACTCGCGGCGACCCGGCAGCAGGGAATGAGCGCCGTCGACGCGGTGCGCTACCTGGCGCAGGCCGGGTTGTCGCACCGGGCCACCGTGCCGGACCCGGCGCAAGCCGGCGCCGTGCCGCTGGCAGCCAGCCTGCGCGAGGCCTACGGCGATGCCCTCGCAGCGCTGGACATCGCGATCATCCTGCGCAATCTGGACTATCCGGCCGACCAGGTCGCGCTGGCTTTGCATCAGAACTTCCCGACACTGGGGGCGCTGGACACTGGCATCATACTGTTGAATCATGACGTCTATCCGGATACCGAGCGTCCAGCCCTCTACGATGCGCTGGAAAAAGCGGGGTACGCGGGGACCGACAGCGACCTGGCGGCGAATGTCCTGTTCCCGCTGCTGGTGACCGTGCAAGCCAAGCAGGCCTGGCAGGATGCCGGGCTGAACGTGTCCGGCACGCAGACGACGACCATCGTGTACCAGAGCGGTCAGTGGTCCGCCAGTCCGGGCACCGGCATGCGCACCGGCAAGGGCGCACCCGGCTATATCGCCAAGCCGTTTTACACCTTGCCCGGGGCGCCCGAGGGTGCGTTGATTGGACGCATCGGGGCCAGGGTGTTCCTGGTCGGCGACCAGGCCACGGTGCCGCGCGCTGTGGCCGGCGCGCTGCAGTTCTGCATCAATGACGACCTCGATGCCCGCTATGGGAACGGGCTGGCCGACAACCAGGGCAGCCTGGTCGTTAAGGTGAGCACCAGCGTGTGATGTGGCGTGGGGCGGCGCATCGCGGTGCCCACTGGCTGGCGCTTATTGACACTTATTGGCGCCGTTCGCCGGCCGGCCAAATAAAACCCAACTTGGCGCTTGCCTTCGCGTGATGCATCACGAATAATCGAGCTCATCCACAATTGCGTACGAGACCCCATGAAGCAGCCGGAAGACCTGTCCACCTTCGAACTCCCGCTCGACGCCAGGCGCGCCAAAAAGCGCGGCCGTCCGCCAAAGGACGATGCGATGAGCGATGCAGAGCGTGCCCGCCGCTACCGGGCGCGCCAGAGGATGCTGCCGAAGGACGAGTGGAATTACGAGCACGTGACGGCGCAGGCGCGCACCGAGATCGAGCGCCTGCTCGGGGGATCGGCGGACAAGCCGGCGGCCGAGGCCGAACTGGTCACACAGTGGGCCTACGGCATGTTCCTGTTGTGGGACCGGGTGACGGCCCAGTGCCAGCGCGCGGACGACCGCAGCGCGCTGCTGGCGCTGGTATCGGCCTGAAGCCTGCCCTGAAATTTATCCGACCAGCACTTCACTGATCTGGATGACCGGCGTCTGGTTGGTGTAGTTCGGAATGTCGGCCATGATGTCCTTGCTGTGCGGACCGAAGCCGGCCTGGAAGTCCTCGACCGAATCGCAGAACAGATGGCCCATCGCGATATAGGGCGCATTCCCCGCGGGCACGCCGGACGGCACGGCGCCGTCGACCGTGTAGTACTTGCAGTAGTCGCCCATGCGCTCCTTGACCATGGGCATGTGGCGGTCGCGGTAATAGGCTTCGTCGAAGCGGGCTTCCGGGCCGTTCGGGTACATCACGCTTACCTTGATCATCGCTTGCCTCCTTGCGCGGGGTATCTGGTTCGGTGTAAGGGGATCGTCCGGCTCATCCTGCGCCAGGGCCGCGCGCTTGGCAAGCGCTACGTGTGCGCCAGCCCATCCGGATGGGTGTAGCACACCCAGTCACTGCCCCTGGCAAAGGCGAGCAAGGTCATGCCGGCCCGTTCCGCCAGCTCCACCGCAGCCAGCGTCGGCGCCGACATCCCGACCAGGGCCGAGACGCCGGCCAGGCTGGCCTTCTGCGCCATCTCGAAACTAACGCGGCTGGTAATCAGCAGAAAGCCCTCGGCCGGCTGCGCCTTGGCGCGCGTCATGGCGCCGATGACCTTGTCGAGCGCGTTATGCCGGCCAACGTCTTCACGCACGATGTGCAGCGTGCCATCCATGCCGCACCAGGCGGCCGCGTGGGCCGCGCCGGTCAGGCGGGTGAGTTCCTGGCGTGGGCCGATGCCGTCCAGCGCGCGGCGCACGCCTTCGGAATTGAAACCTTGCGCCGGCGGCAGCGCCGGCAGCGGGCGGCACACCTGGTCCAGGCTGTCGACCCCGCACAGGCCGCAGCCGGTGCGGCCGGCGAGCGTGCGGCGTCTTTCCTTGAGCGCCATGAAGGCGGCGCTGGCGATCTCGATGTCGACCGAGATGCCGGCGGCGCCGTTGCTGACCTCGATGCCGTAGCACTCGCCGACGTGGCCGATGATGCCCTCGCTCAGCGAGAAGCCGAGGGCGAAATCTTCGAGGTCAGCCGGGGTCGCCATCATCACTGCGTGTGATATCCCGTTATAGATGAGCGCAACCGCATGCTCATCAACAACCAGATCCTCGGCCGCGCTCAGGACGCCCTTGCGCATACGCAAGATATGGCGTGGTTGGGCGGTTTTCGGTAGATCTTCCGGGTTTTCAGCGCCAGAATCGCTGGCATTCGGCAGATTCATCAATTGCTACTCCATAAAACTGTGGCGTAAAGCAATACACCATTCCGCGAAACCATGTTGTGGATACTACGTATTTTTCCGTAGATAAATACGGGTTTTCGAACATGGTAGCACCAAGCTTACTGCAGAGAGGTAGAATATGCCTGCAAGACTTTTCCCCTAGAAGGATTATTCATGAACCAGATGTCAAGGCGCCAGTTCCTCAAGGTCTCTGGCGCGACCATCGCGGGCTCGAGCCTCGCGGTGCTTGGCTTTGCTCCGGCAACGGCATTGGCCGAAGTCCGGCAGTACAAGCTGGCCCGCACTACCGAAACCCGCAACACCTGCCCCTACTGCTCCGTCGGTTGCGGCATCCTGATGTACGGCCTGGGCGATGGCGCGAAAAACGCCGCTGCCTCCATTATCCACATCGAAGGCGACCCGGACCACCCGGTGAACCGCGGTACCCTGTGCCCGAAAGGCGCATCGCTGGTGGACTTCATCCACAGCCCGAGCCGCCTCCTGGAGCCGGAATACCGCGCGCCAGGCAGCAACGAGTGGAGCAAGATCTCGTGGGACTCGGCGCTGGACCGCATCGCGAAACTCATGAAAGAGGACCGCGACGCGAACTTCATCGAGAAGAACGCGGACGGCAAGACCGTCAACCGCTGGCTCACCACCGGCATGCTGGCCGCTTCGGCCTCAAGCAATGAAGCAGGATATATTACCCATAAGACGATCCGTTCTTTGGGTATGTTGGCGTTCGATAACCAGGCGCGTGTTTGACACGGTCCGACGGTGGCAGGTCTTGCCCCGACGTTTGGCCGTGGAGCGATGACGAATCACTGGGTCGACATCAAGAATGCCGATGTGATCCTCGTCATGGGCGGCAATGCCGCTGAAGCACACCCCTGTGGTTTTAAATGGGTCACCGAAGCAAAGGCCCACAATAAAGCGAAGCTGGTCGTGGTCGACCCGCGCTTTACCCGTACCGCGTCCGTCGCCGACTATCACGTCTCGACGCGTACCGGCACGGACATCGTCTTCCTGGGTGCGATCGTCAACTATCTGCTGACGAACGACAAGATCCAGCACGAGTATGTCCAGAACTACACGGACATGGCGTTCATCGTGCGCGAGGATTACCAGTTCAACGACGGCATCTTCTCGGGTTACGACGAGAAAGCCGGCAAGTACACCGACAAGTCGAGCTGGAACTACGAGATCGGCGAGGATGGCTATGCGAAGGTCGATCCGACCATGCAGCATCCGCGTTGCGTGTACCAGCTGATGAAGCAGCACTATTCCCGCTATACGCCGGAAAAAGTGCAGCAGATTTGCGGCGTGTCGCCGGAACAATTTACCAAAGTGGCGGAGACCCTGGCATCGACCGCGGTCCCGGGCCGTGTCGCGACCATCCTGTACGCGCTGGGCTGGACCCACCACTCGACCGGTGCCCAAACCATCCGCCTCGGCGCGATGGTCCAGCTGCTGCTGGGTAACATCGGTGCGGCGGGCGGCGGCATGAACGCGCTGCGCGGCCACTCCAACATCCAGGGCCTGACCGACCTCGGCCTGATGTCGAACCTGCTGACCGGCTACATGACGCTGCCGTTCGAAGCCGAACAGGACTTCGGCAAGTACATCGACGCCCGTGCGTCGAAGCCGCTGCGTCCGAACCAGCTCAGCTACTGGCAGAACTACAAGAAGTTCCACGTGTCATTCATGAAGTCCTGGTGGGGCGATGCCGCCACCGCGGACAACAACTACGCCTTCGATTACCTGCCGAAGCTGGACAAGCCGTACGACCTGCTGCAGGCCATCGAGCTGATGCACAACGGCAAGATGAACGGTTACATCTGCCAGGGCTTCAACGTGATCGCGTCGGCTCCGAACAAGCAGAAGACCACCGAAGCACTTGCCAAGCTGAAGTGGCTGGTCGTCATGGACCCGCTGGAAACGGAAACCTCCGAGTTCTGGCGCGCCCACGGCGAGTTCCACCAGGTCGATCCGAGCAAGATTCAGACCGAAGTGTTCCGCCTGCCGACCACCTGCTTCGCCGAAGAGCGCGGTTCGTTGGTGTCGTCGTCGCGCGTACTGCAGTGGCACTGGCAAGGTGTGGAGCCGCCGGGCAAGGCACGTTCGGACATCGAAATCATGTCCGAGCTGTTCCTGCGCATGAAGAAGGCGTATGTGAAGGACGGCGGCAAGTTCCCCGATCCGATCGTCAACCTGACCTGGCCCTACGCCAAACCGGAAAGCCCGACCCCGGAAGAACTCGCGATGGAGTTCAACGGCAAGGCGCTGGCCGACGTGCTCGATCCCAAGGACCCGACCAAGGTGCTGGCCAAGAAAGGCGAGCAGCTGGGCAGCTTTGGCCTGCTGCGCGACGACGGTTCGACCGCCTCGGGCAACTGGATCTGGTGCGGCAGCTGGACGCAAGCCGGCAACCAGATGGGCCGCCGCGACAACAGCGACCCGACCGGTATCGGCAACACCCTGAACTGGGCGTGGGCATGGCCGGCGAACCGCCGCGTGCTGTACAACCGTGCATCGGCCGACACCAAGGGCAAGCCGTTCGACCCGAAGCGCAAGCTGGTGGCCTGGAACGGTGCGACCTGGAGCGGTCCGGACGTGCCGGACTTCAAGCTGGACGAGGATCCGGCCAACGGCATGAACCCCTTCATCATGAACGCCGAAGGCGTGGCGCGTTTCTTCGCCCGCGGCCAGATGAACGAAGGTCCGTTCCCCGAGCACTACGAGCCGTTCGAAAACCCGGTCGGCAAGAACCTGATGCACCCGAACAATCCAAAGGCGACCAGCAATCCGGGCGCCCGCGTATTCCCGGGTGACCGTGCGCAGTTCGGCACGGCGCAGGAGTTCCCGGTGGTGGCGACGACTTACCGCCTGACAGAGCACTTCCACTTCTGGACCAAGCACGTACGCCTGAATGCGATCATCCAGCCGGAGCAGTTCGTTGAGATCGGCGAAGCCCTGGCCAAGCAGATCGGCGTGAGCAGCGGCGAGACGGTGAAGGTGAGCTCGAAGCGCGGCCATATCATTTCCAAGGTTATCGTCACCAAGCGTATCAAGTCGCTCAAGATCGACGGCAAGGAAACCCACACCGTGGGCATTCCGCTGCACTTCGGTTTCAAGGGACTGACCAAGCCTGGCTACCTGACCAACACGCTGACCCCCGCTGTGGGCGATGCCAACTCGCAGACACCGGAATTCAAGTCGTTCCTGGTGAAAGTCGAGAAAGCTTAAGGTCCGGGGAGAATACTAATGGCATTACAATCTTTGGATATCAAGCGCGTCTCCGCCACCACCACGGTGCCGCCGACCACCCGTCACCCGGCCGCCGGCGAAGTTGCCAAGCTGATCGACGTGTCGAAGTGCATCGGCTGCAAGGCCTGCCAGACCGCGTGCATGGAATGGAACGATGTGCGCGACGACATCGGCGTCAACGCGGGCGTGTATGACAACCCGCTCGACCTGACGCCGAAGTCGTGGACCGTCATGCGCTTCTCGGAAGTCGAGAGCAACGACGGCAACCTCGAGTGGCTGATCCGCAAGGACGGCTGCATGCACTGCGAAGAGCCGGGCTGCCTCAAGGCCTGCCCTTCGCCGGGCGCGATCGTGCAGTACAACAACGGCATCGTGGATTTCCATCAGGAAAACTGCATCGGTTGCGGCTACTGCGTGACGGGCTGCCCGTTCAACATTCCGCGCATCTCGAAGGAAGACAACCGCGCCTACAAGTGCTCCTTGTGCTCGGACCGCGTGGCTGTCGGCCAGGAACCGGCTTGCGTCAAGACCTGCCCGACCGGCGCCATCATGTTCGGTACCAAGGAGGCGATGAAGGAACACGCCGCCGACCGCATCGACGACCTGAAGGAACGCGGCTTCGAGAAAGCCGGCCTGTACGACCCGGCCGGCGTGGGCGGCACCCACGTAATGTACGTGCTGCACCATGCGGACCGTCCGGCGCTGTACCACGGCCTGCCCAACAATCCGTCCATCAGCCCGATGGTCGGTTTGTGGAAAGGCGTCACCAAACCGCTGGCCCTGCTGGGCATGGCGGCGGCGGCGGTCGCGGGCTTCTTCCACTACACCCGCGTCGGCCCGAACGAAGTCAGCGAGGATGAGGAAGCGGAAGCGCTGCACGACGCCCGGCAGCTGAAAAATGCGAAGGGAGAAAAGCATGAAGCGTGACCAGGACGGCAACCCGATCGTGTTGCGGCACGATAAGGATGGCCATCCGGTCATCCAGCGCTACACCGCCAATGAGCGCAGCAACCATTGGCTGACGGCGATCACCTTCGTGCTGCTGGCCCTGTCCGGCCTGGCCATGTTCCACCCGGCCACGTCCTGGATGGCGCTGCTGTTCGGCGGCGGCCAGTGGACCCGCATCCTGCACCCTTTCTTCGGTGTGGTAATGTTCGTCTCGTTCATGTTGCTGGCACTGCGCATGCGTGCCCACAACAAGTTCGAAGAAGGCGACAAGCAATGGCTGAAGCAGATCGACGACGTGCTGGCCAACCGCGAAGACAAGCTCCCGAAGATCGGCAAGTACAACGCCGGCCAGAAGCTGCTGTTCTTCACGCTGGTCGTGTGCATGCTGGTGCTGTTCGTCAGCGGCATCGTCATCTGGCGCCAGTGGTTCTCGCACTTCTTCCCGATCGGCCTGATCCGCTTCTCGGCACTGATGCACGCGTTCTTCGCCTTCGTGATCATCACGGCGATCATCGTGCACATCTACGCCGGCATGTGGATCAAGGGCTCGATCGGCGCGATGACGCGTGGCTTCGTGAGCTACGGCTGGGCGCGCAAGCACCATCCGAAGTGGTTTGAAGAGGTGATGAAGAAGGGCGATAGCGGTCATTGAGAGCCGTCGCCGTCATTCCCGGCATTGCCGGGAATGACCTGGTGGAAATGTCCCCAACGCACTTTTCACCATTCATTTAGAATAGGCCGGGTCCGCAACCGCGACCCGGCCTTTGTTTTTTGTCGAGAGATTCAATTGGTACAACGTCTACTCCAACCCGGCGAGATCGAGAGCCTCGATCACAACGCCATCCCGCGCCTCCTGCTGCCGCACCCGGCGTCCCTCTACCAGGCCCGCGCCGCGCGCCTGCGCAGCCTGGCCGCCGGTGAAGTCGCCGGCATTCCGGTCGAGGAAGGCCTGCGCGGCTACCTGGGCCTGATGGCCTGCGTGGCCGATGCCCAGCATGCCGTCGTGACCCGTCTCGGCGCTAGCGGCGTGGCGCTGCCCGCCACCGAGACGCTGAAGCTGGCGCACGACCACAACATGCCGCCGCTGCCGGCGACCGGCGCCCGCCCGGCCGTCTGGCTCGGCGTGTTCGCCAGCCTGCTCGACGCGCTGGATGCCGCCAAGGATGCCCCGCCGCAGCTGGCACCGGCCGTCGCCAGCCTGCGCGCCACCCCGAGCGCGGAACTGGAAGGCATCGCCGACGCCATCCTCGGCAGCTTCGACGAAGGCGCCGACCCGCTGCGCGCGCCCTTCATCGCCGCCGCCCTGCAGATCACCTGGAGCCTGATGGCCGGCCAGCTGGACGCCGCCTGGGCCCAGCCCCTCGTCACCGGCACCCTGTGCCCGGTGTGCGGCTCGCATCCGGTGGCCAGCGTGGTGCGCATCGGCGGCCAGTCGCAGGGTTACCGTTACCTGCACTGCAGCGTATGCGAAAGCGAGTGGCACATGGTGCGCGTGAAGTGTTCGTGCTGCGAAGCGAACGGCAAGATCGCCTACCAGGGCCTGGTCGGCAAGGACGAGGATCCGCAGGCGGAGAACGAAGCCGCCGCCAAGGCAGGAAAATCGGGCTACAAGAACCACGATCCGTCCAAGGTCGCGCGCGCCGAAACCTGTGACGATTGCCACACTTACCGCAAGATCTTCAACCAGGAGCACGACTTCCACGTCGAACCGGTGGCCGACGACCTGGCCAGCATGATGCTGGACGTGCTGGTATCGGAAGCCGGCTATGCCCGTGCCAGCGGCAACCCGCTGCTGTGGCTGAAGGACGGCGAATAATGGCGGACGGTGCTCAGTTGCCTGGCACGGTCCGTAAGCTGCGCCTGCCTGCGGTGCACGTGCTGCTGGACGACCCAGCCTGCGCACCGCTGCTGGCGCAATATGGACGCGAGCAAAGCGTGGAAACCCTGCGCATCGTGCTGAGCGAGGCGCGCGCGCGCCTGCTCGCCGGCGACGAAGCCGATGCCGCTCCGGCGGCGCTGCTGGCCATGCTGGAGGCACGCCTGCGGGATAACAACGTCTCCAAGCTGCGCCCGGTCTTCAACCTGACCGGCACCGTCCTCCACACCAACCTCGGGCGCGCCCTGCTGCCCGACGAAGCCGTGCAGGCCGTGGTGGAAGCGCTGCGCTGGCCGATGAACCTGGAATGGGACATCGAGACCGGCAGCCGCGGAGACCGCGACAACCTGGTCGAAGCCCAGCTGCGCGCGCTGACCGGCGCCGAAGCCGTCACCATCGTCAACAACAACGCGGCGGCCGTGCTCCTGATGCTGAATGCACTGGGCGCCGGCCGCGAAGTGATCGTCTCGCGCGGCGAGCTGGTCGAGATCGGCGGCGCCTTCCGCATCCCGGACATCATGACCCGCGCCGGCGCCATCCTGCGCGAAGTCGGCACCACCAACCGCACCCATTTGAAGGACTACGCCGAGCATGCCGGCGCGCAGACAGCGCTGCTGCTCAAGGTCCACGCCAGCAATTACGCGATCACCGGTTTCACCAGGGAAGTCAGCGTGGCCGAACTGGCGCCGCTGGCGCGCGAGCGTGGCATCCCGATCGCAGTGGACCTGGGCAGCGGCACGCTGGTCGACCTGGAACGCTATGGCTTGCCGCACGAAACCACGGTCCGGGAAACCATAGCCGCCGGCGCCGACCTGGTCACCTTCAGCGGCGACAAGCTGCTGGGCGGCCCGCAATGCGGCATCATCGCCGGACGCGCCGATTTGATCGCCGCGATCAAGAAGAATCCATTGAAACGCGCGCTGCGCGTGTCGAAACTGACGCTGGCGGCGCTGGAACCGGTGCTGAATTTGTACCGCGCGCCCGACCTGTTGCCGGAACGCCTGACCACGCTGCGCCTCTTGAGCCGGCCGACGGCGGCGATGCGCGAACTGGCCGAAGTGCTGCTGCCGGCGGTGGCAGGCGCCGTCGGCCCTGGCTACACGGTGGCGGCCGAACCGATGAGCAGCCAGATCGGCAGCGGCGCCCTGCCGGTGGACCGTTTGCCGAGCTACGGTTTCGCCATCCGCGCCGACCTGGTCGATGGCAAACCCGTACGCGGCAATCCGCTGGGCGTACTCGAGCGCCGCCTGCGCAGCCTGCCGCGCCCGGTGGTCGGCCGCATCGCCGACGATACCCTTTGGCTGGACTTGCGCTGCCTGGAAGAGAACCAGCGCGACGTCTTCCTGCGCCAGTTGGCGCATCTGGAACAGCAACTGAAGCAGCAACTGAAGCCCCGGGCAGCATGATCGTCGGCACCGCAGGCCATATCGACCATGGCAAGACCACGCTCACGCGCGCCCTGACCGGGGTCGACACCGACCGTCTGAAGGAAGAAAAGGCGCGCGGGATCTCGATCGAGCTGGGTTACGCCTATCTGCCGCTGGATGACGGCGGCGTACTGGGCGTGATCGACGTGCCCGGCCACGAAAAATTCATCCGCACCATGGCCTCGGGCGTGACCGGGATCGACGTCGCCATGCTGGTGGTGGCCGCCGACGATGGCATCATGCCGCAGACGCGCGAACACCTCGCCATCCTGCAGCTGCTCGGCGTGCGCCGAGGCGTGGTGGCGCTGACCAAGGGCGACCGCGCCGACCCTGATCGCATTCTTGAGGTCGAGCGCGACATCCACGCACTGCTGGCGGCGACGCCCTTCGCCGATGCGGCTATCTTCCGCACCAGCGCCACCGTCCCGGGCGACCCGGGCGTGGCGGCGCTGCTGGCCCACCTGCGCACCATCGAGGCCGCTCTGCCAGACCGCAAGGAGGCGCGCCTGTTCCGCCTGGGCGTCGACCGCGTGTTCACGCTGTCCGGCCAGGGTACCGTGGTTACCGGCACCGCGCTGGCCGGTAGCGTCGCCATCGGCGACAGTGTCGTGCTGGCGCCCTCGGGCAAGGGGGCGCGCGTGCGCGCCGTGCACGCCCAGAACCGCGCGGCCGAATGCGGCCAGGCCGGCCAGCGCCTGGCCCTGAACCTGGCCGGCGTGGCGCGCGAAGACATCGAACGCGGCAGCTGGATCGTCGATCCGCGCATGAGCGCCTGTTCCGAGCGCCTGGACGCCGAGCTGCAGCTGCTGCCTGACGCCGGGTCTGCGCTGAAAGCCTGGAGCCCGGTGCACGTGCACATCGGCGCCGCCCACCACACCGCGAACCTGGTGCCGCTCGACGACGACCAGCTGCAGCCGGGCCAGCGCGGCAGCGTGCAGCTGGTATTCGAGCAGCCCTTGCACACGGTGCCGGGCGACCGCTTTGTCGTGCGCAACGCCCAGGCCACCCAGACCATCGGCGGCGGCACCGTGCTCGACCCGTTCGGCGCGGCGCGCAAGCGCAGGAGCCCGGCGCGCCTTGCCTGGCTGGAGGCGCTGGCCGCTTTCGTGGACAGTGGCGATGCTGCCTCCCTGCTGCGCGCCAGCCCTTCGGGCCTCACCGGGGCGGAACTGGTGCGACTGACCCAGCTCCCGCTCGATCGCATGGCGCTGCCGGCGGACACGCTGCGCCTGCCGCTGGCCGGTGGCGATGTGCTGCTGGTCGACCCGGCGATGCTGGCGCCGCTGCAGGACAAGGTCCTGGCAACCCTGGCCGACTTCCACGCGCGCCAGCCCGACGAAGCCGGCCCGGAACTGTGGCGCCTGAAGCGGATGGCGGCACCTGATGCGGGCGATGCCCTGTGGAGCGGCCTCACGGCGCGCATGCTGGAAGGCGGACTGCTGGCCCGCAGCGGCCACAGCCTGCACCTGCCGGGGCATAGCGTGGCCCTCAGCGCGTTTGAGGAAGCGCTGGCGGCGCGCCTGCTGCCGGCACTGGAAGCGGGCCGCTACGATCCGCCCTGGGTGCGCGACCTGGCCAAGACCTGCGACGTGGCCGAAGACAGCGTACGCGCCCTGCTGCGCAAGCTGGCACGCGCCGGGCAACTGAGCCAGGTGGTGCCCGACCTGTTCTACCACCCTGCGCGCCTGGCGGAACTGGCGCAGATCGTCGCCGGCCTGCCGGAGGTCCAAGCTGCCGCCTTCCGCGACGCCACCGGCCTGGGTCGCAAGCGCGCGATCCAGATTCTGGAGTTTTTCGACCGCGTCGGCTATACTCGCCGCGTCCGCAACAGCCACATGCTGCGGAGGGGTCAGAGCACGGTTTTTCCGTTTGGGCTCTGACCCCGGTTTAGCACCAAGGAAGGCATTCTCATCCGGTGATGGGGCTGGGCTTCAAACCCAGTGGGGGGCGTCAGCCGCTCTCCTGTAAGTTCGACTCTTTCTGCCTTCCGCCAGATTTCCCGATACCGACAGCGCGTAAACGTCGCCCCTGCCTTCGCAGGGCGACGGGCTTTCACTACCTATATTATTAGTGCTTGCCTGCGGTCGAATCAAAAGCCTTCTGCTGCACCGGATCCACCGCCTCCGAAGGATCCTTCTGCATGGTCGCTTCCGCGCCCGGCTTCGGCTGGTTGGTCGTCGCGCTGTCGGCGCCCTTCTCCGACTTCACGCCCTTGCCGATGTTCTTGTGCTTGCCGTTCGGCTTGTTCTTGTCCGTGTGGTTCGCATCCTGGCGCGCATGGGTGGCGCTCAGGCCCGGCGTGGCGTCGGTGCCCGCCTTGCTGTCGGCCTGGACGTTCGGCGGGTTGGAGTAGTTGGCGACCGAGTGGCTCTGGGCATGGGCCAGGCCCACGCCGAGGAGGCTGGTCAGTACGAGTGCGAGTTTGGTCTTCATGGTCTTTCCTTTCAAATGTGGTCGAGATCGCGCGGTTCGGCGATCTCGACGCCGTTGCGCTCGGCGCGGAAGCGTTTCGACATGGCATACACTTCCTTGCGCACGCGCATGATGGAACCCAGCGGGCGGTGCGCGGCCAGCGCGTGCCATGGGTTGAATTGCATGCCTTCGTCGATCTTTTTGGCCCGGTCTTCGCTCCAGGCCTGTTGCGGCGCCACGCGCAGGCGCGCCACCGCCACGTAGGGGCTCAGGTCTTCGGGCCATTCGACCGAGGCGTCCTCGATCGGCATCTTGTCCAGGTCGGTGCACAGCTGGATGCGCAGTTCCCAGTCGCCGCCCTGGGCACCGAAATAATCGACCACCGCGTCGCGCAAGCCGTCCGGCTTGTCCTTCAAATCGACCGGCGCATCCTTCAGCGCTTTCAGTTCGGCGCTCACTGGCGCCACCGACACCTTGGCCATGTAGTCGCCGAACAGGATCGGCACCTGGCTGTAATAGGTTTCGCCGAGCGGGTTGGTTTCCGGATGGCCTCCCAGCGCCTTCAGCACCACGCTTTCGCCGCCCACCGCCTCGATTGCCTTTTCGGCACCGCGCGCGACTGCCGAAAAGGCGCGCTTCAGGTTGGGCACCTTGTCGGTGGTCGAGGCCAGCAGCTTGGCGCTGCCCAGGAATTTCTTCGCGTTCGGGGCGTTGAACACCGGGCCGTTCACCAGTACGAAGTCCTGGGTCGCCGCGTCTTCGCTGCCCTCGACGCGCGCACCCGGCACCCCCACGACCTTCATCGACAGCCCGCGCGGGGTCGAGACGTCGTCGCTGAGGATGTCGCCCGGCGTCGTCGACAGGCGGATCACGACCGGATAGCGGCCAGCCTGCGCGAACAGGCCCTGGGCATAGGCCGCCGGCAAGCCCTCGAGCACGCTCAGCTCGCCGACCAGCAGGCCGTGGGTCTTGGCGTGCACGCTGCGGATCGCATGGCCGGAGTCCTGGTAAGTCTTGACCGAGATACCATGCATGGTGTCCTTCAGGTCGAAGGTCGTGACCTGCTCCTCGTCTTCGGGCACCTCATAGGCCGGAGCGAAAGGGATGGGACGGATGTCGGCGGGCGTCGTCATGATGGTTCCGGTTCGGTGATGGAGTTGCCATCATGCCGGCGCCGCGCTTGCTCTTCTGTGCAGCGCCGCACCTATTTGAGCAATTTGATTGCAGACGCGGTATTTGCACCGGGCGCCTGCCACCCTTGCATGTGCGCTTGCGAACAGACGTGCAGCCCCAGCAGGCGCACGCTGGAGCCACGGAGACCACAGTAGAGGATGCAATCATGAGCAAAGACGGCAGCGGCAACGAACCCAAGATCCCCTCCGGCGGTTGGGGCTCGCTCAAGGAAGTCACTTCGATCCTGCTGCACCAGCGTGTGCCGCTCGAGGGCTCGGCACTCCTGCTGAAGCAGAACAAGCCGGACGGCTACATGTGCGTCAGCTGCGCCTGGGCCAAGCCCGCACATCCGCACCCGGCGGAATTCTGCGAAAGCGGCGCCAAGGCCACCGCCTGGGAAGTCACCACCAAGCGCATCGACGCCGGCTTCTTTGCCCGCCACACGGTGCGCGAGCTGGAGAAATGGCATGATCACGACCTGGAAGACGCCGGCCGCATCGCGGTGCCGCTGCGCTACGATTCCACCATCGACCGCTACGTCGAGATCGGCTGGGACCAGGCCTTCGACGAGATCGGTGCCCAGCTGCGCGGGATGGATCCGAAACAGGTCGTGTTCTACAGTTCGGGCCGCGCGTCGCTGGAAACCTCGTATATGTACCAGCTGCTGGCGCGCATGTACGGCAACAACAATCTGCCGGACAGTTCCAACATGTGCCACGAAAGCACCTCTGTGGCCCTGCCCAAGAGCATCGGGGTCCCGATCGGCACCGTGGTGCTGGACGATTTCGACAAGACCGACTGCATCTTCTTCTTCGGCCAGAACGTCGGCGTCAACAGCCCGCGCATGCTGCACCAGCTGCAGGAAGCGCGCAAGCGCGGCGTCCAGATCATCACCTTCAATCCGCTGCGCGAACGCGGCCTGGTCAGCTTCACCAATCCACAATCGCCGCTGGAGATGCTGACCGGCAGCGAGACCTGCATCAGTACCCAATACCACCAGCTCAAGGCCGGCGGCGACACCGCGGCCTTGATGGGCCTGTGCAAGCTGGTGCTGGAAGCCGACGAGGAAGCCGTGGCCGCCGGCGGCGCACGCGTCATCGACCAGGCCTTCATCGCCGAGCACACCCACGGCTTCGCCGAGCTGGTCCAGTCCGTGCGCGCGCTGGACTGGACCGAGATCGAAAGCGAATCCGGCCTGACCCGGGCCGCGCTGGCCGAAGCGGCGCGCGTCTACATGCACTCGACAGCCGTGATCGGCATCTTCGGCATGGGCCTGACCCAGCACCGCAACGGCGTGCAGAATATCCAGATGCTGGTGAACTTCCTGCTCCTGCGCGGGAACATCGGCAAACCAGGCGCCGGCATCTGCCCGGTACGCGGCCACTCCAATGTGCAGGGCCAGCGCACGGTCGGCATCACTGAAAAGCCGGAGCTGGCGCCGCTCGACAAGCTGAAGGAACAATACGGCTTCGAGCCGCCGCGCGAGAAAGGCCTGAACACCATCGAAGCCTGCGAAGCGATCCAGGCGGGCAAGGTGCAAGCCCTGGTCAGCCTCGGCGGCAACCTGGTGCGGGCGGTGCCGGACCACGCCGCGATGGAAGCGGCCTGGCGTGCGGTGCCGCTGACCGTGCAGATTTCGACGAAACTGAATCGCAGCCACCTGGTGCACGGCAAGCTCGCCTACATCCTGCCTTGCCTCGGCCGCATCGAGATCGACCGCCAGAACGGCGTCGAGCAGGCGGTATCCATGGAAGACTCCACCGGCTGCATGCATGGCTCCAGGGGGCGGGCCGAACCGGCCGCCGATAAGCTGCTGTCCGAGCCGGCCATCGTGGCACGCCTGGCCAAGGCCACGCTGCCGCCCAACCCGCACATCGACTGGGATGCCTGGACGGCCGACTACGCCAAGGTGCGCGATGCCATCGCGGAGACCTACCCCGAGATCTTCCACGACTTCAACGAGCGCATGTGGACTCCGGGCGGCTTCCGCAAGCCGGTCGCCGCCGCCGAGCGCAAGTGGAACACGCCGACCGGCAAGGCCAATTTCACGGTACCGGACGGCCTCGCTGCCGACCCCGACCTGCCGGAGGACAGCCAGGGCGTGCTGCGCCTGTTCACGGTGCGCAGCGACGGCCAGTTCAACACCACCATCTACAGCCACGAAGACCGCTTCCGCGGCGTCAAGGACCGCATGGTGCTGTTCATGGCGCGTGCCGACATGGATGCGCAAGGCCTGGCCGATGGCGACATCGTGCAGGCCAGCACCGTCGCCAAGGATGGCGTGGAACGCCGCGTCGATGGCTTGCGCGTGGTAGAATATCCGATGCCCCCGGGCTGCACCGCCGGCTACTACCCGGAGTGCAATCCGCTGCTGCCGCTGTGGCACTACGCAAAGGAGAGCAAGGTACCGGCGGCCAAATCGATTGCAGTGCGGCTGACCCGCAGCGCCCAGGCCGCGGTGTGAGCAAGCCCATGAGCGACAGCCGCAAAACACTGCGCACGCCGACCGGCCATCTGATGGTGCTGACCGAGGGTGACGATCTGTTCGCCCAACTGGAAGCGCTAGCGCTGCGCGAGAACATCCCGGGCGCCAGTTTCACCGCCTTCGGCTTCGCCGGCAAGGTGAGCTTCGGCTTTTTCGACTTCGACAAGCGCGACTACAATCCCGCCACCTTCGAGAACCGCGAAATGACCGGCATCAACGGCACCCTGGCCTGGAAGGATGGCAAGCCATCGATCCATGCGCACGGCGTGGGCGGCGGCGCCGATTTCAGCGTCAGCGGCGGCCATTTGCTGGCGCTGGTCGTCGGCCGTGGCTCGCTCGAAGTGACGATCACCGTGCACGATACCCGCCTGGAAAGGACTGAAGAACCGTCTATCGGCGCCAAGATCCTGCGCCTGCCCTGAGACGTTTTATTTGTTGTGACGCGTCACGCCATCATGGCCTGGCGTCGCGCGGCAGCTCCACCGCTGCCAGCTTCCAGCTCCACAAACCGTCGCGGCGGAAGATGAACCCGGCTGCGCCGGGCTTATCCATCGTCACGGCGACCTGGTTCCAGTTACGGTAATGCAGCGACCAGTCGGCCTTGGGCTTGACCTTGTCGAACGCAGGTGGCGGTGCCGAGGGCCGCGCCACGTTCACTTCGCCGCTGGCCAGCATCGCCGTCACGCCGGCCGGCGATACCATCGCATCGATCAGCGGGTTGGCGACAGCCGCGATCAGGGCTGGTGCCAGTGACGCGAACGGGCTGCTCGCCTCGCCCTTCGGCGCTGCGCGTTCGGCCACCGCGGCCAGCAGTTGCACCTTGAAGCTGTCGCGCAAGGCAGGGAAATCGACGTGGCTGGACACCGCCTGGGCATCGTGCGCGGCTGCGGCGTCGCGCAGGCGCGACAGGGTCCAGTACGGGCTGGCGAAGCTGGACAGGGCCAGCAAGCCGGCGGCCACGGCGACGCCAAGGATGATATGTTTGCGCTGCATGTTCTGGTCTCGAAAAGTCTGGACAAGCCGATATTATATTTCGAGCCAGAAAGGCGCAATCTCGCGAATTGTCTCCATCCCGCCCTCACGCAGTGACATAAGCCCTTGATCTGGCTATAATTTCCGCCTTCCGCGTTCGCCGCATCCTTCAGGAACCCGCCATGTCACTGCTCGCCCACCAGCTCGAACTGCTGTCTCCCGCCAAAACCGCCGACATCGGCCGGGAGGCGATCCTGCACGGTGCCGACGCGGTCTACATCGGCGGCCCGGCTTTCGGCGCGCGCCACAACGCCAGCAACCCTTTGGCAGACATCGCGTCGCTGGTGGAATTCGCGCACCGCTACCGTTCGCGCATCTTCGTCACCATGAACACGATCATGCACGATGCCGAGCTGGAGACGGCGCGCAAGCAGATCTGGCAGTTGTACGAAGCCGGCGTCGACGCCCTGATCATCCAGGACATGGGCTTGCTCGAACTCGATTTGCCGCCGATCCAGATGCACGCCAGCACCCAGTGCGACATCCGCACACTGGAGAAGGCGAAATTCCTCAGCCAGGTTGGCTTCAGCCAGCTGGTGCTGGCGCGCGAGCTGACCATCGAGCAGATCAGGAAGATCCGCGCCGAGGTGGACACGCCACTGGAATACTTCATCCACGGCGCCCTGTGCGTGGCCTTCTCGGGGCAGTGCTACATCTCGCACGCCGACAATGGCCGCAGCGCCAACCGCGGCGACTGTTCCCAGGCCTGCCGCCTGCCGTACACCCTGTCCGACGGCCAGGGCCGCGTGGTGGCTTACGAAAAGCACCTGCTGTCGATGAAGGACAATGACCAGAGCCGCAACCTGGAAGCGCTGATCGATGCGGGCGTGCGCTCGTTCAAGATCGAGGGCCGCTACAAGGACATGGGTTACGTGAAGAACATCACCGCCCACTACCGCCTGCTGCTGGACGAGATCATGGCGCGCCGCCCGGAACTGGCGCGCCCTTCGAGCGGCCGCACGCGCGTCTTGTTTACGCCGGACGTCGACAAGAACTTCCACCGCGGCCACACCGATTATTTTGCACTGGGCCGCCAGGAGAATATCGGCGCCTTCGATTCGCCCAAGTACGTGGGCGTGGAGCTGGGCACGGTGGTGCGCATCGGCGGCGACAATTTCGACATCGTCGCCCACGGCGCCATGGCCAATGGCGATGGCCTGAACTACATGCACAAGCGCGAAACGGTCGGCATCCAGGCCAATACCGTGCAAAAGCTTGGCGAAGATGAAGATGGCCAGCGCTGGCGCGTGTTCCCGAATGAACCGGTGTCCAGCCTGCCCGGCCTGAAGGTCGGCAGCGTCATCCACCGCAACCGCGACCACACCTGGGAAGCGCAACTGAACAGGAAATCCTCGGAGCGCAAGCTGAAGCTGGACCTGACCCTGTCCGAGATCGACGGCGGCCTGCGCCTCGCGCTGCGCGACGAGGATGGCATCGAGAGCCACACCGACGCCGCCATCGCCCTGCAGCCGGCACGCGAAGCCGCGCAGGCAGAAAGCGCCCTGCGCACCAGCCTGGCCAAGCTGGGCAACACGATGTTCGATGCCGGCTGCGTCACCTTGCAGCTGTCGCAGCCGTGGTTCCTGGCCGCCAGCGCCGTCAACGCGCTGCGCCGCGACGCCATCGCCGCCCACGAAGCAGCCCGCCTGGCCAGCTGGCAGCGTCCCGAGCGCGCCAAGGTAGCGAACCCGGCCCCGGTGTATCCGGAAGCCCAGCTCAGCTACCTGGCCAACGTCTACAACGAAAAGGCCCGCGCCTTCTATCACAAGTACGGTGTGCAGCTGATCGATGCCGCCTACGAGTCGCACGAGGAAGCCGGCGACGTCTCGCTGATGATCACCAAGCATTGCCTGCGCTTCTCCTTCAACCTCTGCCCGAAGCAGGCCAAGGGGGTGCAAGGAGTGCAGGGCCAGGTCCGCGCCGAGCCAATGACCCTGGTCAGCGGCGAAGAGAAGTACACGCTGAAGTTCGATTGCAAGCCATGCGAGATGCACATCATCGGCGCCATGAAGCCGCACATTCTGCAATCGCCGCCGCCGTCCGCCATTCCCTACAGCCCGCTGGTGTTCCATCGCCAGCGTCCGCGCGCCTGATACACCCTGGCACTCAATCTTCGGTCCACACGGTTTCCGCGTGGCCGAAGCCCTTCGAATAGTCGATCACCGACACCAGCAGCGCCCGGATACGCAGGAACACCACTTCCGCCGCCGTGTCCAGCCCCCATTCCGACACCTCCCGGAAGCGCGCCTCCAGGCAGGCGCGCGCCTGTTCCGCCTCCATTGGTTCTTTGAGAATCTCAGCATGGCAACTCATCGACAGGCCGCGGACATGGCGCCAGTCGCGATAAGGCAGATTGATTGTCAACGACACCTTGTCGTCGTGGCGGATGTTGTCGCCTTCCGGCTGCGGCCCCCAATGCCGGCGTACAGAACCAGGTCCTGGCGGGCGAAACCGGCCGTGGTCGCCTGCCGGTAGCCGCCAAGCCGGATCGTCGCCGGCGTCTGATCCGAAGCCGGTCGATAACTTGGCGAATCAAGGCCTGCCGTTCGCGGTCCATGAAGCGCACGCCCAGGATTTTTCAGATACCGGTAGTTACAAGTGTGTAACTCGGACGGTGCACCTGTAGCGTCACTCTGTCAACCCGGCGTTACATATTTCCACCAAGCCATTTATCTTGGTACTGGAAGTACGAATCCCAGCAAGCCGGGTCGCGGTCACTGGCCTCGAAGCGTGCTTCCTCTTGCGCCCCATGCATATCGTCCGACACAAATCCTTTTCAAAAGCGATAATGTTTGTGAAGTTGTAACGGACATGTGGAAATTGCTATTTAGCAGTGTATTAGAGCAAGTCTAACAATAAGTTACACGATGACTTCGAATTGATCCAATCGCCGCTTCATGTCGCATGCCGTGACATACGCGTCGATCGCTACCTATGGAGGATGAATGACCCCAAAGCGCCTGCTGTGCATCGCCAACGACGACCCGGATGCGCATGCACTCCTCGACGACGCGATGCACGACTGGGATATCACGCACGTATCGAGCTTGAGCGAAGCGGCGCGCGAGTTGCGCAGCCATCGCTATCTGGTCGGACTGCTGGTGCATGACCGCGAACGGCAACGGCCTGCGGAACTGGACGGTTTCCTGCGGCGCCACAGCGACGCTCAATGGGTCGGCGTGTTCCGCCCGCGCGACCTGGAAAGCGCGCCCTGCCGCGACCTGGTGGTGGAACACCTGTGCGATTACCACACGGCGCCGGTCGATCCGGTGCGCCTGGCACACACGCTGGGCCATGCACATGGCTGGGCCATGCTGCGCCGGCGGACGGGGCCAGCCGCCGGCGACAGCGCGCGCTCGCCGCTGATCGGCGACTGCGAGTCCATCGTGCGCTTGCGGGCTCAGGTCGAGCGCGTCGCCAAGGTGGCGGCGCCGGTGCTGATATGGGGTGAAAGCGGCAGCGGCAAGGAGTTGACGGCGCAGGCGGTGCACAACCATTCCGAGCGCAGCAGCGGGCCTTTCGTGCCGATCAACTGCGGCGCGATCTCGCCCACCCTGATCCATTCCGAACTGTTCGGCTACGAGCGCGGCGCCTTCACCGGCGCCACCAAGGGCAAGGCAGGCCTGATCGAGTCCGCCCACGGCGGCACCCTGTTCCTGGACGAGATCGGCGACCTGCCGAAGGACCTGCAGGCCAACCTGCTGCGCTTCCTGCAGGAGAAAACCATCTGCCGCCTGGGCAGCACGCGCAGCATCGCGGTCGATGTGCGCGTCGTGGCGGCGTCCCACGTGCAGTTGCAGGAAGCGGTCGCCAAGGGAAACTTCCGCGAAGACTTGTACTACCGCCTGGCGGTGCTGCCGGTCACCGTGCCGCCGCTGCGCGAACGGCGCGAAGACCTGGTGGTGCTGGCCGAGCACTTCTTCCACCAGTATGCCAACGAAAAATCGCCGCGCTTGAAGGGCTTCTCCAACCGCGCGATCGCCGCGATCATGGAGCACGAATGGCCGGGCAACGTCCGCGAGCTGATCAACCGGGTGCGGCGCGCCCTGGTGATGTCGGACGGCCGACTGATCATGCCCGAGGACCTCGGCCTGGGCCACAGCAGCGCGCTGATGGCGCCGGCCGCCCTGGACGACGCCCGCCTGCGCACCGAACGCTCGGCCCTGCGCGAGTGCCTGGACCGCAGCGGCCAGAACGTCAGTCGTGCGGCGCGCGACCTGGGTGTATCGCGTACCACCATGTACCGGCTGCTGAGTAAACACGGCATGCGCTCATAGCGCTTTACACCTGTAACAGTGCGTTACACCTGTCCAGAATATTTGGTGTGTTACATCACCCAAGGTTACACACCTGTACCACATCTGAAACAGTTTATCGGCATTTTCGGCAAATCATGCCGGATGGAATCCCACAACAGGGTCAGACGATTCTGACAAGTTCAGTAAAAACAACAGCTTAGAGAACTGGGCCGTAGGGCTGGCACGTGTTGTGCAAAGTGAAAGGTGTCGGCGCTACAGCCGGCCCTACTAACCAACACCCAGAGGGGAAACTCGAATGAACAAGACTTTGCTCGTGACCGCTATTTCGCTCGCTTTCTCGCTGAGCGCCCAGGCTGATGATTCCGTCGTTGGCCGTGGCGGCAGCACGGTCACGCAGACCAACACCCGTACCACCGACAGCGGCAACACCTCGACCGCTACCGACATGAGCAATACCGGCAACACCAACACCGCAACGAATACGTCGACCGACAGCAGCAACAGCAACAACCAGGCTACCAACACCCAGACGTCGACCAACAACCAGGCCGACAACAGCAACCGCAGCACGAACACGAATACCACCCGTACGGACAACAGCAACAACAGCGTCAACACCAACACGAACACCGCCAACACCGACAGCAGCAACAACAGCACGAACCGTGCAGACAGCAGCAACAACAGCACCAACACTGCATACAACACCACGACCAGCAACTCGCAGACCGACAGCAGCAACCGCAGCAACAACCAGACCGATAGCAGCAACCGCAGCACCAACCAGAGCGATTCCAGCCAGCGCACCACCAACACCGACAACAGCAACCGCAGCACCACCAACTTCGCCGACAGCAGCGATCGCAGCACCACCACCAACACGACCACCAACACCGACAACTCGCGCAACAACTCGGGCCAGAACAACAGCTCGGGCAATGCCGCCGCATCGGCCATCGGTTCGACCGCCGCCAACAACGGCGGCCAGGCATCATCGAGCTTCACCAACGCCTTCAACACCAACACCGCCAACGCCACCGCAAACATGACTGGTTCGGTGTCCGGCAACAACGTCCAGAACATCGGCAACAGCGCCATCAACTCGGGTAACGCCAATGGCGGCACCGGAACCGGCGCAACCGGCGCTTCGGGTTCGAGCGGCGGCATCGCTGCCACCTCGGGCAACGGCGCTTCGGCTGGCGGCTCGACCGGCGGTGCAGGCGCCATGGGCGGCACCTCGACCACTGGCGGCGCGACCGCAGGCAGCGCGTCGGTCGGCTCGGCCACCGGTGCCAATGGCGGCGCAGGCGGCCTGGCACAAGGCGCGACCTCGGGCGCAGGCGGTGTCGGCGGCGCCGGCGGTTCGGGTGCAACCGGCGGTTCGGCCGGCTCCACCGGCGGTGCCGGCGGCGCAGGCGCGGCTGGCGGCTGGTCGTCGGGCGGCAACGGCGGCGGCTCGGGTTCCCTGAGCGGCGGCAACGGCGGCGCGACCGGCGGTTCGTACGCCGGCACCGGCGGTGCAGGTTCGACCGGCTCGGCGACCGGCGGTAACGGCGCGGCTGGCGGCATGGCCGGCAACGGCGGCCGTGGCGCGGCAGGCGGCGTGGGCGGCATGGGCGGCAACGGCGCCATGGGCGGCACCGCTGGCAACGCCGGCGCCACCACTGGCGCAACCGGCTCGGCCGGCGCGTCCTACTCGGCTGGCGGCAGCTACGCCACCTCCGGCGCAGGCGGCATGCCGGGCAACGGCTCGGGCACCGGCACCGGCACTGGCACCGGCACCGGCACTGACGGCGCCATGGGCACCGGCGGCGCCAGCGGCACCGCAACCGCAGCCGCTCCGTCGGCCACCGGCGGCGCGCTGACCAGCGGCTCGACCAACGCACAAGCAGGCACCACCACCGGCGGCGCCGGCGGCATGGGCGCGGCAGGTGCGGCCGGTGGTGCAGGCGGCGCGGGTGCGGCTGGCGGCGCAGGCGGCCTGGGCGGCGCAGGTGCAACGGCTACCCTGACCGGCGGCAACGGCGCGGCAGGCGGCGCATCGACCGGCGGTACCGGCGGTGCCGGCGCAGCCCTGAGCAGCCAGGCCGGCAACGGCGCTGCCAACTCGGGCGGCGCAGGCGGCGCGGGCGGTGCAGGTGCTTCGGGCACCGCAACCGCAGGCATGGGCGGTGCAGGTGCGGCCGGCGGCGCCGGTGCATCGAGCGGCTACGCTTCGAACGCGGCAGGCGCCGGCGCAGCTGGCGGCTCGGCATCGACCGGCGCGGCAACGACCGGTGCGGCCACCTCGGGTTCGGCAACGGCCGGTAACGGCGGCGCAGGCGGCGCAGGCGGCTCCACCACCGGCGGTGCCGGCGGTGCCCTGGCCTCGATCACCTCTGGCTACGGCGTTGGCGGCGCGGGCGGCATGGGCATCGGCGGCGCAGGCGGTGCCAACTCCGTCAACGGCGGCACCTTCAACATGTCGAACACCATGAACGGCACCGCGCAATCGGCGGCCGGCATCTCGGTGATCAGCCAGAACACCGGCATCTCCTCCCTGGTGCAGCAGAGCGTGAACGTTCAAGCCAACGTGAACCCGTAATAGAGCTTGGCTGCCGTACCCTCCCGGGGGTACGGCAGTTTTTTTTGTCGCCAGGGGGTAGAACATGCAGCAAGCAGCTTCTCAACGCAAGGCACGCCATGCCTGCGCAGTCTTCGCGGCACTCGCGACGCTGGCATCCATGGCATCCGCTGCCACGGACCAGCCGCTGGACGCCCGCGCAGCCGGCGCCCGTTTGCTTTTCCGGGCCGAGCTCGGTATCAGCGGCGGTGCGCTTCCCTCACAGGAAGGCCAGGAAGGCAGCGCAAGGCTCGAAGGACAGCGTGGCGGCACCGATACCCACATCACTAACACCGACACGGTCAACAATGCCGCGAACTTCAACGGCGGCGTCAATGGCAACAACGCGGTCAACGTCGTGACCGGCGCGAACACCATCGACGCGGGTTCCTTCGCCAATATGTCCGGCATCCCAGTGGTCATCCAGAACAGCGGCGCCAACGTCCTGATCCAGAACGCGACCATCATCAACCTGCAGATGAAATGAAACGACCCGCACTATCATTCGGAGCCTTCGTAACCTGCGCACTTCTCGGGACGGGCGGCGCGGGCGCGGCCGACATGTCGCTTGCCAGCGGTCCCAGCTATAAAGTACCGATCCACAGTCTGAAGGAACTCCGCTTCCTCAACACGACCCGCCAGCAGTACGACTTCAGCTGCGGCTCCGCCGCGCTGGCCACGCTGCTGACGCACCATTACGATTACCCGATCAGCGAAACGGTTGCCTTCCAGTCCATGTGGGAACATGGCGACCAGAACAAGATCCGGCGTGAAGGCTTTTCGCTGCTAGACATGCAGCGCTACCTGGCGACGATCGGCTTCAAGTCCGACGGCTTCCGCCAATCTCTCGACAAGCTGTTCGAGGCCAAACTGCCCGCCATCGTCCTGGTGACGGAAAAGGGCTACAACCACTTCGTGGTGATCAAGGGCGCCGACGACGGCCGCATCCTGCTCGGTGACCCGTCGGCAGGCACGCGCGCGATCACGCGCGACCATTTCGAAGCCATCTGGCCGACCAAGCTGCTGTTCGTGATCCACGAATCGCCGACCAGGCCGCAATTCAATCTCACCGCCGACTGGCGTGCCGCACCGCGCGCGCCGCTGGACCAGGCGATGAGCCGCATGGTCCTGGATATCAGCAGCTTGCCGAAGTTCGGGCCCGGCGATTTTTGACAGGTTTTCAGGAGCAAGCATGCGCATTATTTTTCAGCTCGGACTGTTTGCAGTGGCCTCCCTCGCCACCTGCCAGGGCATCGCCGGTCCGGCAGACAGCACCTTCAGCACCGACAAAGCTGTAGAAGCCGCCTCGCTCGATGAATACCGAGGCGGCTTTGTCGATTCCACCGGCCTGGCGGTATCGCTGGGCATCGATCGCATCGTTACCGTGAACGGCAATGTTGCCGCCCAGACCCAAGTGAATTTCGGCGACCTCGGCAGCCTTGCCAGCGGCAAGACCACGCTGTCGGCCGATGCCGCCAGCCAATTGAACCTGATTCAGAACGGTAGCGCGACCTTCAATGTCCAGCTCGGACCGGGCGCGCTGGGCGGTACAGTGATCCAGAACAGCCTGAACAATCAGATTATTAATAATGCAACTATAATAAACGCCAGCGTCAACGCCCGGGGCATGTTGCAAGCCATGAACTTCCAGTCGACGCTGTCGAACGCACTTAACACAGCCGCCACCGGCAGGTGATGGCACAACCGGAGTAAGCAAGCATGCAAAAAATTCCAGCGCTGTACAGCGTGATTGGGCTGGCAGCAGCCCTGGCCTGTATCCCGGCCGGCGCCCAGACCGAGCCCGACCTGGCCGAGCAGTTGAAAATCATGCGACAGCAACTGGACCAACAGCGCGCACGCGTCGACGAACTCGAGCGTCAGCTGCGCGCCGGCGGCGTCAAGCAGCCCGCCAGCGCCTCCCAACTCGAGCGCCTGCGCGGTACCGGCCCGGCCAACACGGTGACTGGCGGGACGCCACTGGATGTGTTGCGCGGCACCGGCGGCGCCGATGCGCCCCAGGCCGGCTTGCCGGCACCGGTGACCGGCGGCGCCGCCCCGGTCGCATCGACCCAGCCGGACACGGTCGGCCGCGCGCCGGAACAGACCCAGCAACGCACGCCCGAAGTGGCGCCGATCTTCGAAACCCCGGGCGTGCTGACCCCGCACGGCAAGGTGGTGTTCGAACCGTCGATCCAGTACGGCTACTCGTCCAGCAACCGGGTGGCCCTGGTCGGCTATACCGTGATCCCGGCGCTGCTGATCGGCCTGCTCGACGTGCGCGAAGTGAAACGCAACAGCACGACCGGCGCCGCCACCTTCCGCTACGGCGTCGGCAACCGCTTCGAAGTCGAAGCCAAGATCCCCTATGTCTACCGCAGCGACTCGACCGTCAGCCGTGAAATCTTTACCGGCACCGCGGCCGAACGCGCCTTCGAGACCAGCGGCAAGGGCATCGGCGACATCGAACTCGGCGCACGCTACCAGCTGAATGACGGCGGCGTCGACAAGCCCTATTACATCGCCGGCATGCGCTTCAAGTCGCGCACCGGCCGCGACCCCTTCGAAGTCGTGACCGATTGCCAGACGCGCTGCATCGGCGACAACGTCACCGGCACCGGCCTGCCGCTCGATCTGCCGACCGGCTCCGGCTTCTATTCTCTGCAGCCCAGCCTGACCTGGCTGCTGCCCTCGGACCCGGCGATCTTCTTCGGCACCTTCAATTACACCAAGAACTTTAAGCGCGGCAACATCTACCGCACCGTGCTGAATGGCGAGCGCGAACTGCTGGGCGACATCGACCCGGGCAATGTGTTCGGCTTCAATGTGGGCATGGGGCTGGCACTGAACGAAAAGGCCTCGTTCAGCATCGGCTACGACCACAACTCGGTCTCGCGCATGCGCCAGAACGGCCAGGTGATCCCGGGCTCGGTGCGCATCCAGCTGGGTACGCTGCTGCTGGGTGGGTCTTATCGTTTGAGCAACAACCGGACCTTGAACCTGTCGGTGGGTGCGGGTTTGACGCGGGATACGCCGGATGTGACTCTGATGGTGCGGATGCCGTTCAACCTGTGATCAGGCGAAACGGAAAAGAATTTAGTTGGCCTGAAAACCGTCGTCCCCGCTTGCGGGGACGACCTTGTTTTATGTTTCGAGTATTCTGACTCAGATGTAGTAAACCAGCGCAGCCAAAGCCACGATCAGGCCAACCTTGGTCACCTTGTAAGCCGTCTTGTTCCAGGCCTTGTAACGCCGGCGATACTGGCCCATCACGTGCGAAATGCGGAACAGCTTGCTCACCAGGCCAGTCTGGTCGCCAGTCTCGTTCGGCGAGGCCGCTGCCGTCATCATCGTGCGGCCGAGCCAGCGGTTGACTGCCTGGGCCCAGCGGAAGCGCATCGGGCGCTCGACGTCGCAGAACAGGATCACACGGTCGCTCTCGCTGCCGTTGATGGCCCAGTGGATATAGGTTTCGTCGAAGATCACGCCTTCGCCATCGCGCCAGCTGTAGGGCGTGCCGTCGACGTCGATGAAGCAGCGGTCATCGTTGGGCGTTGCCAGGCCCAGGTGGTAGCGCATCGAACCGGCGAAGGGGTCGCGATGCGGATTCAGCTTGGCGCCCGGCGGCAGTTCGGCGAACATCGCGGCCTTGACCGAGGGAATACCTTTCAACAAGGCATACGTGCGCGGGCACAGGCGCTCGGCCGACGGGTGGCTGGCGTCGTACCACTTCAGGTAGAAACGCTTCCAGCCGGTCTTGAAGAAGGAATTGAAACCGGCATCATTGTTCTCTTCGGAGGCCTTGATCTTTTTCAGTGCCAGCAAGTGCTCGGCTTCGTCACGGATGACTTGCCAGTTCTGTTGCAGCACAGCCAGTTCAGGGAATTCGCGCACCGGGATGTAAGGCGTGCTCGGCACTCGCGAGAACAAGTGCATGAAGATATTGATCGGTGCCATGAACGACGAATGGTCGAACAACTGGCGGCCGAACGGCAGACGGACTTTCCCTCGGAAATGGATATGCAAAACCGAAAGGATGAGAAAACCGACCACTGCCCACTTCATTGCGCCTCCAGACACATCGCGCCGCGGCATGCGGCCTGATGCCAATTAATCGAGGCGCAAGGATACCATAGGGGGAAAACGTACGTGCATCGTCAGCCCTCGAAGCCGAGGACTGACGATGCATGATGGGTTGTCAGCGCAGGATGTCGCGACTGCGCTACAGCGGCTTACTGTACCGTCGAGGTGACGGCGTAACCTTTTTCGGACAGCTGAGCGCTCAGGTCATGGATCTGGTAATCTGGCAGGTCGCCCGCATTGTCGTCGACTTCGACGGCACGTGCCTCGACTTCCCAATCGGTGTTGGTAGCTTCCTCGGGGATGTTCTTCGTTTCGGGAACCACCAGGTAAGAGAATTTGCCGTCGTGTTCGGCTCTGCGGTAGATGTCCAGGCGCATAGTCGTTTTCCTTTTATAAGCATGGCTATCGAATGAAGCCATCAGTAGGGTTACGATAGGCGCTTGCTTCGTGGTCGTCTGTTAACAGACGCACACTGGATTGCCAACAATGAACTCAGCGCCCCAAGACCTTTGCCGGCAGCATCACCACCGCCCGCAGGAGTTCGAATACCGCGTCGACGCCGATGCCGATCAGGCGGAATGGCAGCAGGAGCAGCCAGAACACGGGGTACAGGACCAGTGCCAGCAGGGCCAGCGGCCAGCAGAGAAAGAGCAGGACGATCCAGGCCAGGAAACTCAGCATTGTTGGCTCCATCGAGATTGCGGGTGACGATGGGCTTACTGTAGCCAGCTTGCCGGAAGGTGGCAATGCGGATGCGATGGATGGTGCGTGGGGGAGATAAACGGGGGAAATGCGGGCGTGGACGGGGACGCCAACCTCACGGTCGCCCCCGCCTGTGCGGGGACGACGGGTTCAGGCATCAGGCAAACACGGCGTCGCTGATTTGCTCCTGCTCCTGCTCTTCATAACGCGCCACTACCTCGGCCCGGATCGATGCTTCCAGCGACGGAATCGACCCGCCCGCGCGGTAGGCAAAGCTCACCTGCACGATATCGCCCGGCTGCACGTCCATCGGCTGTGCCAGCGGCAGCATCATGTAGTGGTTCAGCCAGTCGATCGTGGTGCCGCGTTCTTCGATGATCGTCAGCACGTTCTTGGTGATGAAGCGCAGCGCATTCATGCGACCGCCCTTCTCTACCAGGAAGCGGCCTTCCCAGGCGATCAGGGAATCGACCGGCTGGTTGAAGTCGAGGATGCTGTAGACGCCGGGCTGGGCGATGTCGATCGTGCCAGGGTAGATCACATTGGTCGGCTGGAACTGGATGATCGGGGCGTGGAAGCCTTCGAAGTCGTATTCCAGCTGCAGCGGTTGCACCGCCATGATGACGGCTTCCGGCAGAAAGACCGGCAGCGGGCCGCCAAAGCGCGCCAGGTAGCGGCGCTTGAAGGATTCGATGACTTCGACCTGCTTTTCGCGCAGCATGCCGACGTGGATCATTTCGCAGATCACGATGTCGACCGGCTCCGGCGGCAGGTATTCCAGGGCGTCGGCGTGGATGACTTCGACCTTGTGGCCGTTTTCATTCATCGCCAGGAAGCGCCGCGCTTCCTGCACCATGTCCGGGTTGAACTCGACGCAATACACTTTTTCGGCTTGCTGGGCCGCGAAGAAGGAGAGCACGCCGGTACCGCCGCCCAGCTCGAGGACCTTGGCGCCCGGCTTCACGGCGTGGAAGATCGCCGACTTGAAGCTGTGCATCCGGTTATGGTCCATCAGCATATTGTGGTGGTAGTGGACCGGGATAAATTGGCCCAGGTAGCAGCTCTCGATTTCGCGTTCATTCAGCATGTCGTTCCTTCAGTTGAGCCTGCGTTATCGCCGGCGCCGTGGTTATTGATCACGGAGCCATTATGACCAGGAAGAGAAAGAATTGATGCGCTGAGGAAACGGGTATTTCGGGTCCAGTTTGGACCTTCGATGCATTTGTAATACGAATCGTCAGGGAGCCAGCGCCTTTGCCAGCGACGAGTGTTCGGCGCGCGCCGCGATCTGGGCGGCAGTGAGGCCTTCGCCATTCTTCAGCTTCGGACTGGCGCCGCGCTCGAGCAGGAAGCGCGCGGTGTCTTCCTCGCCTTCACGTGCAGCCATCATCAGCGGCGTATAGCTGCCGCTGGCCCGCGGCGAGACCGCGTCGAGTTTCGCGCCGTGCTGCAACAGCAGGCCAGCGATGGCAGTATTGCCGCTGGCCGCAGCATAGTGCAGCGGCGTCCAGCCCGGGCCGTTGACGGCGGCGCCCTTCGCGATCAGGACCTCGGCAGCCGGCTGGTTGCCCTTGAAGGCCGCCATCATGAGCGCGGTGTTGCCGTTGACCGCAGGCGTATCGACGCGGGTCGCCGGATGCTCGAGCACGGTCTTGAACACATCCATGGCACCCTCGCGCAGGGCGAGGACCAGGGGCGGCTCACCGCCGACCGGGTTGGTGTCGTTCGGGTTGATCTGGCTGCCGAGCATGGATCTCACCGTGCGCGCATCGTCCAACTGCACCGCGCGGAAGAAGGTGCTGACCTGTGCGGGCGTGGCAGCGGCAACCAAAGAGGCAGACAGCACGATCGGGCACAGGCAGGCGCGGCGCAGCAGCATGGATCAGTTCCTCGGCACGTTGAACAGCTTGAAGAAGTTGTCAGTGGTGCGGTCCGCCACTTCGCGCAGCGTTAGGTCCTTCAGCGTTGCCAGGTATTCGGCCACGTGCGGCACGAAGCCCGGCTCGTTCATTTTGCCACGGTAGGGCACGGGCGCAAGATAGGGAGAATCGGTTTCGATCAAGATGCGGTCCAGCGGCAGTGCTTTTGCCACCGCCTGCAAGTCTTTCGCACTCTTGAAGGTGACGATGCCGGAGAAAGAGATGTAAAAACCCATCTCGATCGCCGCCTGCGCGACTTCCAGGGATTCCGTGAAGCAGTGCATCACGCCCGCCACACCGCCCTTGTCGACACCGGCGCCCTCTTCCTGCAGGATGCGGATGGTGTCGACACTGGCCGCGCGGGTATGGATGATCAGCGGTTTGCGGGTGGCGCGCGAGGCGCGGATATGGGTGCGGAAGCGCTCGCGCTGCCACTCCAGGTCGCCTTCCAGGCGGTAGTAGTCGAGGCCGGTCTCGCCGATGGCGACGATCTTCGGGTGATTGGCAAGCTCCACCAGCTGCTCGACGCTCGGCTCGGGCGTGTCTTCGTAGTCGGGATGGACGCCGACCGAGGCGTAGATATGCGGATATTGCTCAGCAAGGGCAAGCACGCCCGGGAAATCAGGCAAATCGACCGACACGCACAGCGCGTGCGTAACCTTGTTCGCCGCCATCCTGGCGAGGATCTCGGGCATCCGGGCGGCCAGCTCGGGGAAATTGATGTGGCAGTGGGAATCGATGTACATCCGGGCATTGTACGCGAGGCAGAATGGGCAAGGTGGGCGCCTTCGCTTTGAGGCCCCGGCCCCAAAGCTCCATCGGGGCATCGTTACGCCACCCGTTTGCCCAGAATGATCAGATCCCGCTCGATCCCATCCAGATTCGCCACCCGCGGGAAATGCGCCCAGGTATCGAAACCATATTTGCGGAACAAGGCCAGGCTCGGCTCGTTATGGCCAAAGATAAACCCGAGCAAGGTATGCACATTCACCTGCGGCGCAAACGCCATCGCCTGCTCCAGGCAATACTTGCCGAGGCCCTTGCCGCGCCAGGCTTCCGCAATATAGATCGACAGTTCGGCCGTACCCGAATAGGCCGGACGGCCGTAGAAGTTCGAGTAGGACAGCCAGCCGATCACGGCCGGGTTGTCGGACGTGTCGGCCGCATCGTGGATCACCCACAGCGGGCGGCGTTCCGGCGTGTGGTCGGCAAACCAGCCTTCGCGCGACTGCACCGTGATCGGTTCGGTGTCGGCGGTGACTTCGCGCGAGGCGATGGTGGAATTGTAGATGTCGACGATGACGGGCAAGTCTTCGATACGGGCGAGGCGGTGTACGTAGGACGGCATAGGAAAGTGAACGTGGGGCGGATTACAGCGTATGGGTGGCGCGCGAAGAGCGCAGCGCGGCGCCCAGGATTTCTTCGATGCGCAACTTGGCGCGCTGGCCGGTCTCGTCGGCCGGGAAATGCACGCCGATGCCCTGCGCCTTGTTGTTGTTGGCGCCGGCCGGGGTGATCCAGGCGACCTTGCCGGCGATCGGGTATTTGTTGGGGTCGTCCATCAGCGACAAAATCAAATAGATCTCGTCGCCGATCTTGTACGGCTTGGTGGTCGGCACGAACATGCCGCCGTTCTTCAGGAAAGGCATGTAGGCGGCATACAGCGCCGCCTTTTCCTTGATGGCGAGCGACAGCACGGACGGGCGCGGGGCATGCGCGACGTTCGGGTCCACGGTCGTGCCTGTCATTGGTGTCCTTTCATGGCGTCGTTTTCAGCCGCTGGTTCTCAGCTGGCGCTTCTCATTTGCAGCATGCAGTGTAATCAAGCAACATGTCTTCGACAAACAGTTTCGGCGACAAGGGGTGATCGGCCACTGCGCGTCGTTCGTTGGCAGACTTGATCGCGCGCATCAGATTGGCGGTCTGCACCCGTCCGGCCAGCGCCGCGAGTTCGCGTTGGTAACGCGGATAATAACGGATTGCGCCGGAGAGCTTGTACGAAAACACGTCATACAGCCAGCGCTGCTGCCATGCGACCAGCGCGGCCAGCGGCGCCTTGCTGAGCTTGTCGGCGGCGCGCAACGCGGCCTCGACGCTCGGCTGCGCCAGGATCTGCAACAGGGTGTCGAGCTCCTCGCGGCTGCCGCCTTCGGCCTGGGCCAAAGCGGCCAGCGGCGCCCCGCCCTGCTCGCGCAGCCAGCCGTCGGCATCGTTGACGCCCTGGGTTTGCAGCCAGGCCAGGGCCGCCGCATGCTCGGGCAGCGGCAGCGCGAACTTGCGGCAGCGCGACAGGATGGTGGGCAGCAGCCGGTCCAGGCTGTTCGATGCCAGCAGGAAGACCGTGCCCGGCGGCGGCTCTTCCAGCGTCTTCAGCAGTGCATTACTCGCCGGCATGTTGAGCGCCTCGGCCGGGTACAGCACGACCACCCGCAGCCCTTGGCGGTGGGTCGAGATGTTCATGAAGTCGGCCAGCGCGCGTATCTGCTCGATCTTGATGTCCTTCGACGCCGTCTTCGTGGACTTGGCCTTCTTGTCGCCGTCGCCGGCCGCGCCATCCTCGCCGTCGGCCGGCGCTTCGTCTTCCAGCACTTCCGGGCGCACGCGCCGGTAATCGGGATGATTGCCCTGGGCGAACCAGCCACAGGACGCGCAGCTGCCGCAGGCGTGGCCGTCGCGCTGCACGTTTTCGCACAACAGGGCCTGAGCAAAGGCTTCCAGGAAATCGGCCTTGCCTATGCCGGCCGGCCCGTAGAACAGGATCGCATGCGGCAAGCGCACCCGCATCTGCTGCAGCTGGCTCCAGGCCGCTTCCTGCCAGGGATAAATCTGTAAACTCAAACCAGTTTCTCCAGGGACGACAGCAAGGCTTCGCGCACATCGTCTATGCTGCCGGCCGAATCGATCACGACGATGCGGCCATTGGAAGCGGCCGCGCGTCGCAGGTATTCGTTGCGGCAGCGCGCAAAGAAATCCGCTTCTTCCTGCTCGAACTTGTCCAGGGTACGGGTGGCGTCCAGGCGGGCACGCGCCACTTCCAGCGGGACGTCGAACAGCAGGGTCAGGTCGGGTTGCAGCTGCGGATGCACCCATTGTTCCAGTGCTTCCATCTTGGCGCGGTCCATGCCGCGCCCGCCGCCCTGGTAGGCGAAGCTGGCGTCGGTGAAGCGGTCGGACAGTACCCAATCGCCGCGCGCCAATGCCGGTTCGATCACTTGCGCGATGTGTTCGCGGCGGCTGGCAAACATCAGCAGCGCCTCGGTTTCCAGATGCATCTTTTCATGCAGCAGCAGATCGCGCAGCTTTTCACCGAGCGGCGTGCCGCCCGGCTCGCGCGAGGAGAACACGGTCTTGCCGGCGCGCCGCAGATACTCGGTCACGAAACCGATGTGGGTCGACTTGCCGGCGCCGTCGATGCCTTCGAAAGTGATGAAACGCCCGCGCGCCCCGTGTTCGTTCATGGTGAAGTCATTCATTGATTGCTGCGTTTGCCGCTGGTGTCGCGGATGTACTGGTCGACAGCCTTGTTGTGCTCATTGAGGTTGATCGAAAAATGGCTGGTGCCGTCGCCGCGCGAGACGAAATACAAGGCATCGGTACGGGCCGGTGCCAGCGCCGCCGCCAGCGACTGCACACCCGGCAGCGCGATCGGCGTCGGCGGCAGGCCGGGCCTGGTGTAAGTGTTGTACGGCGTGTCGGTTTCCAGGTCCTTCTTGTGGATCTTGCCATCGTATTTGCTGCCCATGCCGTAGATGACAGTGGGATCGGTCTGCAGCAGCATCCCGGTTTTCAGGCGGTTCACGAAGACGCCGGCGATCATCGCCCGTTCGCCCTTCTGGCCGGTTTCCTTTTCCACCAGCGAGGCCATGATCAGGGCCTGGTAGGGATTCTTGTAGGGCAGGTTCGCCTCGCGCTTGTCCCAGGCTGCCTTGAGGCGCTTCAGCATCATCTCGTGCGCCTGCTTGTAGATGCTCAGGTCGCTTGCGTTCTTGGCAAACAGATAGGTGTCGGGGAAGAACAAGCCTTCCGGTCCGGCATATTGTTCGTCCGGGCCGATCACCTTGGCCAGCAGTTCCTGGTCCGACAGTTTCAGGGTGTCGTGCTTCAGGTTGGGAGCGGCGTCGACGGTCTGGCGCATCTGGCGGAAGGTCCAGCCTTCGATGATGGTCAGCGATTCCTGGGCGAACTCGCCGCGCACCAGCTGGGTCAGCAGTCGGCGCGGCGTGATGCCGGGTTTCAGCTCGTAGCTGCCGGCCTTGATCTGGCCGGCCTTGCCGCTGATGCGCGCCAGCACGCCGAACAGGAAACCGTTGACAGGGACGCCGGCCGTCGCCATCTGCTGGGTCGCGCCGGCCACGCCGCTGCCAGGCGCGATCGCGAAGGGAATGACCGGTGCGTCGGTGGCGGCCGCGGTGAGCGGCTGCCCGGCCCACCACTGGAAGCCGGCAAGGGCGGCGACTGACACGATCGCGCCCGTAACGATGAGTTTTTTTATGAGTGCCATGCTCGAGGGTTTGTTTTTGCGCCGTCCCCGGCGCGATTTTGTCGACATCTCTATAATGAGCCCGTAATGATATAGCCCTGCTGCGTTATTAGTAAGGCATTCGCCTTAAGTAATCCGCAACACACAATAATTCGCGTATTGTATCCCTATGAGCATGAATCCCTGGATCGACCACCTGTCCCCGCTTGGCGCCCGCTTCCATCCCGACGACGCCACCCGCATCGAAGACTTCGGCCGCGTACTCGGCGCGACTGACCTGGCCGGCGGTTTCGTGGCCGCGGTCACCGACCTGGGCCTGATCGGCGTGGCCGGCGACGATGCCGCGAGCTTCCTGCACAACCAGCTTACCAACGACGTCGAGCACCTCGGCCAGGATGAAGCACGCCTGGCAGGCTACTGCACCCCGAAAGGCCGCCTGATGGCAACTTTCCTGATGTGGAAGGATGCCGACAGCATCTACCTGCAGCTGCCGCGCGCGATCCAGGCACCGCTGCAGAAGCGCCTGTCGATGTTCGTGCTGCGCGCCAAGGCCAAGCTGCGCGACGCTGCGGAAGAGCCGCAGCGCCTGGCGGTGCTCGGCCTCGGCGGCGCCAGGGCCGACAGCGCCTTGCGCGCCCACGTCCCGGACCTGCCGGCGGCGCCCTACGCCAGGGTGGAGTCGAGCGCCGGCACCGTGATCCGCCTGGCCGACGCTTTCGGCGCGCCACGCTACCTGTGGCTGACCTCGTTCGAGACGGCCAGCGCCGCGCTGCCGGCGCTGCGCGAGCAGCTTGCCTTTGGCGGCAGCGCGGCCTGGCAGCTGTCCGCCATCCATGCCGGCGTGCCACAGGTTACCCCGCCGACCCAGGAACAGTTCGTGCCGCAGATGGTCAATTTCGAGCTGCTCGGCGGCGTCAATTTCCGCAAGGGCTGCTACCCGGGCCAGGAAATCGTCGCCCGCAGCCAGTACCTCGGCAAGCTGAAACGCCGGACGGCCCTGGCCACGCTGGCGAATGCGGCGGCCCGTGCCGGCGACGAAGTCTTTTCCAGCGAGGATCCGGACCAGCCTTGCGGCATGATCGTCAACGCCGCGCCGAATGGGGACGGCGGCGCCGACGTGCTGGTGGAAATCAAGCTGGCCGCCCTGGACGCCGAGGTGCGCCACGGCTCGGCCGGCGGCACGCCGCTGTCCTTCCTGCCGCTGCCCTACGCCCTCGACGCGATCGACGCCTGAGTGCGCGCGCATCGGCCATGATCGACCTGTACGTCTACTACAAGGTGCGCGAGCAGGACGCCGCCGCGCTCGCACCGCAGGTGCGCGCCCTTCAAGCCGTGGTCGCAAGCCGCCACGGCGTGGCGCCGCAACTGAAGCGCCGTCCGGAAGCCCGCGACGGCCTGCAAACCTGGATGGAAGTCTACCCGTCTGCCGACGACACCTTCGAAGCGGCGCTCGCCGCGGCCGCGCTGGATGCGGGGCTGGACGCCCTCATCGCCGGCCCGCGCCGCGCCGAAGTCTTTATGGACCTGACCCCATGTGCCTGATTGTTTTCGCCTGGCGCGTGATCCCCGGCGTGCCGGTGATCGCCTGCGCCAACCGCGACGAATTCTACGACCGTCCCGCCACCCCGGCCGGCCCCTGGCCCGACAACCCCGACATCATCGCCGGGCGCGACTTGCAGGGCGGCGGCAGCTGGATGGGCGTGACGCGTCACGGCCCGCACGGCCCGCGCTTCGCCGCCTTGACCAACATCCGCGCGCCGGGCGAACATCGTGCCGAGGCGCCGACGCGCGGCGCGCTGGTGGCCGACTACCTCAAGGGCGACCTCGACGCCCCGGCCTATCTGGCGCGCATCGCCCCCGGCGCCGGCGCCTACAACGGCTTCAACCTGGTCCTGGGCGACCGTGACGGCTTGTACTGGTTCTCCAACCGCGGCGACGGTGACCCGCGCAATGGCACCGCGCTCGAACCCGGCATCTACGGCATCTCCAACGGCCTGCTCGATGCGCCCTGGCCGAAAGTCCTGCGCACCAAGGCCGCTTTCGCCAGCCTGCTGCTGCAGGGCGCGCCCGAGGAAGCCTATTTCGAAATGCTGGCCGACACCACCCGCGCCTCCGACCTGCGCCTGCCGGACACCGGCGTGCCGATCGAGGTCGAGCGCCAGTTGTCGGCGGTGTGCATCGAGATTCCGGGGTATGGGACGCGCACTTCGACCGTGGTCAAGTTGTATGCCGATGGCGAGCCTGAGTTGCATGAGCGGGTGCTGCAGCCCTCAGGCGAAGCCGCACCTTAAAGCGGACCGGCGCGGCGCATGGCGATGATATCCTGTCCGGCCGCGCGGTAGCCCGCCATACGCGCCGCCAGAAACGCGGGCAGCACGGCGCTGCCCACCGTTTCGAATCCAGCACCGCCGTAAAAACCGGCCAGATGGCGGTATGGGAGGCAGAATGCTTCCTCCTGCTCCTGCTCCAACTGCGGCAGGCAGGCCGCCAGCAGACGCGCGCCCAGCCCCTGCCGCCGGTAAGCAGCCCGGATCTGCATGCCGCGCAACACCGTCACGCCTTGTTCAGGACAGAGCCGCACGACCCCGACCACCGTACCGGGCAAGCGGGCGACGACCACCGTGTCGGACGGATCGACGGCCGCGCCATAGCCCGCTTCCGCATACAACTGAGCGACACTGGCGCCGTCAGCCGAGCCGGCGACAGCGATCTCGATGTCGGGGTCAAGTCCCGGGAACGCCTTGACAACGGGGCGTTGCAGCGTTTCCCACAGGCCGGCATACATCCCGGCCAGCGCCCGCAGATGCAGGCTGTGTTCGTCCTCCGGCAAGGCGCGCAGCACAGGATCGGCTTCGCTCAGCACCATGCCGGCACGCTGATAAATCGCCAGGAGCTCGACGGCTGTGGCCTTGTCCATGCGCTGTGCCTTACAGTTTCATTTCCAGGTTGAGTCCCACCCGCGCCGACCCCGGCTGGTATCCCAGCTCGCGCGACAGCCCGGTCGCATCCTCGTAAATCCGGTCCGACGGATTGTCGGTTCCGAGCAGGTTATTGACGGAGAAGCGGAGCTGGTAGCGCGGGTTCAGCTTCCACAGCGCGAAAGCATCCAGGTCGCGCCGGGTCTGCTGCCGCTGGCTCTGCGCTTCGGAAATCCGCACCCAGCCGCCCTGCTGCCAGGCCAGGCTGGCGCCCGCGCTCCAGTCGCCCTTGCGCCAATCGACGCCGAGATTGGCCGACATCGGCGTCTGGGCGTCGAGCCGGTTACCCGGGCCAGGCACCGAGGCCACGTCCGACCAGTTTCGGGTGAGCGCCGCGCGGAAGTCGAAGCCGGCGGCGGCGTCCATCAACAGCTTGCCGGGCAGCTTGAGTTCGGTCTCGAAGGAGCGCACCAGTGCGTCGCCGTCGTTGACCGGGCGGTAGACCCAGCGTCCGTCGGTGTCCAGGTCGAGACGGGTACGGATGTAATCCGTGATATCGCGCCGCGAGGCGCTGGCCGAAAACATCGCGCCCTGCGGCAGGAAGTGCTCGTACGTAAGGTCGATACCTTTAGCCAGTTCCGGTTGCAGGTCCGGGTTGCCGCTGCCGTCGGCATTGAAACGGGTGTTGACGGCCGATTCGTAGCGCCGCGCAGTCAGCTGGCCGATGTCCGGCGCTTTATAGGTACGGGTCAGCGCAAGGCGCAACTGACGGCCATTGCTCTTGCCGTCCGCGCCCTGGATTTTATACAGCGCCTGGGCGACCGGACTCAGGACGTGGCTGTTCGAGCTCGTCGACGGCAGCCCGGAGGCTTCGCTGTCGGTTTTAACGCTTTCCCAGCGCGCGCCCAGGTACAGCGACAGCTGTTTGTTTATACTCCACTCGTCCTGCACGTAGCCGGCCAGGCGCGTGATCTTCGGCTCGAAGGTTTCGACGAGGTGGGTCGCCGGCGCCGCGCCCAGGGTTTCGTCGCGGTCGCGCACCTCGTCGCTGGTCTGGACGCTGGTGTCGATGCCGCTCGCCAGCGCATGACCCTCGCCCAGCGAGCGTGTGTACTTGGCGCGGAAGCTGGTGCGGCGGCCGTCGGTCTGGCTGTCCCAGTCGCGCAACAGGCGCAGCGCGCGGCCAACCGTGTATTGGTCGTTGCAGGAATCGCTGGTATTGCGGCTGCGCTCCGTCGACACCGTCAGGTCCAGCTTGCCCCCTGCCAGCCTGGCGACCCAGTTGCCCTCGACCCGCTGCATGCGGCTGCTGTTGGGCGAGCTCTGGTAATACTCGACGTAATCCGGATCCGGGAAGCTGCCCACCAGGTTGGTGGTGAGCGAATCGCCGCCCCAGCTCGAACGCGTTGTCTGCAGGCCGAACGCGAGGTTCAACTCGTCGCCACTCTCCAGCTTCCAGGACAGGCGCGGGAACAGGGCGACGCCGCGGTAGTTGCCACCGCCGTGGTAGGGCGTCTCGCGCGACTGCACCAGCGTGCCGTCCGGCGCGTAAAAACGGTCGGCGCTCCAGCTGGTGAAGGCATTCTCGCCGGCGTATAGCGAACCGTTGAGGAAGTAGGACAGATTGCCGGTCCTGTCGCCCAGCGTGCCGCCCGCATTCAGGTTGCGGCTTTCCTGCGAGCGCATCACGCTGAAGCGCAGGTCGCGCTGCGGCTTGCTGACGACCTTGCGCAGCACGATGTTGATGGTGCCGGCGATCGACTGCATCGAAAACTCGGCGCTGGCGGCGCGCACGATCTCGATGCGTTCGATCTGGTCGGGTGTGAGCGCGTCCAGCGAGAACCCTGGCGGCGGGCGGTCGCCATTGACCAGGACCTGGGTATAGCCGGCGCCGAGGCCGCGCATGCGCAGGGTCTTGCCGGTGACGGTAACGCCGGGGGCGCGCTTGAGCACGTCGAAGACGTTGTCGTCGCCGTATTTGCGGATCTCGTCCGCACTCATGACGGTCTTGCTGGCCGTGTCATCGCGGCGCGCATCGTAGTTGGCGGAGGCGCCTTTCACTTCGACAGTCTGCAGTGTTTCCTTTTTGGGCGTCTCGTCCTTTGATACCGGCTTGTCGGGCGCCGGCTCGGAAGGCGCCGACGCTTGCGCCAGCACGATGGCGGGCACGGTCAGCAGGAAGGGCAAGGCGGTAAAGGCGTGGCGGACTGGACGGGGCATTGCGGAAACCGGGTGGCGGGAACGGCCACTACGATATCAGTAATCCGGGGTACAAACTTCACAAATTGTCACTACAGGCGCCGAGCACGGTCACCACCACCGCGCGGCGGTGCGGCTGGGTGCGGTGTTCCCACAAATAGATGCCCTGCCAGGTGCCCAGCAGCAGGCCGCCGCCGCCGACCGGCACGCTCAGGCCGGTCGAGGTCAGCATGCTGCGCGCATGCGCGGCCATGTCATCCGGCCCTTCCGCGTCGTGGCGGTAGTCCGGATCACCATCTGGTGCCAGGCGCGCGGCAATGGTCTCGAGGTCGCGCCGCACATCCGGATCGGCGTTTTCCGTGATCAGCAGCGAACAGCTGGTGTGCTGCACGAAGACGTGCGCCAGGCCGACCTGGACGCCGGACTCGGCGACGGCCTGGGCCACCGCGTCGGTGATGTCGAGCGTGCCGCGGCCCCGGGTGGAGAATCCGAGGATCGCCTGGCGGGTCACGGCGCCGGCCCGATATGGAAGCTGCCGGCGCGGATCGCGTCAAAGGCGAGCCGCGCCAGGTCGGCGTCGCCGCGCCCGCCCGCGTCTTCCGGGCACAGCACGGAGGCGGCGATGGGCGCGCCGACCTGACGCAGTTCCTGCTGCAGGGTTTCCGACAAGGCCAGCACGGCCTGGCGCGCGACTTTCACGGCCCCTTCGCCGGCCATCGACGCCGTGTTGACGATATGGCCTTCGTAGCCTGGGTCGCGCCGGGCGCAGTCCAGCATCAGCGGCGTGAAGATGCGGACGCCGTGGATGGCGCCCCACAAATTGGTATCGAGCACCCGTTCCCAGTCGGCCTCGCCGAGTTCCCAGCTCATCCCCTCCACGCGCGCGCAATCGTTATTCACCAGCAGGTGCACGCCGTGAAAGCGGATCATGGCCGCATCCGCCAGCTCTTCCACGTGCGAACACTTGCGCACGTCGGATACCATGGCCAGCACTTCGGCGCCGCCGGCCAGCAAGTCCTCGGTCGTATGCTCGAGCGCGTCGGCATCGAGGTCGGCCAATACCAGTTTCATGCCGAGGGCGGCTGCGGCCTCGGCGAACGCGCGCCCGAAACCGCTTGCGGCGCCGGTGATGACCGCGACGCGGCCTGCGAAATCTTTCATGCCCTTCTCCGTTTCCCCCTCCATGACTCCAGCTTAGACCATATAGTCCATGCACTGGCGCGCTTCGCGGATCGCGCCGATGAAGGGCACAAGCGCGTGGTGCGTCGGGTGCTTCGCATAGGCTTCGAGCGCCGCCTTGTCTTCGAATTCCGAATACAGCACCACGTCATGGGTCGCTTCCAGGCCCGGCTGGGCGATGGTGACTTCGAACTTGAGGATGCCCGGCACGATCGTCGCGCATTCGTCGAGGCGGCGCTTCATCTCGATGGCGTTGGCGGCACGGTCCCTGCCCTCTGCCTGGTCCTTCAGTTTCCACATGACGATGTGCTTCAGCATGGTTTTCCTTGTCTCGGTTCGTGTTCGTAGCGGCAATGTCCGTGCAGATGTTGACCGCAATCCGGCAGCGAGCATAACGCGTTGGTGGACGAATGGCGAGTCCGACACCATCCCGTGCGCATCGGTTTTCGTGTCGCGTCGCGGCAACGGTGCCAGTCGTCGCCCGCTTGCCATGCTTGCTGGGGTTTCAGGGTGGTTTTCGCAAATGTCGGTTAGTTGCAGAACAAAGCAAAGCTTACGGCTGAGGTTGCGGAAAGCGTGTGCCCCTTGTGTGCCGGCGTCGGTTAGTTGCAAGATAGAGCGCAACGCTTACCTGATCCAGATTCTTCCCATATATGAGCAAGCCCCCAACCCAGCACACGCCGGCCGACTGGGACCGCGCCCCTTACGTCGCCTTTGCCGCCTTCGTGGTCACGCCGGAATTCGTCCTCACCTCGAGCCGCAACAACGACCTCGCCCCGATGCCGATCTCGAGCGAATCCGCCACCGTCTACAAATTCATGTTCGGCAAATTCACCGCCTGGATGGCGGAGCAGCGCCTCAAGATGTCGACCGTGAGTGCCGCCGACCTGCGCCGCTTCGTCGAGAACAGTACTAACGGCAAGCGCGACCTGAACAGCAAGATCGCTTACCGCTACCTGCGTCTGCTGGAGCGCTGCTACGACTGGCTGGAACGCAGCCCGAATCCGGCGCGCGATGCCATCGCCGCCACCGACCGCGCCCACCTCGCCAAGGACGCACCGATGGCGGCCCTCAACGGCGACGAGCTGGAGCGATTCCTGGCCGCCCTCCCCGCCGGACGAGCCCCCGACCAGACCAGCAGCGCCGGCTGGAAGCGGCGCCGCGACCGGGCAATGCAGATCGTGATGGCGCTGGCGGGCCTGCGCGTCGCGGAAGCGGTCGGCCTGCTGCTGGAAGAGATTGGACGCCAGGCCGACGTCGACGGCGGCATCGAGCTCAACATCACGCCGGAACAGAAGCACGCCACCAGCTATGAACACACGGCGAGGCTCCCGCGCGAAGGCGTAGTGGAGCTCGAAGCGTGGTTGCGCGAACGCGCCGAGCTGAAGATCCCGGGCGACCTGGTGTTCCCGGCCAGCCTCGAAGGCGACACCCTGCACAAGGCCACCGTCTACCGCCAGGTGCGCGCCACCTTCGAGCGCGCCGGCGTGGCCGCGCCCCGCGCGGGCGGGCGCACCCTGCGCAACACCTTCGCCGCGCGCCAGTGGCAGCAAGGCGCCACGCCAGACGAGATGACAGCCATCCTCGGTGTGGCGCTGGAGCGCTCGGCCCAGGCCTATAAATATGCGCACACCAATCCTGAGGACGGTCTCGATCGGGATGCCGATCCGGACGACGAGCTCGACGACATCCTCGACAGGAAGCCAGCCACCTGAGCCAATCAAGGCCATGCCTTGGCCCGCCGGCAGCTTTCAATCCATACAGACAAGTTGACAGCCCCGCGTAAGCTTCGCGGTGCAAAGTCGGTTCGCGGCGCGCGTAAATACGCGGCTGCGAGGACGTATAACTTACTATATGGAGACTACAATGGCGATTACACCCGGCATGGCCGCCGGCGGGAAGGCAGCGCCTTCCCGCGGGCTCACGAGGGAAGAACGGAAAGTCATCTTCGCTTCATCACTCGGCACCGTTTTCGAATGGTATGACTTCTACCTGTACGGCTCGCTCGCCGCCATCATCGGCAAGCAGTTCTTCCTCGGCGACCCCACCACTTCCTTCATCTTCGCCCTGCTCACCTTTGCCGCCGGCTTCCTGGTACGCCCCTTCGGCGCGCTGGTGTTCGGCAGGCTGGGCGACATGATCGGCCGCAAATACACCTTCCTGGTCACCATCCTGATCATGGGCGGCTCGACCTTCATCGTCGGCATCCTGCCCGGCTATGCTGCGATCGGCATTGCGGCGCCTATCCTGCTGGTGCTGTTGCGGATACTCCAGGGCCTGGCGCTGGGCGGCGAATACGGCGGTGCCGCCACCTACGTGGCCGAACACGCGCCGCAAGGCCGGCGCGGCTACTTCACCGCGTGGATCCAGACCACGGCGACCCTCGGCCTGTTCCTCTCGCTGCTGGTGATCCTTGGCGTGCGCAGTGCGATGGACACCGCCGCCTTTGATGCCTGGGGCTGGCGCATCCCCTTCCTGGTCTCGGTGCTGCTGCTCGGGATCTCGGTGTGGATCCGGATGTCGATGGCCGAATCGCCGGCGTTCGCCAAGATGAAGGCGGAGGGCAAGACCTCGAAGGCGCCGCTCAGCGAAGCCTTCCTGACCTGGCGCAACGGCAAGATCGCCTTGCTGGCCCTGGTCGGCCTGGTGATGGGCCAGGCCGTGGTCTGGTATACCGGCCAGTTCTACGCGCTGTTCTTCCTGACCCAGACCCTCAAGATCGAAGCGGCCTCGGCCAACATCATGCTGGCCATCGCCCTGGCCCTGGCCACGCCCTTCTTCATATTCTTCGGCACGCTGTCGGACCGGATCGGCCGCAAGTGGATCATCCTCGGCGGCTGCATGATCGCTGCCCTCAGCTACATCCCGATCTTCAAGGCGATCACCCATTACGGCAACCCGGCCCTGGAAAGCGCCCTGAACGGCGCGCCGGTGGTGGTGGTCGCAGATCCGGCCTCGTGCAACTTCCAGTTCAACCCGACCAACACCAAGAAATTTCCCTCGTCCTGCGACATCGCCACCGCCCAGCTGACGGCAGCCTCGGTCAGCTACACCCACCAGGATGCGCCCGCCGGCACGATCGCCAGCGTGAAGGTCGGCGACAAGGTCTACCCATCCTTCAACGCGACCATGACGGCGGACAACCTGGACTTCGACAAGGCCAGCAAGGCGCGCGAAACAGCGCTGAAGAAAGACCTGGGCGCCGCCCTCAAAGCCGCCGGCTATCCGGCCAAGGCGGACCCGGCCCAGATCAACCGGCCGATGCTGGTGTTCATGCTGTTCATCCTGGTGCTGTTCGTGACCATGGTGTACGGCCCGATCGCGGCGATGCTGGTCGAGATGTTCCCGACGCGCATACGCTATACCTCGATGTCCCTGCCCTACCACATCGGCAACGGCTGGTTCGGCGGCCTGCTGCCAACCATTTCCTTCGCGCTGGTGGCGTCCAACGGGAATATCTACTTCGGGTTGTGGTATCCGATCGTCATCGCGGTGCTGTGCTTCGTGATCGGGGCGCTCTTCGTACGCGAGACCAAGGACAACAATATCTACGCTGCGGATTGAGCCGCCGACTGGCGTTGCAACTGAAGCACGAGCCGCCAGCGATGGCGGCTTTTTTTGTGGATCGCATGCGTTCCGCGGTAAGATTGCCATGACGATGAGCTACCCAGCGGGGAGGCAGATGAAACAGCACGACATCAATGAAGCGGAATGGCGCAATCCTGCCAACTGGAGCTGGCGCGGCCCGCTGGGCATGTACGCCAGCCGTCGCGATACGCGCCTGCTGGTGCCCAAGGTTAACCCGGGCATGGGCCTGACGCTCAATTGCGCTCACCGCCGGATCAACTGGGCATTGGCAGCCATCGCCGCCCTGCCCGTCATCTTCCTGCTGGCCGAGCGCGCATTCGCTACTTGACCGGCTCCGACGTCGGCGTCGCAACTTCCCCGACCGCCATGGCCTGAGCTGCCGGCGGCACCCGGCTCCAGGCCCGCATGCGCGTCGCCGCCCAAGCGGTCAGCACGGCGCCGAGCACCAGCACCAGGCGCGTATCGACCAGGGTCAGCACGGCGCCCGCCGCGGCCATCAGGATGTTGGCCAGGCAGAAAGTGGTCGACAGCAGCCCCATTACCGCGCCCTGTCCATGGCCGCCGAAACGGTCCGCGGCCCAGGCCTGGATCAGGGCATTGTAAAAGGCGTGCGGCAAGCCGAAGGCCATGATGCCGACCAGGCCGATCCACAATTGCCCCATCGCCAGCGAGGCGATCGCCAGCGCCACGACGGCAGCCAGCACGCCGGCGCGCTGCAGCGGCTCGGCGCGGCCCTGGCGCCCGGCGAACAGCGCAGAACAAGTCATGATGCCGCACATGCCGACATTCACCAGCGCGATCGCGCGGGTATCGTAGTGCCCGACTTCCACCAGCCACAGCGGATAAAACTCGTAGAAGGCGGTGACGCCACAGGTATAGGCCAGTTGCACCCCAAACAGGGTGCGCAGGCCGGGGTGGCGCAGCAGATTGAACGCGTGACGCTCGCGCGCCACCTGCCACCACGAGGGGCCATGCTGGACCGCCTGGCGCGGCAGCGCGATCACGACCAGCACCGCGCCCAGCACCAGGGCTGAAGCGGCAATCCAGAAAGGTACGGTGAGACCCCAGCCGACCGTGAAGCCGGCCAGCAGCGGCCCGAACAGCCAGCCCAGGTGCAGCGCACCGTTGAGCCAGGACATGGCGTGCTTGCGCAGCGGCCCCTGCAGCCGGTCGGCCAGCATCGCGCGTACGATCGCGCTCTGGCCCTCGAGCAGGCCGGTGCCGAAGCGCGCCAGCAGGAAAAGCGGATAGGAGTGCACGGACAACGCCCAGGCAGTCAACACATGACCGAGCGCGGCGCCCGCCGCCGTCCCCAGCAGCAGCGGCCGGCGGCCGAAACGGTCCGACAGCGACCCCAGCACGGCGGTGCCGATCAGCAGCCCGACCGGATTGACCATCAGCGCCACCGAAAACAGCAGCTTGGGCGGCAGCCCGAGGAAATCGGTCAGCCCATCGGCACCGCCGTGGACGAACAGCGGCGGCAGGATCGGGTAAGGCAGCGAGGCACCGGTGGTGGACAGCAGGCCCAGCAGGCAGGCGGTGGCGATCAGGAGGGCGTGCTTCATGTCGGCTCGTTAACTAAAGTACAAGGAGCCTGGCACGTACCCGAGCCTTCCCGCATCTCGGGATTAGCTGCATGATCAGCTTCGCCCCGCACGCTCAACCGTTGAAACCCCTGCCCTCCTCCGCCAGCCGCACCAGCAGCGGTGCCGGCGTCCAGGCCTCGCCATGGTAGCCGCGCGCATAGCCCTCGATCGCCGCCAGCACCCTCGGCAGGCCGACCGTGTCGGCATAGAACATGGGGCCGCCGCGGTGCAGCGGGAAGCCGTAGCCGGACAGGTAAACCATGTCGATGTCCGAGGCGCGCAGGGCGATCCCTTCCTCAAGGATCTTCGCGCCCTCGTTCACCAGCGCGTACACCAGGCGTTCGACGATTTCCTCGTCGGTGATGATGCGGCGCTCGATGCTCAGGGCTTCCACATGACCGGTAATCATCTCCTCGACCATAAACGAGGGGTAAGGCGTACGATCCCCCGCGATGTAGTCGTACCAGCCGGCGCCGGTCTTCTGGCCGAAGCGGCCGCGTTCGCACAGCAGGTCGGCGGTCTTCGAGTAGGTGACGCCGGGGTTCTCGGCCTGGCGCCGCTTGCGGATGTACCAGCCGACGTCGTTGCCGGCCAGGTCGCCCATGCGGAAGGGGCCCATGGCGAAGCCGAAGCGCTCCATGGCGGCGTCCACCTGCTGCGGCAGCGCGCCCTCGTCGAGCAGGAAGCCGGCCTGGCGCATGTATTGCTCGATCATGCGGTTGCCGATGAAGCCGTCGCAGACCCCGGCGACGACGCCGGTCTTCTGCAGCTTTTTCGACAGCGCCAGCGCCGTGGCCAGCACGTCCTTGGCGGTATGGGCGCCGCGCACGATCTCCAGCAGCTTCATGACGTTGGCCGGGCTGAAGAAATGCAGGCCGATCACGTCCTGCGGCCGCGCGGTGAAGGACGCGATGCGATCCAGGTCCAGGGTCGAGGTATTCGAGGCCAGGATCGCGCCCGGCTTCATGACGGCGTCCAGTTGGCGGAACACGGTCTCCTTCACGGCCAGGTCTTCGAACACGGCTTCGACCACGATGTCGGCCTGGGCGATGTCTTCGTAGGCCAGCGTGGTGCGGATCAGGGCCATGCGCTGCTCCAGCCCGTCCGGGGTCAGTTTGCCCTTCTTGGCCGTACTCTCATAGTTCTTGCGGATGGTGGCCAGGCCCTTGTCCAGTGCCGCCTGCTGGGTCTCCAGCAGCGTGACCGGGATGCCGGCGTTGGCGAAATTCATGGCGATGCCGGCGCCCATGGTGCCGGCGCCGGCCACGGCCGCGGACGCGATCGGGCGCGTCGGCGTGTCCGCAGGCACGTCCGGCACCTTGGCGGCGGCGCGTTCGGCGAAGAATGCATGGCGCAGCGCCTTCGATTCCACAGTCTGGGTCAGCGCCATGAAGCGTTCGCGCTCGAACTCCAGGCCTTCCTCGAAGGGCATGGTCGCGGACGCACCCACCGCTTCCAGGCAAGCCAGCGGCGCCGGGAAGGGACCGGCGGCCGCCTGCACCTTGTCGCGCGCGGCGGCCAGGAAGCTGTCGAGGTCGGCCTGCTCGACCTTGTTGTCGCGCACCCGCGGCAAGGGACGCAGCTCGGCGATGCGGTTCGCGTACGCCACCGCGCCCTCGATCAGGTCGCTGCCGGCCGGCAGCAAATCGTCGAACAGCAGCGTGCCCGCCAGTTTTTCGGAGAGCACCGGCGTGCCGGACACGATCATGTTCAGTGCCTGCTCCAGGCCCAGGACGCGCGGCAGGCGCTGGGTGCCGCCAGCGCCCGGCAGCAGACCCAGCTTCACTTCCGGCAGGGCGATCTGGGCGCCCGGCAGCGCCACGCGGTAGTTGGCGCCGAGCGCCAGTTCCAGGCCGCCGCCCATGCAGACGCCATGAATGGCGGCGACCACCGGCTTGCTCGACGCCTCGGCCACGCGGATCAGGGTGTGCAGCGTCGGCTCGGTCAGCGCCTTGGGCGAATTGAACTCGCGGATGTCGGCGCCGCCCGAGAACGCCTTGCCGGCGCCGGTGATGACGATGGCTTTCACGTCCTCGTCCAGCTGGGCGCGCTCGAGGGCGGCCACGGCTGCGGTACGGGTTTCCAGCCCGAGGCCGTTCACGGGCGGGTTGTTCAGGGTGATGACGGCTACATTGTTCCGGACCTGGTAGTCTGCGCTCATGTGTCTCTCTTATTAGTGTGGGCTGGCGATCCGCTTACTATAACTTAAAAGAACGGTCGTCTTTTTATCCGGCACGCGCCTTGAATTGTTCGCGCAATTTGTTTTTCTGGACTTTTCCGGTGCCGCCGATCGGCAAGGCCTCGACGAAGACCACATCGTCCGGCATCCAGAACTTCGCGATGCGGCCCTCGAACCAGGCCAGCATCTCCTCGCGGCCGAAGTCCTGTCCAGGCTTGCGCACCACCAGCAGCAGCGGCCGCTCGTCCCATTTCGGGTGCGGAATCGCGATGCAAGCTGCCTGCAGCACGGCCGGATGCGCCATCGCGATATTCTCGATATCGATGGAGCCTATCCATTCCCCGCCGGACTTGATCACGTCCTTGCTGCGATCGGTGATCTGCATGAAACCATCCGCATCGATGGTCGCCACATCGCCGGTCGGGAACCAGCCATCGACCAGCGGATCGCCGCCTTCATCCTTGAAATAACGGGAAATGATCCATGGCCCCTTGACCATCAGGTGACCCGATGTCTTGCCGTCCCAGGCCAGTTCGCCGCCATCGTCGTCGACGATCTTCATGTCCACGCCATAGATCGCATGACCTTGCTTTTGCAGGATACGGCGCTGCTGCTCGACCGGCAGCGCACGGTGCTTGGCCAGCAAGCCGCCCGTGGTGCCGAGCGGCGACATCTCCGTCATGCCCCAGCCGTGGATCACCTGCACGCCGAGACGGTCGATCAGGGTATCCATCAGGGCCGGCGGACAGGCCGAGCCGCCGATCACGGTACGGCGGAAGGTGGAAAAGCCCAAGCCGTTCTGCAATGCGTGATTGACCAGGCCCAGCCAGACCGTGGGCACACCGGCGGAAAAGGTCACGCCCTCGCCCTCGAACAAGTCGTAGAGCGACTTGCCGTCGAGCTGGGCGCCCGGGAAGACCATCCTGGCGCCGCACAGCAACACGGAATAAGGCAAGCCCCAGGCGTTCACGTGGAACATGGGCACCACCGGCAGTACGGTATCGATGGCACCGACGTTCAGGACATTGGGCAGCGCCGAGGCATAGGCATGCAGCACGGTCGAGCGGTGCGAATACAGCGCGCCCTTCGGGTTGCCGGTCGTGCCCGAGGTGTAGCACAGCGAGGCCGCCGCATTTTCGTCCAGTGTCGGCCAGACGTAGTCGCCGGTTTGTGCTTCCAGCAAGTCTTCGTAGCACAGCAGCCCAGGAATGGGCGTCCTCGCCGGCATGTGCGCGCGGTCGCTCATCAGCACGAAGGCGCGGACCCTTGGACAGGCGGTGGCGATCGCCTCCACCAGCGGCAGGAAAGTCAGGTCGAAGCACAGTACCTGGTCTTCGGCATGATTCACGATATAGGCGATCTGTTCCGGATGCAGGCGCGGGTTGATCGTATGCAGGACTGCGCCGGAGCCGGACACGCCGTAGTAAAGCTCGAGGTGACGGTAGCCGTTCCAGGCCAGTGTGCCGACCCTTTCGCCGGCGCCGACGCCCAGCGCCTGTAAAGCCTGCGCCAGCTTGCGTGCCCGCCCTTCGCAGTCGCGGTAGGTATAGCGGTGCAAGGCGCCCTGCAGGTCGGCTTCGACGCGGCGCGACACGATCTCGGTGGCGCCGTAATGGCGCGCGGCGAATTGCAGAATGCTCGAAATGGTCAGGGCTTGCTGCTGCATCTGGCCCATCATTGGACTCACTGTCTCCATGGTCTCCTCCCGGCGCTGGAACGGCTCAGTGTCGGGCGGCCGTGCGAAAATCGTCAACGGAATTCGATGCTGCACCGCCGCATGTCATTTCCGACATCCGTAACCGAATGTAACGCGTTTTGGCCGCCTGCAAGCGGACCCATAGAATCCTCCGGCTTACGGTAGAATCGCGACATTCTTTTGCAGTGCCTCTTAGACTGGACTGACCATTACTGCTGACGACCTGCCATTCGACAATTCGTTCGCCGAATTGCCTCCCGCGTTTTACACGCGGCTGATGCCGACGCCGCTACCCGCGCCCTATCTGGTCGCGTCCAGCGCGAATGCCGCACGCCTGGCCGGGCTAGCGCCTGCCGACCTCGCACGCGAGGATTTCATCGCCGCCTTTACCGGCAACGCGGTGCCGCCACGGGCCAAGCCGCTGTCCGCGGTGTACTCCGGCCATCAGTTCGGCCACTGGGCAGGCCAGCTGGGCGACGGCCGCGCCATCCTGCTGGGCCAGCTGGCTGGCGCCGACGGCCCGATGGAACTGCAGCTCAAGGGCGCCGGCATGACGCCCTACTCGCGCATGGGCGACGGCCGCGCCGTGCTGCGCTCGTCGATCCGCGAATTCCTGTGCTCGGAAGCGATGGCCGCCCTTGGCGTCCCGACCACGCGCGCGCTGATGGTGACGGGCTCGAACCAGCGCGTGATGCGCGAAACCGTCGAGACGGCCGCCGTCGTCACCCGCATGGCGCCCAGCTTCGTGCGCTTCGGCTCCTTCGAGCACTGGCACTACCGCAACCAGCACGCCGAACTGCGCACCCTCGCCGATTACGTGATCCGCGAATTTTATCCGGAACTCGCTGGCGCCGAGAATCCCTACCTGGCACTGCTGAGCGAAGTCACCAGGCGCACCGCGCGCATGATCGCCCACTGGCAGGCGGTCGGCTTCATGCATGGCGTGATGAACACCGACAACATGTCGATCCTGGGCCTGACCCTGGACTACGGCCCCTTCGGCTTCATGGAAGCCTTTGACGTCGACCACATCTGCAACCACACCGACCAGGGTGGTCGCTACTCTTACGCCAACCAGGTGCCGGTGGGCCACTGGAATTGCTACGCACTGGCGAACGCCCTGCTGCCGCTGATCGGCGACACCGATGCCGCCCAGGCCGCGCTCGAAGTCTATGTCGACGCCTATGGCGACAAGTTCGATGAACTCGTGCACGCAAAGCTGGGCCTGGCCACGACCCGGGAAAACGACCGCGGCCTGTTCGATCACATGTTCAAGCTGATGCAGGAGAACCACGTGGACTTCACGCTGTTCTTCCGCCGCCTGAGCGGACTGCGCCTCGACGTGGCGGATGCAGGCCGGGGCGCCGCGGACGCGCCTCTGCGTGACCTGTTCCTGGACCGTGCCGGCTTCGATGCCTGGGCTGTACTCTACCGCGAACGCCTGCGCCAGGAACAGAGCGTGGACGCCCAACGTGGCGAAGCCATGAACCGCGTCAACCCTAAATACATATTGCGCAACTATCTGGCCCAGGTTGCGATCGAAAAGGCGCAGAATGGCGACTTCAGCGAGACGGCGCGCCTGCTGACCGTGCTCGAGCGTCCGTTCGACGAGCAGCCGGAAAACGAATCCTATGCGGCCCTGCCGCCGGATTGGGCATCTCACCTTGAAGTAAGCTGCTCTTCCTGACCCTGTTATATATAGCAAGCGAGACATCGATGACTGAAAAAGTAAGCAAGACCGACGCCGAATGGCGTGACCAGCTCGACCCCATGGAATACCAGGTGACGCGCCACGCGGCCACCGAGCGTGCCTTCACCGGCAAGTTCTGGGACCACCATGAGCACGGCATCTACCATTGCGTGTGCTGCAACACCCCGCTGTTCGAGTCCGACGCCAAGTTCGAATCCGGCTGCGGCTGGCCCAGCTATTTCCGCGCACTCGATCCGGCCAATGTCATCGAAAAGGTCGACCGCGCCCACGGCATGGTGCGCACCGAAATCATCTGCGCCGTCTGCGATGCCCACCTGGGCCACGTCTTCGAAGACGGCCCGCCGCCGACCGGCCTGCGCTATTGCATCAACTCGGCAGCCATGCGCTTTGAACCAGCCTGAAAGGCCGACCCGTAACATGAAATTCCTGTTCGACCTGCTCCCGGTCATCCTGTTCTTCATCGCCTACCGCCTCGGTGCCAGCAACCAGGAGGCCGCGCACGCGCTGGCGCTCCAGTACATGGGCGGCCTGATCGCCGGCGGCAACATCAGCGCCGAGCAATCGCCCATCGTGCTGGCTAGCGCGGTCGGCATCGTCGCGACCGTGCTGCAGATCGGCTATCTGCTTGTCCGCGGCCGCAAGGTCGACGGCATGCTGTGGCTGTCGCTTGCCGTCATCGTCGTGATGGGCGGCGCCACCATTTACTTCCACGACGAAAACTTCATCAAGTGGAAACCGACCATCCTGTACTGGGCCTTCGCCGTGGTGCTGCTGGTAGCGCAGGTGGGCTTCCGCAAGAACCTGATGCGCAAGGGCATGGAAGCCCAGATCAAGCTGCCGGATGCGGTCTGGGACCGCGTCGGCTACGCCTGGATCGCCTTCATGGCCGCCATGGGCGTGCTCAACCTGGTCATGGCCTTCGTCGTCTTCGACGGCAATACCAGCGCATGGGTCAGCTTCAAGATGTTCGGCGCGACGGGCCTGTTCTTCGCCTTCGTGGTGGTGCAGACGCTGATGCTCTCCAAACACATGCAGGAACCGGAGGATGCACAGTGAGCCAGCACATCAACGAAGGCCGTGCCGAACGCATCCGCAGCCTGCTGAGCGAGGCGCTGGCTCCGAGCCAGCTCGAGGTCGGGGATGACTCCCACCTGCACGTCGGCCACGCCGGCGCGGCCACGGGGGGCGGTCATTTTCGTGTGAAGATCGTATCTGAACGCTTCGAGGGCCTCAGGCTCGTCATGCGCCATCGGCTGGTGTATGATGCCGTGCAAGGTATGATGCATACCGACATTCACGCGCTGGCGATTACCGCGCACGCGCCCTCCGAGCTGTCCTGATGGCCGGAGCTTCAGGGAATCTTAAGTAATCTGTTTGAAAATCTGCTGCGTATTAAAACAATTAATCCAATCTCGTCCAAGCAACCCCTCACAGGAATCAACATGACTTTTAAGCCAGCTCGGCTGCTCTTAGCCCTGATCGCTATCGCTGCGTCTTCTGCACCCGCATTCGCACAAAACCTCGCCGTCGTGAACGGCAAGGCCATCCCGTCCTCGCGCGCCGACCAGGCCGTGAAGCAAGTTGTCGCCCAGGGACAGGGCGCCGATTCGCCGCAACTGCGCGAAGCCGTCAAGCAGCAGCTGATCGCCCGCGAAGTGATGATGCAGGAAGCCGTCAAACAAGGTTACGACAAGAACGCCGACGTCAAGCAAGCGCTGGAAAGCGCCCGCCAGACCATCGTCATCAACGCCCTGGCCCGTGACTACATCACCAAGCACCCGGTGACCGATGCCGAAGTGAAGTCCGAGTACGACAAGTTCGTCAAGACCACCGGCGACAAGGAATATCACGTGCGTCACATCCTGCTGGCAAACGAAGCCGACGCGAACGCCGTGATCGCCAAGATCAAGGGCGGCGCCAAGTTCGAAGACCTGGCCAAGCAATCGAAGGACACCGGTACCGCCAACAACGGCGGCGACCTCGACTGGGCCAGCCCGTCGTCCTTCCCGCCGGAATTCGCTGCCGGCCTGACCGGCCTGCAAAAAGGCCAGGTCACCGAAAAGCCGGTCAAGACCCAGGTCGGCTACCACGTGATCAAGCTGGACGACGTCCGCCAGGCCAAAGTGCCGACGCTGGACGAGCTCAAGCCGCAGATCCAGGATGCCCTGTCGCAGCAAAAGCTGGCCTCCTACCAAGAGGAAATGGTCAAGAAGGCGAAGGTGCAGTAAGATGTTGTAATCCCGGCGGCCCCGGTCGCCGGCTTGCGTCGCATCGCGACATTATGTTGAACATCGGTGGCGCCTCGCTGCCGGGAATAAATAGGATCGAATAAATGATTGTGAAGCCAGCCCGCCTGTTGTTAGCCATGATCGCGATGGTAGCCCTGCCGTCGTTTGCGCAAAACGTTGCGACCGTCAATGGCAAACCGATCCCGGCGTCCAAGGTTGACCAGCTGGTCAAGCAAGTCGTCGCCCAAGGCAAAGCCACCGACTCGCCACAACTGCGCGATGCGATCAAGAAGGACCTGATCGGCCGCGAAGTCCTGATCCAGGAAGCCGACAAGCAAGGCGTCGGCACCCGTCCGGAAGTCAAGAGCCAGATCGACAACGCTCGCCAAAGCATCATCATCAACGCGATGCTGTCGGACTACATCAAGAAAAACCCGGTCACCGACGCCCAGATCAAGACCGAGTACGACAAAGCCAAGGCTGAACAAGCCGGCCGCCAGGAATATCATGCGCGCCACATCCTGGTCGCGACCGAAGCCGAAGCCAACCAGATCATCGCCAAGCTGAAAGGCGGCGCCAAGTTCGAAGACCTGGCCAAGCAATCGAAAGACCCGGGTTCGGCAGCCAATGGCGGCGACCTCGGCTGGGCAAGTCCGGAAAACTTCGTGCCTGAATTCTCGAAGGCCATGACCTCGCTGAAAAAAGGCGAAGTCACCCAGACTCCGGTCAAGACCCAGTACGGCTTCCACGTGATCCGTCTGGAAGAGTCGCGCGCGACCCCGATCCCGCCGCTGGAAGAAGTCAAGCAGCAAGTGGCTGAAGCCGTGCAGCAGCGTAAAGTTGCCACCTTCCGCGATGAACTGATGAAGAAAGCCAAGATCCAGTAAGCTGGACTTGCCTGAAGAAAGCGCTCCCCCTGGGGCGCTTTTTTTTCGCCTGGTTTTTCCGTCCTGCCGTCAATTCTCTCCGTTCAGGGCCTTGAGCGCCCGCTCCAGCGCCCGCACCCGTTCGCGCAAGGCCGGCAGATTGCGCAGCAGCGCCGCATTGCGCTCCCACTCCGCATTGCGCGTGATCGGGTAATAGCCGGTGTAGCGCCCTGGCTCCCTGATCGAGTGCGCCACCAGCGTGCCGGCCGTGATGTCGACGTGGTCGGCAATCTCGATATGCCCATTGACCATCGCCGCCCCGCCGAAGGTGCAATGCCTGCCGATGATGGCACTGCCGGCCACGCCCACGCAGCCGGCCATCGCCGTGTGCGCGCCGATGCGGCAGTTGTGGCCGATCTGGATCTGGTTATCGAGCTTGACGCCGTCTTCGATGACCGTGTCGTCCAGCGCCCCGCGATCGACCGTCGTGTTGGAACCGATATCGACGTCGTCGCCGATGACCACCCGGCCGACTTGCGGGATCTTGATGTAGACGCCGTCTTCCTGCGCGAAACCGAAGCCGTCGCCGCCGATGACCGCGCCTGAGTGGACGATGCCGCGCGCGCCGATGATGCAGCGGGCGTGGAAAGTGACGTTTGCGAAGAAGTGCGTGTGTTCGCCGACTACGGCGTCGCGGCCGATGTAGCAGCCAGCGTCGATGACGGCGCCGGCCTTGATGAGCGCGCCGGCTTCCACGAAGGAGCGTGCGCCAATACAGGCATCGGCATCGACGCGGGCACGATCATGCACTACGGCGCTGGGATGGACGCCGGCCTCGCTGCCGGCTTCAGGACCTCCGACGAGATACTGCGCCGCCCTGGCGAAGTAGGCGTAAGGGTTGTCGGCGATGATCAGTGCGCCTTGATAGGACGCCATGCTCGGCTCGTCGTCGGGCGACAAGATCAGAGCCGCGGCCCGGCTTTTGCAGGCTTGTGCGCGAAGCCTGCTGTTACTGAGGAAACTGATTTCGCCGTCCCCCGCTTGTTCAAGAGAAGCGATCGACGACACTTCGATTTCCGGCGCGCCCGACAATCGACCGCCGAAACGTTCCACGAGGTCACCGAGACGCTTGCGCATTGTTCCCCCTGCCAGGATTATTAAGTCGCTACCTGGCTGTTGGACAAGTTCCAACGTCAGCAGTTCCGGTTCAAGGCAGACGCTTGTGTATCATTTTTCCCTGGCGGGCGCGGTCGGTGCGAAACCGCAAGCTGGGCCGGCATGCGCGGTGCCGACACGTACAAGGGCACCAGGCATGTGCACCAGTTGCACCTCGACCCTCCGGTTTTTCTCGAAGCAGGACCGTTGCTGCACCGGATCCTTCAAGTCTTTGCAGCCGGCCCACTCGGCGTTATCGAGACGGACGTCGATCCAGGCTTGTTCAAGTGTGGCCAGATGGGCGTCGACAATATGGTGGACGACATCGCAAGCGCGCTTCTGGGCGAGGGAAAAGTTGCTTTCATTTGCACGTGGCATTGGATCGGCATACCCGACCGCGACGATTGCTCTGCCGGCCACATTGTTCTCCTTCAAGAAAGTCTCCAGAAATGGCTGCGACAGCGACCATTCCTTCGGCGATAGCAGTTCGCCGTTCGATGCGAAATAAATGCCGCGCCTGAGTTCAATACATGAGCCCGCCACCTCGCTTTTCGCCTTCTTGACACCTGCGCTGTCCAGTTCGACACGAAGCGGCGTGTTTTTCGCTTCAACGGCGTCCTCAATTTTTTTGGCCTCGCTGCCTTTCTTGCTGTCCTTGGCATCGTTGGCGTCTTTCACTGGTTGTGGCTTCGGCAGCAATTCCACGTAACTGCGCTGTCCCATGCCATGCCACAAGATATTGACATTGCTTACCGCGTAGGTGCCATTGTCGTGTTTGCAGCTATACAGCGGCAAACCTTTCGCATCGGCCGCGGCTTCCAGAATGGCATGGTTCGCCTCGTTCACAATCAAGGTTGCGTTGCTGATCCGCATCCCCAAGCCTTCCATGGCATATCGCAGAGTTCCGGCCGCTGTTGCTCCAACATAAGGAAGACACACGCCAGCGAAAATCAACATCAATGCCACACGCAGCTTGGCCGGGTCGATCGTCGACGTCCCGCCACCGGTCAGTGGTGGTGCCTCCAACATCGACAAGCCGATTGCCACGGAAGCGCCAGCGCCGAGGATAGTACAGAGCGTACCCCACGCCCCGGTCAGCGAAACCGAGCTACCAGCGCTTGCGGACAGGTACAACAGTGTTGCGGCGGACAGCGCCAGGATGAGCCACAGGAACCAGTAGAATCCGGTTTCAACCAAATTCTTCAACAACATGTGGCACAGCACCAGATGCGCCGCGGCGGCGCTCACCGATATGAAAATCCACCAAACCGCAGCAATTGTCCATTCGAGCGGAGAGCCGAATAAGTGGTAAAACGAAACAGCCGCCAAAAGCGTGCTTCCGCCAAGCCAAAAGACCGCCTTGTCACCAGTGACACACTTGTCCAGAACGCCCGTGGCCGGTCTTTGCACGACGAATGGGATAAACGCCAACAAGCCAATTCCCGCCAGCGCCGCGCCGGTCAAGGCAACGGCAAGCATCGAAAAGACGAAAAACAGCGTATCGCCCATACCCAGCCCCGCTGGTACGAAACCGATCACAAAAAAGCAATAGCCGAATACGCTGACGATGCCGATGCCCGAGCTGATGCTCACGCATAAGGTGATGATCGATTTCAATCGATCCAATTTCAGCTTGGCGATTTCTTCGCGCTTCTTGTCGTCATCCAGTGACATTCATATGCTCCAACAATCCTCGAATCAGAAATTATATCGGAGCAATAAGACGATTGTCAGCTCGGCAACTGGAAATTTCTACGGCAAAAAAAAGGGCTGTGTTCGCGTTAGCTAGGTGAACTGAAATGGCGTTGCCAGGGTCTGACGTATCGTCGAGGTAACTCATGGAGAGTGACGATGCGAAGGCTTGTTTCCCCTGATTTGTCCAAGGGATCGTTCGA
>Ga0265780_10000307_pt1 | contig 76593 bp, 59 predicted proteins | sample P1T30metagenome_FD_192432 | JGI IMG/M metagenome (GOLD analysis project Ga0265780, IMG submission 192432) | Plant litter microbial communities from East Loma Ridge, Irvine, California - P1 T30 | ecosystem: Environmental > Terrestrial > Plant litter > Unclassified | place: USA: California...
TGCGCAAGTTCATGTCCTTCTGGGGCTCGAACAACTGCGACCACCAGGCGCGCATCTGCCACTCGACCACCGTTGCCGGCGTGGCCCAGACCTTCGGCTACGGGGCGATGACGAACTCGTTCAACGACCTGCACTACAGCAAGGCGGTGATGTTCATCGGCTCGAACCCGGCCGAGGCCCACCCGATCTCGATGCTGCACTTCCTGCACGCCAAGGAACTCGGCGCGAAGATGATCGTCATCGACCCGCGCTTCACCCGCACCGCGCGCTTCGCCCACCACTATGTGCGCGTGCGCCCCGGCACCGACATCCCGCTGGTCTGGGGCATCCTCTGGCACATCTTCAACAACGGCTGGGAAGACAAGGAATACATCGCCGCCCGTACCTACGGCATGGACGACGTGCGCAAGGAAGTGGCGAAATGGACGCCGGATAAGGTCTCGGACATCACCGGCGTGCCGGAAGCCTCGGTGCGCATGGCGGCCGAGATGCTGGCCAAGAACCGGCCTTCGTCGGTGGTCTGGTGCATGGGCATCACCCAGCACCACGTCGGCACCGCCAACGTGCGCGCGCTGTCGATCCTGCAGCTGGCGCTGGGCAACATCGGCATCCCCGGCGGCGGCGCCAACATCTACCGCGGCCACGACAACGTGCAGGGCGCGACCGACGTCGGCCCGAACGGCGACTCGCTGCCCGGCTACTACGGCCTGGCCGAAGGCGCCTGGAAGCACTTCGCGAACGTCTGGGGCGTGGACTACGAGTGGATCAAGTCGCGTTTCGGTTCCAAGGAACTGATGGAAAAGCCCGGCATCACGGTGTCGCGCTGGTTCGACGCGGTGAACGAGCAAAACCAGTACGTCGACCAGCCGAGCAATTTGCGCGCCGTGTTCTACTGGGGCCACGCGCCGAACAGCCAGACCCGCCTGCCCGACATGAAGGCGGCCATGCAGAAGCTCGACATGCTGGTGGTGGTCGACCCCTACCCGAGCATGACGGCCTCGATGCACGGCCGCACCGACGGCGTGTATTTGCTGCCGGCGGCCTCGCAGTTCGAAACGCAGGGCTCGTGCACGGCCTCGAACCGTTCCATCCAGTGGCGCGAACGCGTCATCATGCCGCTGTTCGAGTGCAAGACCGATCACGAGATCATGTACTTGTTCGCCAAGAAGTTCGGCTTCCATAACGAACTCTGCAAGAACATCAAGGTCGTACAGAACGAGCCGGTGGTCGAGGACATCCTGCGCGAGATCAACCGCTCGTGCTGGACCATCGGCTACACCGGCTGCTCGCCCGAGCGCCTGAAACTCCACATGGAGAACAAGCACACCTTCAACCCGACCACGCTGCGCGCCGACCACGGCCCCTGCAAGGGCGACTACTACGGCTTGCCGTGGCCGTGCTGGGGCACGCCGGAAATGAAGCACCCGGGCACGCCCATCCTGTACGACCTGAGCAAGAGCGTGGCCGAAGGCGGCTTGCCGTTCCGCGCCAACTGGGGCGTCGAGCACAATGGCGTGAGCCTGCTCGCGGCCGACGGCTCGACGAACAAAGACAGCCAGCTCGACACCGGCTACCCCGAGTTCGACCACGTGTTCCTGAAAAAGCTGGGCTGGTGGAACGAACTGACGCCGGCCGAGCAGGCCATGGCCGAGGGCAAGAACTGGAAGACGGATTTGTCGGGCGGCATCATCCGCGTGGTCATTTCGCATGGCTGCGCGCCGTTCGGCAATGCCCGCGCCCGCGCGAATGTGTGGAACTTCCCGGACCCGGTGCCGACCCACCGCGAGCCGCTGCTGTCGCCGCGCCGCGATCTGGTGGCCAAGTACCCGACCTACGACGACAAGGCGAATTTCCTGCGCCTGCCGACGCTGTACAAATCGGTGCAGGAGATGGACTTCAGCAAGGACTTCCCGCTGATCATGACCTCGGGCCGCCTGGTCGAGTACGAGGGCGGCGGCGAGGAAACCCGCTCGAATCCCTGGCTCGCCGAGCTGCAGCAGAACATGTTCGTCGAGATCAACCCGCACGACGCGGTGCAGATCGGCGCCCATGTGGGCGAGTTCGTCTGGGTGGAAACCCCGACCGGCGCGCGCCTGAAGATGATGGCGATGGTCACCGAGCGGGTGCCGATCGGCCTGGTCTGGATGCCCTTCCACTTCGGCGGCTGGTGGATGGGCGAGGACCTGGAAAAACACTATCCCGAGGACGGCGCGCCGACCGTGCGTGGCGAAGCCGTGAACACCGGCTGGACCTATGGCTACGACGCCGTGACGATGATGCAGGAAACCAAGGTATCGATGTGCCGGGTGGTGCGGGCCTGACACGAACCCGGACCCGGACCCGACAGAATAAAAGGAGGCTGCCATGGCCGCTAGGATGAAATTCATTTGCGATACCGAGCGTTGCATCGACTGCAACGGCTGCGTTACCGCCTGCAAGAACGAACACGAAACACCGTGGGGCGTGAACCGCCGCCGCGTGGTCACCATCAACGACGGCGTGCCGGGCGAGCGCTCGGTGTCGATCGCCTGCATGCACTGCACCGACGCGCCTTGCCTGGCGGTGTGCCCGACCAACTGCATCTACCACACCGAGGACGGCATCGTCCTGCACAGCAAGGACCAGTGCATCGGCTGCGGCTACTGCTATTACGCCTGCCCGTTCGGCGCGCCGCAGTTCCCGGAAACCGGCCTGTTCAACCACCGCGGCAAGATGGACAAGTGTACCTTCTGCGCGGGCGGCCCGGAACCGGATACCTCGGAAGCCGAGTTCAAGAAGTACGGCCGCAACCGCATCGCCGAAGGCAAATTGCCGGCCTGCGCCGAGATGTGCGGCACCAAGGCGCTGCTCGCGGGCGAGGCCAACCTGATCGCCGACATCTACCGCCAGCGCGTGGAAACCCGCGGCTATGGCCCGGAACTGTGGGGCTGGAAAATCGCCTACGGCCGTCCGAAACGCGGCGGCGAGGTCAAGGCCAAGGGTGACTTGCCGCGCGTGAACCAGGACATCGGCGACGCCCAGAACGGCGGCGGGAGGTTCCCGCAATGAAAAAATCCAGCTACCTGACCGCGTTGCTGCCGCTGCTGCTGGCCGGCTGCCTGGAAGTCGACCAGCATCCGGAATGGATCCGTGGCGAATACGCGGGCAAGACCGACAACCGCCATCCGCAGACGCATTTCCATAACGACCGCCTGGCCTGGTCCGCGGCGATCCAGAACCGCAACCAGAAGCAGAACGAATACAACCGCGCCAACCCATAAGGAAGCACCATGCGAGCGAACCTGTTTGTCCTGCGCGCCATGCTGTCCCTGGTGGCGATGCTGATGTTCGGCACGGCCTCGGCCGCGGTGCCGAACAACCGTGCCCAGCCGGCGTACGCCGAAGAGCAGACCATGCTGCAGATCGAGGGCGACACCCAGGCCGCCGAACCCGGCCTGACGTCCAGGCAGTCGGGGCGGGTGCACATGGACCGCCACTATCTTGGCCAGTACGGCAGCACCGAAGCCAACGTCATCGTCCAGCGCGGCGGGAATACCTGGCGTCACCTGCGCAACGGCCCGATCGCCTCGATCGCCGGCACCTTGCTGATCGTGGTGCCGCTCCTGATCATCCTGTTCTACAACACCGTCGGGCCGGCCAAGGAAGAGCCGCGTTCGGGGCGCAAGCTGCAGCGCTTCTCGCGCTGGGACCGGCAAGTGCACTGGGCCACCGCGATCAGCTTCCTGATCCTGGCGCTGTCCGGCCTGATCCTCACCTTCGGCAAGAAACTGCTGCTGCCCTGGATGGGACACGATGTGTTCTCCTGGGTCGCCTACTTGTCGAAATATTCCCACAACTTCATCGGGCCGCTATTCGTGCTGTGCTCGGTCGTGATGTTCTTCACTTTCCTGCGCCGTAACTTCTTCCACCGCAGCGACGTCGAGTGGATCAAGCAGGGCGGCGGGCTGGTGTCGCACAAGCATCCGCCGGCGGGCTACTTCAATGCCGGCGAAAAAGCCTGGTTCTGGGGCGGCGTCGCGCTGCTCGGCCTGGTCATGTCGATCACCGGCCTGGTGCTGAACTTCATCACCTTCGGCCAGACCCGCTACATGCTGCAGGTGGCGAACTACCTGCACATCATCGGCGCCACCTTCTACATCGTGGCGGCCATGGGCCACATCTACATCGGCACCTGGGGCACGCCCGGCGCCTACGAGGCCATGCGCCATGGCACCGTCGACGAAGCCTGGGCCAAGGCCCACCACTCGCTCTGGTACGAACAGGCCAAGCAGGGCATCGCCGTGGCCGGCGCGCCGCCGCCCGTGCCGCCGTCGCCGTCGGCTGGGCCGCATGCGCCGCCGCCGCCTTCGCCGCGGCCAGGCCCTGCGCATTGACTGGCATACTGAGGATTGTAATGAAGCGAACGACTTATCGCACTTCCTGCGCGCTGGCGGCGACGCTGCTGCTGGCCGCCGGCTGCAGCCGCCACACCGCGCCGGCCAGCAACGGCGTCATCCAGACCAGGTTCCCGGGCCAGGTAACCTCCGGCGGCGCCACCAGCGGCGAGGTCATCGCCCGCAGCGCCAAGCCGGTCACCGACGCCACCTATGCCGGCGGTACGCCGGGCATCGCCGGCGGTTCTGGCGGGAACACCTCGGGCGCCGAGGTGGGCGGCACCACACGCGAGACCGGGCAGGGCCCGACCTCGGGCGTGACCGACCCCTCGGGCAAGATGGGCGCCACCCAGACCGCCACCGGCGAAAACCGCCCGGCCGGCGGACCGACCACACAGGACCTGAACAAGGGCGAGGCCAGCAATGCCGCGCCGCAGGGACCGGCGCCGAAGCAGATGGAGGGCAAGCAATGATGCGCCTGCACGTGAAGAGGATGCCGCTGGCTGCGCTGCTGCTGTCGGCGATGTTGTGCGCGCATGCGTCGGCAGCCTTGCCGAAACCGCAGCTGTCGCCGGAACAAGCTCAGGCGGCGGCCGCCAAGAAGGCCGAGGCCGACGCCAAGGCAGCCAAGGAAAAGGAGCAATTGGCAGCTTCGATGGACGCCATCAGCACGCGTTGGCGTGCGCAGGCCCCGGCCAAGGGCTGGAAGATCAATCCGCCGACCGCCATCGCCCAGGCGCCGGCACCCGGCATCCAGCCGCCGCAAACGCTGCCGCCCGCGAGCGGTGCGCCCGGCGTGGCTTCGTCCGGCGTCACGCCGCCCAACGCCGGCGTGGTGGCGGCGGCCCCGGCGGGCGCCGCCCCAGGCACCTCGGCCGCGGCGCCAGGCCGCGGCGCGGCGCCGCTCAGCCCGCAGGCCCTGCAATCGGCCAATGTGCCGGTGAAGAGCGAAAAGCTGGGCACCGCGGCGCCGAGCAAGGACGTCAAGACGCGGCCGACGCTATCCGTGCCGAAGGGCGCCTCGCCGGCGGTGGACCGTGGGAATTCGGACGCGGTGAAGAACCGATGAAAAAAGCCGGCATGCCCATCGCGGTCATCATGCAGCGCCGCGCCGTCCAGCACCGCTGGGTCGATGAAGCCTGGGCCGCCGTCGGGGTCGTGCCCGACCGCGGCAACCTGCCGCCGCTGCAGGTGCTCAGCGAAAGCCCGGAGCGCGACTATTACCTGGTGTCGGGACTCGAACTCGAGCTGTACACCGACGAGCACGAGGGCTACTACGAAAACGCCATGGCGCCGGAATCGAAGGTGTTCGTGCTGTGGCGCATGGAGGAGGGCCGGGCGATGCCGGTGCGCGCCTCGGTCAGCTACGTCGAGGGCACGCGCATGTTCGACTCCGGCGAATCGGCCGACGGCGTGACCATGCCGGCCGAGATCTATGCCTGGCTGGCCGGCTACCTGCGCGAACATTACCAGCCCAAGCCGCGCCGCGGGCGCCAGCACGGCTAGCGGGAACACATCGATGCCTGAAGAAGGATTCCTGAAGCGCTGGTCGCGCATGAAAGCGACCGGCGGCGAAGCGGAGGCGCCGGTTCGTCCTGCGTCGGCTGCACCTGTCCCTGCGCCTGTTACTGCACCTGTGCGGGCCGAGGTGGCGCCGCAGGAGAAGCCGCTGCCGACGATCGAGGACGCGGCCCGCCTTACGCCCGACGCCGATTTTTCCAGCTTCGTGGCCCGCGACGTCGACAAGTCGGTGCAGCGCCTGGCCCTCAAAAAACTGTTCGCCGATCCGCACTTCCACGTAATGGATGGCCTCGACATGTACATGGACGACTACAACAAGCCGAGCCCGGTGTCGGCCGCCATGCTCGCCGCGCTCGACCATGCGCGCAGCGCGCTGCGCTATCCGGATGCGCCGCCGGCCGAGGACGCGGTTCTCGCGGACGAGGCGGCGCTGGCGATCGCGGCTGACGACGCGGCTGACGGCGCGGCCGCCCCCGCACAGGACGAGGACCCCGATGCCAGTCGTGTGGACGCCGTGCCGGCCGTTGCGGATAATGCAACAGTACCAGCTCCACCACCCGCCTCAGCGCAGCACTCCCTGCAAGGACAAGCATGAACATCCGATTCCTAGAAGGGCAGGCCGGCGATCCGTTGCAGGACCGCCGCGATGCCCTCGCCAAGACCGCTGCCATTGCCGCGGCCAATGAAACCGGTCCGGTCGAGGCCCAGTCTTCGGTCACCTACCGCTCGGGCGGCCGCACCCTGGTCGTCGGCAGCGCCGCCCAGGCCCTGCCCTGGGCCGACCACCTGGCCAGCGCCTTGCCGGTCACCGTGCTGCTGCTCGACGGCGGCGATGCGCCCGTCGAGCGCGGCTACCCCGTGTACGCGGCGCGCGCCGTGGGTGTCGGCGGCTGGCTCGGCGCCTTCGAGGCGCGCTGGCAAATGGCGGGGCAGCCGCAGCAGCAGGCCAGGTTCGATCTCGTGTTCGACCTCTGCGCCAGCCCGCTGATCGCCAGCCACCAGCATCCGCACGGCTATTACGCGCCCGGCGAAGACGAAGCCGCACGCCGTACGGCCGCCGCCGAGATCATGGAGATGACCGGCGAATTCGAGAAGCCGAAATACTTCAGCTACAAGGAACGCATCTGCGCCCACAGCCGCAACGGCCAGCAGGGCTGCAATGCCTGCGTGACCATCTGCTCGGCACAGGCGATATCGGGCGCCGGCGACAAGATCCGCGTCAATCCCTACCTCTGCGCCGGCTGTGGCGCCTGCAGCACGGTCTGCCCGACCGGCGCCATCAGCTATGCCTTCCCGACCGCGGCCCAGACGGGCAGCCGCATCAAGGCCGCCCTCGGCGCCTACTTCGAGGCCGGCGGCCAGGACCCCGTGCTGCTGCTGCACAGCGAAGCCGGCCTGCCGCTGCTGGAAGCGGTGCAAGGCGAGGGCAGCCTGCCGGGGCGCGTGATCCCGCTGGCGCTGCACCACACCGCATCGACCGGCATCGACGTCTGGTTCTCGGCGCTGGCCTACGGCGCGGCCGGCGTCACGGTCCTGATGACGGGCGAGGAAGCGCCGCAGTACGCCGCCGCGCTCGACCACCAGATGGGCATCGCGCACACGGTGCTCGATGGTTTGGGCTATGCCGGCCCGCACTTCCAGCTGCTGCGCGCGACGACGCCGGGCGAACTGGGCGTGGCTCTCGGCTACGCGCCGCGTGGCGAAGCGCCGGCCCAACGCGCCAGCTTCAACCTGGCTGCGGATAAACGCAACACCCTCGACTACGCCCTCGACCACCTGCACCGTCATGCGCCGCAGCAGCCTGTCGATGTGGCGCTGCCGACCGGCGCGCCGTTCGGGGCGATCGCGGTCGACACCAAGAAGTGCAGCCTGTGCATGTCCTGCGTCGGCGCCTGTCCCGCCTCGGCGGTGATGGACACGCCGAACCTGCCGCAGCTGCGCTTCGTCGAGCAGAACTGCGTGCAGTGCGGGCTGTGCGCCAACACCTGCCCCGAGAATGCGATTACCCTGGTGCCGCGCATGACCTTCGGCGAAGCGCGCCGCAAGACCGTGGTCCTGAACGAATCCCAGCCCTTCCACTGCATCCGCTGCAGCAAGGCCTTCGGCACGCTGCACATGGTCGAGAACATGCTGTCGCGCCTGTCCCAGCACAGCGCCTTCGCCGGCAAGCTCGACCGTTTGCGCATGTGCGGCGACTGCCGCGTGATCGACATGATGCAGCCGGAAGGGGAGTTCGCGGTGCAGATGCGGCGCACGCCGGTGCCGCCGAACTGAGGTCTGTGGGCTGGCGTTTGCGCCCCGGGTAGCAAGATAAGGCCGCACGGATGGCGCCAACGAGCTCCTTTCGCGCCGCGGGTGCGCACGCCGGCACACTGCCGTCGAGCCATGGCACAATGTGTTCAACTGACAATACTTCACGACGGACCGCCCCGCGGTCTGGTCCACGGAGGCATACGAATGCGCATGCGCCCACCATCGCCCTCCCTGCGCCAACTGGCCGCCGCCATCGCCTGCCTGGCCTGCGCATTGCCAGCCGCCGCACAACCCGCCGTCTCCGCCGGCCGCTACCACAACCTGGGACTGACAAGCGACGGCCGCGTGCTTTGGTGGGGCACCGAGTTTGGCCACGTCAAGCGCGGCCCGGCCGTCTTCTCGCGCCCGGTGGAAGGCCTGCCGCCCGCCGTGGCGGTAGCCGCCGGCTGGGAGCACAGCAGCGCCATCACGCGCGACGGCAGCGTCTACGAGTGGGGTTTCAGCCCCTACCGCATGCGCCAAATCTACCTGCTGCAGCCAACGCTGGGCCCTTGCGTGGTCGCCGCCATCCTGAGCGGCGGGCATGGAAAGGATCCCTGCGGCGAAGCCGAAGCCGCGCGCAAGGAACGCATGTTCGTCGAACGGCCGATGCGCATTCCCGGCTTGCCGCCGGCGGTGGCGATTGCGGCGAGCGATGCCGATACCGCGATCGTCACGCGCGACGGCAGCGTCTATTGCTGGAGTCCGGGCGCCTTTCCGACGAAAATTGCCGGCCTCGAGCGCATCAAGGCGATTGCGCTCGGCCAGTTCCACGGCGTCGCCTTGCGCGATGACGGCGTCGTCATTGGCTGGGGCGGCGCGTCCGGCGGTGCGATATCGTACCAGCCCGATCAGTCGGCGAAGCTCTGCGAGAATCCGGGACCGACGCCATTCTTCAGCGGCGCCATCGCCATCGCGGCCTTCGCCGACAGCACCTATGCCTTGCGCGCCGATGGCAGCGTGTGGGCCTGGGGCAGCAGCTGGAGCCGTGACCCGGCGCTGCCGAAAGACGACAACCCCGACAACAAGCCCGATGCCCTCGTCGCGCGCCGGATCGCCACGCTGGACGGCGCGGCGACGCTGGGCGGCGGCCGCGCGCCGTCCGCGCTGACCCGGCAAGGCCTGGCCGTGACCTGGTTCCGCGCGCTGTTTCCGAAGCCCGGCGCGGGCCGGCAGCAGAGCATCGCCAACATCGCCTCCCTGTCGTCCTACTCCAGCATCCTTGCCCTGCGGCCCGACGGCTTTGTCTGCACAATGGGCAGCAACATGTACGGCGCCACCGACCCGGGCGACAAGGAGATGGAGGTCCAGCGCTTCATGCCGGTTCCGCTCGGCGACGGCAAGGGCGCGCTGAACCTGGTCGACGCCAGCCTCCCACTGCCGGCCGATGCCTGCGCCAGCCCGAGCGAATAAACGATGAGCCAATCACGATGACAACAACGACCCTTCAGCCGGCACGCGCCTGGCTTCCCCGCGCACTGTCGGCTTGCATGTTGGCTGGACTCTGCAGCGTGGCGGCCGCTTCCCCGGACCAGGACAAGCTGCGCCTGCTGTCCTGCGAGATGTCCAGCACGGCATCCGCCGCGCACAAGGACGCGGTGGACTGGTTCAACCGGACAGCGGAGCCGCTCGCGCGCGACCAGGGCCATCGCATCGCAGGCCCCGTCACGCTGGGCAAGGCCTGCCTGCGCAACGTCACCGCCGCCGGCATTGCGCTTTACAAGGACCCGGACGCCGGCAGGCCGGAGGTCGTACTGGGCAAGGTGGGCAAGGACATGCGGTACCTGGTGACCGAAGGCAGGATGGACGAGATGACCGGGAAGGTGGCGCCAGGCGCGACCCGGTATTCCTTTACCTGCATGGCGGCCTACGGCGGCCCGCAATAGAGCGGCCGTGGCACAATGGCCGCAAACAGACAATAACAACGCATCGCCGGGCCACGGCCCGTCCATCGACAGCAGCGACCAGGAGACAGCATGACCCCTTACCAGCGTTTCGCGCAGGCGCGCGATTTCCTGCAGCAGCACCGTAGCGACTACGACACCGCTTACGCCAATTACCAGCCGCCGCAACTGGACAACTTCAACTGGGCCCTCGACTTCTTCGACCAGGAAGCGAAGGACAACCGCACACCCGCGCTATGGGTGGTGGAAGAAGACGGCAGCGAACAACAGATCTCCTACGCCGACATGGCCGCGCGTTCCAGCCAGGTGGCGCAGTACCTGGAGGAATGCGGCGTCAAGCGCGGCGACCGCGTGCTGCTGATGCTGCCGAACCGCGTCGAACTGTGGGAAATCATGCTGGCCGGGATCAAGCTCGGCGCCGTGCTGGTGCCGACCACGATGCTGGTTTCGACCGCCGACCTGCAGGACCGCATGGAGCGCGGCCGGGTGAAACACGTGATCGCGCAGGTCTCGGAAGCGCACAAGTTCGAGGGCGTGAAGGGCGGCTTCACGCGCATCGCGGTGGGCGGCAGCATCGACGGCTGGCGCGATTTTGCCGAGTGCCGCCAGGTGCTGAGCGTGTTCGCGCCCAAGGGCGTGACGCGCGCCGCCGACCCGCTGCTGCTGTACTTCACCTCAGGCACCACGGCGCGCCCGAAGCTGGTGCTGCACAGCCACCAGAGCTATCCCGTGGGCCACCTGTCGACCATGTACTGGATCGGCCTGGAGAAGGGCGGCGTCCACTGGAACATCAGCTCGCCCGGCTGGGCCAAGCACGCCTGGAGCTGCTTCTTCGCGCCCTGGAACGCCGGCGCCACGGTCTTCATCTACAACTACGAACGCTTTTCCGCCAAGGCCGCGCTCGAAACCGTGCAGCGTTGCGGCGTGACCTCGCTGTGCGCGCCGCCCACGGTCTGGCGCATGCTGATCAAGGAAGACCTGAGCCAGTGGCAGCCGCCGCTGCGCGAACTGGTGGGCGCCGGCGAACCGCTGAACCCGGAAGTCATCGAGCAGGTCGAACGCGCCTGGGGCATCCGCATCCGCGACGGCTTCGGCCAGACCGAAACCACGGCGCAGATCGGCAACCCGCCCGGCCAATTGGTGAAGCCGGGCTCGATGGGCCGCCCGCTGCCGGGCTACCGCATCGCGCTGCTCGACCTGGATGACCAGCCGGCGCAAGAGGGCGAGATCGCGGTCCAGCTGGATGCCAAGCCGATTGCCCTGATGCTGGGCTACGAGGGCGACGACGAGAAGACCGCCGAAGTCATGCGCGCCGGCTTCTACCATACCGGCGACACGGCGCTGGTGGACGAAGACGGCTACTACTTCTACGTCGGCCGCAACGACGACGTGTTCAAGTCATCCGACTACCGCATCAGTCCCTTCGAACTGGAGAGCGTGCTGATCGAGCACGAGCAGGTGCTGGAGGCGGCCATCGTGCCGAGTCCTGATGCGCTGCGGCTGTCGGTGCCGAAGGCGTTCATCACGCTGCGCCAGGGCGTCGAGCCGACGCGCGAACTGGCGCGCGAGATCTTCGCCTTTGCGCGCGAACGCCTGGCGCCCTATAAACGGATCCGCCGCATCGAGTTCCGCGAGCTGCCGAAGACCATCTCGGGCAAGATCAGGCGCGTGGAATTGCGCAAGGCGGAAGCGGCGCGTGATGACGCGGCGATGGGGCAGGAGTTTCGCGAAGAGGATCTTGGGTGAGTGGCGAATGGGTTCTCGAACCCACCATTCGATTGCAGCCGCACGCCGTCAATCAAGAGCGCCGCGCGCCCACGAACAACAGGACCGCGAACAGGATCTCGATCGCCCCGCCGGCCAATCCGGCCGCCACAAACGACGCATTCGCCGCCGCCAGCCCCCATCCCGCCAACGCCAGCACGGCGCCAAGCACCCAATACAGCCGCCGGCCGTAGAGCGTGTGAAAGCATAGGTAGCGTCCCGCGATCACGAACAGCATCGCCGGGAAGAACAGCTCCATGCGCCACAGCGAGATGGCGTAGGCCAGCGGCAGCATCAGGATCATCCAGAAGGTGGTGGCCATGGCCAGGGCGCCGAGCGGGTTGCCGGCGGCGTGGCGGCCGGAGCGCCCCAGCAGCCGCACCAGCAGCACCGCAAGCGGATGGATGCAGGCGCCGCCCACGAACAGCACCCAGACCGCGCGCCCGGGCGAAGCCCAGGCGGCGTAGCCGGCGGCCACCGTCCACACCGTGCCCGAGACCAGCGCGCCGGGCGCGCCGTCCAGGTAGGCCGCACGCATGTCGTGCTGGGCGGCGGCGAGCGTGCCGCTATCGAAGGACGCGTCGGGCAGGGCGGTCATGGCCTGGGCAGGGGGCATGGCTGGGCTCCGGTGGGTTGTCAACGTTCCCTCATCCTGCCATGCACCCCGTGCAAAGACAACAACAATGCAGCGCCTGGCATTCAGTGGCCGCCCGTGCTCCCGATACGCTCCAGGCTCGCCATCGCCGCATTTGGCAGCATCAGCTGCGCCGCCCCCAGGTTCTCGCGCAGGTGCGCCACCGACGAAGTACCCGGAATCAGCAGGATGTTCGGCGCGCGGCGCAGCAGCCAGGCGATCGCCACCTGCATCGGCGTCGCCTCCAGGCCGCGGGCGACGTCCGACAGGGCGTCCGACTGCAGCGGCGAGAAGCCGCCGAGCGGGAAGAAGGGCACGTAGGGAATGCCATCCTGCGCCAGCCTGTCGACCAGTGCATCGTCCTGGCGGTGCACCAGGTTGTACATGTTCTGCACGCAGGCGATCGGCAGCATGCGGCGCGCGTCATCGACCTGGCGCAGCGTCACGTTGCTCAAGCCGACGTGCTTGATCAATCCCTGCTGGCGCAGCTCGGCCAGCACGGCCAGGGGTTCTTCGAGCGAGCCTTCGGCCGGCCCATGGACGTCGAACATGGCGCGCAGGTTGACCACGTCGAGCACGTCCAGCCCCAGATTGCGCAGGTTGTCGTGCACGGCCTGGCGCAGTTCTTCTTTCGAAATGGCCGGGAGCCAGGCGCCCTGTGCATCGCGGCGCGCGCCGACCTTGGTGACGATCACCAGGTCGCCGGCGTAGGGATGCAGGGCCTCGCGGATCAAGCCGTTGGTGATGTGCGGGCCGTAGAAATCCGACGTGTCGATGTGGTTCACGCCCAGCGCCACGGCTTCGCGCAGCACGGCCAGGGCGGCGTCGCGGTCGCGCGGCGGGCCGAAGACGCCGGGGCCGGCCAGCTGCATGGCGCCGTAGCCGAGGCGGCGCACGCTGCGATCGCCGAGTCGGTAGGTGCCTGCGTTGTCGATCTTGTTCATGGTGTGCTCCTGGTTCGTTGAGGTGTGGTTGACAGTGCGGCCACGATAAATCCGGAACCGCCGTAAGACAATCCGGTATAGTCCGGATGGGTTGTACGTAAAAGCGAACAATGAAGGGTCAAGCATGAAAGCCGATCTCGGAGACTTGTCCGCGTTTGTCGCCGTCGCACGGGCCAGGGGCTTTCGCGACGCGGCGCGCGCCACCAGCAGCAGCGCGTCCGGCCTGAGCGACGCCGTGCGCCGCCTCGAAACCCGGCTTGGCGTGCGCCTCCTGAACCGCACCACGCGCAGCGTGGTCCCGACCGAAGCCGGCCTCTCGCTGCTGGCGCGCCTGGAACCCGTGCTGAACGAAGTCGACAGCGCACTGGACGTCGTCAACGGCTTTCGCGACACGCCCACCGGCACGCTGCGCCTGAACGTGCCGGTGAGCGCGGCGCGCCTGGTGCTGCCTTCCATCGTGCCGCGCTTCCTGGCGGCCTACCCGGAAATCCGGCTCGAAGTCATCGCCGACGAAAGCTTTGTCGACGTGCTGGCCGCCGGCTGCGACGCCGGCATCCGCTACGAAGAGCGGCTGGAACAGGACATGGTGGCCGTGCCGATCGGCCCGCGCGTGCAGCGCATGGCGGCGGCCGCGGCGCCCGGCTACCTGGCGCGGCGCGGTCGGCCAGCGCATCCGCGCGAACTGCTGGAGCACACCTGCATGCGCGCGCGCTTTGCCAGCGGCATGCTGATCCGCTGGACCTTCGAGCAGGGCGGCGAGACGGTCACCATCGACCCCGCCGGTCCCTTGCTGGTGCAGGTGGGCGGCGCCATCGACCTGACGGTGGACGTGGCGGTGGCCGGCGGCGGCATCGTCTACCTGTTCGAGGAGTGGCTGCGGCCGTATATCGAGCGCGGCCAGCTGGAACCGGTGCTGGAACCCTGGTGGCCGCGCTTTTCCGGACCTTTCCTCTATTACCCCGGCCGGCGCCTGCTGCCGGCGCCGCTGCGCGCGTTTGTCGACTTTATCCGCAACGAGGCGGCGCAGCCTGCGCTATAGGGCATCGATATGGGCCGCCAGTTCCTCCGGCGTCCCTTGCGGGAAGGCGGCCTTCAAGTGCTCGAGGAAGGCAGACACGCGCGTGCTGAGCAGTCGCCGCGACGGGTACAGCGCCCAGATCGCGATCTCGGGCGTATCCAGGTCGCCCCAATGCGCCAGCCGGCCCGTGCTGATATCGTAACTAACCAACGAGACCGGCAGGCAGGCAGCCCCAACCCCGGCGCGCACGGCGTCGCGCACCATGATCAGCGAGGACAGGCGCAGCACCGGGTCGATGGCGATGGGCGCGCCGTCGTCCTTCACGGTCCAGGACAGGCTTGAGGGGCCAGCGGCCGCGCCGCGCACGACGGCGGGAACAGCCGCGCCATCTGCGGGCCGCGCCAGTCCGGGCGGCGCGACCACGGCCAGGCGATCGCGCAGGATGATGCGGCCGACCAGGTTCGCATCCGGCGCCGGATTGACGCGGATCGCCAGGTCGTAGCCCTCGTCGACCATGACCACCGGCCGGTCTTCGGTCGCGACATCCAGCCGCACCGCCGGATACGCCAGCGCAAAGGAGGCGGCCAGCTTGCCCATCGCTGTCTGCGAAAACAGCAGCGGGGCGCTGATGTGCAGCCGGCCGCGCGGCGCGGCGCCACCCGAGGCGACTTCCGCCGCGGCGGCGTCGATCGCGGTGAGCAGGGCACAGCCTGCGCGAGATCATCAGCTTCGAGCACGAGAGCAAGGTCTCGTTCTTCCAGGCCAGCGGCCCGCGCGAAGGCGTCATCGTCAACGAATTGTTCGAGGACGCCGAAGGGCAGCTGCAGCTGCGCTTCTACTGCTATCTCGGCCTGCGCGGCAAGATTCCCGGCGGCGCCGAGGAACAGGCCGAGCAGGCGATGATGGACAGCGACCGCGGCTACCGCGCCGCCTTGCTGTCGACCCTGGAACGCACGCGCGCACTGCTGGCGCCGTGTCCGGATGTGCGCACAGACCCTCTGGTTCGAGCACGGGCGCATGTTCTGGGACGTCACGCGCTCGCCGTCCGGAAAATGTGCCCGGGTCCGGACGACGCTGCGCGAGCACCGCTGAACGCTCAGGCCAGGAACCAAGGCCCGGCTCGCCTCGTCCGCCAGCGCAACGCCGTCCTTGCGCAGCTTCAGCGGCAGGAAGGGCAGGGCGCTGCGCTCCAGCAGGTAAGCGCGATGATCGCGTCGATCGTCGAACCGTGCGAATGTGCGCACGCAAAACGCGAAACCCTACCATAATGGTAACAATGCCGTTTGCTCACACTGCCTCTCCACCGACGATCCCACATGCCCACCCCATCCGCAGCCAAGGCCGATCCGGCCTATGAAGTGAAGCAGTCCCCGATCCACGGCAACGGCGTCTTTGCGCGCCGCCACATCGAGCCCGGCGAGCGCATCGTCGAATACAAGGGCGAGCGCATCAGCTGGGACCTGGCCACCGAACGCGCCGCCCAGGCCGGCGGGCCGGTGAACCACACCTTCTATTTCAGCCTCGCCGATGGCCGCGTGATCGACGGCGGGCGGCGCGGCAACGAGGCGCGCTGGATCAACCATGCCTGCAGCCCGAACTGCGAAGCCTACGAGGAAGCGGGCCGCGTGTTCATCCACGCGCTGCATCCCATCGAGCCCGGGCAGGAACTCAATTACAATTACGCCCTCATCTACGACGAGCGCCACACGCCGGCCCTGAAAAAGAAGTTCGCATGCCGCTGCGGCACGCCGGGCTGCACCGGCACCATGCTCGCGCCGAAACGCCGACAAAAGAAGAAAGCCTGAAGTCCAAGGAATGCACCCATGAAGCCCATCGTTCGCAGCCTGCTTGAAACCGACCTGTACAAATTCACCATGTGGCAGGCGCTGCTGCACCGGCATCCGAACGCGCATGGCGAATACGAATTCCGCTGCCGTAACGAGCCGGCCTATCCGCTGGCCGAGCTGAAGGAAGAAGTCGAGCGCGAACTCGACCACCTGTGCGAGATGCTGTTCAGCGAAGATGAAATCAGCTACCTGCGCAGCCTGCGCTTCATCAAGAGCGACTTCGCCGACTTCCTCACCGTGTTCCGCTTCCAGCGCAAATTCATCACCGTGGAAACCGACGGCCCGCACCTGCGCATCCGCGCGGTGGGCCCGGTGGTGCATGTGATGGGCTTCGAGATCTACGTGCTCTACATCGTCAACGAGCTGTATTTCCGCCGCTTCGACAAGGAGCATGCGCTGCGCGAAGCGCGCGTGCGCCTGGCCGAGAAGGTCGCGCAGTTCCGCGCCTTCGAGCTCGAACCGAAGCGCGCCAACAACTTCGCCTTCTTCGACTTCGGCGTGCGCCGCCGCTTCTCGGGCGAGTGGCAGGACGAAGTGGTCGAGACCCTGCAGCGCGAGCTGCCGCAGTTCTTCAAGGGCACCTCGAACGTCTACCTGGCGCGCAAGCACAACCTGGTGCCGATCGGGACCATGGCCCACGAATACATGCAGGCCTTCCAGTCCTTCGGCGTGCGCCTGCGCGACTTTCAAAAGGCGGCGCTCGAGGACTGGGTGCAGGAATACCGCGGCGACCTGGGCACCGCGCTCACCGACGTGGTGGGCATGGACGCCTTTTTGAACGACTTCGATCTCTATTTCGCCAAGCTGTTCGACGGCCTGCGCCACGATTCGGGCGATCCGTTCGAATGGGGCGAAAAGGCGCTGGTCCATTACGGCAAGCTGCGCATCGACGCGCGTACCAAGCGCCTGGTGTTTTCCGATGCGCTGACGGTGCCGAAGGCGCTCGACCTGTACCGCCACTTCGCCGACCGCGTGATGCTGGGCTTCGGCATCGGCACCCAGCTCACCAACGACACGCCCTACAAGGCGATCAACATCGTGATGAAGCTGGTGCGCTGCAATGGCCAGCCGGTGGCCAAGCTGTCCGACACGCCGGGCAAGTCGCAATGCACCGACGAGACCTTCCTGGCCTACCTGCGCCAGGTGTTCAACCATCCGGAACAGCGCGGGGGCCAGCCATGAAGCGGGCGCTGTTGCTTGGTGCGGGCCTGCTCGCGCTGCTGGCGCTGCCGGCGGTGTCCTCGCTGGCCGCCGACGACCTGGCCGGCAGCATCGAGGGCGTCTATAAACGGCGCTTCATGAACGCGATCAACGCCGGCGCCGACCGCCCGGCCGAACGCTACCTGGCCGAGGACGTCGTCGAGATCGTGCGCCAGGACCCCGACCACGTCTACCTGCGCGCCTACCTCGAATTCGCCAGCGGCCATACCTGCAGCGTCTGGGGCATCGCCGCGCGCGAGGGCGGCGACTTCGTCTACCGCCAGCCGGGCGTGCCGGCCCAGGGCGAGGCGCCATGCACCCTGAAGCTGAGCGTCCAGCCCGGGAAGATCGTGCTCGACGACCGCGACGCCGCCGGCATCGCCACCTGCCGCGCCAAGTGCGGCGCGCGCGGCACCCTGAGCGGCTACGCCGTCGAGCGCAAGGCAAGGCGGCCGATCCGCTACATGAACCGCTTGCAGGAGTCGCGCCAGTACCGCGAGGCGGTGAGCGAGTTCCAGGGCATGCAGCCACCGCGCAGCTGATGCATGGCGCATCGTGGCGCTGGCCGAAGCGTCATGATGCGGTCATATTGCGGGCTTAAGCTGCGCTGCCCGCCATGGTGGCCGAGAGGCCAGCGGGCATAACGCTTGCTGCCCCTTTGACCGCGCATGAAGATACCAGCCGCTTCCAGCCCATCCCGCACCAACACCCTCCTGGCCATCGCCTGGCCCATTCTCGCCGCCCTGTGCACGGCCGCCCTCTGGGCCGTGACCATCCTGCGCGCCGACAGCGACGCCGAGCGTTCGCGCCTGCTGCTGCTGAAGGAAGCCGATACCTACGCCCAGGCCTACGAGCAGTACGTCACGCGCTCGATCGCGCAGATGGACCAGATCACCATGCAGCTCAAGCACAGCTGGGAGCATGGCCAGCGCCAGACCCTGCTCGAGGACATGCGCGCCGACGGCATGTTCACCGACCACGCCTTTGTCTCGGTCGGCATCGTCGGCGCCGACGGCAAGGTGCGCTCCAGCACGCGCCGCAACGGCCTGCCCGACAAGCTGCTCGACGCCGCTTATTTTGGGCAGCACAAGAACAGCAATTCGAGCGCGCTGCGGGTCGACATCGCCCCGGCCGGCTTCGACGCCACGCGCGAGGTGGTGCTGTTCACGCGCCGCCTCGACCGCGCCGACGAGGAATTCGACGGCATCGTGGTGATGGCGGTCGATGCCGCCTACTTCACTTCCTTCGTCGGCCAGTCGACCCTGGGCGCCGACGGCCTGCTGGCCATGGCCGACACCGACGGCCGCTTCTGGATCGAGCAGTCCGGGCCCGAGACCGGCCGCCCGGGCGGCCCGCGCATCCTGGGCAAGCGCAGCGTGGCAGCGCGCGAAGGTGGGCCGCAGCTGGTGGCCGGCGACGGCTTCGGCGACGGCCTGGCGCGCGCCATGGGCTGGCGCGATTCGGCCGTGTACCCGGTGGTGGCGATGGTGGCCTTGTCGCAGCGCGACGGCAGCGCCGCCGCCCAGGCCTACTGGGAAGAGGGCCGCGACCGCGCGGTGGCCGGCAGCATCGCGCTGGCGCTGATGGCCGGCCTGGCCAGCCTGCTGTCGCTGCGCGCCGCCAACCGCGCGCGCGAACACGAAGCGGTGCGCCTGGCCTACCGCACCGCCACCGAAAGCGCCAACGATGGCTTCTACATGGCCGCGCCGGTGCGCGACCGCAAGGGCCAGATCGTCGACTTCCGCATCGTCGACTGCAATGAGCGCGGCGCCTCCTTCTACGGCATGACGCGCGGCGACCTGGTCGGGCGCGCGGTGTCGACCATGGACCGCGGCGTCTCCGGCGACGAGATCGTGGCCACTTACCGGATGGCGATGTCGACCGGCTTCTACGAGGAAGACCGGCGCATGGCGGCCGATGCGCGCCTGGCCTTTGCCTGGGGCCGGCGGCGCCTGGTGCGGGTCGGCGACGGCCTGGCCGTGACGCTGCAGGACATCAGCGAGCGAAAAAAATACGAAACCGAGATGGAGCGCCTGGCGAACCAGGATTCATTGACCGGCCTGCGCAACCGCAGCTGGCTGCTGAACCACGTGCCGACCCTGCTCGACGCCGCCGCGCGCGAAGGCGGCCTGGCGCTGCTGTTCGTCGACCTCGACGAATTCAAGCAGGTCAACGACACCCACGGCCATGCTGTCGGCGACGGCTTGCTGACCGCCGCCGCGCGCCGCCTGAGCACCCTGCTGCGCCCGGGCGACGAAGTGGTACGCTTCGGCGGCGACGAGTTCGTGGTACTGATGCGTCCCGCGCGCGACGACTTCCAGGTGGCGGCCGTGGCCGACCGCATCGTGGCCGCCTTCGCACGCCCGTTCGCGCTGGGCGAAGACCTGCAGGCCAGCGTCGGCGCCTCGATCGGCATCGCCGTCTACCCGCGCGACGCCCAGGACGTCGACACCCTGATCCGCCACGCAGACATCGCGATGTACGCGGCCAAGCACGAGGGCAAGGGCCAGCACCGCTTCTATGACGAAAAGCTCTCGGGCGGCATCCAGAAGCGCGCACGCCTGAAGCAGGAGCTGGTCGAGGCCATCGCCGCCGGCCAGTTCGTGCTGCACTACCAGCCGCGCGTCGATCCGGTGTCCAGCCGCCTGCTCAGCATGGAGGCGCTGCTGCGCTGGCGCCATCCCGAGCAGGGCATGGTGGCGCCTGGCGAATTCATTCCGTTCGCCGAAGCCAGCGGCCTGATCGTGCCGATCGGCGACATCGTCATCGAAGCGGCCTGCGCCCAGCTGGCCGCCTGGCGGCGCCAGGGCGCGCGGCTGGTGCCGGTGTCGATCAACGTCTCGGCCTGCCAGTTCGAGCACGGCGGCATCGCCGGGCGCATCGAGGCCGCATTGGAACGCCATGGCGTGCCGGCGACCCTGCTCGAAGTCGAGATCACCGAGTCGGCGATGATGGACCACCGCGAGGAAATCCTGGCCGAGCTGGCGGCGCTGCGCGCGCTCGGCGTCAAGCTCCACATCGACGACTTCGGCACCGGCTATTCCTCGCTGTCGCAGCTGCGCACCCTGCGCATGGACGTGCTGAAAGTCGACCGTGCCTTTACGGCGGAACTCGACGGCGGCGGCGATGGGCGCGTGTTCTTCGAGGCCATCGTCTCGATGGCGCATGCGCTGGGCATGGCGGTGGTGGCCGAGGGCGTCGAGACCGCGGCCCAGCTGCAGGTCTTGCGCGAGCTGGGCTGCAACGAGGTGCAGGGTTACTTCATCTCGCGCCCGCTCAGTCCCGAGGACCTGGCCCGACGCTACCTGGCGCTGCCGGCCATGGCCTGCGCCTGAGGGCAGCCGGTCCATCTGCAGCCCCGGCGCCGCACTGCGCCGGGGCTTGCCCCTTGTCTTGCCCATTGTCTTGCTCCTCCTTTTTCCCGGTATACTTGGGACATCACCTTTTGAAAGCCCCCGCCATGTTCGCAGCAGTGGACCTCGGATCGAACAGTTTTCGCTTGCACGTCGGCGAGCCGGCCGGCGATGGGGGGGAAATCCGCATCCTGCGCAGCGCGCGCGATCCGGTGCGCCTCGCTGCCGGCCTGCAGGCGGACGGGCGGCTGAGCGAGGCGGCCATCGGCATCGCCCTGCGCAGCCTGCGCGGCTTCGCCGCGATCCTGGCCGAATACCGGCTCGACGCGGTGCGCGTGGTCGGCACGAATACCCTGCGCGTGGCGACGAACGCCGCCGCTGTCCTGAAACAGTGCGAGGAAGCCATCGGCCACCCGATCGAGATCATCTCGGGCGAGGAAGAAGGGCGCCTGATCTACATGGGCGTGGCGCGCGCGCTCGGCAAGCCACACGAATCGCGCCTGGTGATCGACATCGGCGGCGGCTCGACCGAGGTGATCGCCGGCCATGGCGACAGCATCGTCCAGGTCGAATCCTTCAGCATCGGCACCCAGCCCCAGGCCGGGCGCTGGTTCGGCGACGGCCGCATCACGCGTGCCGCCTTCGGCGCCGCCGTCACCGCCGCGCGCGCCGTGTTCGAGGACGCCGCGCCGAACTACCGCGACCACATCGGCGGGCCGGTCTACGGCTCCTCGGGCACGATGCGCGCGATCGCCGACACAATCGCCAAGAGCGCCATCGGCGACGGCCTGCTGTCGCTCCCCAGCCTGTACGCGCTGCGCGAGCTGCTGATCGGTTTCGGCCACGTGGACGCGGTGGCGCTGCCCGGCCTGAAGCGCGAACGGATCGTGGCGGTGCTGGGCGGCGCCAGCGTCCTGATCGGGGCGATGGAAGAATTCGGCGTGACCCGGCTCACCGCCATCAACGCCGGCCTGCGCCTGGGCGTGCTGTCCGACCTCGAACTGCGCTCGACGCACCAGGACCGGCGCGCGCTGGCCATCGGCGACTGCATGCGGCGCTTCGGCGTGGACGCGGCGCGGGCGCGGCGCGCGGCCGACATCGCGCGCCAGTTCTACCTGCAGCTCGAAGCGGTGGACGCCAGCTGCCTCGATTACCTGAGCTGGAGCTGCCTGCTGCACGAGGTGGGGCTGGCGGTGTCGCACACGGGCGCGCACAAGCATGGCGCGTATATCGTCGAGCATGCCGACCTGCCGGGCTTCACCACGCGCGAGCAGCTGCTGATGGCGACCCTGGTGCTGGGCCACAAGGGCAACCTGCGCAAGGTGCGCGAGTCCTTGTCGGAGCCGGCGTTTGCGCGCATGGTGCTGGCGATGCGGCTGGCCGTGGCCTGCATGCATGCGCGCGTGGACGGCGAGCTCGATGGCGTGCGCCTGGCGATGGGCTCGCGCATCGAGCTGACGGTGGAGGTGGACTGGCTGGAGCGGCATCCGACGCTGAGCGCCTGGCTGGAACGCGAGCGGGCGGCGTGGGAGGAGCTGGGACGCAAGTTCGTGCTGCGCGGGGTGTGAGCGGTACGAACGCTGGACCTGGACCGGGGAATGGCGTGTGCTGTATCGCTGTCGCAGGGCGGGCACCAGTGCCCACCCGAAGAAACCCCGAGTAGACATTCGATTCCCGAACCTAGCGCAGCTTCCCGATCAATTCTGGTCCAACAGCCAGCTTGATGTAGGCCGGATCGCCCTCCGGCTCGGGCTCCGCTGCGCGCAGCCACAGCACGGCCCCTTTGCGGATCTTCCACGGCTGGCGTTCGCCGGCCAGGATCAGCGCCGCAGTCTCCCCAAGCTGCGGCTGGTGCCCGACCAGCAGTGCCGGAAAGCGGTGGTCCGGCCAGCCGCAGGCGGCCAGGATCGCCTCCGGGGTCGACTCCGGCCCCAGCGCCTCGTGGATGGTGTAGCGCCGTCCCAGGCCGTCGGCGGTTTGCACGCAGCGCACCGTCGGGCTGACGAAGATGCGGCAGCCTTCGGGCAACTGGCGATCCAGCCAGGCGCCCATGCGGGCGGCGTGGCGGATGCCTTTCGACGTCAGCGCGCGCTGGGCGTCAGGTTCGCCGGGTTCGGCTTCGGCGTGGCGCCACAGGATCAGTTCCATGCTTGCTCTCCTTGTCTGGTTCGGTTGGCGCACCGGCGCCGAGCATGTCCATCAACACCTGCTGCGCGCTGTACGGCGCCTGGCCGGAGCGCGGCTTGCGGCGCCGGTAGTGGCCGTCGCTGCCCAGTTCCCAGGCCGTGGCATTGTCCTTCAGGTAGGGATGCAGGCCCTCGCGCAGCACGCGTTTCTTGAGCGCCGGCGACTGGATCGGGAAGGCCACTTCGACGCGGCGCAGCAGGTTGCGGTTCATCCAGTCGGCGCTGCTCAGGTAGACGTCGTGCTTCAGGTTGTTGCGGAAGTAGTAGACCCGGGTGTGTTCCAGGAAGCGTCCGACGATCGAGCGCACCTTGATGTTCTCGGACAGCCCCTTCACGCCGGGGCGCAGGGCGCAGGCGCCGCGCACGATCAGCTCGATGCGCACACCGTCGTTCGAGGCGTCGTACAGCGCGCGGATCACGGTTTCGTCGGTCAGCGAATTCATCTTGGCGATGATGCGCCCGGGCTTGCCTTCGCGCGCGATGGCCGCCTCGTTGCGGATCGCGCGCACGATCTCCTTCTGCAGCGAGAACGGCGCCAGCCAGATGCTGGCCAGGGCTTTCGGCCGCGTCAGGCTGGTGAGGTGGATGAAGACCTCGTTGACGTCGGCGGTCAGCTCGGCGTTCGACGTGAGGATGCCGAAGTCGGTGTAGAAGCGCGCCGTGGTCGAGTTGTAGTTGCCGGTGCCGAGGTGGGCGTAGCGGCGCAGGCCGGACGGCTCGCGGCGCAGCACCAGCGCCATCTTGGCATGGGTCTTCAGGCCGACCACGCCGTACACCACTTGCGCGCCGGCGTTTTCCAGGCGCTCGGCCCAGTTGATGTTGGCTTCCTCGTCGAAGCGCGCCATCAGTTCGACGATGACGGTGACTTCCTTGCCGCGCCGGGCGGCGCCGATCAGCGCTTCCATCAGGTCGGAATTCATGCCGGCGCGGTAGATGGTCTGCTTGATCGCCACCACCGCCGGATCGCTGGCGGCGGCCTGGATGAAGTCGATCACCGGCTGGAACGACTGGAAGGGATGGTGCAGCAGCAGGTCCTGGCGCGCCAGCGAGGCGAAGATGTCGTGGCTCGCCAGGCGCACCGGGTAGCTGGCGGCGAACGGCGGAAACTTCAGGTCCGGGCGGCCATCGTTGTTCGCCACTTCCTGCAGGCGGCTCATGTTCACCGGGCCGTCGACCTGGAACAGGCGCGTACGGTCGATGCAGAACTGCTCGAGCAGGAAGTCGGACAGATGCGGCGGGCAGTTGCGGCCCACCTCGAGGCGCACCGCGAAGCCGTACTGGCGGCTGTGCAGCTCGCTCTGCAAGGCCTGGCGCAGGTTCTTCACTTCCTCTTCGTCGACCCACAGATCGCTGTTGCGCGTGACACGGAACTGCGAGCAGGCCACGACTTCGCGGCCGGTGAACAAGTCGGGCAGGTGGGCCTGGATGACGGAGGACAGCAGGCAGTAGGAGGCGCCCGGCGTGTCCGACAGCTCGTCGGGCAGGCGGATCACGCGCGGCAGCACGCGCGGCGCCTTCATGATGGCGATGCCGGTGCCGCGCCCGAAGGCGTCCTTGCCCGACAGCTCGACGATGAAGTTCAGGCTCTTGTTGATCACGCGCGGAAAGGGGTGGGCCGGGTCCAGGCCGACGGGCGTGAGCAGGGGCCGCACTTCGCGGTCGAAGTACTGCTTGACCCAGGCGCGCTGGGCGGCGTTGCGGTCGCTGCGGCGCAGCAGGCGGATGCCTTCCTCGGCCAGGCGCGGCAGGATGGTGTCGTTCAGCAGCGCGTACTGGCGCGCGATCAGGCGCCGGCATTCGTCGCTGGCGCGGCCCAGGGTCAGGTCGAGGTTGTCGGCGACGCCGTCGATGCCGCCGATGCCGGCGTCGATTTGCTGGGTTGCCAGCAGGCTGGCCACGCGCACCTCGAAGAATTCGTCGAGGTTGCTGCTGACGATGCACAGGAAGCGCAGGCGTTCGAGCAGCGGCACGCGCTCGTCCTCGGCCTGCGCCAGCACGCGGCGGTTGAATTCGAGCAGGGACAGCTCGCGGTTCAGGAAAGGGGCGCCGTCATCCAGCGCAGGCTGGAGCGGCGAATCGGGGTGCACCTTCTTGTCCATGCGGAGCCACGCGCTTATTCGAAGGCCCCAGTATGGATAGAAAATATGACAGCTTCGTTACCTCGGCGTTTCGTGCGCGGGGGCGGGCGGCGGCTTCTGTTATCCTCGTCCTTGCACATCTTGCAAGCCACCCTCGACAAGGAGAACCTCATGAAAGCCATCGCCGCACTCGTGTTGTCCGCCGCAGTTGCCAGCTTCGCGGCCCCCGCTGTCCACGCACAGGAAGCGCCGCAAATCGCCCCCGCCACCGACGCGGCCACGCGCTGGCTGGCCGTGATGGACGCCGGCAAGGCCGCCGAAGCCTGGGACGCGGGCGCGCCCGTGATGCAGTCCGCGATCACGCGCGACATGTGGAACAAGGTTGGCACCGACGCGCGCGCGCCGCTGGGCGCCGTCAAGTCGCGCAAGCAGGCCTCGGCCAACTTCACCCGGACCCTGCCCGGCGTGCCCGAAGGCGAATACGTCGTCATCCAGTACGCCACCGACTTCGCCAACCGGGCCGGCGTGACCGAGACCGTGGTCCCGATGCGCCTGCCCGACGGCAGCTGGAAGGTGACGACTTACTTGATCCGCTGATCAGGTTTCAGGTACCAGCTTCCAGAGCTGGGTCGGCAGCGCCGGCGGCGCGTCCGGCTCGAAGAAGGCCGAGTCCTGGATGTGCGAAGTGGTCACGTAGACCGTGCCGTCCGGGCCCTGGCTGAAGGTGTCCGGCCAGCGCAGGCGCGCGTCCTGCACCAGGGTGCGGATCGGCGCTCGCGGGCCCTCGTCCAGGTTGCGCGCGCGGATGGCATCGGCCTCGACGGAGGTCAGCAGCATCACGTTCGTGCCTTTCGGGATGAGCAAGCCATCGGCGACTTCGTTCAGGCCGTACTCCTCGACGCTGCCTGAGACGTCCTCGCCGGCCATGCCTGCCGTGCGCAGCACCTCGGTCGGGATGCGGTACAGGGTGTCGCCCTTGATCGCCTGCCAGTACAGGTAGTCTCCCTCGTTCGAGAGCGCGATGCCGTCGGCCGAGAACTCGACGCCGCGCCCGTCCGGGCGGCGCAGCACTTCGCCATCGGCCTTTACGTTGCGGCCCTTTTTCATTTGCGTGGAGTCGTCGCCATCGAGCAGGCGCACCGGCTTGCCGCTCTCCAGCGCAACCACGATGATGGCGCCAGCGACGCCGGAGTCGGTGATGTAGGCGAACTTGCCATCCGGGGCGAAGCGCACGTCGTTCAGGTAGGAGCCTTGCGGAGCGATGGTCTCGTCGAAGGCGATGGTGCGGGTGGCCTTGTTCGTGGCCAGGTCGATCTGCACCAGCTTGGCGCCGCCAGCGACCATGTGGCTTTGCGCCGGCGCGGCCGGGTCGAGCACCCACAGGCTGCCGCGGCCATCGGCGACGATGCTCTGTACGCAGACCCAGTGGTCCTCGGGCGAGATGTCGTCCTTCTTCGCGTTGCGCCAGGCGTTCCATTCCTCGTCGGGATAGGGCTTGACGCCGCCATCGGGCAGCAGCTCGGCCACCGACACGGCGGTATCTTCAGTCCAGCGCGGGAAGTTGACGAAGATCCGGTTATCCTCGGATACCGAGACGCCGGTGACCTGGTGTTCGAAGGCGGCCACCTGCGCGATGGTGAAGCTGCCCTCCTTGAAATCTGCCTGTTCGTTTGACTGCGTTGCCTGGTCGCTCATGTCTTTCCTTTCTATGGGCTCAAGCCGCCTTGCGCTGGCGCGCCGGCGGCGATGGGTTTTCCTGTTCGTGCTTCAGGCGCTGCTGCAGCATCGCCAGCACCGCCGCTTCCTCGGGCTGCAGCGCGTGCAGGTCCTCGCTCAGGGTTTGTTCGGTGCGCTCGCGCAGGGCTTCCAGCACCGAGCCTTCCAGGTAGGCGTCGAGCACGGCCGGGTGCACATAGCACTTGCGGCAGATCGAGGGCGTATTGCCCAGCTTTTCCGCCACCGATTCGATGGCGCGCACGATGTTCTTCTTGGCCTGGGTCTCGGAGTCGAATTTCTCGAATTCCTGTAGCGCCAGCGCGGCCAGCACCGTGCCCGACCAGGTGCGGAAATCCTTGGCCGTGTAGTCTTCGCCGGTGATGGTGCGCAGGTAGTCGTTGACATCCGAGGAATCGATACTGTGTGTCTCGCCATCCTCGTCGAGGTACTGGAACAGCTCCTGGCCGGGCAGGTCGCGCGTGCTGCGGATGATGCGCGCCAGGCGCCGGTCGTGTACGTGGATCTTGTGGTACACGCCGCTTTTGCCGCGGAACTTGAACTCGACGTCGCTGCCGTCGACTTTCACGTGGCGGTTGCGCAGGGTCGTCAAGCCAAAGGATTTGTTGGTGCGCGCGTATTCCTCGTTCCCGACCCGCATCATGGTCGCTTCCAGCAGGTAGACGATGGTCGCCAGCATTTTCTGGCGCGGCAGGCCGGGCTGCTTGAGCGCCTTGTCGACCTCGGCGCGGATGGTGGGCAGGGCCTTGCCGAAGTTGATCATGCGCTCGTACTTGACCTCGTCGCGCACATTGCGCCACTTCGGGTGGTAGCGGTACTGCTTGCGCCCGCGCGCGTCGCGCCCGGTGGCCTGCAGGTGGCCATTCGCCTGCGGGCAGATCCAGACCTCGGTCCATGCCGGCGGGATCACCAGCGACTTGATGCGCTTGAGCGTGGCCTCGTCCTCGACCGTGGCGCCCTTGGCGTCGAGGTAGCGGACGGCGTCGCCCGCTTTTTCGCGGCGGATGCCGGGCTTGCTGTCGTTCACGTAGCGCAGGCCGGCGGCCTTGGCGGCGGCGGGCGGGTCGGCGAGGGGGAGGGAAGTGTCTGCGGCTGGGTCTGCGCTCATCGTGGTTACCGGTCCAGTGGTACGTTCGGACTGATCTTACGCGCCTGCTTCGCAGGCTCCGTACGCGAGCGCACGCTGGCAGATAGAAGCCGCCTCCTCGTCACGCAGAATCCCAGGCGGGATCGACGTTTCGCCGTACTCGAGCGGTGCATCATCGATAAGCTTTAAGTTACTTAAAGACTTATCTATAAGCATTTTACTGGCGGTTTTCGCTTATAGAATTACTTTTACCGCCTACGATGCGCCGTCTATGCAGGATTGCAATGCCCAAGAAACCGATCGACAGCCAGTCCTTGCCAACCCTTGTCGACGAACGCCTGAACGTCTGGGGCCGCGGCCTCCGCACCCAGCGCCATCGGACTGGGGCTCGGATGTTCCATGAGCTCGTGGGCAAACAAGCCGGACTGCGCGCTGTGCTCGGCCTGGCAAGAAGAATGCGAGGCAGGCAACGCCACATCGTGCCGCCGCTTCGATACGCTCGATAGCGCGATGGTGCCGGCATATTGCCCGTAACGCGATAGCTGCCACAAGCCGGGGTCATACGCCGAGGTCCGACATTCGGACACGGCCTCTGCCGTAGCCCCGGTTTTCGCCCGTCCACCGGCTTCGGCCAGGCTGTGCCCGCCCATTACAGCCGAGCTCGTGTCCGAATGTCCGACCCCGGCTGTTGTCGTTAGCGGTAGCGCGCCTCCACCAAATCAATTTCTCGCAGTACTTTCCTGGCGATATCGTCCGACACCTTGCGCTGGTGGGTGAGCGCCAGAATGGCCTCGCGTTCGGCCTGCAGCGCGGCCAGGCGGTATTCGCGTTCGGCTTGCTCGGCCACGCGGATGCGCGCGGGCTCGTTGGCGGCCAGGCCGGAGCCGAGCCGGTGCTCGTAGATGCCGCGCACGTGGTCGACGGCGCTGGCGTGCAGGTCGGCGTGTTCGCTTTCGCCGAGGTGGCTGTGGCCGGCGCGCTCGATCGCGGCAATCGCCGCCACCGCCGCATTGTGGCGGGCCAGGTCTTCCTGGGCTTCCTCGGTCGATTCTTCCGGCACCTCGAGGCCGCGCAGCACGCGCGGCAGGCCGATGCTGGCCACCACCAGCGAGACGATGATCACCGCGCTGGCAAAGAAAATCGCCAGGTCGCGTCCCGGAAAGGCGGCGCCGCCCGGCAGGGCCAGCGGCAGGGTCAGCACGCCGGCCATGGTGATGGCGCCGCGCACGCCGGCCAGCGAGGTGGCCAGCACCAGGCGGAAGTTCGGCTTGTAGATCTTTTGGCCCTGCAGGCGCGCATTCAGCAGGGTCAGGCGCAGCGACACCCATACCCATACCAGGCGCAGCACGATCAGCGCCAGGCTGATGAGGAGGGCGATGCCGAACAGTTTCCAGGGACCGAGCGCGGCGTCGGGGCCGGCCTGGCGCAGGGCGCGTTCGATGATCTCGGGCAGCTGCTCGCCCAGCAGCACGAACATGCCGCCGTTCAGCGCGAACTGCACCGTGTCCCAGACCACGGCGCGGCGCACGCGGGTGGTGGCGAGCGCGCGGCCGGACAGCTCGACGTAGCTCATCGTCACGCCGGCGGCCACCGCGGCCAGGATGCCCGACGCGTGGATGTGTTCGGCGACCAGGTAGGCGCCGAAGGGCAGCAGCAGATTGACCAGGATCGGCGAGCCCGGCTCCTCGCCGAAGCGGTGGCCGATCACGCGCTGCACATAGGAGACGGCGATCGTCAGCGCCACGCCGCAGGCGATGCCGGCCAAGGCCACCCACAGGAAGGTGAGCGAGGCGTCGGCCAGCGAAAAGGCGCCGGTCATGGCGGCGGCCACGGCAAAGCGGAAGCAGACCAGGCCGCTGGCGTCGTTCAGCAGGGACTCGCCTTCGAGGATGTGCATCAGGCGGTGCGGGACGTGGATGCGCGAGGTGATCGCGGACACCGCCACCGGGTCGGTCGGCGCCACGATGGCGGCCAGGGCGAACGCCACCGGCAGCGGCATCGAGGGCACCAGCCAGTGGATCAGGAAGCCGGCCCCGACCACCGTGAAGATCACCAGGCCGAGCGCCAGTTCGAGGATGATGCCCTTGTCGCGGAACAGGCCGACCTTCGGGATGCGCCAGCCATCGAGGAACAGCAGCGGCGGCAGGAACAGCAGGAAGAACATCTCCGGATCGAGCGTGACGCCGTGTCCGAACACGCCCGAAATCACCGCCCCCATGCCGATCTGCACCAGCGGCAGCGGCAGCCCGAAAGGCAGCATGCGCACCAGGTAGCCGCTGCCGATTACCGCCAGCAGCATCGCCAGCACCACACCTACCGATTCCATCGCGTCTCCTTATCCAGGGCACGATGATACGGCATTGTCGCTATGCCATGTTTTTGCAGACAATTGTGCGCAAGCCTGCGCGCTGCGCTGCGCTACGGCACGGGCGAAGGCGCCCTCAGCGGGGATGCTGCTGCGCCGCCACCTCCGCCAGCCGGTCCGACAGCTCGACGGTGTTGAGCGGCTTGACCATGTACTGGTCGAAGCCGGCCGCCATCGCCGCCTCGCGGTCTTGCTGGCGGCCGTAGCCGGTCATGGCGATCAGCGTGGCGCCGGTGGCTTGCGGCATGCGGCGCAGGCGTCGCGCCAGTTCGTTGCCGTCGAAGTCGGGCAGGCCGATGTCGAGCAGGCAGACGTCGGGTTCGAACACGCGCGCCACGTCGACCGCGTCGGCGCCGCAGTAGGCCACCTCCACCGTGTGGCCGGACGCACCCAGGAACAGCTGCAGGGTGTGGGCGGCGTCCAGGTTGTCGTCCACCAGCAGCACCTTCAGCGGCGTGGCGGCGGTGGCCTGGCCGCGGCTCTGGGCGATCGTCAGCGGCAGTTCCTGGGTGTGGCGCGGCAGGCGCACCGTGAAGGTGCTGCCCCTGCCCAGGCCGGCGCTGTCGGCGCGTACGCTGCCGCCATGCAGCTCGACCAGGCTCTTGGCCAGGGCCAGGCCGAGGCCCAGGCCGCCCTGGGAACGGTCGGGCGTGCGCTCGGCCTGGCTGAACAGATCGAACACGCGCGCCACCAGCTGCGGCTCCATGCCGATGCCGTCGTCGCTCACGCTGAGCACGTATTCCTGGCCCTCCTGGCTCAGGCTCAGCGCGATGCGGCCGCCCTCGGGCGTGTACTTGTTGGCGTTGTTCAGCAGGTTGGCCACCACCTGCACCAGGCGCTTGTGGTCGCCCTTGACGGTGGCCGCGTCGAGCGGCAGGTCGAGCAGCACGGTGTGGCGCCGGGTCGAGATCAGCGGGCGGATCTGCTCGGCCGCGTCGTCGACCACCTTGCGCAGGTCCAGCACCTGGGTCGACAGCGACACCAGGCCGCGCGTGACGCGCGAGACGTCGAGCAAGTCGTCCACCAGGCCGGTCATGTGCTCGACCTGGCGCGCGATGATGGCGCAGGTTTGCGTGATCTGGGCGTTGTCCGAGTGCAGCAGCTTGAGCAGGTGCGCGCCGGTGCTGATCGGCGCCAGCGGATTGCGCAGCTCGTGGGCCAGCATCGCCAGGAACTCGTCCTTGCGCTGGTCGGCCGCGCGCAGCTCGCGTTCGGCCAGGCCGCGCGCCGCTTCTTTCTTCTGCAGGATGGCGGCCATGCCGTCCAGGGACTCGGCCAGCTGGCCGATCTCCTCGCGTTCGTAGGCGATGCCCGAGCGCGCATCGAGGTCACCCGAGGCGATGCGGGTGGCGGTGTCCTTCAGTTTGCGTACGCGCTGCACGATCAGGACGTCGCCCGCCAGCCAGGCCGCCAGCAGGGCCAGCATGGTGGTGGCGGCCAGGCCGACCAGCGACATCAGCTGGGCGCGGCGGGCGCCGGCGGTGACGATCTCGGTCGGTATGCCGATGGTGACCGTGTAGTCCGACAGGGTCGGGGCGCCGACCCGGGCAAAGGTGTGCAGGCGCTCGACGCCGTCGTCGTCCTGGATCACCAGTGCGCGGCGGCCGGCGCCCTGCATGGCTTCGCGCAGGTGGGCCGGCACGCGGGTGCCGAACCAGCGCTCGGGGTCGGGCCGGCGCGAAATGATGGTGCCGTTGGCGTCGGCCGTCACCAGCACCGAACCGGGCGGCAGGTTGATGTCGTTGACGAACATGTCGAGGCCGGCCAGGTCCATGGCGGCGAACACCACCGCCGCCACGTTGCCGGCGCGGTCGATCACCGGGTAGGTGAGGTTGATCGTGTGGCGCCGGATCACGCGGCCGAACACATAGTCGCCGGCGATGAAGCGGCGCTCGGACACGGCGCGCTTGAAGTGGCTGCGGTCGCCCAGGTTCACCGGATGCAGCATCGGCACCGCGCTGCAGCTGACGTCGCCGTTCAGCTGGATCAGGCCGAAGTTGACATAGCCCTCGTTGCGGTCGAGGACATCGGCCAGCAGGGCATTGCAGCCGGGCGTGGGACCGAGCAGGTCGGGCACGCTGGCCAGGTCGACCAGGATCTGGCGCGCGCGCTCGATCGACTGGGCTTCGTTGGCCGCGGCCAGGTTGGTCAGGCGGCGCAGGTTTTCCTCGGAGGCCTGGACCGCCTGCTCGCGCTCGCGCATGCCGCCGACCACGGTCATGATCGCCAGCGGCAGGATGGCCAGCGCGACCAGCAGCATCAGCCGGCTGCGCAGGCTGTTGAGTTTCAGGTAGGGAGCGGAGCGGTTCATCGTTGCGCGGCCATCCTGTCGCCAAAGGCGATCACGCGGCGTACGCCTTCCATCAGCGTGGCGGCGTCGTCGGCGATGTAGCCGATCCGGATGTGGCCCGGCACGCCAAGGGCATCGCCCGGCATGATGGCCACGCCTTCCTGCGCGATCAGGGCTTCGGAGAAGGCTACCGTGTCATGGGTGAGGGCGCGCACGTCGCCCCACAGGTAGGGGCCGGAGTCGGGCGCGGCCATCGCGATCCACGGCGCTTCGGCGAAGCGGCGCACCACCATGTCGCGCCGTTCGCGGTAGTCGCCGATCATCCGGCGCTGCGGGCCGGCCTCGAACGCGGCCACGGTCGCCACCTGCGAGAGGTGCGAGACGGCGGCGGTGATCGGCCCCTGCAGGGTTTGCATGGCGCCCACCAGCGGCGCCGGCGCCAGCGCGAAGCCGATGCGCCAGCCCATCATGGCGTAGCTTTGCGAGGCCGAGAAGATGGTCGCCACGCCGAGCGCGCGCCAGTCGCACAGCGCGGCGAAGCTGGTGTGGGCCGGGCCGAACGACAGGTGTTCGTAGCTTTCGTCGACGATTACCTGGGCGCCGATGGCCAGCGCCCAGTCGCGGATGGCGCCGAGCTCGGCGCGCGTGTAGACCTTGCCGGTGGGGTTGTGCGGATTGTTGATGATGACGATGCGGACCGGCTCGCAGGCGGCCAGGAAGCCTGGTGTCACCTCGTCGGGCAGGTCGGCCAGCACCGGGCGCAGGCCGAGCAGCTGGCAGGTGGCGACATAGGCCGGCCAGTGCGGCCTGAACACCAGCACGCTGTCGCCCGGATCGCTCATCGCGTACAGGGCTTCGTACAGGGCCTGCTTGGCGCCGTTGGTGACGATGATCTCGTCGGGCTGGGCGTCGATGCCGTTTTCGCGCGCCAGCTTGGCGCACAGGCGCTGGCGCACATCGAGCGCGCCGGCCACGCTGGTATATGGCATGGTGCGCACACCCTCGATGGCGGCGCCGACGGCGTCGAGCACGGCGGCGGGTGCCGGGAAGTGCGAGATCGCGATCGAGAAATCGATCACGTCCTTCCCCGCATTGCGCATGGCTTCCACCCGTCCGTGCATCGCGGTGGTGGCCAGTGGCCGAGACCGGGCAATCCGTTGCGAGATCTTCATCGTTCTTGTGAGCTGTAATTAAGCGATTGCAAATGTGTCTCCGTGTGTCGACCGGCACAACATTTCCTGATTGTACTAAATTCCCGGCTGTTCAAGCATGCCAATCGTTGCGCAGGGCAACTATCTGAGGCTTTTTGAGATCGAAACGCATTGCGCATTCATCTGCTGCGGGAACCACGATGGGCGCTGCCAGGAAGATCATGTGCGTGGGGGAGGGCCGGCCTGATGCGAGGGCCGCACGGCGGGCCAGGCATGGCGTGCCCGGACCCTGGGCAGGCTGCAGGCCGAGCATACCGAAGACGGCTGCTGGCGGGCGCACGCCTATCGCGCCGCGTGCCGGCCGTGCCCCTGGAAGGCCGAGCGCCGCCGGCTGCCTGAATCTGTTACGGTTGTTTTAAACGTAACAAGGAGCGGACATGAACCAGATCGTACGTGTAGTGGAAACTGTCGAGGAAGCCGAACGCGCGCGCCAGGCGCTGCTGGGCGAAGGATTCGATGCGAACGGCATCGAGATCAGCCATACCGGCGACGAGGCCGGCCCGTCGGAAGCGAATTTCACGGTCGGCGATTCGCCGTCGGTGAAGGGCGGCACCGACTACAAGGATGTGTACACGCCGGGGCTGGAGATCGGCAAGTGCGTGATCACCGTCACCACGGCCGACGCCGCGCAGGCTGAGCGCGCCGCGGCGATCCTCGAGCACCACGGCGCGCGGGACAACGACCCGGCGCATGCTGCTGCCCGGCGCAGCGGGTCGTCGTTGTCGTAGGGTGGATGGCAGGTTGCAGGGTAGGGTCGACCGGGCCACGAGAGGCGGGTTTCCCGCCCCCCGCGTTCCAGCAGCGGGCTCAGCTCCAGCTCAAATCCGTCTTGCTGAGCGGCAGCTCGCGCACCCGCTTGCCGGTGGCCGCGAAAATCGCATTGCACACGGCCGGCGCCAGCGGCGGGAGCACGGGTTCGCCCAGGCCTGTCACCGGATAGTCGGTTTTCAGGAAGTGGATGTCGATCTGCGCCGGCGTGTCCGGCATGCGCAGCAAGTTGTAGTCGTGGAAGTTGCTCTGCACAATGCGGCCCTTCTCGATATCCAGTGCCGGATACATCAGCGTCGACAAGCCGTCGATCACCGAGCCCTGCACCTGGTTCTCGGCGCCGCTCAGGTTGACGATCTGGGCGCCGATGTCGGTCACCACCACCACGCGGTCGACTTTTAACTGGCCGCTCTTGCTCACCGTGACCTCGGCCACTTCCGCCACGTAGCCGCGGTGGCTGAAGTGGAAGGCCACGCCGGCGCCCTGGCCCTTCTCGAACCTGCGCTTGCCCCAGCCCGACTTCTCGGCCACTTCCTTCAGCACATTGCGCATGCGCGCCACGCTGTAGGGCTGCCCGCGTTCGCCCGTGCCCGGCATGATGTCCTTGTCGCCCAGCAGTTCCATGCGGAAGGCGATCGGGTCGCGTCCGGCGGCATGCGCCAGCTCATCGATGAAGCTGTGGAAGACCCAGGAAAACACGCTGCTGCCCGGCGCCCGCCACGGCCCCATCGGAATGCGGCATTCCAGTGCCGTTTGTTCCAGCAGGCAGTTGGCCAGCCAGCGGCCCGGGAACTCGTCGCCCGACAGGCTGCCGCCGCTGCCCGGCTGCAGGATACTCTTGCCCTCGCGCTCGACGCGGTTGGCAAAGGTGACGAAGTGATTGTGCCAGCCGACCAGCCTGCCGTTGGCGTCGATGCCGCCGCGCAGGTGGTGGAAGCCGCCGGGGCGGAAATGGTCGTGCTGCACATCGTCTTCGCGGGTCCAGGTCAGTTTTACCGGCGCCTTGACTTTCTGGGCGATGGCCGCCGCCTCGACGATGAAGTCCGAGCTCAGGCGCCGGCCGAAACCGCCGCCGCTGCGGATAATGTGCAGCGTGATCTTTTCCTTGGGAATGCCGAAGGTCGTGGTCACCAGGGCCTGGCCGGCGCCCGGATTCTGGGTTGGCGCCCACAGTTCCAGCGTGCCGTCGGCCGGCTTGAACCAGGCGGTGCAGTTCTGCGGCTCCATGCTGGCGTGCGAGATGAAGGGGTAGCGGTAGCTGGCCTCCACCAGCCTGGCGGCGCCGGCAAATGCGGTGGCCACGTCGCCATCCTTGCGCAGGGTGGCCGTGCCCGGCTTGCCGGCGGCGGCCTGGGCCTGGGCGGCGAAGTCGGCCCAGCTGTGGCCGGCGCCCACGCCTTCGTCCCATTCGACGTCCAGCGCGCGGCGCGCCTTGAAGGCGGCCCAGGTCGAACTGGCGACAATCGCCACGCCCGGACGCAGGCCGTTCAGGTTATCGGTGCCGTCGACAATGAAGGCGTCCTTGACGCCCGGCATGGCCTTGATCGCGTCCAGGTTGGCGCTGACCGGCTTGCCGCCGAATACCGGACACTTGGCATACACCGCGTACAGCATGCCGGGCAGCGCGGTATCGATGCCGAACAGCGGCTTGCCGCTGACCACCGCCGCGTTGTCGACGCCGCCGATGCGGGTGCCGAGCAGCGTGTAGGCCGCCGGGTCTTTCAGCTGGACCGCGTCGGCATTCGGCACGGGCAGGGTGGCGGCCAGCGGCACCAGGGCGCCGTAGCCGAGCTTGCGTTTGCTGGGGCCATGGACGACGGCGCCATGCGCGGCGCCGCATTCGGCCAGCGGCACCTTCCAGGTCTGGGCCGCGGCCTGGACCAGCATGGTGCGCGCGGTGGCGCCCAGGCGGTGGAAGTGCTCGTAGTTGGTCGGGGTCGAGGTCGAGCCGCCGGCGCCCTGGCTGCCATAGGCCGGGTCGAGGTCGCCCTGGACGATGCGCACGTCCTTCCAGTCGACTTCCAGCTCTTCGGCGATCACCATCGGCAGCGAGGTCTTGATGCCCTGGCCGATTTCCGGCTGCTTCGACACCAGGGTGACGATGCCCTTGCGGTCGATGCGGACGAAGACGCTCGGGGCGAAGCTACTGGCGCTGCTGGTGTTCGCTGCGGCGCCGGCCGCGGCCAGTGCGCCGGCCGGGCTCATGCCGATGACCAGTGCGCCGGCGGCGCCGCTGCCGAGGAAGCGGCGGCGCGAAGAGGACAGGGGCGCGCTCATGCCTTGCCCTTTCCGGCGGTGGCGATCTCGGCGGCGCGGTGGATGCCGGCGCGGATGCGGGTATAGGTGGCGCAGCGGCACAAATTGCCGGCCATGGCTTCGTCGATCTGGGCGTCGGTCGGCTTTGGGTGCTGTTTCAGCAGGGCGCAGGCGCTCATGATCTGGCCCGACTGGCAGTAGCCGCATTGCGGCACGTCGAGTTCTTGCCAGGCTTGCTGCAGCGGGTGCTGGTGGCCCTTGTCCAGGCCCTCGATGGTGGTGATCTTTTGCGCGCCGAGGCTGGAGACCGGCAGCAGGCAGGAACGGGCCGGCACGCCGTCGACATGGACGGTGCAGGCGCCGCACATGCCGGCGCCGCAGCCGTACTTGGCGCCGACCAGGCCGAGCGTATCGCGCAGTGCCCAGAGCAGCGGGGTATCGGATTCGACATCGACTTGCTGGCGCTTGCCGTTGATATTCAGGGTAAATTTACTCATGAACCGTTCCTTGCCGGATGATAAACCCGAGCATGCTACCAAAAGCCAGTAGGAAAGAAATACGGCCGGGGGAGTTTATTGTTAGCAAATTGTTGCAGCAATGGTGAGGCGGGATAGCCGTGGCTGCGCCGCGACGCTTGAAAGTTGGTCACGCACGAAAGCTGCTGTTCTTTTGCTAACTGGATATAATCGGCGCTTCTCTGTACAGACCAGCGGATCACCATGTCGGAAATGCAGTTTGCGAACAACTACCGTGACCTGAGCAATTCGGATGGCGTCGATGCGGGGTTCCAGTTCGAACTTTATTGCGAGCGCTGCAGCGACCGCTGGCGCACCCACTTCAAGCCGTACCGCAGCGCCCAGGCATCGGGCTGGCTGCAAAAAGGCGCGAACATGTTCGGCGGCTTGCTGGGCAGCGCCAGCAGCGTGGTGTCCGGCATGGCCCAGGCCGGCTGGCACAGCGCGCGCGACGAAGCCTTTACCGAAGCCATCGCGGCCGGCAAGGCCCACTTCAATCGCTGTGGCAACTGCCACGACTACGTGTGCGGCACCTGCTTCGACGCCGAGAACGGCCTCTGCTACCACTGCGCACCTAACGTCAACGTCAAGATTTCGCAGGCACGTGCCCAGGGCGAAGTCAGCGCGGCTTCCGAACTGGCGAACGACGAAGGCAAGGTACGCGGCGCCCGGCGCGACGTCACGCAATCGATGCAGCTGGTCTGTCCGCAGTGCCGCCGCGAGACGCATGGCGCCAAGTTCTGCCCGGAGTGCGGGTTCAAGATGGCGCAGCAGACGGCGTGCACGGGTTGCTCGACCTTGCTGCAGCCAGGGACGAAGTTTTGTACGGAATGCGGGACGCGCCAGAGCTAGCGGTTGCTACAGTCGAGCTCGTGTCCGAATGTCAGACCCCGGCTGGTTTGAATGAAAACGGAGATCCAAGGTATGAAGCAGATTGCCGATTACAACTTCATTGATTCGTGGGCTGTGGATGAACTGGGCGTCGAGCCGAACGAGGAGTATCTCGTATTAAACGATTTTCGTCAGCTGAAAAAGGGGCAACTGGTCAGGTTCGTTGGCTTTGATGACGTCGACAACCACTACGGGATCTTCGTGTTTGCCGACGCGGATGGGAATCTGTTGGAGGCGTACGGCGATTTTTCCAGCGCTACCCATTCCAGTATGACGGAGCTGAAATCGGCGTTGTCAAAACAAGGCTGAGCGACGCTGTTCAAGGAGGGCAGCCTGGAATCGTATCCTGGCTGCTGCGCTCCATCGGCGTTTGCTCGACTAAATCCCTTCCGGATAGGTTTCGGGCGGCTCGCCGGAATGCCAGCCGCCGGTCGCGTCGAGCGGCACCAGGGCCTCGGTGCGGTCGATGTGGATCACGGCGTCGAACTGCTGGGCCATCTGGGCGTTGAAGTAATGGCTCTGGCGTTCGGTGCGCGGCACGTAGAGCACGCCGATTGCGCGTTCCAGGCGACGTTCCATCATGATGCGCCGCACCGGGGTATCGTCGCGCAGGTTCAGCCAGTAGCGCGGCAGGCCGACCTGGTGCAATAGTTCCTCGTAGCTGCCGGGCAGGGCGGGGCGGACGCGCTTGCGTTCGGCCTGGCCGTCCCAGGCCGAGGCGGCCGTCACGTGGCCGTCGTAGGTCGAGAAGCCGATCAGGCAAGTCTGGCCGGGGTAGGCCTTGCGCGCCAGTTCACCGACGTTCCATTCGCCCAGGTTGCCCACATCGGTGGCGCGTGCGTCGCCGATGTGGGAATTGTGTTCCCAGACCACGATCTTGGCCGGTTCGCCATCGCGCGACAGGTGGCGGGTGAGGGCGTCCAGGGTTTCGGCCATGTGGCTGTCGCGCAGGTTCCAGGACGAGACGCGGCCGCGGAACATGGTCCGGTAGTATTCCTCGGCGTTCTTGACCAGGCGTGCGTTCTGCTGGGCGTAGAAGAAGGCGTCCTCGCTCGATGCGCCATCGGCCTGCATGTAGTCGAGGGCGCGCCCCTGCAGTTCCTGCAGCTGGGTCAGCACGCCCTGCTGGCAGGATTCGGACAAGCCGACGCCGGTGGCGTAGCCGTAGTGCTGGCTGTCCTCGTCGTAATGGTCGAAGCAGGCGTAGCGCCGCCTGGCTTCGGCGGCGGCCGCAGGGTCGACCTGGTCGAGATAGTCGAGGACCTCGCGCACCGAGGTGAACAGGCTGTACAAGTCGAGTCCGTAGAAGCCGACCTTGGGACCGGCCCGCATGCCTTCGTTGTGTGCGCGCAGCCAGTCGACAAAGGCGGTGACGTCGGTGTTGCGCCACATCCAGGAGGGAAAGCGTTCGAAGCCGGACAGGGCGGCGTCGGCGTTCTGGTCGGCGCCTTCGCCACGCACGTAACGGTTGACCCGGTAGGCATCGGGCCAGTCGGCCTCGACCGCCACTGCGGTAAAACCCTTCTCGCGGATCAGGCGCTGGGTGATGCGCGCCCGTTCCTCGTAGAACTCGTGGGTGCCGTGGGTCGCTTCGCCGATCAGCACGAAGCGGGCGTCGCCCACGAGATGGAGCAGGGCGTCGTAGTCGCCCGGCCCGCCGGTGAGCGGGTGGGCAGCGTCGGCCAGGGCGGCCGCGCCGATGCCGGTTGCCGTTACCATGGGCTGTGCTCGTCAGTGCAGGAAGCGGCTGCCCGATTGGCCATGGCCGCGCTCACGCGATGGATCCTTGGCCTGCACACCGTGCGGATCGTGCGCAATCACGCCGCGCTCGACGAAGTGCTTCATGCGCGCCAGGTCGTCGTCCATCTGCCGTTTCGGGTCGGCGCCGAGCAGCACCGCCAGGCCATGGCCGGCGATGCCGGCCGGCGGCGTGTACGACAGGCGCACCGTGACCAGGGTGCCGCCGCGGTGTGGCTCGAAGCTAATGGCGCCTTCGTTGGCGATCTGCGCGCCCGGTTCGCTGCGCCAGGCCAGGCGCTTGCCCTTGGTTTGCTCGGTGAGCACGGCATCCCATTCGAACTGGCTGCCGGCCGGACCCTGCACCACCCAGTGCGAGCGGCGGCGGCCGGTGTCGCGCACCTCGACCACGTGCGACATGAAGCGCGGGAAGTGCTCGTAGTTGCTCCACAGTTCGTACACCTCGGCAGGCGCGGCGTCGATGCGGATGGTTTTTTCGAGGTCGATGCGCTGGCCACGCCCGAGGCTGCGGCTGCCCAGCAGGCTCGACAGCAGGCCGCCGCTTTGCCCACCATTGCCGGGGCTGGCGGCACTGCGCGCGGCCAGCGCCAGGCCGGCCAGACCCAGCACGCCGACCAGCGGCGAACGGCGCATCAGGCCGAAGATGCCGAGCAGGCCGCCGCTGACCACGGCCGGGTTGCGCAGCAGGGCGGCGAGGTCGTTGCGGTCGTTCAGGTGCAGGGCGCCCATGACGCTGCTGCCGGCCTGGCTGGCCAGGCGGCCCAGGCGCGCGCCGGCTGCGTCGAGCCCCGAGCCGCCCGACGCAGCCATGCGCGAGACGCTGTCCACTGTATTGTCCCAGGCGCGGTGGGCGGCGCCATCGGGTTTTGCGGCCTCGAACGCACGGCTGCCGCGCGCACCGGCTTCGTCGACCAGGTCGCTCGCGCCGCTGCCGGCCTTGTCGAGCAGGCGGCTGGCGCTGTCGCCGGCGCTGCCAGCGATCGCGCCGATGCGCTCGCTGACGCCGTGCCAGGCGCTGCCGAGTTTGCTGCCAGTAAGCGACCCGGCGTTGCGCAGGGCGGCGCTGGAGGTCGAGCGGCGGGCACTGCCGCGATCGGGGTCGAGGATGTACATCAGGAGGGCGCCGGCGGCGGCGCCGCCCACCAGCTTGGCCAGGTCGCTTGCTTCGACTCCGGATTCGGTGCGCGTCTGTTTCATGTTCTGTCCTTTTCAATGGGTTGCTTGTGAAGCGGGCGCCCGGCCTGTCTGTTCCAGGCCAGCGCCAGCAAGTCCTGCACTTCCTCGTCGCTCGTCTGTTCGAACGTGTCGTACCACTGGCTCACCGCGCGGAAGCGGCGCGGCGCCTTCAGGCAAAAGAGCGCGTCCACCTCGGGCCCGAGCTCGCCGAGCGTATCGGGCGGCGCCACCGGCACCGCCACCACCACCCGCGCCGCTTGCCGCTGGCGCGCCATCCGCACCGCCGCCGCCATCGTCGAGCCGGTCGCGATGCCGTCGTCGACGATGATCACGGTGCGCTGCGCCAGCACCGGGTCGGGGCGGCCGCCGCGGTACAGGCGGGTGCGCCGCGCGATCTCGTCCAGCTCGCGCGCGGCCAGCGCCTCGACCTGTTCACGCGTCACGCCCATCAGCCCGGGCACGTCCGGCTGCCCCGGCTGCAATACCCGCACGCCGCCGCTGCCCACGGCGCCAATGGCGAACTCGGGCTGGCCAGGCAAGCCGAGCTTGCGTACCAACAGCACATCGAGCTCCAGCCCGAGCATCATCGCCACAGCAAAGCCGACCGGCACGCCGCCGCGCGGCAAGGCCAGCACGATGGGGCCGGGCCCGGGTTCCAGCCGGGGCGAAGGTTCCAGCCTCGGCTGGGGACCATCGATTGCCAAGCCCCTGGCCAGCAATTTGCCGGCCTGGATACGGTTCTTGAAACGCTCGCGCTCTGCCATGGTCGAAGGCACTCCGTCTGTGCAGGCGCTGCGTACTCGCTTTTGAGAATACACCACGTTTTCACGAGGCCGCCGCTCGTTTGCCTGCTGGAATTTTCTGGAAAATGGCGTGGCGAGCGATTGGCGCATGCCGGCAAGCGCATGCGCGAACTGCTGCCATTCCTGATGCGAGGCCCAGTGTGCCGGTGTTTTCACGGATGCGACAGGGGCTGGCGGAGGCATCCGCACGTGGCTTGCGCGCGGCCAGCGAAGCAGGAAAGGAAGGGAACCGGGGCGCGTTCCGGATGGTCTGAAACCGCTGGTCCGGAACGCGTGAACGAGGAGGGCGCCGCTGCGCGAACGTCAGCCGAGCTGGCCGCGATGGAAGCGCAAATGGTCCTCGACAAAGGTCGAGATGAAATAGTAGCCGTGGTCGTAGCCGGCGTGGCGGCGCAGTTCCAGGGGCTGGCCGGCGGCGCGGCAGGCGGCTTCGAAGGCGTCCGGGTTCAACTGGTCGGGCAGGAACTTGTCGGCCAGGCCCTGGTCAACCAGGATGCCTTGCGGGAAGCGTACCGGACCACCCGCCACGAGTTCGGTGGCGTCATACGCGCTCCAGGCGCCGCGGTCACTGCCCAGGTAGCCGCCGAAGGCTTTTTCGCCCCAGGGGCAGCGGCTCGGTGCGGCGATCGGCGCAAAGGCCGATACCGAGCGGAACAGTTCCGGATTGCGCAGCGCCAGCACCAGGGCGCCGTGACCGCCCATCGAGTGGCCGAAGATGCCGCAGCGCGCCGGGTCGGCGCCGAATTCGCGCAGCACCAGTTCGCGCAGTTCCAGCATGTAGCTGTACATGCGGTAGTGGCGCGACCACGGTTCGACTGTGGCGTCGACGTAGAAGCCGGCGCCCACGCCGAAGTCCCAGCTGTCGGTTTCACCGGACACGCCGGCGCCGCGCGGGCTGGTGTCGGGAGCGACCAGGATGATGCCGAGCTCGGCAGCAACGCGCTGGGCCCCGGCCTTGGTCATGAAGGTTTCTTCGGTGCAGGTGAGGCCGGCGAGGTAGAACAGCACCGGCAAGCCTTTGCCTTCATGGCCGGGCGGCAGGTAGACCGAGAATTTCATCGGCAGGCCAATGGCGCTGGCGTCGTGCTGGTAGAAACGCTGGACGCCGCCGAAGCAGGCGTGTTCGTTCAGGAGTTGGGGCATGGTGATGGTCCGTGGTAGTCGATGCTGCAAGTATGCCAGCATCCCCGCGAACATACGACACCTGCGCCCAGGTTCAACCGCCGCCTATCCCCCGCATCACCTTGCCGCTGCCCCCGCACTCCGGACAGGGATTGCCGTCGGCCAGCTTGCCGCTGCCCGAGCAGGCGTCGCAGATGTCTTCGCCGGCGCCGGGCGTGCCGGGTGCGGCTTCGTCGCCGGGGTTCAGGTCCGGTTGCGGTGTCGTGTTCATTGCTGCCTCGCGCTAGGTGGAAAAGGAAAGGCCCGGGAAAAGGCCGACCCGGCCATTCTAGGCACGCTGGCCAGGCAATGGCGCTACGCTGCCCTCCGGCATGCCTACACAACTTTATTGTGTTGCATGGAAAATTGGCATTGACATTGCGGCGTCTTCATCGATACTCCTATGCAAGCAGCTTAACCTTGATTTGGCGGGGAAAAGATGGAGCAGGCACCAGCATTCTCGAGCGGCACGGCCACAGGCGGCGTTGACGAGCCGCGCACCGATGTACAGCAGTGCGCGGTGGTCGATGACGGCATTGCGGTCCAGTGCAGCGCGAATACCATGTCCGCCGTCGAATATCTGCGCTCGCGCAATGTCGGACGGGCTGTGATCGAGCGCGTACTGCTGGAACCGGGCTTGCGTCGTGCGCGACAGTAAAAAGTTGCTCCGCAGCTTAGATTTGCATTGATAAAAAAGCATGTATGGAGCCGGCGTGGCAACCCGGTTATTCACACAAATTTCTTTTTTTCAATCTGAACGCGTTTTCTCGCGCGCTCAGGAATAAGCGTGCAAGTCATTGATTTTGCGCAGCTTGGCGCTTGCCCGCTGTTTGGGCATTTTGTCGAGAGCCGCATCCCGCCGCGCTTGCGCGATGTCAAGCCCCGTCTTTTCCACAAAGTTATTCACAAACTTTGTGGATATCCAAAAAAGTCCTTTGATTCCGCGGACTTAGCACATGCCATCTGCATGGAATTTATCTGGATTAAACGCCAGCGCTGTACTGATGCTGCAGCGACATCGGTCCGTGACCAAGAATGCACTTGCGCGAGCTTACTGGACAGATATACAGTAGCGCTGACTTGTTCCTGTCTCTCTTCCCATGACTGCTGCCCCCGCCGTATTGCCTGCTGTGCTCCCTGCCGACGCCACCGCTGACGACCCGTTCGCCAGCCTGAATCCCGACCAGCGCGCCGCGGTCGAGCATGACATCGGCGCGCCAACGACGCGTCCCTTGCTGGTGGTGGCCGGCGCCGGATCGGGCAAGACGAATACGCTGGCGCACCGTGTCGCGCGCCTGATCATGAGCGGCGCCGACCCGCAGCGCATCCTGCTGCTGACTTTTTCACGGCGCGCCGCCAACGAGATGAGCCAGCGCGCCGGGAATGTGCTGCAGAGGATCATGGGCGGCAGCAACCAGACCGTCACGCTGCCCTGGGCCGGCACCTTCCACAGCATCGGCGCGCGCCTGCTACGCGAATTTGCCGGGAGCATTGGCCTGGACGAATCGTTCACCATCCACGACCGCGGCGATTCCGAAGACCTGATGGGCATGGTGCGCCACGAGATCGGCCTGACCGGCACCCAGAAGCGCTTTCCGCTGAAAGGCACCTGCCTGGCGATCTACTCGCGCGTGGTGAATTCGCGCGAGCCGCTCGACCTGGTCTTGCAGAGCACCTTTCCATGGTGCGTGGAGTGGGAGCCGGAACTGAAACGCCTGTTCGGCGCCTACGTCGATGCCAAGCAGGAGCAGAACGTGCTCGACTACGACGATCTGCTGCTGTTCTGGGCCGAGATGGCATCGGACCCGGAGCTGGGCCCGGCGCTCGGCTCGCTGTTCGACCACATCCTGGTCGACGAATACCAGGACACCAACCGCCTGCAGTCGAGCATCATTACCGGCATGAAGCCGGACGGGCAGGGCGTGATGGTGGTCGGCGACGATGCCCAGTCGATCTATTCCTTCCGCGGCGCCACGGTGCGCAATATCCTCGACTTTGCGCAGCAGTTTTCGCAGCCGGCCGCGCTGATCACGCTGGAGCGCAACTACCGCTCGACGCAGCCCATCCTCGACGCGTCGAACGCCGTCATTGCCGCCGCGCTCGAGCGCCATGCCAAGACCCTGTGGACCGACAAGGCGGCCAGCGCCTTGCCGCAGCTGGTGCTGATTCCCGACGAGGCCGAGCAGGCGCGCTGGGTCTGCAACCGCATCCTGGAGCACCGCGAAGCCGGCATCAAGCTGACCCACCAGGCGGTCCTGTTCCGCGCGGCCAGCCACAGCGCGGCGCTGGAACTCGAACTGATGCGGCGAAATATTCCCTTCGTCAAATTCGGCGGCCTGAAATTCCTCGAAGCCTCGCACATCAAGGATGTGCTGGCCGTGCTGCGTTTCGCCCAGAACCCGACCGGGCGCATGGCCGGCTTTCGCGTGGCACAACTGATTCCAGGCATAGGCCCGGCGACGGCCACGCGCCTGCTCGATGCGGTGGCGCAGGCGCCGGAAGCATTGGCGGCGATCGAGGCCTTCGATGTGCCGGCCAAGGCGCTTGCCGACTGGCAAGCCTTTGTCGCACTCTACCGGCGCCTGCGCACGCCCGGCCTGCGCTGGCCGGCCGACATCGAGCTGGCCAGGGACTGGTACCAGCCGCACCTGGAGCGCCTGCACGACGACGCGCCGGTGCGCGCGGCCGATCTGCAGCAGCTGGCGCATCTGGCCGGCGGCTACGGCAACCGCGAAACCTTCCTGGCCGAGATCACGCTCGACCCGCCGGAAGCCACCAGCGACCGCGCCGGCCCGCCGCTGCTCGACGAGGATTACGTGATCCTGTCGACCATCCACTCGGCCAAGGGCCAGGAATGGAAATCGGTGCACGTGCTGAACGTGGTCGATGGCTGCATCCCGTCCGACATGAGCACCGGCAGTGCGGAAGAAATCGAGGAAGAGCGGCGTTTGCTGTACGTGGCGATGACGCGCGCCAAGGAACACTTGCACCTGGTGGTGCCGAACCGCTTTTATGTGAAGCAACAGGCGCAGATGGGCGACCGCCACATGTACGCGGCGCGCACGCGCTTCGTCACACCGGCCATGCTCAAGCATTTCGAGGAATGCGTGTGGATGACGGCCGACCTTGCGCAGTCGCGCAAGCCGATGCCCGACAGCGTGCGCATGCTGGTGCGTGACCGCGCCAGGAACGCGTGGAAGTAGGCCGATGGATGTGCCGCATATGCGGCTTCGGAACACCTGATCTGATGACTTATCCCCCGTGCAGCTTCCATGTAGGAATTTTCTGATAAGGCTCCACAACGTTTCCGGGGTGGTTGTGCAGGTAATTGATTTAAAAGGGATTTATTTTTGCCTGCGGAAGTGGCATTTTGTTGAAACCCGCATCAATACTGCGCTTGCGGCTTGTCAAGGTGTGCTTTTCCACACACTTATCCACATTTCTTGTGGATATCGATGTAAGTCCAATAAAATCAAGGATTTACGGCGCCTCAGCCGCTGCCAGGCGAGCGCTGTCGCAATGGCCGCGTTAACCCGACCGTGGCAGGGCTTGGCTTATGCGGTCGAGAGCGTCGCGCGCACCGAGCGCCAGGCCGACGCCGGTACAGCCGTCCAGCTGCGGCGCGCGTGGATTGATGCGGATGAGCGGTGCGCGCTGGCGCTCGCTCATGCGCCGTACCGAAGGGATATCGACGCCGGCGCCGAGCTCGACGACCACGGGCGCACGCACGCGGGCGCGCCAGGCTTGCAGGCGCGTTGACTGCGCCTCGGTGCGGGTATCGATCCAGGCGCTGTCGTTGAACATCAGGATATTCGGCCGCGCCAGTGCGCCGCAACGCGGACATCGAGGCGCCGGGCCCAGCAGGCGGCAGGCTGCGTTGCCGACCTCGGGCAGGAAGCCGTCGGCCGGCCAGATGGCCTCGCTGCAGGGAATGCTGCATTCCAGGTAATGGATAGAACCATGGCACTCGGCCACGTGTTCGTCGGCAAAGCCGGCGCGCCCGAACTGGCCATCGACGTTGCTGGTGTACACAAAGGCGCGGCCGGGCTTGGTGCGCGCCAGCTCCAGCAGGATGGCGAAGCCCGCATGCGGCAGCGTGGCGCGGTACAGCGCCAGCCGGTGGCCATAGAAGCCCCAGGCCAAGGCAGGATTGGCCGCGAAGCTGGCTGGATTCGCGATCTCGTGGAAGGGCATGCGCACGCTGCCGAGCGCCGGATAGGCGCGCCAGAAACCGGCGTCGCCGCGAAAGTCGGGCAAGCCGGAATCGACGCCCATGCCGGCGCCGGCGCAGATCAGGAGGCTGTCGGCGCCGGCTACCAGTGCTGCCGCCTGCGCAATCGCCGGCGTGATACCGTGCTCAAGCATGCTCGCCCTCGCGCACCAGGCCCGCCAGGCGTTCGAGCTCGGCCAGGAAGCGTTCGCAGGACAGCGCCGGCGGCCAGGGTTCCCAGGGGCGTCCGCCATACACGGCCGCCAGCGGATCGTCCTGCAGCACGGCGGCGCGGATCTTCAGGGTGCGCCGCACCTCGTCGCGTGACCAGCCGGCCACATGCACGGCCTCGCTGGCCGCGGCCAGGCGGTCGGCGCGCTTGTGGCGGGCATGGTCTGCCGCCGTCCACGACGGCAGACCGTAGCGCAGGAAGACCACGTGTTCCAGGCGCTTGCTGAGCGCGCGGAAGCCTTCGCCCAGGAAGGGCTTGATCACCGACAGGGCGTCGAAGCCGAGCAGGCCTTCCTCGGCATCGTGCAGCAGTTCGCGCAGTTCCAGCAGCGGATCGATGCGCCCGCCGAGTTGGGCGCGCTGCAGGTGCATTACCGTGATCGAATGCTGGGCCACCGACAGCGGCAGCGGCCAGGCCGAGTGGCCGCCCCAGCGGTAGGTGCGGGCCAGGCCGAGCGCCAGGTCGGCGTCGTCCCAGTCGAAGGGCGTGGGGTTCAGCAGATCCAGCCGTTTGCCGGAAGGCATGCGGACCCAGGCGCGCTGCTGCTTCATCAGCGTCCGGCCCCGTTCATGTGTTGCACGCATCTCATCGTCATGTTGCGATTCTACACATCGGCTGGCGATCGGCGCGCGTTTGATGTGTGCGAATATGGCGTGGGGAAGCCTACCTACACTGGATCGGTTGCGTTGCCGGAGGTCCGAATGAATCACATCGATTGCGAGCTGCTGGTCGTCGGCGGCGGCATCAACGGCGCCGCCATCGCGCGCGACGCCGCCGGACGCGGCCTGCGCGTGGTCCTGTGCGAAAAAGACGACCTGGCCCAGCACACCTCGTCGGCGTCGAGCAAGCTGATCCACGGGGGGCTGCGCTACCTCGAACACTACGAATTCGCGCTGGTGCGCAAGGCGCTGGCCGAGCGCGAGGTGCTGCTGCGCAGCGCGCCGCACATCATGCGCCCGCTGCGCTTCGTGATGCCGCATGACGAAGGCCAGCGGCCCGCCTGGCTGATCCGCGCCGGGCTGTTCCTGTACGACCGCCTGGCGCGGCGCGAAATCCTGCCGGGCTCGCAGGCAATCGACTTGCGCACGCACCCGGCGGGCGCGGCGCTGCAGGCGCGCTATCGACGTGGCTTCGCCTACTCCGATGGCTGGGTCGACGATGCGCGCCTGGTGGTGCTGAACGCCGTCGACGCGCGCGAACACGGCGCCACCATCCTCACCCGCACGCGCTGCCTGGCGCCGCGCCGCCACCGCGACCATTGGGAGGCCAGCCTGGTGCGGGACGGACGCACGCTGCAGGTGCGGGCGCGCTGCCTGGTGAACGCCGCTGGGCCCTGGGCGGCGCGCTTCCTCGACGGCCTGGCCGGCGTACCGGCGCATGGCGCGCTGCGCCTCATCAAGGGCAGCCACATCGTGGTGCCGCGCCTGTTCGAGCATGGGCAGGCCTATCTCTTCCAGCATCCCGACGGGCGCATCGTGTTCGCCCTGCCGTACGAGGAGGCGTTCACGCTGATCGGGACCACCGATGTCGACTACACGGGAGACCTCGACCGGGTGACGCCCGATGCCGCCGAGATCGCCTACCTGTGCGGGCTGGCGAACCGCTATTTCGTGCGCGCGGTGACGCCGGGCGACGTGGTCTGGCAGTATGCCGGCGTGCGGCCGCTGGTGCAGGACAGCGCCGGTGAAGCGGCGGCCGTCACGCGCGACTTCCGGCTCGACACCGACACCGATGGCGCGCCGCTGCTGTCTGTGTTCGGCGGCAAGATCACGACCAGCCGCAAGCTGGCGGAGCAGGCGGTGGACTGGATTGCGCCGGTGCTTGGCAAGCGCGCGCCGGCCTGGACGGCGCAGGCCTGCTTGCCGGGCGGGGATGTGTTCGGCAGCCGGCCGGGCAAGCGCGGCGTGCTGGCGTTCGGCGCCTGGAGCGCGGCGCAGGCGGTGCGCTATCCGTGGCTGGCACCTGCCTTGCTGCAGCGCTACCTGCGGGCGTATGGGACGCGCATCGATCTGCTGCTGGCGCGGTGCAATGGCATGGCCGACATGGGGAACGAAGTGGCGCCGGGCTTGTATGCGGCGGAGCTGGCCTACCTGGTGGAGCAGGAATGGGCGCGCAGTGCGGAGGATGTGCTGTGGCGGCGCAGCAAGCTGGGGCTGCACGTGGCGCCGGGGGGCGCGCGCCAGGTGGATGCGTGGATGGCGGCGTACCGGGTCGAGGTCGAGCAGGAGCGCGTGGGGTAGTGGGGCCGTTGCCGATGCCGTTCGTGGCGTGTTGAATCCGCGTGGCACGGAGCGTGTCGGATTTTTTGTGTGGCCGGGGTCATGAAATAATACCGGAAGGGAAATTCCGTGACCGAAGCAGTGACGGCCAAAAAACCTGAAAAGCAAAAGGCGCTGTTACCGTTACCGATGGATCAGCATTGAACTGTTGAGCGCAATCCCGGTCGAACCCGTATCGCCAACGATCCGGAACGACCGCAAGGCCGAATCCAGGGGCGTTGATCCTAGCTGGTCGGGAAATAGGAAAACACTCCAGCGCCGGCAGGGAGCCGCTGCCCAGCTGGGCAGCGGGCAGGGCCAGCGGGTGCCGCGCACCCGCAGCGTGTGCACCGAGGCGGCCGCATGCACCGTCTCGATCACGCGCAGGTCGCTGAAGTGCCCTGCACCGAACACGTGGTAGGCAAGCAGCGCCGGGGCGAAGGGCATGCCGTTTCGCCAGGCGGCGCTAATGTCCTGGCGCGGATCAGATACAGGCATTTGACGCGGCGCCGTCGAACACGAAGGCCGCACTGATGCTCTGGATATCGATCGGCACCGCCGCCTGGCGGTCCACGGTCCTTGGAGGCGGCGCCAGGTGGAAGTTGGTCGTCATCTGCTCTTCCCGGCGCACGCCTGTCAGCAGCAGCCGCTGTCCTTGACCTTGAGGCTGACCACGATCTCCTTGACGCTGACCTGGCCGATGTCCTGCTTGATGCCCAGGCAGTCGGCCAGGCGCTGCGCAGGCTCGAGGCAGCCATGCTCCTTTGGCCGGCCGGTGTTCCAGGGTTCGGTCAGGTCCGGGTCGAGCCGGTAGGTCATGCCGCCGATCAGGTTGTCGTTGGCCAGCACGTCGATGCGGATGTCGCGGTCGGCGCTGGCCAGCACGGCGTCACGGGTCAGCGCCTGGCCCGGGTGCAAGCTGATGAACACCTCGCGCTTGGCGCCGGAGGAAAGGGTGAAGCCTGCGTCCGCGCCGACCAGTTCGAGACGCCAGCCCAGCCTCCTGAGAAGCCCTGGTAGCACCACGTCGAAAGTCATCTTGCCGCGCCGCGGATTGGGGTTGCCCACGAAGAAGCTGATCCCGTTCAGTCCCTCCATCAGGCCATGCTCGCCGCCGCCGCCCGGCACCGGGTTGACGTTGCGCTGGCCGATATTGTTGTCGTTCGGGACCAGGCGCCATTCGGGAATGGTCTCGCCGGCGGTGAAGTTGTCGACGTTGGAGGGGTCGGCGTCGGCCGAGACCACCATCAGCATGCAGTCGTGGCCATGGCTGTTGATGTTTGGCGTCCACTCGAACGGGCCGACCACCTTTTCCTCGGTGTCGTTCGCGGCGAGCGTGCCGACGCTGATCGAGGCGGTCGCCAGGGGAGCGAAGTCGGCCGGCCAGTTCAGCCCCGCCCCCGGCTTGGTATGAAAGGCGCGCACCACTACGTTCTGGGCCTGCTGGGTGCCACGGTTCCTGATCTTGACGTAGGCGTAGTTGGTCGCGCCCAGTTCCGGTTCCTGATGGGCGAACACGCCGTCGGCGGAGCGCCGGTTCCAGACGGTGGTGGTATGCCAGTGCACGTGCTGGAAAGGGTAGCCGCCGGCGCGGCCGTCGTCGATGTACACGTCGACCAGGGGCGGGTCACCGGCCGCATTGATGGTGCCGTCGGCCGCGCTGCCGTTGGTCACCAGCGGGTTCTGGTATTCGCCTTGCTGCTCGAACACCCAGCGGAACACCTTGTGGTAGGCGCCGCCAGACACTCCTTCACTGGTCCAGTTGAGTGCATCGGCCGCCATCAGGGCGGAAGCGAAGTCGCGCGCGTACTGCGGATTGGTGGACGGAGTGAGGTCGCCGATGGCGCGCATGATGAGGTACATTGCCATGCGCGAGGCGAACTGGCGCCGTCCCAGGTTCGGATGGTCGCCGCCGATCGAGCGGTAGAAGTTGAACAGCGTGGTCGCCAGGATCTCTTCCGAGCCGTAGCCAGCGTCGTGCTGGAATCCGTTCCAGGCCCAGCCAGCGGACACTGGGCGGTCGCAGCGCCGATCCAAGAATGGATGCCAGGGCACGTAAGTGAAGCGCAGGTCGCCCGGTTTGCCGAGCGGAGCGCCCTCTATGCCCTTGCAACGGGAATCGGGGTCGAAGTAGATCAGCGAGAGCGTGTCGCCGGCGCTGTGGGCGAAGCCGAAGTTGGGCGAGTCCACTGCCTCGTACAGAATGCCGTGGCCGAGCACTTCGTGCAGGTGCACGCGCGGGTCCACCGCGCGCCCGAGCGGGTCGCCGGCGATGCTGGTGTCCATCACGCCGTAGCCAGCGTGGCCGATGCCGCCCATGCCGTTGCCGATGCAGTGGGCCATGACTTTGTCCTCGCAGCGGATGTCCACGGGAATGGGGAACACCGTATTCGACATGTAGCTCGCCACGTCGAAGCCCAGGTCGTCCATGGTGCGGAAGATGCGGTCGACGTGGAAGTAGCCGCTGACCGAGGCGAAGTGATTGGTGCGCACGTCGTAGTCGAAGTCACTGCCGCCCGGCCGGGTCGGGGGCGCGATTTCCGGCCCTTCCACCTGCGTCACCTCGGCGAAGGCGCCGGACAGGTGCTGGGCGCCGCCGCTGGGCGCGTCCAGGTTGTGCAGCAGGACGTCGTCGCGGTGGGCGTTCAGCACGGCGTCGGTGGACCCGCTGGCCGGGGTAGTGGTGCCGGTCTTGGTGATCGGGTCGTTCTCGTAGATCATGCCGTTGACGTTGCCCACCAGCGGTTCGATGAGGAGAATAGAATTGGTCTCGAGCTCGAACAGGGCGCGCCAGACGTGGAGCTCGCTCTCATGCCTGACCTCGAAGGTGATCTCGGCAACCATGTACCAGGCGCCGTCCTGGATGCTGTCGGCCACGGGCGGCACCTCGAAGGGCAGCGGCACGTGGTCATGCACTTCGCCTGCGCCCTTGGCCTTGCCGCGCGGGGCGGCGGTGTCCTGCTCTGCGCCCGTCTGTACTCCAGGTTGTGTCCCGGGCGCCGGGTCGTTGCGGCGGGCATCGCGCGGCAGGCGCCTGGCGGCGCTGTAGCGGTAGATCCAGAAGCGTCCGCGGATCAGGCGAAAGGCGTCCGCGCGCGTGCCGACAGCCGTCGCGCCATGCGCCAGCAGACCGCCCAGGAAGGCTTTACCTTCCACGTCGACGTCCTCGCCCAGCGCCGCCGCATTGCCTGCCCCGGCCGCGCGCAGGTCCGGCTGGCCATGCAGCGCGCGGCGCTGCAGGCTAGCGGCATTGGCGCCGATCAGCACACGGCGATAGCGTTCGATCGCTTCCTGCGGCGGCATCTTCGCGTTCACGCCAAGTTGCGTCGTGTCCTCCGAGTGCACCACCCGGTGCGGCCCGTGCTTCACCGTCAGCTTCAGGCCGGCGCGCCACACCGGCACGTTGAGCCAGGTCTGGTAGAAGCCGAAGGTCTCGGAATCGAACTGGCGCCGCTCTTCCGAGAGGCGGTATTCCTCTGGCTGCTCGCGCGGGTCGAGGAAGCCGATTTTGCTGCCGGCCCGCTCGAACCTGTTCGGAGCGATCCCATATACCCCGGCGAACTGGCGCAGGTATGCCAGGGCCGTCGGCAGGCCGCCGCCCACCGGGCTTGCCCAGTATTCCTGCGAGTGGCGGATGGTGCGTACCCGGTCGGCCGTGTCGAGGGACACGTGGGCCTTCAAGTCCGGTCGATAGATTTCCTTCATGACAGCGTCTCCTTATTTACTTAGGACATCAAGCAATGGAAGGCCGCGCCCACCCGCCGCGCTGGCGGCGGAAGGATGAACGATGCGCGGTGCATAACGCCGGTGTCTGGTCATTGTCGGCCCGCTGCCGTGGCTTACTTCGATCCGCAGACCCGGTTTTGGTACATCGCGGTCATCGACGCTGCCTTATCAACACCGGGAAATCAAGGGGGGTCATGTGTCATCATGCTACAGGCGTTCTGATCAGCCGCAAGCTAATATTTGATCTAGATCAGCGAGCGAACGGAAATGCGCTGAGATGAAAACAGCGACGTTCAAACTGGTTTCTGATTTATCACGCATGGTCGAGCAGCGTCTGAACGGCAAAACACCGAACCGCCATCAGTGCAGCTAACGCACAAATTAGTAAAAGACCACATTCCTGCAGACGCGCCACAGGCCAAGGAAGCTCAGCAAGGCGCTGGCCTGCTAGCAACTCATTACCAAAAGCGCTGAAAGAATGAACGAACAAAAAGAGAGCAAGAAGAAGATTCAGCAGGGAGCCGGAGTCCGCGGCCTGTGCCGTTCGTGGCGTGTTGAATCCGCGTGGCCACGGGGTGCCTTGAGCGGCCCGGCCCACCCTACGAGGTTGTGAAAAAATCGCGATGGCGGCGTTCCCGGTTTCGTATGATCTCGCCCATCAGAATGACCGTACGGTGGGCGCACCGTGCCCACGCGGACCATGCATACGAGCTGCTTGTCACGCAACAGCGCCATGAAATAAAAACCCCGCGTCAACGCCCTTGCCGCGCCAACCACGCATCGATTTCCGGCACCCTTTGTTCCCTGACCTTCAAGCGATCCTGGATCGCCGCGATCGCCGTCTCCGCGTCGCGCCGGGCCTCGGGCGCCAGGTTCGCCTCGGCATAGCTGCGCACCTTGCCCACCATCGCCGGGTCCGACGAGCCGCGCGCCAGCACCGGGAAGAAGCGGCTGCGCGAGCTGGCGTCGATGCGGGCGTTCACGGCCGCCATGTTGGCGACGGCGAAATCGAAGGCCAGGTCCGGGTGGGTGCCGGCCACCGTGTTGATCATCTCGGCGCCAATCGTCTCGCCAGGCTCGCCGCTGATCGCCAGCGCCAGCGCGCGATTGGCCAGGGCCGGGTTCTTTGCCGATGCCAGCAAGCCGTACAAGGTGTCGCGCACCAGCGGCGAGGGCTCGCCGCGGGCGGCGGCGTGCAGGGCATCCCAGGTCGGCGCATCGGCATGCTGGGCCACCACGGCCAGGATGCTTTTCTTCAGCGCCGGCGGCACGGCCTGCGGGTCGCTCGCCATGGCGCCGTAGCGGCGCCGCGCCTCGGATAAGGTGGCCGGGTCGCCCAGCTGGCCGAGCACCCCGATCAGCTGGGCGCGCAAATTGGTGCGCGGCGTGGCTTCGCCGTCGGCGGCGTTCCAGCCGATGTCCGCCATCACCGGCGCCAGGCGCGTCAATGCATAGGCGTCGAAGCGGCGCTGGCCGGCGGCGTTGCCCGCATACTGGGCGTGCAGCGCGGCGAAGGTGGCGGCGATGCGGCCCCACACTTGCGGGTCGGCGTTCGCCGGCGTGGCCTGGGCCAGCGCCAGGAAATCCGATGCCGGCTGCAGGCCGGCCATGCCGAGCGACCAGCTGTCGGCCAGCAGGCCGAGCTGGTCGATCGGCGCCAGGCCGGCAAACGCCCCGGTCAGCTGCGCAAACGACTTCGGCGCGTACAGGGTGCGGTAGTAGCCGCTCTGGCCCGCGTTGACGACGACGGCGCCGCAGCCCGGCAGGCTGACGCTGCCCTTGCCGCCGGAGACCAGGGTGCGGCCCTGGCCACGCGCACCGGCCAGCTGCGCGATCACCGGCACACGCCACGCCAGGGGTGCGCGCTCGACCAGGTCGCGCGAGAACTCGCCCTGGCGCAGTGCCACCGTGCTGCGCCCGTCCTTGCACACCGGGTCGGCCACGCGGATCAGCGGCACGCCCGGCTGCAGCGTGAAGTCGTGCGCGATCGCCGTCACCGGCTTGCCCGCCGCACGGTCGATGTGGCGCCACAAGTCATTCGACACCGTGTTGCCGTAGGCGTGTTCGCGCATGTAGGCGCGCACGCCTCGGCGCCAGGCGTCCTCGCCGACATACGCTTCCAGCATGCGGATCACGGCTTCGCCTTTCAGGTAAGTGATCTCGTCGAAGGCCTGGCTGGCCTGCTCCACGGTCGCCACGTGCTGCACCACCGGGTGCGTGGTGGTTACCGAATCGCGCTGCATGGCGCTGTCGCGCACGCCCACCGCGGCCAGCGCCGTCTGCCATTCCGGATGCAGGCGCGCCGCGGTGCGGCTTTCCATCCACGAGGCGAAGCCTTCGTTCAGCCACAGGTCGTCCCACCAGCGCATGGTGACCAGGTCGCCAAACCACTGGTGCGCCATCTCGTGGGCGGCGGTGATGAAGATGTCCTGCTTGTCGGACTGGGTCGAGATCTTCGGGTCGAGCAGCAGCGCGTACTCGAAGGTGAACACGGCGCCCCAGTTTTCCATCGCGCTGAAGAACTGGCTGCGGCCCGGCCCGGCCACGTTGTCGAGCTTGGGCAGCGGATAGCGCACGCCGAAGTAATCGTTGTACTCGCGCAGGATTGCCGCCGAGGCGCCGAGTGCGAACTGCGCCTGCGGCAGCGCGCCGCGGCGCGTGACCACGCCCAGTTCGGTGCCGTCGACCTGCGCCGTGGCGCGCTCGAAGTCGCCCAGCGCGAAGAACAGCAGGTAGGTCGACATCTTCGGCGAATCGGCAAAGCGCACGCGCACGCGGCCATCGGGCAGGGTGCTGGTGGACGCCGCCGGCATGTTACTGACCGCCATCTGGCCGGCCGGCACCGTGGCCTCCAGCGCGAACGTGGCTTTGTAGGCCGGCTCATCCCAGGACGGCACCATGCGCCGCGCGTCCGCGTTCTCGAACTGGGTGAACAGGGCGCGCCGCCTGGCGCCGGCGTCGTCGTAGTCGAGCGCGAACAGGCCGGCGGCCTGGGTGCCGATCACGCCGCTGTAGTCGAGCGCGAGGCGGTGGCGGCCCTTGGCGAGTGGCTTGGCGAAGCGGAAGGTGGCGGTTTGCGCTTCGTCGTCGACGCTGATCTGCGCAGCCTGGGTGGCGGCGCCGTTCGATGTCAGGCTGGCGCCCGCGAAGCGCAGGTCAGCCGCGTTGAGCGTGATGCTGCGCGCCGGCGCGCGCACCTCGAGATCGATTGTCACCTGCGCCGTGAAGCGCGACGCTGCGGCATCGGGCGTGAGCGAGATGGCGTAATGCAGCGGACGCACGCCGCGCGGCAGCTGGGTGGTGGTGGTCGCGGCGGCGGTAGCAGTTGGCGCCGGGGCGGCGCTGGCGGGCAAGCCGCCAGCCAGGGCCAGGGCGACGCCGAGGGACATCAGGCTGCGGTGTACATGTTTTTTCATGGGGGCGGCGGGAAGGCGATCGTGCGCGGCATCTTGGCCGGAAAGCCTGGCGATGTCAATCGATCAACTCCGATGCGCCGTCCCGGCGCGCTTGCGCTATGATGGCCAGCCGGCCGCCCCTGGCGCGCCCTGCCGACAATAACGCAAGGAGACCCCGTGAAACTGTACATCAGCAGCCATGCCCCGAACCCGCGCCGGGTGCGCATGTTCATCGCCGAAAAGGGCATCACCGGCATCGAGACCGTGATGATCGACCTGATGAAGGGCGAGCACCGCAGCGAAGATTACCTGGGCAAGAATCCGCTGGGCCGGGTGCCGGCGCTGGAGCTGGACGATGGCCGCGTGCTGAGCGAAGCGCGCGCGATCTGCACCTACCTGGAGGGGATGCACCCGGAGACCAACCTGATGGGCGTCGACTACGAAGAGCGCGCCTTTATCGAAATGGCCGACCGCCGCATGGAACTGCACCTGCTGCTGGAAACGGCCAGCGCCGCGCGCCATACCCATCCGGCCCTGGCCGCGCTGGAGCAGCCGCAGTTCGCGGATTTCGGCGCCGTCCAGGGCGACAAGATGCGCATCACCGCGCGCTGGCTCGACCAGCTGCTGGCGCGCCAGGACTACGTGGCCGGCGCCCGCTTCACGGTGGCCGACATCACCGCCTTCTGCGCCCTCGAGTTCGGACGTGGGCTGCTGAAGTTCCGCCCGGGCGAGGAGGGCATGGCGCACCTGCAGGCCTGGCGCGACCGGATCGCGGCGCGGCCGAGCGCATTGGTCAAGTGAGGCCGTGGCCGCTCCAGGGCGCGCGCTGAAAGAACCCGACTGTCAGTGACAATTCGATAGTTTCGGTATTGCAACGAACCGTATAATGACCTCGATCATCGGGCCCGGCCCGCTGCATCACACCATTATCTAATCGAGGAGAAGCAGAATGGAACACACCCCCGTCGTGACGACGCAGACCGGCGACAAGACGCTCGCCATCCTGGTACACATCGGCGCGATCTTCTTCAGCTGGCTGGCGCCGCTGGTCGTGTACCTGATCAAGAAGGGCAGCGGCGACGAGTTCACGACGGCGAATGCACGCGAGGCACTGAACTTCCAGATCACGCTGGTGATCGCCTATGTCGTCTGCTTTATCCTCTCGTTCGTTTTGATCGGCATTTTCCTGTTGTGGATCGTGATCCTGGCGAACCTGATCCTCTGCATTCTGGCCGCCGTCAAGGCCAGCAACGGCGAAACCTACCGCTACCCGATGACGCTGCGCCTGGTTGGCTGATCAAGGCCAGCAGGCCGGGCAGGACCAAAAAAACCGCGCCCGCATTGCGCGGTTTTTTTTTGACGGGCTCAGCCATACAAGTCGTGGCGCACCGCATGATTGTAATGGGCATCGAGCTGCGCGGCGGCAGCGTGGTCGGCCGGCTTGCCGTCCGCTGCCGCGCTCATGGCCACGGCCATCTGTCCCGGGGTAGGCAGGGCATGCCGGTCGAGCTGGGCATCGGCGCGCCACAAGCCCGCGCGGTTGATCGCCTTGCCGCAATGGAAGAGCACCTCGTCGATCCCGACCACGACGGCCGTCCTGGGCAGTTTGCCGCCTTCGGCCAGGCGTGCCAGCAAGCGTGGGTCTGTCGTGGCGCGGGCACGGCCATTGATGCGCATGAAGAGTTCCAGGCCGGGAAACAGGAACAGCATACCAACGTGCTCGTCGTGTTCGAGATTGCGCAGCGATTCGATGCGGTTGTTGCCTGGCCAGTCGGCGAAGGCGACATGGTGGGCATCGAGGGCATGCACGAAACCGGGCGGTCCACCGCGCGGCGACGCATCCAGTCCGCGCGTACCGCCAGTGGCCAGGCAAAAGAAGGTCGCGGCCTTCAGGTAATCGAGATGAAAACCAATCAAGTGGTCGAGCACACTTTTCTGGATGCGTACAGCCGGCGGATCGTAGAGTGTGTCGAGATCAGGCAAAGGCGTGGTGTCGTGCATGGTGGTCTCCCTTGGTAAGGATTCCAGTGTAGAGCGGCATGTACCGGCGCCTGTACAATATCCAGGACAACTCATATCAATCTGACGCCATGGCCGATTTCAGCATGCATCCCTCTCCAGGCGATCTTCAGGACGGTCCGCCCGTGCTGGTCTTTGCCGGCCGGCAAGACAGCGGACGCAAGACGCCTCCGCATCGGCATGCGCGCGGGCAACTGTTCGCCTCGACGCAGGGCTTGCTGTCGGTGGCGCTGGAAAGCGGCCTGTGGGTGGTACCTGCGACACATGCAATCTGGGTGCCGCCACATTTCTTGCACGGTGCCGGATCCCACGGACCGATTCAGGGCTATGCCGTGTATGTGGCGCAAGCCTGCTGTGCGGACCTCCCGGCCCAGCCCTGCAGTATTCGCAGTTCCGGCCTGCTGCGTGAGGCCGTGCTGCGCGCCGCGAACTGGCCTGCCGGTGCACCGGATGCCGCCGCCGAACGCATAGCCGGCGTGATCCTGGACGAGATACGCAGCCTGCCGGCCGACGCACTGGGCTTGCCGCTGCCGCGCGACCCGCGCCTCCTGCGTATTGCCCAAACCCTCATCGAGGACCCTGCCAACGAACGGGACCTCGAGGCCTGGGCGCAGTGGGCCGCCGTCAGCGCACGCACACTGAGCCGCCGCTTCGTCGTCGAAACAGGTTTCACTTTCACCGCCTGGCGCCAGCGCGCGCGCCTGCTCAAGGCGCTGGAAATGCTGGCAGCCGATGTGCCGGTCAGCATCATTGCGCTTGATCTCGGCTATTCCACGCCCAGCGCGTTCATCAGCCTGTTTCGTCTTGCCTTCGGTGAAACGCCGGGATTGTACCGCCGCCGGTTTCAGGCCGGCTGACAGTGGGTGGCGGCGTGTCTTCGGACCTCGCCACGCCGGTTTCAGCGCACCCGCTTGTACCAGCCCGCCTGTCCCGCAATCGGCTGGTAGGCAGCCGCAATCGCATCGCCATGCCCGAGTGGACAATCGATGCCCAGCACCCCGAAACGCGCCAGGCTGTCGTGGAACAGGCGCAGCGCGCGCTGGCGCAGCATCGGGCCGAAGTCGGCCAGGTCGCGGCAGCAGACGATGGCCTGGAACTCGTTGAACGAGGCGTCGGTCACCAGGCTATACGCAGCCCAGGTGATGCGCGCACGCAGTTGCGGCAGCAGCATGGCGCGGCCATCGCGCACCTCGAAGTAGTCCGCCAGCTGCCCGCTGCCGCCGCCTGCCCGGTAGTGCCGCTGCAGCGCCGGCAGGGTTTCCGCATCGAGCGTGGCTGCGCGCATCTCGGCCAGCAGCTCCTCGTTGGCGACGGTGGCAAAGATCTCGGTACGCGCCAGCACGCCTTCTTCCAGCAGCAGGATGGCCAGCGTCCAGGCCTGGCCGGCGCCGGCGCATTCGGCCAGCCACAGCTTCGGCACGGCAGCCGAACCGAGCGACTTTCCCAGCACCTCACGCGCCTCCCTGGCCCTGGGCGGATCGTCGAACAAATCGGCCGGTGGCACCGCCAGCGCGCGCAGCACACGGGCTGCGGCGCCGGGTTCGTGCAGCACGCGCTCCTGCAGGCTTGATACGGTGCGCAGCGCGCGCTCGGCCATCACGCCAAGCAGCGCGCGCCGCACCAGCGCGCGGTCGTAGTCGCGGAAATCGTGGCCGTGGCGCGCGTACAGGGCGTCCAGCAGCAGCGCGATCTCCAGCTCCTCGACCGCCGGATCGGCGCCGAAGGCGGAAGACGACACGGGCGCGTTCAATGCAGCCACACGCGCATCAGCGACAGCAGCTGGGCCACATCGACGGGCTTGGTGATGTAGTCGGACGCGCCGGCGGCGATGCACTTGTCGCGGTCGCCCTTCATCGCCTTGGCGGTCAGGGTGATGATCGGCAGCGACTTGAATTTCGGGATGCGGCGGATCGCGCGCATCGTGTCGTAGCCATCCATCTCCGGCATCATGATGTCCATCAGGACGATCTCGATGCTCGGGTCCTTTTCCAGCACCTCGATGCCGTCGCGGCCATTCTCGGCGAACGACACCTGCATCTGCTGGCGTTCCAGCAGCGAGGACAGGGCGAAGATGTTGCGCAGGTCGTCGTCGACGATCAGGACCTTGCGCCCGGCCAGGCCGCCGTCCTGGGCGTGGATATCTTCCAGCATCTTGCGCTGCAGTTCAGGCAGGGAGGCGTGCGAGCGGTGCAGGAACAGCGCCGTTTCATCGAGCAGGCGTTCCGGCGAGCGCGCGTCCTTGATGACGATGGTCTTCGCGTACTTCTTGAGCTTCGTGACTTCCTTGCGGTTCAGCTCCTGGGCCGTGTAGATCACGATCGGCAGGTCGCGCCATTCCGGCTTCTTGCCGATCTGGTCGAGCAGCTCGAAGCCGGAGATGTCGGGCAGGGTCAGGTCCAGCACCATGCAGTCGAAGTGGCTGCTCTCGAGCGCGTCGAGCGCCGACTTGCCGTCGATGGCGGTCACGATGCGCAGGTCGGCATCGCCGATCAGCGACACGATGGATTCGCGCTGGGCCATGTCGTCTTCCACCACCAGCAGCGAGCGTTTACCACCCATCAGGAATTTCTGGATGCGCGTGAATTCCTCCTGCAGCGCCTCGCGCTCCACCGGCTTGTTCAGGTAGGAGATCGCGCCCTGGCGCAGCGCGCGCTCGCGTTCGCGCAGCGAGGACATCACGTGCACCGGGATGTGGCGCGTGCTCGGATCGCGCTTCAGGCGGTCGAGCACCGTGAAGCCGTCGATGTCGGGCAGGTCGATGTCGAGCAGGATCGCCGACGGCAGGTAGTCGCGCGCCAGCGACAAGGCCGAGTCGCCGCGGTGGGTGACGATCGCCTTGAAGTTCTTCTCGCGTGCGTATTCCAGTACCACCTTGGCGAAGCGGTCATCGTCCTCGACGATCAGCACCGACGGGTCGCCCGGGGCGATCAGCGCGCGGTCGTCCAGCATCGACGCGTATTCGACCAGGCTGCTGCCGAGCGGCGCCGGGACTTCGATGGTGGCCACCGCGCCGCTGCCGGCGTCGGCCTCGCTGAACGCAGCCGGTGCGGCCGCGCTCGACGAGGAGGTGGCCGAAGGGGCGGGCGGCGCCAGGCGCGCCTGCTGCGGCTGGCGCGTGGTCGCTTCGTAGTTGATGAAGCCGGCGCGGTTGTACGGCAGGTAGAGGGTAAAGGTGGAACCGGCACTCACGACCGACTCGACGCGGATCTCGCCGCCCAGCAGGCGCGCCAGTTCGCGCGAGATCGACAGGCCCAGGCCCGTGCCGCCGTACTTGCGGGCGGTCGAGCCGTCGGCCTGCTGGAAGGCTTCGAAGATCAGCTGCAGCTTGTCCTGCGGGATGCCGACGCCGGTATCGCTGACCGAGAAGGCCAGCACCGCGTCCGCATGCAGCAGGTGCGGGTGGTCGGCGGTCCAGCCGCTGGTGACCAGGCTGATGTTCAGCGACACCTGGCCGTGGCTGGTGAACTTGAAGGCATTCGACAGCAGGTTCTTCAACACTTGCTGCAGGCGCGTGGTATCGGTCATCACTGCGGTCGGCAGGTTTTCCGCCAGGTCGACCTGGAAGCCGAGGTGCTTGGCTTCGGCCATGTGGCGGAAGGTGCGGTCGACGTAGTTGCGCAGGTTCGAGAAGCGGTACTCCGACACGTCCAGCGTAACGGTGCCCGACTCGATTTTCGACAAGTCGAGGATGTCGTTAATCAGGGTCAGCAGGTCGGAGCCCGAGCCGTGGATGGTCTTCGCAAACTCCACCTGCTTGCCCGACAAGTTGCCCTCGGGGTTATCCGAGAGCTGCTGGGCCAGGATCAGCAGCGAATTCAAAGGCGTCCTCAGTTCGTGCGACATATTCGCCAGGAACTCGGACTTGTATTTGGAGGACAGCGCCAGCTGGGTGGCCTTTTCCTCCAGCGCCAGCTTGGCCTGCTCGACCTCGCGGTTCTTGCGTTCGACCTCGATGTTCTGCTCGGACAGCAGGCGCGCCTTTTCGGCCAGCTCCTGGTTGGTCTGCTGCAGTTCCTGGGCGAGCGACTGCGACTGGGTCAGCAGCGACTCGGTACGGCTGTTCGCCTCGATCGTGTTCAGCACCACGCCGATCGATTCCATCAGCTGGTCGAGGAAGGAAAGGTGGGTCTCGGTGAAGCGGTCGAGCGAGGCGATCTCGATGACGGCTTTCACCTGCTGCTCGAACAGGATCGGCAGCACCACGATGTTGTTCGGCGGCGCCGAGCCGAGGCCCGAGGACACCACGATGTAGTCGCGCGGGACGTCGGTCAGCCAGATGCGGGTCTTCTCGACCGCGCACTGGCCGACCAGGCCTTCGCCCGGCAGGAAGGAGGTCGGCAGCTTGCGGCTGGAGCGGTAGCCGTAGGAGGCGATCATGCGCAGGCGCGCGTCGTCGTCCTGCGAATCCATCATGTAGAACACGCCGTGGTGGGCCGAGACCAGCGGCGCCAGCTCCGACAGAATCAGCTTGGTCACCGCCTGCAAGTCGCGCTGGCCTTGCAGCAGGCGCGTGAAGCGCGCCAGGTTGGTCTTGAGCCAATCCTGCTGCGCATTCTTCTGCGTGGTTTCCTTCAGGTTGCGGATCATCTCGTTGATGTTGTCCTTCAGGTAGGACACCTCGCCGCGCGCTTCGACTTGAATCGAACGGGACAAGTCGCCACGGGTCACCGCGGTGGCGACTTCACCGATCGCGCGCATCTGGTTGGTCAGGTTCGCCGCCAGCTGGTTGACGTTCTCGGTCAAGTCTTTCCAGGTACCGGCCACGCCGGACACGTTGGCCTGGCCGCCGAGCTTGCCCTCGGTGCCGACCTCGCGCGCCACCCGGGTCACTTCGGAAGCAAAGGAAGACAGCTGGTCGACCATGACGTTGATGGTGTCCTTCAGTTCCAGGATCTCGCCCTTGACGTCGACCGTGATCTTCTTCGACAAGTCGCCGCGCGCCACGGCGGTGGTCACCGCCGCGATGTTACGCACCTGGCCCGTCAGGTTCGATGCCATGAAGTTGACGTTGTCGGTCAAGTCCTTCCAGGTGCCGCCGACGCCCGGCACATAGGCCTGGCCGCCGAGCTTACCTTCGGTGCCGACCTCGCGCGCCACCCGGGTCACTTCGGAGGCGAACGAGGACAGCTGGTCGACCATGACGTTGATCGTGTTCTTCAGCTCCAGGATCTCGCCCTTCACGTCGACCGTGATCTTCTTCGACAAATCGCCGTTCGCCACCGCGGTGGTCACCTCCGCGATGTTGCGCACCTGGCCGGTCAGGTTACCCGCCATCGAATTCACGCCGTCGGTCAAGTCTTTCCAGGTGCCGGCCACGCCCGGCACGTTGGCCTGGCCGCCGAGTCGGCCCTCGGTACCGACCTCGCGCGCCACCCGCGTCACTTCCGATGCAAAGGAGTTCAGCTGGTCGACCATCACGTTGATGGTGTTCTTCAGCTCCAGGATCTCGCCCTTGACGTCGACCGTGATCTTCTTCGACAAGTCGCCGTTCGCCACGGCGGTGGTCACGTCGGCGATGTTACGCACCTGGCCCGTGAGGTTGCCCGCCATCGAGTTCACCGAGTCGGTCAAGTCCTTCCAGGTGCCGGCCACGCCTTTCACCTGCGCCTGGCCGCCGAGTTTGCCCTCGGTGCCAACCTCGCGCGCCACGCGCGTGACTTCCGACGAGAACGAGGACAACTGGTCGACCATGACGTTAATCGTGTTCTTCAGTTCCAGGATCTCGCCCTTGACGTCGACCGTGATCTTCTTCGACAGGTCGCCGTTCGCCACCGCGGTGGTCACGGTCGCGATGTTGCGCACCTGGCCGGTCAGGTTCGAGGCCATGAAGTTGACGTTGTCGGTCAAGTCCTTCCAGGTGCCGCCCACGCCCGGCACATAGGCCTGGCCGCCGAGCTTACCCTCGGTGCCGACCTCGCGCGCCACGCGCGTGACTTCCGACGCGAAGGAGCGCAGCTGGTCCACCATCACGTTGATGGTGTCCTTCAGTTGCAGGATCTCGCCGCGCACGTCGACCGTGATCTTCTTCGACAAGTCGCCGTTCGCCACGGCGGTCGTCACTTCCGCGATGTTCCTCACCTGCGAGGTCAGGTTGCCCGCCATCGAGTTCACCGAGTCGGTCAAGTCCTTCCAGGTGCCGGCCACGCCTTTGACTTGCGCCTGGCCGCCGAGTTTGCCCTCGGTACCCACTTCGCGCGCCACGCGCGTCACTTCCGACGAGAACGAGGAGAGCTGCTCGACCATGGTGTTGGCGGTTTGCGCCGCACGCAGGTACTGGCCCTTCAGCGGGTGGCCGTCGACTTCGAGCGCCATGGTCTGGGACAAATCGCCTTTTGCCACGGCGCCGATGACGCGCGCCATTTCCGTGGTCGGGCGCACCAGGTCGTCGATCAGGGTGTTGACGGAGCTGATGATGGTGCTCCAGCCGCCGACCACGCCCGGCACGTCGGCGCGCTGGGTCAGGTGGCCTTCGCGGCCGACCACGCGCGACACCTCGGTCACGGTTTCGACCATGTTCTGCTTGGTCTCGATGATGTCGTTCAGGGTATCGGCGATCTTGCCCGACATGCCAGTCCAGTCGGAAGGCATGCGCACTGAAAAGTCGCCTTTTTTCAGGGCCATCAGGGTCGCCAGCAAGAGCTTGACGTCCAGCTGTTCAGCCATGTCGGTCAGGGTGTTCATCGACGGTAAATCCTTGTTCTGGAAAGTAGGAAGGAGCGGCGTTCCGTACAGCGCGGCGTGGCGCCGGGCGCTGCGGGACGCTTCGTTCAGCGCGAGGCCAGGGCCAGCAGAAAACTGTTAAATAGAAAGTATTCAACGATACGCTTAAGCGAAGTCAAGTCAAGTCCGGGGCGTGAAAAATCTTGCAAGTTTGAAATAAAACCGTAACAGGCGCGCGCAGGTTAGCGCAAGCATCCCTTACCCGGCGCACAATTGATTTACAGAAGGCATGATTTTATTCAGTAACCATAATTTCCTTCTGATATTTAAATAACTATTGGACATACTCCTATTACCTGGGGTAAAACTAGCCCAGCTGTGAAAACGTTTGCATTTAACAATGTCTGTTGTGAAATGACGACGAAGAAGTCCCGCATTGCATAGTTGAAGATTGTTAAGATTGCTAATCTGCACTCTGTTGCCGCGCGCTTGCACTAGCATGGCGATGTCACACTTTTCGATAAGCGAGCACACATGGTCGAGACTGCACAACTGGTGCAGCTGATGGAGATGCAGGACTCTGGCGCCTGGAGCCAGATCCTGTTCGGGCTGGCGCGCCAGCTCGGCTTCGATCAGGTGCTGTATGGCGTGGTCGGCTCGCGCCATGCCCAATTTGAGCGCGCTTTCTTGCGCAGCAATTACTCGACCGAATGGCGCGGCCGCTATGACGCCGAGCGCCTGGCCTATGTCGATCCGACCGTCGGCCATTGCCTGAGCAGTACCTTGCCGATCGTCTGGGAGCCGGACACGTTTTCCGGCAAGGAGGGGCGTGCGCTGTACGAGGAAGCCTGCGCCTACGGCATCCGCACCGGCGTGACCTTGCCGGTACACGGGCCGAACGGCGAGTTCGGCGTGCTCAGCTTTGCGTCGGACGCACCGGCCGGCCAGGACTTCACGCGCAGCATCGCCGACGTGATGCCGGCCCTGACCTTGGTGCGCGACTATGCCTTTGCTTCCTCCATCCGTTTCCTGGATGGCGTCGCCGGCGGCGAGCCGGTGCCGCGCCTGACCCGGCGCGAGCTGGAAGTGCTCAACTGGGTCATGGCGGGCAAGTCGTCGTGGGAAATCTCAAAGATCACCAATTGCTCCGAGGCGACCGTCAATTTCCACCTGGCCAACGTGCGCCAGAAATTCAATGTCAACACGCGCCAGCAGGCCGTGGTGAAGGCGATTGCACTCGGGCTGATCAGCCCTGAAGATCGCCATCGTTGAGCTTGCCGTTGACGTAGAGCTTCAGCAGGATTGCCACCGGCGCCGGAATCGCCAGCCCGGTCTCGAAGCGGCTGCCGCTCGACTGGGTCACGCCGAAGCGGCCCCAGAATTTTTCCTGGCTTTCGCGCTTGCTGATGCGGAACTGGCGCAGGTCCACGTGCGCCGCGCGCGGTGGCTGGTGCAAAGCCGCCTGGAGGTGCGGGCGGGCCAGCATGGTTTCGCTTACGAAATCGTTCGGCATGATGCGGTCTCCTGGTTGTTCGGTAGCAAAACATTAGTATTCCACTCCGGTTTGCCCTAGCCCACCTAGCAGAGCTGCTAGTTCCCCTCTTGCCCAAATTGCATGACGCTTTATGCGCTTCGCATACTTTTATCAATCACAAAAGGGGAACGACATGGCACTCCAAATCAATATCGCAGCAAGGCGCGATTTCAAGTCCCGCGACCTGTGGGAGATGCACACGCTTCGCGCAAAGGTGTTCCAGGGCCGGCTTGGCTGGGAAGTGCCGGTCCTCTCGGGGATGGAAATCGACGGCTACGATGCGCTCGAGCCGCACTACATGATGATGCGCGAGCCGGGCGGCGGCGTGCTGCGCGGCTGCTGGCGCATCCTGCCGACCGAAGGACCGTACATGCTGAAGGACTCGTTCTCGCAGCTGCTGCACGGCCAGCCGGCGCCGTGCGACGAGCACATCTGGGAGCTGTCGCGCTTCGCCATCGAGACCGAGGGGTGTAGCCACTTCGGGTTCTCGGAAATCACGATGGAGTCGATCGCGGCGATCATCCGCTATGGGCACGAGCAGGGGATCGAACGCTATGTGACGGTGACCACGACCGCGATCGAGCGCCTGCTGCGGCGGGCGGGGGTGGTGACCGAACGCCTGGGGCCGCCGCTGGTGATCGGGGTGGAGACGGCGGTGGCGCTGTACGTGGACATCGAACCGACGTGCAGGGTGCTGTTTGATCGGCGGCTGGCGAGTTGAAGCCGCGGCGTCAGGCCTGTGGCCTGACAGTCGGCCTGCGGGCGCGGCCAATATGGGTTTGGCCGCGCTTCACACTGCTTACTGCAACTGCTTCAACAAGAACGTGTACGTCAACGCCCACATCCGCGCGGCTTGCGCGTTGTTGGCGGCGCCGCCGTGTCCGCCCTCGGTGTTTTCCCAATAGAGGATGTCATGCCCTTGTTCCTGCATCAGCGCGGCCATCTTGCGGGCGTGGCCCGGATGCACGCGGTCGTCGCGGGTCGAGGTGGTGAACAGCACGCGCGGGTAGTGCTTGTCCTTGAACACGTTCTGGTAAGGCGAATACTTCGAGATATAGTCCCACTGCTTCGGATCGTCCGGGTCGCCATACTCGCCCATCCACGAGGCGCCGGCCAGCAGCTTGTGGTAGCGCGCCATGTCCAGCAGCGGCACCTGGCACACCACGGCGTTGAACAGGTCCGGGCGCTGCACCAGCGCGGCGCCGACCAGCAGGCCGCCGTTGCTGCCGCCCATGATGCCGAGGTGGCGCGGGCTGGTGAGCTTGCGCGCGATGAGGTCCTGGGCCACGGCGATGAAGTCGTCGTAGGCCTTCTGGCGGTTTTCCTTGAGCGCCGCCTGGTGCCAGCGCGGGCCGAATTCGCCGCCGCCGCGGATGTTGGCCAGCACGTACACGCCGCCCTTGCCCAGCCAGGCGTTGCCGATCAAGCCGCTGTACGAGGGCTTGAGCGAGACCTCGAAGCCGCCGTAGCCGTACAGGACGGTCGGGTTCTTGCCGTCCAGCCTGGCCTTGCGGTCCATGACCACGAAGTAGGGCACCATGGCGCCGTCCTTCGACTTCGCCTCGTACTGCATCACCGTGTAGGGCTTGGCGTCGAAGTAGGCCGGCATCGCTTTCATGCGCTCGCGCTTGTCGCTCCCGGCCTCGCCCAGGTAGAGCGTGGTCGGGGTCAGGAAGTCGGTCACGGTGAGGAAGTACGCGTCGGACTCGCTGTGGTCGAGGGCGGTGACGCCCAGGGTGCCGATGCCTGGTGCGGCGAGGTCGCGGCGCTGCCAGGCGCCGTCCACGCGGCGCAGTTCGACCACGCGGTTCTTCACCTTGTCGAGCACCGTCAGCAGCAGCGCGTTTTTCGTGACCGCGACGCCGTCGAGCGACGTCGTGGCCGAGGGCGTGAACAGGGCCTCGAAGTTGCGCTCGCCGCGCATGAAGCGCGCGAAATCCATCGCCAGCAGGCTGCCCTGCGGCCAGGTGCGTCCGCCCACCGTCCAGTCGGAACGCAGCTCGACCAGCATCTGGTCGCGCACCGCATAGGCGTTGGCGTCGAGCGGCTTGTCGATTTTTACCAGCTTGCCGCCCTTGCCGCCCTCCACCAGGAACAGCTCGGAGGTATAGAAGTCGATCTGGCGCGAGACGAAGGAGCGCTCGTAGCCGGGCGTCAGGTCGCGGCTGGCCGAGGCGGCGAGGTCGGTGGCGCCGGCCTCGTACACGGTGCGCGCCTGCGCCAGTGGCGTGCCGCGCTTCCATTCCTTGACGATGCGCGGGTAGCCCGAGGTGGTCATCGCATCGGTGCCGAAGTCGGTGCCGACATAAATCGTGTCCGGGTCGATCCAGGCGATGCTGCTCTTCGCTTCGGGCAAGGTGAAGCCGTTTGCCACGAAGGCGCGCGCCTTCAGGTCGAACTCGCGCACCACCTGGGCGTCGCCGCCGCCGCGCGACAGCGACACCAGGCAGCGCTCGCCGCGCGGCTCGAGGCAGGCGGCGCCGGCCCAGACCCAGTTCTCGTTCTCGCTCTTGGCGAGGGCGTCGAGGTCGATCACGGTTTCCCAGGCCGGCGCGTCCTTGCGGTACTCCGCCAGCGTGGTGCGGCGCCAGATGCCGCGCACGTGCGCGGCGTCGCGCCAGAAGTTGTACAGGTAGTCGCCATGCTTGTTGGCGTGGGGGATGCGTTCCTTGGCGTCGAGGATGGTCTGCAGGCGCGCACGCAGGGCTTCCTCGGCGGCGCCGCCGAGTTCGCGTTCGGTGACGGCGTTGTGCTCGCGCACCCAGGCCAGCGGCTTTTCGCCGGCCACGTCTTCCAGCCACAGGCGCGGATCGGGCGTCGCCGTCTGCGCATCCACGGCGCCTGCCACGCCCGAGTCGAATCCCGCCACCGCCGCCAATCCCATCACTATTTTCGCCGCCATTTTTCGCATAGCCGTGTATTTACTGTCGAGCGCCCCCTGGCGCATTGATGGCGTATATTATCAATGAATAAAGCAAACCCATCCGTAAGCAGATCGGCAGGCACACCAGGGAGGCCGGCAGCGTCGATGAATCTCTCGATTACCCGCAGCATCGGCGCGGCCTTCGGTGCGCGCGGCGCCACCCGCATCGCGCTGTGGGCGGCCGGCGCCTGGCTGGCGCTGCTGGTCGGCGCGCTGCTGCACATGGGCGCCAGCCGCAACGTCGAGGAAGAAGCGCGGCGCCGCTTCGAGAACCGCGCGCACGCGGCGCAGGAGCGCCTCGCCAATTCGATCAAGTCGTATTCGGAAGTCACGCGCGCGCTGGCGGCCCTGTTCTCCTCAAGCACCGCGCCGGTGACGCGCATGCAGTTCCACCGCTATGTGACGCTGCTCGATTTGCCCGCCAACTACCCTGCCATCGACGCCGTTTCGTTTTCCCAGTACGTGCCGGACGCCGGGCGCGAGGCGTTCGTGGCCGCCGTGCGCGCCGACCGCAGCCTGGCCCCCGGCGGCTATCCCGGTTTCGAGATCCGCCCGGCCGGCCGGCGCGCCAGCTACAACGTGTTGACCTTCATCGAGCCGCCCGCCATGCTGCCCGAGAAGTTCGGCGTCGACCTGACGGCCGCCGGCCCGGTAGCCGCATCCATGGCGCAGGCGCGCGACAGCGGCGGCATCAGCGCCTCCGGCCACCCGATCCCGGTGGCGCTGCCGGCGCCGCACCTCGCGCTCGGCATGCGCGCGCCGGTCTACCTGGCCATTGCAGGCGGCGCGCCGGCCGATGTGGCGTCGCGGCGCGCCGCCTATGCCGGCGCGGTGGGGGTGGCGTTTTCGGTGCAGGCCATGGTCGAGCGCGCGCTGGGGCGGCAGGGGCCGGAGCTGCGCCTGGCTTTGTTCGCTGCCGCCACCGGCAAGCAAGCGGCGCTGGCACTGGCGCCGGACGACAAGCTGCTGGTGGGTGACGCCGGCGTGCGCACGGCGCCGCGCGACGACACGCTGTTCACCGCGGTGCTGCCGGTCGACTTCAGCGGCGCGCTGTGGAAGGCCCACTTCAGCGCGCGCAAGAGCGCGCTGTATTCGCCCTTCGACCGCTGGTTCCCCTGGGTGGCGCTGGGCGCCGGCTTTTTCGGGACCCTGCTGGCCTACAGCCTGTTCCTCTCGCTGTACTGGTCGCGCCGCGGCGCGATCGACCAGCGCACCCTGCTCGACACGGTGCTCGACAACCTCGACGCCTTTGTCTACATGAAGGACCGCGACCGCCGCTACCGCTACGTGAACGCGCGCATGGCGCAGGCGCTCGGCCTGCCGGCCGGCGCGGTCGTCGGGCGCCTCGACCGCGAGGTGATGCCGGCGGCCCAGGCCGATGCCGCCTGGGAGCGCGATCGCAGCGTGTTCGACGGCGCCCGCCACGCCAGCCAGGTCGGCATCGAGCGGCCCGACGGCAGCATCCTGCAGGTATGGGAAGTCAAGGTGCCGGTGCGCCTGGAAGGCGATGTCGGCGGCGTGCTGTGCGTGGCCACCGACGTCACCGCGCTGCACCAGCTGAAGGCGCGCGCCGACGCGGCGAACCAGGCGAAGAGCGACTTCCTGTCGAACATGAGCCACGAGATCCGCACGCCGATGAACAGCATCATCGGCATGACCCACCTGGCGCTGAAGACCGGCCTCGATGCGCGCCAGCGCGACTACCTGGAAAAGATCGGCCACTCGGGCCAGCACCTGCTCGGCATCATCGACCACATCCTCGATTTTTCGAAGATCGAGGCCGGGCGCCTGGAACTCGAGCTGGTCGACTTCCGCCTCGCCACCCTGATGCGCAACATCGAGACCCAGCTCGGCGAAGCGGCGGCCGCGAAGGGCTTGCGGCTCGAGTTCGACATCGCGCCCGAGCTGGCGCGCACGCTCTGCGGCGATCCGCTGCGGCTGGAGCAGGTGCTGCTCAACTTCACCGGCAACGCGATCAAGTTTTCCGAGCGCGGGCGCATCGTGGTCCGGGTGCGCAGCGTCGGCAAGCACGTCCACGCAGACGCGGGCGCGCACGGGCAGGAGCCGCTGAGCGTGGTGCGCTTCGAGGTCGAGGACAGCGGCATCGGCATCGCGCCGGGCGAGCTGGGGCAGCTGTTCACCTCCTTCCACCAGGCCGATCCGTCGACCACGCGGCGCTACGGCGGCACCGGACTGGGCCTGGTGATCAGCAAGCAGCTGGCGGAACTGATGGGCGGCGAGGTCGGGGTCGAGAGCGTGCCCGGCGCCGGCAGCACCTTCTGGTTCACCGCGCGCCTTGGCGAGGGTGGCCAGCCGCCACGGCCGCCGCCATTGCCCGCGCCGCAGGCGGCGCGGGCGACGGTGAAGATGGAAGCGCCGGCGCGCCTGGATGGCCGCGCCATCCTGCTGGTCGAGGACAATGTCTTCAGCCAGCAGGTGGGGCGCGAGCTGCTGGAAGAAGCCGGGGCCGAGGTGGTCGTTGCCGGCAACGGCGCCGAGGCCCTGGTGCAGCTGGGGCGGCGCCGCTTCGATTGCGTGCTGATGGATGTGCAGATGCCGGTGATGGACGGCTTCGAGGCCACGCGCCGCCTGCGCGCCGATCCGCGCCTGGCCGACACGGTGGTGATCGCGATGACCGCGAACGCCAGCATCGAGGACCAGGCGCGCTGCATGGCGGTCGGCATGAACGATTTCCTCACCAAGCCGGTGGCGCCCGCGCACCTGGCCGCGGCCATCGAGCGCGCCATCCGGCGCGGCGCGGCGGCCCAGGGTGCTGCCGTGGCGACCGAGGCGCGCGCGCAGGCCGAGGCGGCGCAGGCGGACGAACGGGCGCCAGGGGCGCCGCCCATGCTCGACATCGCCGTCCTCGCCGCCACCTTTGGCGAGAACCCCGAGAAGCTGCGTAAATATGCCTTCATGTTCCTCGACAGCGCGCGCGAAGGCCTGGCCGAGATCGACATCGCGCTGGCGGCGGGCGACCTGGCGCGCGCCGGCGCGGTGGCGCACCGCCTGAAGTCCTCGGCGCGCGCGGTCGGCGCGCTGGCGTTCGGCGCCGCCTGCGCCGAGCTGGAACAACAGCAGCATCAGCCGGAAGGCAGCGTGGCCCAGGCGCGTGCCCTCGGCGCCCGCTTGCGCAGCCTGTTTGCACGGCTGGAGCGGCAGGTGGCGGCGGAACTTGGCGCGCGCGCGACGGATCGCCGCTGACGGGCCCTACGCCTTTCGCCGGCGCGTCAAAAAGAGTATCCTGTGGCGCCTGGATGCCCAGTCCTGTTCCGCTCTCCCGCACCGACAAACGACCCGATGACGACCATAACGCCCGGCCTGCTGATCTTGCACGGCAACCAGATGGAAATGCTGCGCGAAGCCGTCTTCGACTGGCTGCGCACGCATCCACTCGGGCCGCTGGAACAGGAAACCATCCTGGTGCAGTCGAACGGCTTCGCCGAGTGGCTGAAGATCGCGCTGGCCCAGGACCTGGGCGTGTGCGCCGCCACCCGCGTGGCGCTGCCGGCGCGTTTTTTGTGGGAGGCCTACCGCGCCACCCTGGGCCGCGAACGGGTGCCGATCCGCTCTCCCTTCGACAAGGATCCGCTCACCTGGCGCCTGATGCGCCTCCTTCCCACGCTGCTCAATGAACCGGTGTTCGCGCCGCTGACCCACTTCCTGGGCGACGGCTGCCCGGAACGGCGCCTGCAGCTGGCCGAACGCCTGGCCGATTTGTACGACCAGTACCAGGTCTACCGCGCCGACTGGCTGACCGACTGGGAAATCGGGCGCGACCAGCTGCGCCGCGCCTCCGGCGAGCCGGTACCGTTGGCCGCCGACCAGTGCTGGCAGGCGCGCCTCTGGCGTGCCGTGCACGAGAGCGTGCCGGCGATGGCGCGCGGCACCGGGCGCGCCGCCATCCACGAAGTGTTCGTCTCGGCCATCCTGTCGGGCGACCAGCCCAAGCACCGCCTGCCGCGGCGCGTGGTGCTGTTCGGGATGTCGGCCCTGCCGTATCAAACGCTGCAGGCGATCGCCGTGCTGTCGCGCCACACCCAGGTGCTGCTGGCGGTGCCGAACCCTTGCCAGTTCTACTGGGGCGACATCATCGAGGGGCGCGAGCTGCTGAAAGCCGCGCACAAGCGCCACCCGGAGCGCGGCGGCATCGACCTGGCCGCGCTGCCGATCGAGGAACTGCACGCGCACAGCCACCCGCTGCTGGCGAGCTGGGGCCGGCAAGGGCGCGACTTCGTGCGCATGCTCGACGAGTTCGACAACGAGGAAGGGCGCCCGGAGACCGCCGGCATGGCCAGGCTGCGGATCGACCTGTTCTCCGAAGGCCAGGGCGAGACCCTGTTGCAGCAGGTGCAGGCCGCGGTACGCGACCTGCTGCCGCTGGCCGAACATCCGCAGATGCCGCCAGAGAGCGGCGACCGCTCGATCGAGTTCCACGTCACCCACAGCACCCAGCGCGAAGTGGAGGTGCTGCACGACCAGCTGCTGGCCATGTTCGCGCAAGACGGCGCGCTGCGCCCGCGCGACGTGGTGGTGATGGTGCCCGACATCGACACCTTTTCGCCGGCGATCCACGCCGTGTTCGACCAGCACCGGCGCAACGACCCGCGTTATATCCCTTTCGAGATCGGCGACACGCGCGACCGCAGCGTGAATCCCTTGCTGGTGGCCCTGGAATGGCTGCTGCGCCTGCCGCAGCAGCGCTGCCGCCAGAGCGAGGTACGCGACCTGCTCGACGTGCCGGCGGTGGCCGCGCGCTTCGGCCTGCATGAGGATGACCTGCCCACGCTCGGCCACTGGATCGAAGGCGCCGGCGTGCGCTGGGGCCTGGACCGCGACCACCGCGCCGGCCTGGGCCTGGGCGCGGCCGGCGAGCAGAACGCCTGGATCTTCGGCGTGCGGCGCATGCTGCTGGGCTATGCCAGCGGCGCCGGCGAGCGCTATGGCGACATCGAACCCTACGCCGAAGTCGGCGGCCTGGATGCGGCGCTGGCCGGTTCGCTGGCCCAGCTGGTGGAAAGCCTGCTGGAGTGGCGCGCGCGCCTGGCGCAGTCGCTGACGCCGGCCGAGTGGGGCGTGCAGGCGCGCGAACTGCTGGCCACCTTCTTCGATGGCCGCGAAGAGAACGACCGCCTGACCCTGTCGCAGCTGAACGAGGGCCTGCAATGCTGGCTCGAGATGGTGGAGGCGGGCGGCTTCGACGAACCCGTGCCGCTGGCCGTGCTGCGCGAAGCCTGGCTCAGCCAGATCGACCAGCCGACCCTGAACCACCAGTTCGTGTCCGGCGGCGTCACCTTCTGCACCCTGATGCCGATGCGCGCCGTGCCGTTCCGCGTGGTCTGCCTCCTGGGCCTGAACGACGGCGACTTCCCGCGCCGCGCGCCGCAAGCCGACTTCGACTTGCTGGCGCTGCCCGGCATGCACCGCCCGGGCGACCGCTCGCGCCGCGACGACGACCGCTACCTGATGCTCGAAGCCCTGCTGGCCGCGCGCGACAAGCTGTACATCAGCTGGGTCGGCCGCAACGTGCGCGACAACAGCGAGCAGCCGCCTTCGGTGCTGGTGTCGCAGCTGCGCGACTACCTGAAGCTGGGCTGGCACCTGGACCTGCACGACATCACGGTGGAACACGCCTTGCAGCCCTTCAGCCGCCGCTACTTCGAGGAGGGCGGCTTGCTGACTTATGCGCGCGAATGGCGTGCCGCGCACGGCGCGGAAGAGGGCGGGGCCGCCGGCGACTTGCCGCCCTACGAACTCGATGTCGAATTCCGCCTGAAACTGTCGGACCTGGCCAGCTTCCTGAAGCAGCCGGCGCGCTACTTTTTCCGGCGCCGCCTGGGCGTGATGTTCGGCGAAGCCGAAGTGACCGGCGAAGACGAGGAGCCGTTCGCACTCGACGCGCTGGAGCGTTACTTCCTCGAAGACAGCCTGCTCGACGACGCCGGCAAGCCGGAACAACTGGACGAAGTGCGCGCCACCCTCGACGCCCGCGCCGAACGCCTGGCGCGCGAAGGCGTGCTGCCGATCGGCCTGCTGGGCCGCCAATGGCAGCAGCAGCTGGTCGAGGGCCTGGTGCCGGTGCGCAGCAGCTGGCTGCGCCTCGGTGCGCGCTTCCCGCAGGCGGCGCCGAAGCTGGCGGTCAGCCTGGAACTGGGCGGCCTGCTGCTCGACGACTGGATCGACCGCCTGCGCAGCAACGGCGAGCAGACCGCCTGGCTGATGCAGATCTCGTCGAAGGTGCTCGACAAAACCGGCAAGCCGCGCGGCGACAAATTGATCGTGCCCTGGCTGCGCCAGCTGGCCGCCGCCGCGGCCGGCGCGCAAGTGAGTGGCTACCTGGTGGCGCGCGACGCCGTGGTGACGATGGCCCCGCTCGACAGCGCCGCCGCCCTGGACGAACTGGCGAACCTGGCGCGCCTGTGGCGCCGCAACCTGGATGCGCCGCTGCCGCTGGCCTGCAAGACCGCGCTGGCATCGGTACAAGAAGGCGACGTGCGCGTAGGCGAC
>Ga0265780_10000308_pt1 | contig 76344 bp, 53 predicted proteins | sample P1T30metagenome_FD_192432 | JGI IMG/M metagenome (GOLD analysis project Ga0265780, IMG submission 192432) | Plant litter microbial communities from East Loma Ridge, Irvine, California - P1 T30 | ecosystem: Environmental > Terrestrial > Plant litter > Unclassified | place: USA: California...
CTACATATCTACACAAGCACCCGTCAAATCGAACCATCCCTGCGGCACCATATTCACGAAGCCACTCGAAAGACTCGGGTAGCACCATCACAGCACCTCGAGAGACATGACAGGCCTTTTTACAGTCGTTTTGGAAACAACGATTATATAACATCGACGACCGATGTTGCAAACTCGATCTATCATATGATGTCTTTGAAGCTAATGTACTCACTCGAAGCCCTTCTTTTCACACAAGCACTCGTCACATTATCTCCCTACTTGGAGTTAGGTCTTCTCTGTGGCACCGTGTTCACCAATCAACTCGGAAGAATCAGGTAGTTCAAGTTCGGCACTTTAAGAAAGGTAACTGGTGTGTTCTGATATCGCTCCCTGGTCTGAATGCTTCTCATCATGGAGATTAACCTGTAACAACTTTGTACAGTGTGATGTTCAAGAAATCTGATCGCTCGAGACACGTCCTGGATTTCAAGCATCGAACCAGCTCCACTCTATGTGATTGACCGCCTAGCCCATCATGCCTTTGAGTCTCCTTCCGAACTTCCACCCACCTCAGAACCGCCTTCCGATTCGTCGTCTGGCCCTTCATCCGATTCTGAATCTGCCTCCGAGTCTGTATCAGATCCCCCACTGGTCTCCTCGTCATCCTCGCTCTCGGCATCCGAGTCTTCCAAGTCCGAGTCCATAACCCAGTTCGACCTTCCTCCATACGGTGCTCTGCAGTCATACTCATCAGGACCACGAACCCCACTAAGCCATGTGCCGACCATGTCTACTTCGCAATCATCGTCCCACCGGCGCATGAGTATGCGGTGGAAGATGTTGAGAGTCCAGCACTTCTCCCGGAAACATCGCTTCACCTGCTTACGCTCCGGCGAGTCCTCTGGGAAACGCTGCATCAGAGACGCCACGAAATGTTTGCGCAGCACCTTGTTGTCTGCATACTCTTCCTCACGGTAATCAATGTCGGTGATCAAAACGGGGTATTCCCTTATGGCCTCAAGGGGCGCTGTTTGACAGTAGTCCCAGTCGATGATGGCGGAGATTCTGGGGGCGGAGGTCTTATCGTCACGGACGACGAGCATGTTTTGGTATTGGAAGTCATCGTGTAGGAGCCCGTAGGGAGCGTTGAGGTTAGGGTTGTCGGTGTTTTTCTCGAAGAAGGAACGCAGCTCGTCTCTGATCTCCGGGAACAGTTTCCTGGCGGCCTCTGCGCGCTCAGGGTCGTCGTCGTCGAGGAAAGCAAAGAACCAGTCGATGGTAGAGGTGAAGGGTTGGTCGCTCATTGGCTTGTAGTCGTAATGTTGTTGGTACAGTGGGCCGAGGGTACCGTCTGCCTTCAGCGACCCGATCCCGTCTAATTTCTGATCTGCCAACTGCCCGACTATGTCGGCAAGCTGGCTCACGAGGCCAAGCTTGTGTTCAAGTGAAAGATCATGCCAAACAAACCGTAGCTGTTCGTCTTCCATGCGCTCCATGATTACAAAGGCTGCCCCAACGACGTGATTTTCGTTGTGGTTGACGAGATAGATCTCCGGTACAGGAATCGTGGTGTTCTTGCGCACGTACTCGATCGTAGCCAGCTCGCTCTGGGTCTTCTCCAACATCTCGTACTCACGAGTAAAGCGGGCAATGCAGCTCCAACCGTCTGCGAAGTGCAATACTCGGATCTCATGGAATTCTCCGCGGCGCATAGTCGTGATGTCGATGCAAGCACCGTGCGAGCCCGGGAGGAAGTGGTCGACAAGATGCTTCAGGGCTTCGTAGTTCAGGTCCAGTGGCGGCGCTTCGTTGCTCCACGAGTCGACGCTGCTGGCGTTGCTATGTGAGTCTTCCAATATGCTCTCGTCGTCTTCAGTCTCGTCGTTTTCGTCATTTGTAACCTCGCTGCTGTCTTCAGCCTCGTCTTTTTTGCCGCCATCATCGCCCGTAGCCTCCTCGGATCCCCCTACAGCTCGATATGACTCATGATCAGGCGCAGAGGAAGCGCTTGCGGTGGGACTCTCCTTCTCAGTAACGCTCTCTTCTGACAAGCTCGTCATGCCAACATCATCTTCATCGAAGTTCTGTGCAGCACAGGCGCCTTCAGCTAGGTCATCCTCGGGCAGGCATCTCAAGTCGACAACGCCGCCGTCCACGCCTTGCTCCAAATACTTCTCCAGCTCCATGCTCGCAGTTCCGGGTGGCGAAAATGTCAAGAGGGTGAAAGCGCGTGTGTATGAGTTGGAGCTCTTGAGCGTAGCGGATATCTCGATATGTGTGTAGGTCGCGCAGTAACGTTGTTCTTGTCGAGTAAGCAGTCGAGGCGGTGTAGCAAAGAAAAGTTGGTTGTAAAGGTTGAAAGGTGGAGGGAGAAGAAAATGGGAAAGGGGAGGGAGCAAGCAAGCAAGCAAGCAAGCAAGCGCAAACAAGTGTCGCGTGACGGACGTTCACTCACTCACTTACTGCGGTGACGTTAGTGAAAGTCAAGGAAAAGTTGTCACCGCCGCAATCTTCAGGCGACTCCGAGCAGTCACCGCAGTGACTTTTCGCGAAGCAAATAAAGGCTTTGTTTCCAGTCACTTACCGAACAACTCTAAAATCGCGGCCCCACATTTCCACGTGACAAATTCAAACTTCACTCACTCAATGTCAGAGAGATGAAATTCGCTGATACGGGCGAGGAAATTACAGCCCGCATCGAAAATTGACCCGCTCGGCCGACTTCAATAAAAGAGGCATTGTGCATGAGAAGCAGGAGTTGTGGGTCGACAAGGAGACAATCCAAGATTTGTGTTAAGTGTTAGAGCCCGCCTTGACCCCTGCTATCAAAAGGTGGCACTCGGTAGAAGAGAAAGTAGTAACAGAATAAGACATACCACTTCTGACTTCCGAGAAAGAGAAAAGGCTCATTATGATATAACTCCGCAGAACGCCATTGCCCGAAAGACGGAGCCAAAATCGCATGTCCTCCATGTAGGACGTTTCCTTTCGCTTTGCGCGCTGTCCGATCTCTGCTGTGCCCACGCTTCGCCTCTCCAACCAGGAGTTCCCGCGTACTCAAAATGCCTTTCTGTACAGCCAGCAGCGAATATGCTTGCTTCAGGTGGTGATGCCTCCTCACAAGCGAAGATTTTGTTTCTTTCTGAACCCCTGTGCGCCGGACCCAATGCAAAGTTTTGATCTTTCGTGAGATTCATGCAGCGGTAGAAGTGGCGGCGACGACGGAAGTCATGCCGCCACCGCTCAGATTGAACGGAAGTACAGGCGTTCAGATGTCCTCAAGCATACCGTGGTTGAAGTCGCCGTCGTTGTGGGTTGACTCGACGCCGCTCATACGGTCGCCGCTCTTTGAGCCGCCAAAGGCAGACTTCTCTTCAGTCGGACTGTCGAGGTCTGTGCGGTCGGCGTATTGTTGCTCAAGCGTGCTCTCGTCGACGAATGTGAAGCCCTTGAACTGGTTCTGCATCGTAGGGCTGAGCGGGGTGCTGTTCGTGTCCACGCCGCTAGCGAGGGCCGCAGCTCGGGCGTTCAGGGAAGACGCATTGCCGTCGCTGAGAGCGTTGGTGAACTCGGGGTCGAAGTTGCTCGTGTCAAGCTCGCCCTTGAGTTTAGGCTTGAACGGCGGGCTGACCATCTTCTTGCTAAGTCTGTTCCAGTCGACGTCGCTGAAGAATGGGTGAGCCATCAACTCCTCGGCATCACCCTTGGCACCGAGACGGTGGGCCGGGTTTCTGTTGAGCAAGCCCTTGACGAAGTTGCGACCCTCGTTTGAAAGGGCATCCCTAGGGAAGCGCACTTTGCCGAAAGCGATGTTCTTGTACATTTGCTGGGTGTCCTCGGCGTAGAAGGGTGACCAACCACAGCACATCTCGAACACGAGCACGCCGAGCGACCAGAAGTCAACCATCTTGGTGTAACCGGCCTCGTCCAACAAGACTTCAGGTGCGAGATACTCGGTGGTTCCGCAGAAGGTGTTGGTGACGTCGTCCTTGGCCAGGTTGGCCTTTGAAAGACCAAAGTCACAAAGCGCAATGTGCCCGTTGGCATCCAAGAGGATGTTCTCAGGCTTCAGGTCGCGGTAGACGATGTCGTGCTGGTGAAGGTGGCGAAGGGCGAGGATAAGCTCAGCGATGTAGAACTTGGCGCGGACCTCGAGGAATCTGCCCTCCTTCTGCAAATGCCAGAACAACTCACCACCAGACATGTAGTCGGTCACAAGGTAAAGATCTGCGGTCGTCTGGAAAGAGAATTTCAGACCAACGATGAAGGGCGATTCCGTGGAAGCTGTCCGGACAAGAATGTTGCGCTCGCCAATGGTGTGTTGGATCTCCTTTTTCTGCACAATAACCTTCTTCGACAGTACTTTCATGGCGTAGATACGCTTGGTGTCCTTCTTCCTCACTTGGAAGACCTGGCCGAAGGTGCCTTTGCCGATCAATTTGAGGACCTCAAAGTCTTCGGGTCCAAAGCTCTTCTTTCCTGTGCCGTGGAAGGCAATTCTCACATGTACCTCTCCAGTAATGAGGCCTGTGTGCTGGTCGTCGCCCTGGAGCTTGTACCATCCTTCATGCTGGTGTTCGTAGTCTTCAAGGTTGATGGGAATGCGGACGTGTCCAAGGAAAGCCTCGTCGTTTACGTTGTCGTAGACTGAGATATCCAGTTCATTTTGCTCACCGACAACATCGAATCGGGCGGTGTGCTTCCAAGATGGGTTGGTGGTCTGGTCCTTGTTTCCCCGCTGCAGATCCGCAACGTTGGTGGAGCTGGTCTGACGGCTAGGCATGGCAGGGATAGGACGGGATGAACCAGAGCCACTGCCAATCCGACGCATGGCAACACCACGAGCAAGGTTCTCCTCGCCCGGCTGGCTTGCGTGGTTTCCGTCTACAGCAGTGTCCATTTCGTCTTCTTTTGCGGCTCCACTAGAGACATCCTCGCTTTGTTGGAAAACACAGACGACGTACGGTTGTACGCTGGGTCGGAGGCCTCTGCCTTCTTCAACCACAATCTCGAGCTGTCCTTTCTGCAGAGCCACCACTACATCTTGCGTAGAATCCGAAGCGGATCTACTTGCCTTGGCTGTCGATGCCGCGGCATCTTCGCCTCTCCTACTTTCATGTGATCCAGATCGTGGTGTTAGAGGAGGGGTATTCTGGTCACGACGCTCAGCGTCTTCTGTTAGCTTTGGATCCTCCGGGGTTGTGTCATCAGTAGAACGAGAAGCGGTGAAGGAAGAGTCGGCGGATGAAGGATCGGCGGAAGGATTGGAGATGTGTGCCGAGACGTCAGGCTTGGTGACAATGCTGGAGAGTGCATCCGATATGGTGTCCCGGCGGAGCGGCATTGGTGGTTTGGGTCGAGGGCATGTGCTCTGTCGTGCCGCCTCGAGCGGCTCTTCTTGTGTGGGTGACCGCTCGGTTATGCTGGGTGTGCGAGAATTCTCGTTGCTGGCCATGTGAAGTGAGGGGTCCTTTGAGTTGGGCGGCGTAGGCATGGCAGCTTGGGTGGGCACGTCGGAGGGTGACATCTCGTGTGGTGGTGGGGTCTCGCAAATCTGGTCCTCGATGCTTGACGTTGCGGCGGGAGGAGAAGAGGAGTTGGGTTCCTGCGATCTCTGCTCGGGAAGGGCCATGGTGCTAGTGGCCTGGGGCGCGGATAGGGAAGGTGCGGGTGCGGAAAGACGCTGGGGGATATATGAAAAATCACGAACCTGAACAAAGTAGTTGTGGTTAGGGAGCGCCGGGACCCGTTTGTCGTTGTGGAGATCAGGCCGTGGTGTGGCAGTACCACCGGGTGGAGTCGAGGCACCGGATCCTATCTGGTCATGGGCGGTGTCGTCGTGGTCGACGGGCGCCCTGCTGTGGGAAGAATGCGAGTCAGTGACGGCCATGGTGCGGGTAAAAGACGAGCGGTGCTAATGATGCAAGCCGCGCGACAAGAAACGAGTTGGACTGCACAAGGTGGGTGTGCTGGACTGGTGGTGGGACGGCGCAGACTGCTCGCACATGCAGTGTGCGTGCAGAGTAGTTGAGCTGCTGAGATTTGGATACGGCGCACGGCCAATCAGAGCGACGCGGGGCTCATGAGATTTGCCTGCCCTCCAAAAGGGCCATCGGACCGAGGCGTGGCCGAACGGGAACGAGAGAAAAACGCGGAAACAGCGTGCTGCTTAGCGGGCGTCCGCCCCACGTTGCGAGCTCGAAGCGCGAATCGAACGCTTCTCTGCCAGCGCCGGTGGTTTTGGAGAATGTTGGGCAGTCCCTGGTGCATGAATTGCCATCGCGGCATTTGACTGCTGTGGCGGTGATTGTGCTGGTGCCGTGCCGTGCCAGTGGCGGTGCGGGGGGCGGAACACACGAAGAAGCGCGTTGTGCGTGGGTTGTAGCATGTGAAATTGGCAGGGTTGCCGCAGGGAGAGATAGATAACAGGAGGGAGAACAATCAGAAACACAAGAGTCTTTGCACGTACCTTTGCGAGCCGGACATCATGGCCTGGCGTAACAGGTCGGCGGCACCGCTGAGAGTGCCGCCCTGGCCTTGACTGGCTCCTTCGTGAGGACTCGCCATGGTAGTGGTGGTGCCGTTGGTCGTAGTCGATGGTGTCTTGCCTATCCAGCTGCGTTGGCTGCGTACGCTGGCGGCACTCGGGCGTCTGGAAGAGGCTCGAGAGGAGGCTGCGGTCTTTGTTGCGGTCGGACTACCCAGCGGACTCGGGGCAAAGGGGACGATGTTGATGGTCGAGAGGGTCGGTATAGCGCTCAAGGATTTGTGCGAGACCTGCATATGGTGTCAGCTGTATCATCCCTCCCTCCCTCCCACCTAATCCTGTCTAAAGCAAATCCAGAAGAACACAATGGAACTTACGTGGCCGGGACGGCGAGGCGAACGAGGTGGATTCGAGGGCGTATCGCGCGATTCCAGACGCCGCTTCCTCTCCAGCTGCTTGACGATGTGAGAGTCGTCCACCGTGCCGGTCAGAGGGGGATGGGGCGAGTTGGTAGCCACGGTTGCGTGGTGTGACGGTTGCAACACGATAATGGTCGTCAGCACACCGACCAAGAAGCAAATGCCGCAGAGGAATCAAGTCGCAGGCGGTAGCGGGTATACAAAGTTTCAGGCTGGGACGGTGATTGGGTGATTATTACGACAGCAGCGCTTGAGAGGAGAGAGACAGACAGGGCGAGGCGAGACCTACAGCTGGCACAGCTCGAGGTATAGACTTCCGTGACGTAGTGTATTTGTCTCCAAGGTCCAGTCGCCCAGAAGGCTGGGTCGGAGAGACTCAGTCTCACCCTGGCGGCCGCAGTCCTCAATTTACACGCGCCGCCACCACCGAGCCAGCTCCAGTCCTTCATCATCCCACTTCATCAGCGATTCGGCATCGGCTGCACTGACCCCGATGCAAAAAGCTTGCTGAGCCTTCCATCTTCCAGAAGGGTAACCCGGACGCGGGCGGCCGTCACACCATGCGGAGCACACGCCGTTGAGGTCGCCGAGGGCATGTATGTAACGTCAACGACAGCCTTCATGTCTCTGCACATGAGATCCTCCCCTATCTCGCAATCTCTCTCTCTGCTCCGGGGTGCTTGGGTGCATCTGTACATGCATATATATGCATCGTGGTGGCCAGGGCCGCAGTTCCGAGAAGCTGACCACTATATCTCTGCATGTCGATCTGTTAACCGATTGCAGGCGAAAGCGCCACATAACACTGCAGGCGTATAAGGACTCGGTATCGTCCTATCCCCGGTCACCGCACTTCGACAAGCTGCAGGGTTTGACAGACTCGAGTCCTGCAGACGACCCGATGTCGCACATAGGTACAGCTTCACAACAAAGCCACATCCCTTTGATGCAATGAAGTCATGTCTTGGCGGCGACCATTTCCAAGGAAGCTCTTACAACCGACAAGAACATGACAAGGAGATTGAGCTACAACAATGCACATCTCAGTCCCCGATCAAACGTGATATTGTGCTCCCCAACTATGACCGGAGCAGGTATAGTACACAACCCTCAATTTCATTATCATCATCAACAACACTCACAACTTGCTACCAATCGTCTTCTTCTCCCCAACGACCTTCATCCTTGCGCGGCCGTTGCTCAAGCAGACCTTCCCACCCTTCACACTCGTCACAAACCTGACATTTTCCCACTCGCCATCCTTCTCCCCAGTCCTCCAAATCTGCGTTACCAAACAATCCCCAGGCTTGACAGGCGACGCGAACCTCGCAGCAAACTCCCTCAAATTCGCCGGATCGCTTCCGCCCAGCAACTTCAGCAAGCCATGCGCCGTCGAGTTCCACGAGTATAAGCCGTGCATGATCGCGCCTCCAAAGCCCATAGCCTGGCCTGGCTCGGGAGTGGCGTGCAGCGGGTTGTAGTCGCCATTCAGACGGTAAAGATGCGGCGTCTCGGCGGTCGTCTGGTGTTCATAGACAGCATCGGGTGCTTTACCCTCTGGCGGCGGGAAGTTCTGGGACTTGGGTCCCTTGGGGCCATTCCAATTTCCTTGGCCGACGAAGAAGGCTGAGCCAGTGATGTTGGCGTAGACTTCTCCGCTCGCTTTGTCCACGAGGTCCATCTGCGTCTCCATGACTGTGCCGGGCTTGCCCTTGTCGTAGACTCCTAGGACTCGCTGGCGGAGTTCGAAGGAGCGGCCTTCAGAGGTTGTGGGAATGGGCTTGAGGAAGGTCATGGAGCGCTCGCCATCGACGACGCGCTTGGAGTCGAGTTTGGGAACGCCGGGGATGCCACTGTCGCGGGAGGATTGGGCGGCGTAGAAGTCGATTACTTCTTGGGTCGTTTTCTTGAAAGGAAGAATAATCGGATAAGTAGGGAAGGCTGCGAAGGAAGGGTGAAGCTCCTGCAAGTTGTTGTCAGTCGGTGTGGACTTCGTCTGTATTACCTAGCAGTGATTATGGCTTACATAGAGGAAGTGTAGCTCATCTACAGTGGCTCCAATGCTTCTTGCAAATAGCAAGACATCGCGCTTCAGCCAGGTGACGGCCTCTGGAGGATACTCGTGCAGTGGTTTTGAAGCTGACATGGTTTGATTATGTGATTGTAAGTGAGTGTCAAACGTAAACAGTATCTACACCTCAGCAAGATGTAATCGTCTTAACAACAGGTGGAAAGAGCTATTCCAGTCGTAAGTGAACGCGGGGATGGTGTTGATCTGGGGAAATGCTCGACCTCGGCATCATCTCTCCAACCTCTTCTAATCCACAACCGACAAGGCGTCTTCGGCTACGTCGGCAGAACTCGATTTGTCGTTACTTGCATACCCCTGTGGATCAACATCATATGGAAGGCGTCTTTAGCTGGATCTAACAAGGGCATCAATGACTCCGGAAACAGACATGCGTCTACACGCGATGTGGTGCCTACCAACGAAGTGTGACTACGCGCAAATACACTTCGACGTTAGAAAATGAGACGAGGAAAACACAATAAGAATAATGAATACTTGTTGCACTAAGTGCTGGGTGCTATGAAGGACCAAGGACCGGAAAAACTACTGGCGGGTCTGTGGACTACTCGTCTCAACGCTGGGCTGGGGAGGCTTTTCTCTGGCTATGTCAAGTTAGTATCATTTCAATTGTCAGCGATGTCAAGCGATGGATGACGAAAATGAGAGTGAGAGTTTCAATGTTTTCAGGAACCATATTTCTATTCATGTATTCTAATAATTTTACAGATCGCGGTCGTCAGAAATGTATCCCTCTCGCGCAAGCCCGTGCCGTAGCAAGGTCGTCAGCGCGGAGTGCTGTGTTTAGTTTCCAAAACGCCGCGCAATACGCCTCCAAGTGTTTACCCGCGCGGTTCCGAGCTGTATGTCTCGGTATTAAGCGCGGGCTTGAATAGATTTTTTCGGAATCTATTCGAGAAGCTCCATCAGACGAGGTCTGCTAGAGCGAGGGGGAGAGAAAGCTAGAAGGTGTAAGTTCTGATCCCAAGAGTATGTTTAGGAGGAACTTACAGAGGCAGCACTCTGGGTCTTAGCCAGAAGAGGTGCGGCCTCGGTTTTGGCGTGCACAGCCTTGGCTTCGGCGTGCAGATCCTTACCGCCCCAAACAGTCGTGGTCATTGTGGCGACCGCGTAAAGGTTGAGGAAACCGTGTGCGTAAGAGAGTGCGATGAGGACGGGGAGCCAGACGATGTCGCCGGGGTTCTGCTTGAAGTGTGAAGCCATCTTGACAATTTTGGTAAAGAGCAAGAAGGCTGCAAACACCGCGAAGCAGAGGAAGCGGACAGAAGAGGAAGAGGTCGCCAGAGCCAGATTCAGAAGATATGCGATGCTAACATCGACCAGAAGAGATGGTGTTTGGAACATGCTGGCGTAGATGACATAGCAACCCCAAGCGTACCTGGAGGAGCGCCAGTAGGTTTCGTTCATCATCACCGTGAAGTTGCCGCGCCAGTGAGCGCGAGCCCACCGGAGGCATTGCGAGAGGTACTGCGCATTGTTTTCCACGGTAGTTTCCAGGCTGGTTGAGATTTGAATTGCGATAGACCATCCATGAGCGTAGACGTACCGCGTCAGGCACTTGTCATCGTCCGAGTTGAGGGGACGACCCATCCAGGTGTCGTGTGTGAAGTAGTAGGAGAACTCGTCACACTTCAGGATGGAAGTACGGTAGGCAGCGGTGCGCCCAGAAAGAGTGGAGATCGAACCATCGATGGCATTCGTCGTGATGTTGTTGAAGACACGACGCGAGAGGTAGGAAATGCCAAGAATGTTCCAGAAGTCAGTAGTGGTGCCAGAAGTGTTGCGACGAACGCGCTGACAAGTGCCACCAGCACCGACGTTCGGGTTTTCGAAAATGGCGGTCAACTGTGGAAGGTAGCCCTGAGGCCAGAAGACATCATCGTCAGCGAAGACGACAAGAGGAGTCTTGACCTGAGCAAGAGCTGTGAGCAGTTGAGTGCGCTTATTCAGCTTTTCAACTCCAAGGACACTGACGGTCGGGAAGGAGCGAGCGGCGATCAAAGCGCGAGCAAAAGCGACATTGTTCTCTCCAGTGACAACGAAGATTTCCTTGGGAGCGTTGTTGCTCAGAATGCATTCAATGCACTGAGCAAGCTCTTCGGGAGTACTGAATGTTGTCGGGATGACAACCGTGACCTCCTGAGAGGGGAAAGTGGGCGTAGCTGAGACCGGGAAGGGCTTCACGGTCAGGTTTGCGTAGATCCCCACAAGGAGGCGGGTGTAGCGAGCCGTGAGGGCAAGGGCAAGGGCCCCAGTGGACACGACCGCGGCAGTGTTGTTGGGTGCCATGTTCGCGGTTGTTGGGTCTGGTAGTTTTTTTGTCTTTTTGTCGGTGTCTTCGGGCGCAGTACCAGGAACTCTACCAGAGAGCTCGTTGGCGAAGACTGTTGAAGTGTGAGTGCCTTGTTGGAAGGCTGTTGCTGCGTGCCAAAAAACCAGACTGACTTTGCGATGCAGCCGACGGGTATTTATGGGAGTCAAGTGAACGATCGAGACGACACTCCGAAGGAAAGACAAAGAGATATCACAAAGCCGTTCATTTCGTTTGGTGAAAGAGCGTCGACGGAAGTGAAATTGCCAGGACAATGCGAGTGCGTTGTCGAGTGAAGCAAATTTCGAAGCCATTGGGGTCAACGAAGCGAGGCGTGACGAGTTCAAAGAAGGCAGGCACGACTGACAATGGCTAAATCTCGTTTTGTCAGTCAGGATAACGGCATTGGAGATGGGGCTTAGGCAACTCACCAACAACTCTAGCCGACGACGCTTTGGGAAACAAAGAGACACTACGCCGTTGTGGAATCGGCAACAACAGAGCTTCTCCGAATGCGTGAAGTCGTTTGCAAAAACACCAAAGTCCACTTCACAAAGCGTACTGACCGCCAGTCACTTGGCCAGGAGTCCAGAGTCCCTACGACACAAAGCGACGTAATGCCATTGTGGAATCGACAACAACAAAGACTGCACTTGACCTGTGAAGTCGTTAGCGAGAACATCGGGGTCCGCTTCATACGCCATACCATCTAGCAGTCACTAGACCAGGAGTCTGGCAGGACACCCTTCGAGACGAAGCGACACAGCGCCATTGTAGCATCGACAACAATGATCTGTGAAGTCGTTGGACCGAAGTTCATATAGCGAGTCGTGCCTACCAGCGGCACGTGACCAAGAGTCCAGAACAGCAAACAGAGGCACATTCAGGATGTGCCAACAACAGATCACCATCGGGAATCTCCTCGTTTGTCGCGCGTTCATGCTTGCAAAAGCTCCATTCGCACTCGACAGGGCGCAGCCTCTTCTCCGGTCCGCATATGATGACAACAAATGTCATCCATAGTCAGCGCAAGTGCAGCAGTTGCAGTGCTCGCTCGGCCAAGTATCTCCAGCGTTAGCAAGTGCGCCGTCGTCCCCCTTTTACGATGAGCTCTCGTGCTGTTTGACCAGTTTTCCTTGAAGGTAAGGCCTTATCCTGAGTATGTTTACGTTATGGTACGATATATAAGACACAGTGAAATATTTAAAAAGCAAAACTACTCCGAAGAACGCGTTAATCTGAAGAAGAAGAATGTAAAAGAAGCATGTCATGGTCGAAGTGAGGTCGACAGAAGGGGCATCCGTGAAATGCGGAGTGGGATGTTGTCTCAGCTTGCCTTTGTTCCGCCACACCAAAACGTGATGTTTTGGACTTGCAACGATCCAAAATATAACGTATGATTTTCCAACAATATTCTTCTGCAAACATAGCGGCCAGGCTTGAACACGCTTCGTTAGTACATAGCGACACGATGTGAAGTTGGTCAAAGGCAGTCTAAACACAGCTTGGTTTGGTGGATTCGAACACAGCGAACTCTTTTTAAATCATGCTCCAACACGTACTAGGCGTTCGGTCTTACATTCACGGTTTGTCGATCCGTAAATGTAAGTCAAACACATAGCTGGACCTTCCCATTCTCGCCAACTGAGAAACACCTAGTTTCCCTTGAAGGAACGGCGATGCTTGTCTGCTGACCATGCCATCAATCATCACAACCCATGATCCGCAACCACAAATGAGTGCAGAGTTCTGTAGCACGTCTCGCGGCACGATCGAACGCTTGTGTGAGCACCAAGCTGGCAACTGGTGTCTGTAACACGCACTTCAACAGTCAGCCCACTTCAATGTTGGTGGCGCAAGATTGCAAGGACATTCCTGTGTCATCAAACCCACGAAACTTACAATCTTTCCATCTTTGATGGATGGTGAATACAGTTTCATCTGACCTCGTGCAGATGATTTCACTGCAATCTTCTATCTGGTTGTTACATTCTTGACCGACCGCAAGGCGATCTCGATGTACTCCAATCGAAGGCGTAAGTTGATGATGAAGCTTTTTGCCTTGTTACCTGACGTACCAATGGAGCTATGGCAGCAGTGTACTTATGCGAGTGTCCTGAAGCGATGAGCCGGGTTACATTGCACCAATAAACTGAAGCAAGGGGTCAGGAACATGTAAACTGAGTGCATGCTCCCGCCAGCCTGTTCAACCTTACCTCTTGGCCTCGTGTTATTGGGTTCATGTACCACCACAGAGGAAAGTATAAACATTCGCAAAGCTGCAATCGATTTTAAAAGAGAGTCGCCCGCAACTGATTCGACAATCAGCGATCATGCCTCAATCAATCATCTTCACCATGCCGGAATTGACAGCCATCGGGTCGGCCGATCCTTCGGTCTGCTCTTCGACGGTGTGTGCAGACTACATCAACAGCTGCAATCAGACCTATGGCGGCTGCTACCCGGTCTGCGACGGGTCCACGACTCCATCTTTTACAGACCCAGGCTGCCCACCGATAACCGACTCGCCATCAAACACCACGCCTCCATCAGAGCCCGCCTCTTGCTTCTTGACGCTCTGTGCGGACAACATCAACACCTGCGGACAGACATACGGTGGCTGCTACCCGGCGTGCGGCAATTACACGACTCCTTCGTTCACCGACCCGGGCTGTCCGTCCACCACCAGAACGAGCACCACGAGCTGCACTTCCAGCATTTTGAAATCGCCTTCTACGCCGACGACTACCAGCTGCATGTCCGGTATGGTAACATCACCTGCTGAGCCCTCTGCGACCAACACGCCTGACTCGACTACCTGCACCCCGACTGTCTGTGCAGATTACATCAACTCGTGCGGCTTGATGTACGGTGGATGTTTCCCTAACTGCTCGGGCTACACATTCCCGTCTTTCTCTGTGCCGGAATGTCCAACATCGTACATCCACAACACTAGCACTGGATACTAGATGAGGACGAGACGCAGGACTTTGGTCTTGAGATCTGGGCACGGGGCTGGCAACGTCAAGTAGAGCTATGTCGATTCGTATGAAGTGATGACCATGTGACTGTTCTTACATGTCTTTCCTATATGTACAAGTTGTCAATCGTATGCCAATCGTCTTTGTTTGCCAGGGCCGGGCGTCCTCCAGGACACTGTCATGTGCATCCCCACTCCGGACTCGCAACAGAACTGACCGCACTTACAGTGCACTCCTAACAAGCGCACGCTTTGCCGTGGGACTGGTTGTCTTGAACCCCCTTTCTGTGGTGGCGTGGGTGTCACAATCACCCTAGCCAGACTGCTTACCTCTGGCACCAGCAAGTATCTTACAACGCCTTCTTCTTTCCTCTGGCCATCGACTCGATTTCCTTCATATGCACCCAGCCAGCCTGTTTAAAACTGCGCATCCTTGATCTCCTTGAAGCTCTTCACGCTGCCCTGCATCTTCTTCGCCGTCGCATTGTCTCCACGCTCCGTGTGCTCGTGGATGTTCAGCTTGTAGTGCTCACCCTCCTTGTGTTTGCCCTGCACGACATTCTCCCTCAGAATCTTTGTGACGGACTGGACATGCTTGACGGCGTCATCTACTTGTTCTGAGCCGGGCTCGAGATTCCGGGAAAGGTCGTAGGAGTCGCGCGCGAATTTTCGGGAAGCGTTCAGTGTTGTTTGGTCGCCTATGTTCGAGTGCTGTTAGTTACATGTACATGTATGAGAATGGCGATCGAGCGCAAAGGCATTCGACTTACCCTTGAAAGCAATGTAGGTTGCGCGGAGGAGTTGACGGTATGTTTTGAGGATCTGCGTCTTGTTGAGCACCTCAGGTGTGGGCATGAGTCTGGAGGCCATTTTGTATGATTTAATTAATCGATTGTTTGATTATCGCTGCTATTGAAGTTCCGTACCACGGCGGCGCATGTGGTCAGCATTCGCAATGGGCGTTTCGGAGCGAGGGTTTAGGGTTCCACGCTAAGAAATTGCAAGGGCGGAAAAATAACCATCGCAGCCGAACACCTTCTGTCTTCCTTCACCACATCCATACGCATATCACAATGGCTCCCATTCAAATCTCCGCGACCCTTCCGTCGCTCCCCAGCGGCTGGACTGCCGAGAAGGACTTCAAGTCCGTCTCTGGCGTCTCCGCCTCCCAGAACCGCGCCATCGAGCCCGTTGGCCCTCACTTCCTCGCCCACGCCCGCAGAAAGAGGCACCAGCGCACTTTCTCCGAGGATGAGCGTATCCAGGCCGCCAACACCGCCAAGAAGGTCGAGACCGAGGACGATGGCGAGATCAGCGAGGCCGAGGACCCCATGATGCTCCAGCGCGAGGGCAAGGACTGGAAGACCCAGGACCACTACGCCATTCTCGGCCTGAGCAAGTACAGATGGCGCGCAACCGAGGACCAGATCAAGAAGGCACACAGGAAAAAGGTCCTCAAGCACCACCCCGACAAGAGGGCCGCCCAGGGCCTCAGCGAGAACGACAACTTCTTCAAGTGCATCCAGCGTGCCACCGACATCCTCCAGGACCCTGTCAAGCGTAGGCAGTTCGACAGTGTTGACGAGGCCGCCGAGGTCGAGCCTCCTAGCAAGAAGGACGTCCAGAAGAAGGCCGGCAACTTCTACAAGCTTTGGGCACCCGTCTTCGCCGCTGAGGGTCGCTTCTCCAAGAAGCAGCCCGTGCCCCAGCTCGGTGACGCGAACAGCACAAAGGAGGAGGTCGAGACTTTCTACAACTTCTGGTACTCTATGGACTCGTGGAGGTCGTTCGAGTACCTCGACGAGGACGTGCCCGACGATGGCGAGAGCCGTGACCAGAAGAGACACACTGAGCGCAAGAACAACAACATGCGCAAGAAGAGAAAGGTCGAGGACAACCAGCGTCTTCGTGCCATGATCGACGAGTGCTTGGCTCTCGACGAGCGCCCCAAGAAGTTCAGACAGGAGGGTAACGCCGAGAAGAACAAGAAGAAGGCCGACAAGGAGGCTGCCGAGAAGGCCGCTAAGGAGGCTAAGATCAAGGCCAAAGAGGACGCTGAGAAGGCTGCCAAGGAGAAGGAGGCTGCCGAGAAGGCCGCCCGCGAGGATGGCAAGAAGGCCAAGGAGGCCGCGAAGAACGCCGCAAAGAAGAACAAGCGTACCATCCGCGGCGCTGTCAAGGACGCCAACTACTTCGTCGACGGCGAGGCTCCTCCCGCCCAGATCGACGGTGCCCTCAACGACGTTGACTCCATCATCCTCAAGCTCGAGGTTGAGGAGCTGTCCACCCTCGCCACCGCGCTTAACGGCAAGGACAAGACTGCCATCAAGCAGGTCTTCCAGGAGGAGAGGAAGAGACTCATCGACGCCGGCAAGGCCAAGGACGGCGACCTCAAGACCCTCGCTTAAATCAGCGATACGAGTGGACTTTGCAATGATAGCCAGCGTGCACGCATGTTTTGTAGGGATAGATGGTAGAGCAATTCCTGGTATGTCACATACATAACCAAAAAGCACATGATCTTACCTTTGTTAAGTTGTTTCCTTTGCCATGGATTGCTGTCGTGAAGAACCGGGTGCCTAGGCGGGTGAAAAGTGCTCCACCTCCACTCTGCCCGCATTTTGTAATAGAGCATTGGCCTCTCAGATCCGAGGACGGTCACTTCGAATCCTTCCACATGACGATTGTAAGTTAACATTTTGCCAAAACCTCTTTGTTGCATACCACATTTCCATTTCCATTTCCATTTCCATTTCTACCCACCAAGCCACTGCAAGCCCAAGCCCCAAGCCCACGCGACGACGGTCAACGTGGGGCACAGACAGTCGCCGACGAACCTTGGAACCTCACAGTCGAAAGCCGCAGCAACCGCAGCAACACCAAACTCTCTCCCACCACCACTCGACTCGCGCAGAGTTGCACTACTGTCGCACCACTCAGATCATAACCAAACAGTCACAATCACCACACACCGCCTTGCTCATATGGCCTCATCTCCCTCGCCCTTCTCGACCCCGCTGGCAGGTTCCGCCGCCAACTCGCCGCGCACCATCTCCACCACCCTGCCCGACCGCTCCGTTCCCGCCTTCCAGCTCGACGGCAGCAAACCGAGCTTCATCCCTGCATGGCGACGCCCGACTCTCAACACTGCCGGCGGCGACGAGGCCGGTCGTCGACCAAGCGTTCAGTTTGTGCCTAACAGCTCGAAGGACAAGGTCGGCAGCTCGCGCTCCAGCTCGGCGCGGCCTGCCACCAGTAGTAAAACTTCGATAGCGAGCACGAGGCGTTTGAGTTCGCCGCCGCCGCCTGCGCAATTCAGGCCGAGTGTTAGTTTTGACACTTTCAAGAACAAACAGGCGAGCGAGTTCAGCTTGACGCTGGGTCGCAAGCACCGCGATTACGAATACACGAAACGGTCGCGAACCTTCTTGGTCGGCACGGATGCGAACGAGTACTCGGACACTGCGCTCGAATGGCTGGTGGACGAGTTGGTGGACGACGGGGACGAGATTGTGTGCTTGAGAGTTGTGGAGAAAGACAGCCACGAGGCCAGAAAATGGAGCGGCGGACAGGGTGAGAAAGGGTACAGAAAGGAAGCGGCGCGGTTCATGGAGTCTATTGAGAAGAAGAACACGGAGGATCGCGCCATCAGTCTGGTGCTGGAGTTTGCTATCGGCAAGGTCCAAGACGCCATCCAGAACATGATCAAGCTTTATGAGCCTGCCATGTTGATTGTGGGCACAAAGGGACGGAGCCTCACTGGCTATCAGGGGTTGCTCAGCTCTGGTTCCGTCAGCAAGTATTGCCTTCAATACTCGCCCGTGCCCGTTATTGTTGTACGCCCTAGCAGCAAGAGAGAAAGCAAGAAGCGAAAGCGTTTGCAAGATCCAACTAGGAGAAGCTACAGAGACATTCTTGACAAATCCGAGGATGCACCCCGAGGACGTGGCGGTCATCTTCTTGACGAGCGGAATCGCATGAGCATCATGGGCAGCGACCTCGGCGTTCTTGGCAGGCTGGAAGGAGACAACGACCCAGATGCCGAAGCTAGACGTGTGGCCGAGGCGATCGGATGGCGAGCCCACCGTGGCAGTGGCTCAAGTGCACAGGGAAGCAACCTCAGCCGAGTCGTCAGCACCGCCTCCGGCCCATCAGACGACAGCGACGACGACATGACGATGAACGAGGAGAGGATTCTGAAATCGCCCACAATGGGAGCTCTCGACTCGCCCTACGTTTCCGACGATGAAGAGGAAGACCACGACTACGATGCTCCGAGACAGGGAGAGAATATGCGGCCCGAAGACGAGGCGGCTTTGCTTGCATACGAGCGAGCCATGAAGGTGGTCGAAGAGGAGCACGAGGAAGAAGAGGCGCGGGCGAAGAAAGAAGAAAGCAGGCGGAATCGGAGTGCGGGTGGCGTTAAGCGCGCCGGTCGTAGTACGAGCCGCGGCCGTGGAAACGATGACGAGGAGAACAGAGGCTCGGATGTTTTGGGTCTGCTTGCTCAGCTTGACAGAGGGGTTGTCAGGTAAGGTGAGGGCGAACGGGGTTTGCTGGGTATGGTTTAGTGGAGTCTAGTGAAGTTCTTGTTGGCTCATTACGCTTACGACAATCCAAATATCATAGATTATGGAAGACCTTATTATTACCCTTCTCGTCATGAAACGTCCGTGTTGGTCAAGGATCAATATTTTCACGCTATAAGGCTCCCTTCAAAATCCGCAATATCTAATATCATCTCATTTCCGACGTCCACCCACCATATTGCTCTCACGTACTCCCGATCCCACGCCAACAGACGAATTGACCAACTCGTCCTGCTTCTCGCAAACGCCGATTTACAGAGATTACATCTTCCATCACACAATGAACCAAATTTGTGGATGATCTCTTGAGAACATGATGTCTATCGTGGTGGTACCTTAATATCAGCGACTTCCGTGCCCAAATCCCATCAAGCTTGCCAGTGATTTACTAATAGATCACAGAATGAAAAGTCTTGGTATCTCACTGGAGCAAGCCTCCGCATCGCTACCGAAACAGAAGCGTGGAAGAGACCTAAGGAGATCGCAGAGAAGCAGGCCTCGGGTTTCATGAGAGCCGCCGAGAGAAGCAAGGAGCAACTCGCTAAGGGCACTCGATCTGCAGTCCAAAGGCAAGCCATGAAGAGGAACTTGCAGGCTTTCTGTCTACGTACCGTTGCTGACTATCGCAGTACACAGGTCATTCTCTGACATTCGTAAACACTACACCGTCGTCTGCTTTGACGTGTTCGGCAACTACCTTAGAACCTTTCATCTCCCGTTGGCGGACGACGAGAGATTTGAAGAAGCTGACAAAGACTGCGAGATCGATGGAATTAAGAAAGGTGAGAAGAGCAAGAAAGACACAGAAATGAAGATTGGATTACGAGTCGTTATGGAAAAGGGCAACGCTCTCTGACTGGGTTCCCGTCGGTTCTAGGGCGTTCTCTTGAACATCAACTCTGAACCAGATATCTTGCAGGAGCGCTGTGGCTGTTGGTCGGTCTCTTGGATCTAGTTTCATGATGCGAAGAATGAATGCCTTGTCTGCGTCGGAGACTTCTTTTGCATCTGTGAGGGCGAAAAGCGACATGATATCGGGAGAGCATTGTTCCATGATCATCGTCATAACACCAAGACGCTCTTCGTCGGCGATTTCTTGGAAAGATGATGGGAAAGGACCAAAGATCTGATGGTGCTTTACGAGGAATTTTGCGTCGAAGTCATCGTGGTCGGCCTGAACTTCTGGGTCGAAAATGTGGAAGTCGTTGCCGTAGATTAGACTTACGAGCTTGAACGAAGCGAAGGTCAGTCTCATCACACCATTACAGCTGCTTTGAATAGCTTACCGTCGCGCCGAATGACCAGATGTCAGTCGAAGTAGACCAGGGCATCGACAACATGATCTCTGTGCTTCTGAATATGGCTGTTCCGATCTCTTCTCCGTCCCTCGCGTATAAGGTTTCCTGGCTCATCGTCGAGCCGAAATCTGCGAGTTGCACTTCGGTAATCGCTTGTGTTTCTGGTTCGCAATTCACGAGGATATTGCTGGGCTTGATATCTAAGATTCTTCAGTATTTAAGCGAGTATTCAAGCCCTATGAACGAGTTCGACTGACCTGTGTGAACGTAGCCATCCTCGTGTAGTATCCGTAAAGTCTCGAGGACATCTTTGGCAACAGACTTCAACTCTCTGCCAACCAGCTTCTTTCTCCTGGAGACCTCCAAAAGATCGCGTTCCAGGTATTTCGAGACCAGTGTGTGAGAAGGCGTGTCTGGATCGACTTGATCAAGTAGCGGGCGAATATGCGGTGTTCGTGGTTGGAAGCGGACCAGAATGTTTCGCTCCCTTTGCAAACGCGAGTGGTTGACGGATTTGACGATGACATTCTCTCCAACCAGATTACTACATGCGGATGTTAGAGTCTTTATGATTGTCCGTCATGTATTCCCTGCACTCACGTAGCTCTCCAGACCGAGCTGTATAGCTTTTGCGCCAACGTGTAGCAGTCGAATCCACCTTTCAGCGTCTGGCCGATACGCAGTCCCGGGCACATCGTATCGTCGTCAACACTGATATCCTCGGATGACACTAACATGTTGCGATGCCTTGCAGAGCCCTACAGATCCGGATACCGATGTTAGTTGCAGGAGCAGGAGCAGCAGGAGCGTCCTGATCGGGTTAGTATGTGCGCTAGTGACGTCAGATCACGCTAGCGTGGTTGTTTGTGAATGAAGTGTGGACGCAGATTATAGCAAGAAAGATGTGTCACTTCATTTATGCAATCGATGCACATATCATGGAGTGCTAAACAAACACAGGCCTCGGCATACATTGCTCATTTAGCACGAGCCATCGGTCCCCAGTTCTCTCTCGGGTTCTGCTGGTATCTGACCAGCTTCTTGCCCTTCCTATCCTTTCCAAGCACATCATCGAACACAACCTTCATCTTCTTGACGTCCCCAGTCTTGTTCGCCGTGGCGGCAGACTCGTCAATGGGGTGCTCTGTGACGATCTCAGGCGATCCTGCGGTCTCCTCACCAGCATCCTTCTCTGGCTCGCGTGCGTTCTGCAGAATCTTCCAGCCAGGCATGTTCTCCGTGACGCTTCCTTCCTTGATCGGGCACTTCTGGCGTACCCACTCTCGCATGATCTCCCAGATGGCGGTCCATGGCGCCTCGGTCTTGATGCTGCCAGGTTTGCAATGGCTTCTCGTCGCCTTGTACCCAGCGTGGCGCAGGGCACCCTTGAAGGCAGCCTCACTGGGCGCTTGGGCGTGGATGACCTTGGCCAGGGCAGAGGGAATAATGAAAAATGGCGTATCGTCGAGTTGTTCGGGAAGAGTTCTAGGGATCAAGTCTTCGTGCGCCGGACCCTTCTCCTTGACATATTTTGAGACGTAGATCTCGTCGAGAGCAGTGTCGAGCATACCTTCGATGCGCTCCGTTGTGCCGTACACTTCCTTGTCTACTGTGCTGACATCCTTGAGCATTCGCTCGATGAAGGCGGCGTTGTGAAGAGGTCCACCCCACATTGGGCCGGCCACGTGAGTCTTGCTGCCGCAGTGGTCACACAAGCTGTTGGAGGTCGGTGCTTTGGCAATGCCGTATTTCCAGAATGTGTTGTCACCTTTGGACGATGCCTGCTGTTTGTTGCTACCAAGCAATTGGGTAGTCCAAGCACCACAGCCATAATCGCAGTTGTATGCGATCATCGTCTTTCCTGCGAGGAACTTGACTTCCGCTGGACTTTTGCGCACGCGAACGAAGACTCGGATGTAGAAGTCGATGCTCAAAGATAGTAGAGGCTCGATTGCAATTCCTTGCTTGGCTGCGGCGGAGGCGATAGAGTGTAGGATCAGACGAAGACCACCCTCGTGAGAGTGGCTTCCCTTGATCGGCATACCGCCGTACAGCGAGAATGTCTTCTCGGGGTATCCACATGAGGCGAAGACACCGGAGTCAGTGCAAGTGACACACAACATGCCACCGTCGTTAACGGCGTGCAGAGCAGCGTCGATGAATGGTGCAGCAGTACCGTACGGGTCGAGATCGATTACGTCGTATTTCGCAGAGATATGGTCGGGTCCATGCGATTCTTCAGGCGGAAACGCAACGTGATACATATGCGCGATAGCGTTACCAGTGTTCGGTGTGATCTTGGATTCAAGACGGTTGTGCTTGATGTTCAGTCCCATGCTCTCGACCGCCTTGCGGTCCATGTCGTTGGCCACGATCGACGTGGCGAATGGGATTTCCTGGGCGTAGCGCAAGGCTCGTAGACCTGTCGCTGAGAGAGCATCAAGAATACGGAATCGAGGTTGCCACGATTTTGCGTCCTCTTTGGGTTGAGCATTTGCGCCGTTGGGCACTTGGCCTTCTTGTGATGTGCGGTCTGATGTTGTAACCTCGCCTTCCACCTCCATCTTGTCGGCTTCTGTCGCCTGGACATTCTCCTGTGCAGCTTCAGCACCTGTAGCCGGTATCTTGGTTCCGTCTGTGCCCTTTACCAGTTTCGCAGGAGCACCAGTCTCTCCATCCTCCTCTCGTGCCCTCTTCAACGATGCGTCCTCTGACTCTTGGTTCGCGCCATCCTTTGCTTGCTCACTGGTAGCATCCTGCACATTTCCCGCAGTACCATTGCTCGACGCTTTCTTCACATCCTTACGCTCCCTCTTCTTGTCGCTCTTCGTTCTTCCACCCTCCCTCTTTATGCGCCGCCTTTCGCAGATATCCCGCCCAAAAGTCCGGATCGCAAGAACGCTCAAGTCGCGGTTGAATTGTTGGATGGGGTTGTAGAAGACCTTCTGATTCTCGGTAGCTTCCTTGGCGATTCGTGGGTCCAGCTCGGTGCGCGCCTTCGGGGGTACCAGAATATAGGCCTGTCCTTCGCGGATTGTTCTGTATGTCCTGCCGTCATGTTCGACGAGTTGATCAGCGGCAGGCGCCGCCGTTAATGGTACAGGATTCTGATCGACCATTTTTGCGCTTCTTGCGACAGTAGATATTGCGAATGTTCTTGAATTGGATGGTTGGAGATTCGCCGAATGCCAGGTTTGCGCGAGAATGCGCGACGGTAGCAGAGAACGCGTGGAGATAATACCGCTGAGATGCCTCATTCAATCACTGGTCGGGCTATACTCAGTGTAGTTCTCGGGACGCTCAGCGCATCTGGTGCAGATCAATGTTGAATTTACTGTAGGAATTTGTTGCGTCTTCACATGTCAGCAGCTCCTCCGAGATTTCGACGCATCCTGTGTAGGGTTAGGGTTGGGGTAGCCACATCTTTCACTTTGGCGGAGACGACGATGCGAAAACTGCAATGTGTCTCTACTGAACTACTCGAGACTAATTCCACACGACTCTTTGATGTGTGGTAGAGCTGGGCGCTGTTGGACTCTTTAGTGGGAACGTGGTTGTTGCAATCCAAGACAATCGCAAGTGTGCAAGCTCTGCATATATTGAGCCCGTCTGCGTCTATATCACAATGTTCTGTACTTTTGCCAACATCGAGAACTGTCACGATCAACAATTGCTCACTGTACTTGGGAAACATCGTATTACAACGTAGTCATTACAATTCTGCATATTTTGTGTAGACACTTTCAAGTTCTGTACTCCTCCTTGAGCACCCAAGATCCTCTTCCTCGAGTCCCCTTCTGCAAGTTCGCGATCGCCTTTAACATCTCTCTGAACTCAGCCGTGCGCTGCTCAGTCCCACAGTATCTGTTGAAATGGTCGACCAGCATCTGTGTGGGCGCAGACCCGCCGTGTGCTTTGAGGAAATCGCGGATCATGGCAAGGAAGTCCTGGCCTTTTGGCTGATCGCGTCCACGACCGCCAGGCGTGCTGGCCCGACTAGACGAAGCAGAAGCAGAGCCACCCTGTCTCGACTGCAAGTTCGCGAGAACAGAGGTAGAGCTGGGTCCACCGCCACGCCCACCTCTCATACCGCCTCGACCGCGTGACGCAGGTAAGCGTTCTTCTGGTCTGCCGGCAGAACCAAACTGTCCCGTCCACGTTGGGACACCTGCGGGAATTGTTCGGGCGACTGCGGCAGAGCGCTGGAGGTCTCTTGCAGCTTGCGAGGCGACGCGCTTTGCCTCGCGAGCGATGATCTCGGGATCCGCGCGAACAGTTTTCTTGCCACCATTCATGATATCGTCATGTTCAAGAGCGCTGTGAACCCCTGTACGTGCGAAGATTGAAGACAACATCCGGTCCTCCTTATGTGGATGGTCACCCTCTTGACCGGAAGGATTGGCTTGCTTCTCTTCGTCTGGATTGCCGCGGAAGTCTTCTTGGCGCGAGATTCCTGTGATGGTAGACACTTCTGCCGCATTTTGTTGCTTTCCGGACCCGCCTGGCGAATCAGTAGAAGCTTCTGCATGCTCATCGACAGGATCGTTAGACCCAGAGAGCTGAACTTCCGTGCCTTTGAACATGGTACCAGTTTCAGTCTGGCCATCTTCGGTGCCACCAAGCGTGAAAAGATCATGCAAGTCTTTCAGCTGGAATGTCTGACGTTGCTTGGGGTCGCGCAAGATCTTGTTTGTCAGGAACTGCTTGAAGATCTGTCGGTGGTAAATCTTCTCCTCAATCGTGCCAGCAGTCATGAGGCGGTAGATTTCCACCTCGCGTTTCTGTCCGAGGCGCCATGCACGCTCCCGCGCCTGAATATCAGTCGAAGGATTCCAATCTGGGTCATAGATGATCACTCGATCGGCACCAGTAAGGTTCACACCAAGACCACCAACCTTTGTCGTCAATAAGAAGACGTGTAGGTTTGGATCATTGTTGAATTCGTCGACCAAATCCTGGCGATCCTTGATCGATGTGTTTCCGTCCATGCGTCGGTAGTTGAAGCCCTCCATTCCTCGAACGAACTCTTCCATGATGTCAAGCATGATGCGGTGCTGAGCAAACAGCAAAGTCTTGTGTCCGTTACGCCTCCAGATCTCGAGCAGTGCCTTGACGACTTGCATTTTCCCGCTCTTGGCGCCATTGCCATAGGCGTATCCCGCGCGCTTTGACAAAGTCTTGTGCTCCACCAGGTCTGGATGATTGCAGATCTTACGGAGGATGTCGATTCCATACAATGCTTGCCGTTTGCCGTTGAGGATCGAGGTCATCTCCTCCGACCTCAGGAAGCTCTGATACGTATCAAGCTGTAGCTTCGTCATCTTGCAAAACAACACACGCTCACTCTTCTTTGGTAAATCCGCAGCGACGTCGACCTTGAACCGCTGTAGAAGGTATGGGCTGATCGCATCCTTGAGTGTTTCGGCACACTTCATGGCTGTCTCCACTTGGAGGTTTGAGGCATTCGCATAACCACCCAGCTTGATTGGAATCTCGAATTGATTGCGGAAGTCCACAAGCGTGCCGAGTCGCATCGGAAAGACGAAGTCGAACAGTGACCAAAGCTCAGTAAGGTTGTTCTGCATGGGCGTACCGGACAGGATTAGTCTGTTGTGGGTGCGCAGTTCTTTGCAGAAGATCGTGATGGCAGTATTCGGGTTTCGAATCTTATGCCCTTCGTCAAGAACAGCATATTCCCACTCTGTCGGAATGAGTAGCCCAGCATATGTTTGCAAACCAGAGTAAGTGGTCACAAGCACATGTCCGTCTCGCACCACCTTGTCGACGATGCGCTTTGCTGCTTTATCAGATTTGCCCAGCTTCTTTGTTCCTTGGTTGTACTCGACCTCTTCCAAGTCGTCCTCGATGCGTGCTTCGCGCTTGACGTCCAGCATACCACTCCCTGAAGTGTGCAAGATTGAAACACGCAGCGGCGGCCACCAGCGATGGAACTCGTTGACCCACTGTTGCATGACTGTGGCTGGACACACGACGATGATCGGTTTGGTGACCTTCTTCGAGTAGTGTAACCCAGCGAGAAACGAGATGACTTGTACTGTTTTACCAAGACCCATCTCGTCGCCAATGATGCCACCCACTTGCTGTGAGTACAACTCCCACATCCACTGCACTCCTGTCTTTTGGTAGTCGAAAAGCGCGGGATAGATGTCGCCGGGGATGTGTAGCCCGCCTTCAAAAACCGTGTCAGTCCGTGTGGGATGAGGAAGGTGCCATTCGTCGTCATGCTCGTCGGTGTCTGGAAGAACGGGGTCTGGCTCCTCATTCTTGGTGCTGTTCGCATCTCCATCTGGTTGTGAAGCTTGTTGGTCTCTGTGGCGTGCTCGAGCGGTGCTTCGCCTCTGCACCCAACTACTGAGTCGTTTCTTGTACACCGTCTCATTTCCGTCGTCTATCCCTGCAAGATCTTCTTGTGTTGCCGCATTCTCAACAGCCTTCTCTTTCTTGCCCTTTCTACCCTTGCGCTTAGGAGAAGCAACGGTATCAAGTGTGAAGTCGCCTTCAGCATCCTCATCTTGTGATTCGTCCGATGCCCCAGCACGGCCTGCCGTCTCAATGTCGTCTTCCGGGATGTACACGCCGTCAGACTCGTCGGCAGTGCCACTTGGGCCTTCCGACGTTTCTCGAACTTGTCGTCGGTTTTGTAGTCGTCTGCGCTTTGCAGGTCGCTCTGAGGCGTACTCCTCTTCTTGTAGCCTTTTCGCAATTTCAGCATCCGTTTCTTCATTGGTTGCAGTACCGTTAGTGTCCTCTGCCGCAAAACCAGGCGCCAGCAAGTTGCGATGCGACATGGGCTCCGCTGCATTCTCTCCATGATCGGCGTCCTCCGGTATGCTATCATCGGGTGTATCCTCTTCGTCCTCAGCGTCCATGAGTACATCACCCAAGCTGGAAGAAGTGCGCAGCAGTTGTTTTCCGAGCTTCGAGAACGGCGTAATCTTGCCGGTCCGTATCAAGTATTCGCGTTGGCTCTCGCCAGGCATACGCTTGTTGCCTTCCTCCTCAATAAGAGTGTCCGCTTCCTGCTCGCCATTCGCGGACCGTTGGCGCTCATCCATGCGTTTCCGTATCTGCTCGAGATCCTTGTCGAATCCTTCGATCTGCACCTTGTAATGCTGCACCTCAGCGCGAAGCTTCTGTTTTGTAGCATGGTTGCCGAACTCGGTGAGTTTCTGCTCGAGCCTTCGCACCTGTCCATCCAACCTGTCACGATCCTTCTGCGTCCTGTCCAGTCGCTTCTGATCCCGTTCATCTGCTTGCTTGAGCAATAGCTTATCTGCCTGTCGGCCGATGTCGCGCTCGAGGTCATCCTGGTCTCGCACACCTGCTGCAAGTTCGGCTAATTGTGCTGCTTCGTCCTGTTCTTCCGTATCTTCATGCACCTGTTCTCTGCTAGGTTCCTCGTCATTTGCTGGCTGGTCGTGCGCAGACTGAGTGGCCTGGTCGTTGTGTGAGGTTTCGGTCGACTCAGTCTGCATGTCGGGCTCGAGTACGACTGGAGCGTGCGTGGAGTCGTCCATGTCTGTTGAATTCTTCGAGCTCGGCAATGAAGAAAGCCTAAAGCGAATGAGCCTTGTCGGTGTTGCGCGTGGCGCTGTCGCGAGCGATTTAGTGAGAGATCGGATTGAGATCACATCTCCTGGACTTCGGCATCACGTGCTTGATGGCAGTTCATATTGTTCGGGGACCTGATATTCGAGAGACAATAATGCTATTGTCGTGTACAATAGCGAGAGTAGGCAGCAAGCACGTTGAGTTGCGCCGTGAATTGGAGCGCGAAGGCCACTGAGTGACGTAGACAGGCAGCGACGATCCTTTGACGAGATCTGATAAAGCACGTACCATCTATACAGTACACCTTAATTGGTAGCGCGTGTACATTGCCTTTCTTGCATCGGCGTTACTTACACATAATAGGGCATGCATCGGCTTGGTGACATGACACCTCTGCGCCGCGTTTCGAGTCTTGCATCCAGGCCACATTTACACACATCACGCGCCACCGAAGGATTCCTAACGAACCTCCTCCGAAATCAGTATCATCCACGATATCATTCGAGATTCGCCACTGAGAAGACCTCTGACTTGACAAGCCGGACCTTTCTCGATACGCCCAGCTTCAACCGAGGATCTCGAGTCCCGGCGGCCACTCAAGTCCAACAGGCACGATGGCAAAGCAGTGATGAGAGCTACTTCCAGCGATGGACTCCCGCAGTGGGCGCAGAACCCGGTTTCGACCCAGCTGTTCGAGACCCAAAGTCTGATCACCTGAGTCCGAAGTCCCAGGTCGAAATCCAGGTTGTCGACTATTCACATGATCATTTGGTAGTCCATAAACCAGCCAGCTATAAACTGGAGGCTTTTTTCCAAGATACCCCAAAGCCTTCGTGGGCAAGTTGCCGCTGGATCTACGTCAACGGCATCGAGCCAGAGGTAGTAAGATGCCTAGGAACGCATAAGAACCTCCATCCTCTGGCTTTGGAGGATGTACTCGATATGCAGACGCCTACCAAAGTGAACTGGTACGAAAACCACTGCTACATGGAGATGAACATGGTCAAGCTCACGGAGTCCTTCCGTGGCGCAGCAAGTGCCTCGAATCGTCTGCACAGCTTCAATGGTCCGAGGTCGCGGTCTCTGGCATCAGACAAGTTTGGCTTGTCGTGGGAACAAGTTTCCGCCTTCTTAACAGCTGATGGGACAGTCATCACTATATTCGAGCACTCCGGCAAGGACGTCTTCGAACCCATTCTCGCCCGTCTACAATCTTCGCAGACTGTCGTACGCTCCAGTAACGATCCCTCGATGCTGTTACAAGCAGTGATTGATACCACAGTTGACCTCTCTCTCCCAATCGGCAAAGCAGTTGCGGAGATCTTCGATGATCTCGAGCGTGCAGTTCTTTACAATCCACGCATCCCGCAATCAAAACAGCTGCACGTCCTCCGATCTGGTCTTACACTACTCTTAAACAACACCATCGCTATTGGAGGTCTAGTCAAGACGCTTTGCGACCACCGCCCAGTGACAGATTTAAGCGAACCGCCCGCGGCGCCATCTGTATCTGCACCCACGCCTCGTGTCCAGGTAGCCAATAGCCAATCGCAAATCTCGCCAATGGCACGCATGTACTTCCAAGACGTACAAGATCATATTCAAACGCTATCGAACTCGACACACATGAGCATCCGCTCGGCTGAGAATTTATCGTCGCTCATCTTCAACAGCATCACAGCCAACCAGAACGAGAGTGTGCGCAAGCTGACGTTAGTCTCGTCTTTCTTCCTGCCGTTGACGTTCTTGACCAGCTACTTCGGCATGAACTTCGACACGATGCCTTCCGTCAACGACCAGAATGAATTGTTCTTCTGGGCAATCGCAACGCCGGTGATGTTTGGCACCCTTGTCTTGCTCACTGTGGGCCCCAAGTGGCGTAACATGATCTCGTGGATGAAAATGGGGAAAAGAATGCGAGATGACGGCCGCGGGAGATGAATCGTTGTTCGAGGCGAAGGTCGCACAACTCGCCGGTAATGTAAACTATGTAATAATGTATGATTATGACGACTGTTGACAGGCCCAGGGCACCAATTCCTTCTCATCATCTTGGGCTATCAGCTGCCTGTCTGCCCTCCCCAGACGACCAGAATACCAGAATCAATGTACCGGAGTCTTTTTCAAGACGAGTGAAAGAAATGTGGGGAAAGCTTGATCGTCGAGAGCTACAAAGTGTAAGCATCATCTGTACTTCGCTGACCACCCCCCTCACAACAACTCCACCATCATCCATGTCAAACAGACTGATAAGCCTGAAGAACCATTTGAATACAGCAACAGCCAAAATGTCAACCACAGCCAAATTGAACCCGCGCAATTTTCCTCGCCCACCTCTGTGCGAACGCACGCCGCGCCACCTCCAAGTGGTCTGGAACGGTACCACCATCGCAGAAACAAAAGAAGCGTTCTGGGTGTTGGAAACCTACCACCCGCCGACATACTACCTGCCGCCCAGCTCTCTCAAAGTCGAATTGCAAACCACTCCCCGCCGCTCCTACTGCGAATGGAAAGGCAATGCCACGTACTATTCTGCGACCAATCCCAAAGATCCGAAGGACGTCGTCAAGGACCGCATCTGGAGCTATGAGTCGCCGACTGAGGGTTTTAAGGGCATCGACGGGTATCTGAGCTTCTACGCTGGGCCTTGGGAGTGTTTTGTTGATGGGGAGAAAGTCGAGGCCCAGCCTGGAGACTTCTATGGGGGGTGGCTAACGGGTGATATTGAGAGAAGCTCGGTCAAGGGCGCGCCAGGTACGAGAGGGTGGTAGGGTGGTGCTGTGGTGCTGTGTTGGGCGTCTCTTCTCTGTATGCAAGCAGCCTATCTATGAGATAGCAGGTCAAGTTATCCTGTCCGTCATTTTGGTCTCATCGAGTCTCAACATCAATTTCGATCTCAGCCTCAGCCTCAACCTCACTTCACCTTACCTCACCTCACCTCACCACTCCGCTCCGCTCCCGCCCTCAACCGCGCGTCCCGAGCGCGCCAATTTCAGCCAACCAGCGACCTAGCTGGCTTCAAATGTCGAGCAAAACGCGGGCCGGTCCATTTTGATACTGCAAGGTCGCCGTTGCGGTGCGGAGCTGCCTAAAGAGGAGCAACAGACTGGGTAGATCCCTGCCATAGGCTGTGGGCCCAAGCGTCAAGGACGACCTCACGTCTACATCTGCAGCTGATTGAGATCTCGGCGGGTGTTATGCATATAAGTCTAACTGCTTGGCTTCACAGCAAATGACCTGGTGTCTGTTCCTTCGAGCAGATGACGAAGTGTGTCTTTTCACACACAGCTGTGAGATGGGTGCCTTCCCAAAGAAGCACGAGCATGTAAGTCACTGCACGCAACCTGTGCGGGAACGAGTGAGGTGTGGATGTGTCACGTGTGTGGGTGGGTTGTGTCTACCTGCCATGTTTTCTCTCGCTCAGTCCCACCACTTACTTCCCTCACCAACTTCTCAAAATGATCATCTTTGCAACTCGACAACAATGAAGATCTCAAGAACCCGCAAAAAGGAATCGCTAAACGCTACGTACGCCGTCATCAACACAGCCGAGCTCCTCGAAATCATTCTCGACCAGCTACCTTTTCTCGACCTCGTCATCGCCGCTACAGTAAATTACCGCTTCCGCGACTGTATCAACGGATCGAAGAAACTGAAGCGCAAGCTCTTCATCCACCACGTCGCGTCCACCAAGCACAAGCTCAACAAGCACGGCGTCATCGGCTCTTTAATCACCCAAGCAGACCTATGGGATAGTCCAATCCAAGAGCCCGTCAACCTACTCCCTTCACTCCTGGAGAACAGCACAATCCCTCAAACGGCACACCTATCCGAACGAGCAGTCAAAGTCGCCGGCTTGCCATACGACAAATATCTCACCAACCCGCCGTGCGCGCACTTAACAGTTCATTTCACATACGTCTGTGTCGCCCCCGACGATACGCACATCCAGCTCGAGGCAATCCGCAGCTCATACCGAGCAAAAGGAGCTACACTCTTGTCCGTTCAAAAGATGTTGTTCCAATGCGGAACGGTCAAAGTGTGGTGCGGAGAGCGGAAAGGGTTTCAGAAGCATGCGTGCATTTTTGAGCGTCAAACTACAATGCGCGACCAGATCGAACACTACGAGCAGCTGTACGACTGCAAGATGAGGATCAGCCTTCCGCAGACGACTCTCTACCTGTACGCCGACATCCTACCGTAGGGAGGTAGAGATATTGTAGAAGAGTGTGTGGTAGAAGTATGGAGACAAGGGCAGGATTCCATAGAAATATCAATCACTGTCTAGAAACGACTGTATCACCTCAGCGATTCTATGTGTCGAGTTCGGCTCGAGTCTTAAGCTTGCACATAGCAGGCTCACAAATGTATCCGAGATGCGATTACTCGGATGCACCACTCTCAGCGGTACCGTGTGACTGGATATGCTCGGTGTCCTGAGGTATCACTTTGATGAACGCCGGAAACCTTAAGAGATGCACCTACCCATGTGCACCTTTCCCTGCGGTACAGTATGACTGGAACAACCCGAAGATGTAAGGTATCACTTGAATGAATACGAGAAACACAAGAGATACGCCCAGTCGAGTGGAGTGCTCTCAGCGGTAAGGAGCGACAATCATCGAGCCAGACCTGATGGGATTACGCTAAAGGTTCATGGACCAACCCACCTATATTCAAGTTGTGCTTATTGGGAGAGCAATGTATTATGTAGTCCTGATGGTGACATTAGATCACATCGATCCTCAGCAATCATTCGCTATACCGCAACCAAATCCCTTCGAGATCATCTTCTGCTCACTGCGATTGTCTTTCTCCCTTCTGCACGGGGCCGTGAAATTCTTCCAGGATAGAAGGCATATCTTCGGGATGGGTCATATTGTCGTATTCGTAGGTCTCTATCTCTCATTTTCTCTCCCCTCAATAGGACCGAAGAGTATAATCACTGTAGTAGGTAGCTTCTTGGGATAGTTGCAGTTGATCGGGTCTGTGTTGATGACGTCTTGCTCGCCGTTGGCGTGGGTTGTGTCAGCTGACATGACTGAAGCGATACGCTTTGAGTTTGATGGTGCTGAGTGTCAATGATCGTCCGTAGCGAAAGCACTACGTTGTGCGTAGATGATCGTAATTGCATGGTTCCTGTGAGCGTAGACGAGTCCTCGTGTATCAGATCAGAGCCTCGAATGGTGGGATGCAAGATGAAGCTGCAAGACTCATCTACAATTGAGCCTGGGTCCGGACGTAAGCGTAAGATATAATCAACTCTTTTCAAGCCATATCGTGCTTCAACAGTGGTAGTGGCAAACCGCAGTCTGTATAGTTCTACAATAATACACAATACATCTCTTCCTCGATCTTCGTACAGACACTCAGTCATCATCTCGTCCAGCTGTGGTTCCAGCCATCCTTGGGCGGGGTGTCCGTCTGTATCCTTGCGTACTCGATGGGCACGCCGTCCCAGATACCCTTCTTTTGCATCGCAACCCTGTAAAGCTTGCCGATTTGCTGGCCTTCTGCTTCGGGCTCACCAAGCTCGAGCCTCTCCGCTGCGGTCAGACCGCGGTTATCGATCAGACGAAGCGCCTCGCATGCGGTAGCCATGCTGTTGTATTGTCTTTCAAGTTCGAGTTGATGCTGTTCGCGTTGCTTGGCCTGGTACAGTTGCCATGCGCGGTGAATTGTCCAGTGGCGGAGAGCACGGTTGCTGATAAAAAGACATGTTAGTGACCTGGTGGATTTGCAACCAAGAGTGATTGGTGTTCGCGTACCGGGAGAAGCGTAGAGGTCGAGGTGTGAGAGGGTGCTGCAAGTGGTATCGGATTTGCCCTACAAACAGCATTGTTAGCCTAAATCCCACCCATCCTAGCTACGTTTGCAGCGCTTCCACAATGCATACCAATCTTGGGGTCCTTCTTATTCCTCTTGTCTCGCGCCTGGTTTGCTGGTGTGGAAGAGAAGTCTGCGCGTTGCTGCTGCTGAGCCAGGCAGCCGCGTACAGTGGCAAGAGGAGCCTGTGAGCGCCATAGAGGCGAGAATGTGCGCAAGAGCGCTGTCGATGGGGCGTTCATGATGATGTGTGGATTGATGTGAGTGTAGATGCTCGTTACTACCCCGTGACTTACAATTCGGAAATCTTCCCGATCAGGTTGGCGCGATATCAAGGACGGGCGGGCGGGCGAGGCCGACGGGATCTAGTGGTGGGGGCTACCTTAATATAGTCACAAAACGTGCCCGTGGGGTTTCAGGTGGGCTACGTCGCGCGGGTGTTTTTGCTCGTGACTCTCTCACCAACTCCCACTCCACTCTCCACCCACCACAAACCATTCTCTCACCACTACTTCCAGGCTGTACGCTTGCTCTGTACACCTCTCGAAACCAGTCAGACCAAATAACGTAGCAGCCACATCCTCCACCCAGCGCTACGACCTCGCGCAACTCCATTCCGACTTCCGCCAGCAGCATTGGGACCTGCATTAGAGCTACCGTACTTGACGCCTGAAGGCTGAAGTTCCGCACTTCTGTGTATCGCCATTTTCCCGCGGTATTACGTACCTGCTGTCGTGTCACAGCCCGCGATATATTCCTATTGCTATCGCCTCTCCTCTATCAAACCTCCATCCCCAACAAACCAACATGTCCGACCAACAAACTCAGGCTGTCGCCGCGGCGGCCAAGTCTCACGCCCGACCTGAAGGATCAAAGCCTTTCGTCTACGGCACTGCCGGCTTCCGTATGAATGCAGACCTTTTGGACCCGGTCATGTACTCTGTCGGTCTTCTCGCTGCCCTGCGGTCCCGAAAGCTGAAAGGGCAGACTATCGGTGTGATGGTCACCGCTTCTCACAACCCGGCAGAAGACAACGGTGTCAAGCTGGTCGATCCTTACGGCGACATGCTGGAGCAATCGTGGGAGAGCTACGCGACGACCTTGGCAAACACACCGAGTGAAGAGATGGGAGAGGCATACGCAAAGGCGGCAAAGGACCTCGGTGTCGACTCTGAAATGCCGGCCAACGTTATCATTGCCCGTGACACCCGCCCATCTGGAAAGAAGCTGGTAGATGCACTCGTCGATGCCCTCAAGGCTACCGGTGCACAGTACATCGACTACGACGTCCTTACCACGCCTCAGCTCCACTACCTGACCCGCGCTACAAACACGCAAAACGACCCGCACCCATACGGCGAGGTATCGGTTGAGGGATACTACAAGAAGATGAGCGAGGCCTACAAGACTGCTCTGCGTCACGACAAGCCTAGCGGATCCCTCACTGTTGACTGTGCCAACGGTGTTGGTGCCGTAGCCTTGAAGGAGTTCTTGAAGTACATGCCCAAGGAGGATGACCCGTCTGGCGGGTTAAAAATCAACGTTGCGAACGACCGCATCGACAAGCCCGAAGTTCTCAACAAGGGTTGCGGCGCCGACTTCGTGAAGTCTGGTCAGCGAGCTCCTGAGGGCTTCAACGGCAAGCCGTTCGAACGCTGGGCATCTTATGATGGCGATGCTGACCGCGTCTTGTACTACTTCCACGAGGAGGGCAGCATTTTCAGGCTACTTGATGGCGACCGCATCGCCACTCTTGCCGCCACATTCATTCGCGAGCTTGTGCAGAAGGCTGGTCTCGAGGAGGACCTCCAGCTTGCTGTTGTCCAGACGGCTTATGCCAACGGCGCGAGCACCAAGTACATTCAGGATGTCTTGAAGCTCAAGGTTGAGTGCACACCTACCGGTGTGAAGCACCTCCACCACGTTGCCAGCCGATACGACATTGGCGTCTATTTCGAGGCAAACGGCCACGGCACCGTGCTGTTTTCGCAGAACGCCCAGCGCAAGATCCGCAAGGCCGACCCACAATCGCCTGCTGAGCTTGAGGCTCTTACCACGCTTCGTGCTCTCACCGAGCTCATCAACCAAACAGTCGGTGATGCTCTGTCCGACATGCTTCTTGTCGAGGTCATTCTTGCACAGAAAGAGTATTCTGTCAAGGAGTGGAACTCGACATATGAGGACATGCCGAACAGGCTTATCAAGGTTCTCGTGCCTGACAAGAGCGACTACGCTACTGTGCCCGGTACCGCCGAGCGTAAGCTCGAGAAGCCAGCTGGCATGCAGGAGAAGATTGACGTCCTCGTTGAGAAGTACCGCGACGGGCGCTGCTTCGTCCGCGCGTCCGGTACTGAAGATGCCGTTCGTGTATACGGCGAGGCTTCTGCTGCGTACGATGTTGATGACATGCTCCGCAACGTAGAGCAGCTCATCAAGGTCACTCCCAAATCCAGCTAGATGGAACCAGTAGCAGCAAAACGAAGGAGTACTATCAGCACAGACAGGAGATTGGGAGGCTAAGGAGTCGGAGTACCTTGATGTTCAGCACCATCAACGGCATTGTTTACGAACGACATGAACCAGAATCAACCAGAAAAGTTTTGTGCTTGCATTTGCGACTTTCGTCGTGTTGGGAAGATCTCAAATGATTTGTAGCATAGCGCGCGTAGTCAATGAAACATAAACGTGCTACTCTTTTTCAGCTCTGAGGTCCTGTGATCGTGAATACATGATCTCTTTCGTGCAATGATGAATGTATAATCACATCACGTGCGATCGCCACTCCCGATGTTTTGCCGGTGTGAAGTCCACCTCTCGTCCATGGTGATGCCGTTCGACAAACAACCAAGCTGCTACAAAAGTTCAGCATCTCTTTAAGGAATAACATCGTCTCGCTCACGACTGAAGATTCCAACCATGGCGCAAAATACCACTCTCAGCCGTCTAAATACGCACCTAACCAATCTTCAAGCGGACCCAACAACCACTCCCATCGACACTCGACTATTCGAAGAAGCCGAGCTGGTCCTCCCCGAATACATCGACAAGCGAGAAACATTTGCCTTGGTCCAACAACTTTCAGCGCTGCTGCAGGACATCCAGCAAAACCCCACGCCCGCAGTCCACCTCCTCATACGCTTACTAAACCCATTCGCCTTCTCCGATGTTCTGGCTTTCGACCCACCGGTCAACTTCGCCACTGGCCTCGATGTTGGGATTGATGCTCCAGAGGGAGTGATGTTGCCTTTCAACCGCTTGATGTTAGCATTGCTCGAGAAAGCGACGGCGAGCTCAAGTGATGCGGCTACGGTGGCGGCGAAGCCTGAGGTTGTCCAGGCGCTGGTGAAGCTATGGCTTTGCTCGGCCGATACGGGCGTTTCTACCACTGCGTCAAAGCTCCTGATCGATCTGTTGCGGGTCGATCATGAAGTCTTCGAGCATCCTGATCAGCAAGTGCCGAGTGGCGGGCAGGGCCTGATGTGGAAGCGTGTGTTCGGTGATCGCAATGTGTACGGCACGTTCTTTGAGGCCTGCTCATTTGAGACTCAGGTACTGAAATTGTCGAAAAACCAGAGGACACTGGCACAAGCCAGACTTCTGGAATGGTTGCCGAGCGTTGCACGGATGGACTGGGGTGCTGTCTCACGGAGCCACCACGCCGACGTCGAGGCTGCATCTGGACTCGCAGATGGTGGAGGGTTGCTGGACTTTGCTGCGATGCACATGGTTGACTTTGCCGATGATGTGCTCATGTACAGGTGCTTGATCGATTTCTACGCGGATCTGCTGGATGTCATGCTTGAGAAGGAGACCCCTACAACCAGCGTGGAAAAATCTACCGCCCTGGACTACCTCACAGAAAAAGGGTTGCACGATCGTACAGCCAAGATCTACCTGCAGTCAAGTGCGGACATGGATGTCATGGAGTCCATGTTCCTTTACGGACCTTCAGCAAACTACCTCGCCACGTACGCCTCGTTGTACCCTAGACATTTCCAAGCTTCCAACATGCCCAAGAGGGTCAACGCTCGACTGATGGAAGCCCTCGCGATATCCTCTGCCAAATGGGCGCACTCCGATTCTCCAAAGCATGACCTGCATCTTCTCGCAAGCCTTCCCCGTGCCACCCTGCTTCCCTCAGCCGAAGGTCCAGCCGCATGGGCAACAACTCCAGTGTCTCTTCTCCCCAGCAAGGCCACGAACCCAGATGCGCTCAACACTTTGGCTACAATCTTCCATGGCCCCTCACAGAAGATGATCACTTTCCCTCCAACTTCTCCAATGACAGACGAACCCAGTCCTCAAGAGGAACTCGAGGCGGCAGCAGCACGCGCACTCTACATGAACTACCTTGCCAACAATTCCAATCTCTGGAGCGACATCACAACCCATGCCGATACTGTAGCGCTCAAAGACCTCGCACTCTCGGCACTCAACTGCCTACAAGCCGTCATCACCGCCAACTGGTCTACCAAGCCGTCTCTCGCTCTTCCAACATCAACCATGGCCACTCCCCCATCTGGGCACTTGGCCATCCTGAGCCCTCCAGCGCTTGAGTACACCCTGCCGTACCTTATCAAACCCGCACAGACATTTGCCAACCTGGTCGGTGGCCGTGGTGATTCCGAAAGCTCTGCGTACAAGGTCGCCACTGCAAAATGGGACGCACTCAAGGCATTGCACGGTGCATTGATTACGCAAGTTGAGCTTGAACCTGGGCAAGGATTCGAGGACATTCTAGCTACCTTAAGCAAACACTTAGCCGCAGGTGCGATGAGTAACGAGGGTGATATTGGTGGACGCATCGAGACTGTCCAGCTATAGAGAGACCCCGATCATACGAAAAGCGCAAAAATGTCATGTCTAATGCTTATGCCGATTTCTCACCATTACACATCTTACTCGACTTGATTTCCTCCCGTTGATGAACCAACCTGCCTTGCACCCAAACCGCCACCGTATTCCGATCATCGCCCGTGTAAACCCACTTCGCCACCTTATTGTCCCAGCTTTCATCCCCAAAGATATCCACCAACCCTTCACCGACCCCAAGATTACCCTGCTCACTCACACTCCCCAGCCTCACCAGCTGCGCATCCCAGTCCATCCCAACCTCGAACCCTCCAATCCGATCCTCCAAACCAACGACCTTCGCCCCGCCCTTCGTAGCAAGGTAAAGGCCCTCCTCAACGCTCAGTTTCGCCTCATCCCCATCATCCATCGCCACATGCCTGCTCATCAACAGCGCCTCCCGCGTCTCATTCAGCATACTAGAAGTGAACCCCCCCGAAACATCCGTCCCCAATCCGACCGTGATACCCTCGTTCAGCAGCTCGCGAGTCTTCATCCGCCCAGACGTGATCGCAACATTACTCGCGGGACAGTGCGACACTTTGGCATCCCTGAGCTTGATCAGAGCCCTCTCGTCGGCGCTCAAGTGGATCGCGTGCGCTAGGATCATCTTCGGCGTCAGCAGGCCGGCTTCGTCATAGACGTGAGCGTACGACTCGCTGGCCGGGAACATTTCTTTGACCAGCGCGATTTCGTTCTTGTTTTCCGAGATGTGCGTCTGGCACGGCACGCCAGTTTCGCGGTGCAAGTCGCCCATGGCTTTCAGCGCTTCCACCGAGCAAGTCGGGGCGAAACGCGGAGTGATGACTGGGGTGATGAGGTCGAACGTCGGATCGATTTTGCGGACGTGATCGATACAGGCTTGCGATTTCTGCACGGCGGCGTCGACGCTTTCGTCGCGGTAGTGCTCGGGGCTGAGCTGGTCCATGCAGACGCGGCCGACGAAGGCGCGCTGGCCGCGGGTTTGGCAGATGTCGGCGAGCAGGTTGGTGGCGGGCACGTGGGTGGTGGCGTAGTAGCAGGCTGTTGTCGTGCCGTGGGAGAGGGTGCGGGCTACGACGCGGTTGTAGACTCGCGAGGCGCTTGCAAGGTCGCGGAAGGAGGATTCCATGGGGAAGGTGTAGGTTTCTAGCCAGTCCATCAACGTCGACTTGCCGAAGACGCCGGCGTTGGGGTATTGGGAGGCGTGGATGTGGGTGTCTATGTGTTGTCTTAGTTTGATCGTTCTTACGGACTGGAGAGGACATCCTTGTCTAGGATATCAGGTAGACCTCCATGGTACTATACTCACCAATGAATCCAGGGAAGAGGAACTCGTTTTTGCCCAGATGCACAACATCGGCTTCCGACCATTCTGGATCTGACTGAGCGGAGTGTTCGCAGGACACGAACGAGATCTTTCCATTCTCGTCGACACCGATGCTTCCATGAAGGTTGATGTCTAGCTCTGTAAGAGACTTGCATTGAATTATTGGACCGACATAGACTGTCTTGGAAGGCATGATTGTCGAATGATAAGAGATCCGTGGTTGTCTGTTCTTATTCTTCCCACTAGAGAGTCCCGTGGATATTCTAGATTGAGATTATAATCGATGATCAGAGAAGATATGTCCAGGAATGTGAGAATGTACAGATAGTGTGTTGGTGTTTGCAACAGGTGGTTCCCCGTCGTTTGGTTCGATTTGATTGACGTGTAGCCGGCTTAAAAGTCAGGGTGGGTCTGGCGGCGGGCTCCGATCGGGCGATAACAAGGGTAGTATTGGTGTACTGCTACGACGACAGTTCTTTACCACTTACATATTTGCCAAATACATTCGCCGGATCTAGATCCAACTCCTGAGCGCCTCAACCTGAGCGCCTCAACCTGACCACCGAAAGTCAAATGCCAGCGAATGAGAATCGCCCAAAATTCCAACTCCAAAAAAGTCACTAACCGAAGACATCATGCACGCATAACCACAACAGACAGACAGACAGACAACCATCCATTAGACCCCATCAAAAGCTCAAGACAATCAAACTCGTCGCCTCCACCTCCTCCCCATCCACCCCATCTTCCCTCACCATCTCCTCCAAAAACTCCCCCAAACTAACATCCCTCCCCACCGCACTCAGCGGCAGCACCTTCCCACCAGGCAACCTCCTCCACTTGCCCGCCCTCATCGCCAAAGCAGCTTCAACCACATCCTTAAACCTCAGTCCTCCTTCGTCAACCGAACTTTGACCAGCGAGAGACTCCAAGTACACAGACCCGCGCATGCAATCGCCGAGCGTCCACCACAATGCTACGGTGGCGCTCTTGCACGCTGGAGAGCTGAGGTACATGTTGTGCCAGGAAGGCTGGTGTTGGCTGCTGCCGAGGAGGAGGGTGGTCTGGCCGCATGTTACTGCGAGTTCGGAAGGGTTGGGGGTATGGATGTATTGGGTTGCAAAGGTGAGTACTGGGGAGAGGCTGATGGATGACAGTTCTATGCCGTCGGCGTCGCTTTGGTCGTTGGTGCCATGTTTACAGTAGTAGTGATTCCTGGCGGTGTCATTTGTTAAGATTGTTGTTGTAGGGCATAGCGTTGTAGGTTGAAGTTCTGGTTTAGGCCTTTTGTTATTGCGAGCTGCGGCGCGGAGGAACATGTGCTCTTGCAAGCGGTGTGAGTCGGCGACCAGGCCTTTCCATTGTTTACAGACTCGCTGGATGGCGAAGAGGGTTATGGGGTCAAGAGACAAGAGGATTAGCTCGAGAAGCTCGACTGTAGCGAGCGTGCGAGCTTGGGCTGGGGTTGAAGGAGATTCATTGACATCGGCCATGTTGACGGGATGTAGTTACATGTAGTGAACTCGACGGAAGGGGTAAGGTACTTCAACCTTGGACATCAGATCGCATCGCTGGCTGACCGCAACACTGTCGTGAAGTACTGATTTAGGCTCGAGCTTCTAAGGGGGAAGGGATGGAGTCGGCTCGTGACCACCGTACTACCTTTTCTAGTCATGTCCTGTGCTTCCAGCTATATAGCCTCGTGGCCTACATGCACAGCAGTAAAATAGTACCGTACCGTCGCCCCGCAGACGCACCTCACCTGCATTGTGATGACAGCACGAATCTCCCGAAACGGGCGTCAACCTTGAGCTTAATGATAAAGTATCGGTGACAATCGATGGGTTCCGTCTCCAGGCCGGATCCCATTCGATAAAATACAAGCGAGATGTCCGAAATACAGTCTGCAAGCTCCAACTCGCGCAGCAGCTGTTGAGCAAGACAAGATGGGGAAATGTGATCTTTGATTACGCACATCTAACTCGGAGTACATGTAGCTTACACCAAAGCAATAATCGTATTACTTCCCAGGGAGGAATTAAGCCATATCCAAAGGGACAGCCAGTGCCATGGCAGGGGGTATCTCTCCTCTCTCACTTCGCCTCGTTGCCGTAGCCATTCGCACGCTTGGAAAAAGGGAGTAAGTTTCGGAGCAGAAAAAGAAAGAATAAGGCAGAAAGATCGAGTCCAGTCGCTGAACCTGCAACGCTGGCGCTTATGCGTGATTCCCGTTTCTTGTAGTAATAAAAGCACAGATTTGGATTTTTTGTTCATCCTTGTCATTTGACGCCACATGATTTCCCATTCGTGATGCGTCTTCTCAATAAATTGACGCGAGCTCTCGCACGTGCAGGCCTAGCTTGGAGGTGAGCTGCGAGTTTCCCGCTCATTCCTCGACCTCGCCTTCTTCACTGCCTTCGGCGGGGTCTTCTTTCGCGTCGGGAGTGTTCTTGACGTCTGCGGCGCTTTTGTGGTCGCCGTTCTGGACGCGCAGGCGTTCTTCCTCGTGGAGCTGGTCTTGCTTTCCTGTTTGGCTTGCAGACGCAGATGCTGGGATATCGGGCTCGTCGTCGGTCTTTGGGCGCTTTGGCAAGGGAATCTCGCCGTTCGTGCCGTTCGTCGCCGCATCACGTGTCGTCGCTGGTGCAGGCTCTTCGCGGTCACGCTTTTGGCCCACGGAACTTGCGTTTGACAATCGTCTCTCACTCCCAGGTGCCAGGCGTTGCTGTCCTTGTGAAGCCGGAAAGGGCGAGCCGGTGGGGATGTCCTGTCGGTCTTCCCTCAGCCTCGTTACGTCCCAGTCGTCTTGCTGATCGTTTGGTGTAGATAGACCTACGTAGATGCTTCTACCACCTTCGCTGCTGGGCGCACCTGAGCCGGCCAAAGCTGAAGTGCTGGAGTTCTGACTCATCTGTTCGAAGTGTACAGCCATGTATTCGACGGTTCGGCGGACCTCAGGCAAGCGTACATGCATCGCCTCCCACCAGGGACGACCCTTGACGTCGTCTGGCAGCTGGACATCGCAATATTTGCATGCGTTGTAAAAGGCAGCCACAGCGATCGTGCGACTGTTGCACAAGAGACAAAGTTGTGTGTTGACCGAGTCGGTCACAAACGCCCACGCAGCATTGCGCAGCCGCTTGTTGTGTTCCATACCATAGCCTTTGAGCATGTCAAACAGCTGCCGATGCGGCGACTCGACAGTCAAGTCGAAGCAAAGCGTCTCGAGCAAGACGTCTTCATTGTAGAGTATGCAGTCTCGCCACCTCCAGAAGTCCTTGCTCTGCTCATCAATGACCAGGTTGGGGTTCTTTTGTGCGACTCGGCAGCAGGCCAGAACGATCTCTTTCATCTTACGGCAAGACTCTTCCACTTTTGTTGCCAGGAAGAGCGCAGTCGCGGCGCTCTGGAAGTGATGGAGCTTCGGGATGCCATCACGGGCAGACTTGAGACTCGCGCGCATGAGGAAGCGCTGGAAGAATATGGCTGCGGTGCTCAACGTGAGCTGCGGCAGCTTCAGCAATATGCCAACCTGCACAATGAAGTTGACTCCTTTCGCCCGCAGGTCTTTCTCTTCAGCCTGGCTCATGCCATCCTGGATGCTGGGTGTGTTGGCCAGCTCGGCATCGGTGAAGAGCCATTGGGCTTCCTGCTCGGCGAGGACGCGGTTGGGCGACTTTGGTCGGTGTCGCGCGGCAGGATGTGTGGGAGGAAGATGGTGGATGTTGGACGGACGCTGCATGTCGGGCGGCGGTTTGGATTTATGGCTAGCCGGGCGGTTAGGCAGATCGGGGATGAGTGGGTGGGCTGATCGGAGATGAGTTGCGCGCAGAATCGGTCGATGAGATTGTTGTCGGATGTGAGCCGCGGTTGTGCGGTAGTGGTGTGAACAATGCGTGTTGCAACTTTGGCTGGGGTCGCTGTGTTTGGTGTTGGAATGGGAAGATCGAGTCAAGGCATCTGGCGGGCGACTGTCATGGCGTGTGTGCGAAGAATAATATTCGCATCTGCTCTGCTCTGCCTTGCGATTGCGTAGTTGCTCGCAGCCAGGGCGATCGCGACGCAGGCGCAGATGATGTCGTTGTGGGCAATCGCGAAGATGCAGAAGTCTGCGATCGAAGAAGTCGATTGGCATCGCCTTGCGCCAGCCTTTGCGGGCCAGCCACAAGCCACTCCCGCAGAGGACTTGAGTCCGATCCTACCGATGTCATCGCGCATAATATTACTTTCTATGCGCCACATATAGTTGGCGTGAGCCTCAAAATCACGTGATTTATGGCTTGATCTTTAGATACCCTTACCCTGACTGAACGAGAAAATGGGCGGGGCAGTGATCGCGCGGCCCTTTGTGCTAGACCACTGTTAGAGGCACTATTATCTTGCAAGACCCACGACCAAAGACCACTCACAACCTCACTCAAACTACTCACAAGCACACTCGTTCCAACACACAATCCGCCAACATGCCTTCAGGACAGGGTTGTAAGTCTCGCCCTCGCGCTATTCCTCTACTCAAGCCCAGGCAGCGCTGACCAAACTCACCAGCGGGTACCAACCCCATCCACAACAAGAAGCCCAAGAAGAAGGTCGTCGAGGAGGATGACGAGGACAAGGCCTTCAAGCTCAAGGCCGCAGCAGGTATGTTGTGTTGCGACATGGTGTGAAGACAAGAGGCCGCGGGCAGGCGCTGACGGTTTGCGACAGACAAGAAGGCTCGCGAGGAGCTGGCCAAGAAGGCTGGCGGCAAGGGCCCTTTGAACACTGGCAGCCAGGGCATCAAGAAGAGCGGCAAGAAATGAGCGGACCACACGGATGAGGGCAGGCTACGGGCATGTGTATACGAAGGCATGAAACACGGCTTCAGAGCATGCAGCGGCGCGCAGGCGTTTTTCAGCGATATCCAAATTCTGTCAGTCTTGGAAAGAGGCTCCGTCTTGCAAACATGTTCTTTCACGGTTGATGATTGTAGGCATGTATTCAAGTGTTCTCACGTGTGACGGTCGCAGACATGTCCCGGGAAGACAGTAACACAACTCGCAGCGCGCGCCTCGAGCGCACGGCGGCCAATATACATGTAGGGTTGTTGATGGTCAACGTAAACGAGTGAAGATGTGACATGAAGACACTGTACCGCTCTGCACTCTGATACCTATACAAAAAGGGGTGATCGAGTGTCGAAGTACCTGCATGGATGATGGGGTGTATCACGAAAGCTACTCACAACATGAATCTTCTCCAGACTCCAGGCCAAATGACCTCGAGCAACTGATGAAAATGATGGCAATGCCATTGTTGGAGATTAAAAATTGTGACATCCACAGATGGCCGAAGCCAGCTGTCGCCAGAGAGTCGCCGCGCTGTGCAATGCAGGATTCTCTGGCGGTCTAAGAAGCCTTCATGATCGCTTCCGACGGGTCAAGGTAAGTATAAGGAAGAGAAAGTCATTTTTGAGAGGCAAAGAATGCGAATCGATTATATAGGGGCGCAGACGACGCTAGTGTATGAGTGCCTGAGGTTGTGAGTGCCTGAGGTTTGAGGGTGTCTCATGCTTTCCATTCCAGTCAGTGACTTCCCCTGGGCAAGCACGTGGCAAGGTGTTGTGAGAGTGAGGTCTCTTCACATGTAAGGATGATCGAGCTGCCCGATGATTCTATAGATTGAGCTTCAATCGGCCAACTCAAAGAACACCATTGTACTGTTCGGTACTGTGGTCATCCGTACATTACAGCTTCCTACGTAACCCGGCTCCACAGCAGCAGTGAGAACATCACCCAGCAAAATCGTTCAACCATCACAGGCAATCGTCTTCAAAATTTCATGTGAGGACTTCAACTGAACCCAAAGATACAGCTTCCCCAACACAACACCCGACATGACCGACAACAGACTCCGCGTGGGCATCATTGGTGCGGGAGAGGTGGCACAAGTAATCCATCTCCCAGCACTAGCCATGCTGAGCCATCTATACATCACCACAGCCATCTGCGACATCTCAAAAAATGTAGGAACGATTCATTCGTAATGAAGCAACATCCTCTCACACCATCCAGAACACAGACCACTGTGCCGCAAAGTTCAACATCCCGCTCATCACTACAAACCCCGAAGACATCTTCACAAGCAAGGACGTCGATGTAATCTTCAACCTCACCTCGGACGAGTTCCACGAGCCGTACACGATCGCCGCCCTCCGTGCAGGAAAACATGTGATGATCGAGAAGCCCATCACCCTCTCAATCCCTTCCGCCCAACGGATCATCGACGCCGAACAGCAAGCCCCCAACGGAGCCCGCGTGTTCGTCGGCTACATGCGCCGCTACGCCAAATCATTCACTCAGACTTTCAAACGCGAGGTCGACAGCATCGGCCGCATCCTCTACGCCAGAGCACGAGACTTCAGCGGTCCGAACTCGAAGTTCGTCAACGAGAGTGGCACCTTCCAAGTCAAAAACACCGATTTTCCGGCCGGAGCTGGCGAGGAGCGTCAGAAGCGGTTGCAGGTGTTGTTTGAAGAGGCTTTCCCTGGGCAGCCCATCACTCAGGACCGCATTCAGTTCTGCCGCTTCTTGGGATCTTTGGGTTCGCACGACATTTCTCTCATGCGCGAGGTGCTTGGATTCCCTGAGAGTGTGGCGGGCGTGTCGGCGAACGAGCCCTTCTACTCTGCGATTTTCAACTACAAGAACAGAACATCGGGCGGAGAGCCGTTTTCCGTCACTTATGAGTCTGGAATTGACGGCGTGCCGGACTTTGACGCGCATCTTGCTGTGTATGGCGAGAAGAAGCGGGTGATGATCAAGTATGACAGCCCTTATGTCAAGGGTTTGCCTATCAAGGTGACGGTCCAGGAACTGAACGAGGCGGGCGAGATGGAGACGAGGGAAATGTTGGGTAGTTATGAGGACGCTTACACGGCGGAACTGCAGGAGTTGTTTGAGTGCTTGAGGAATGGCAAGGAGATCAAGACGACTGCGCGTGATGCTATGGAGGAGTTGAGGCTTTACGATATGATTTATGAGAGGTGGAACAAGGATCGGGTTTGATGTGGAGGCTGGTCTTGGATACGAATACCGTATACGATCGACGTTGATATTGCATTGTTGAGAATTGCATTGCATCGAGTTGGCAATGATGACCGCAACTTGGAGTCTGCATGGAATGTGCGACATTCGAAGTAGATCATGGTCCTTTGTGATCAGGTGAGGGTAAATAGCAGTGCAGAGTGTGGTTGCCTAATTCTACCTTATGGTCGCATCGAGTGAGTATTTGCAGCATAAGTCGAGAGGAACGACTATCAAAGAACACACAACAGCCAGGTATGTATTCAGGCAAACTGGTGATGGCCAAGTGGCATGATCAGATAATCTGATAAAAAATCTGCAGAGCTCCACCGAGTTGTTTCTGCTATCAACCATGATCTCCACTCCCGATCAGGCCGTTATCGGTGGTAGTTCATCGTGTGCATGGTTCGGCTTGGTGACTTGGTGACCTGCTTGTGAGGGTGGTGATGCTGCTATTGTAAATTGTTCAACAATTATGTGTATTTGGTGTATACACAGCCAAGTCGACAAGAAGGGGATAGATAAGATGTTTGAAATCGAATCATGGCACGCGGTTGAGGTGGGAAATGGAGCGGGAAGAAGCGACATGGGGCGGTGAGGTAGACCCTTATTCTTCAACGCGGGCTGGGACCTGCAGCTCAGTGCCAAAGCGCCCATCAAAAGTATCGAACCATTTTCAAAAGTCGCTTCATTTGCCAATGGGACCATTATTGGCCTTGGACTAGTGCCAGACGGCTGCCTTGATATCCCATGTTACTACCTTAGGTACCATCTTCTCCTTCTCCTGCTTTCCTCCCCCTTTTCCATCTGAACCTCAATCCCTCAATCCCTCAATCCCTCCATCCCTCCCTCTACTTTGCGGCGAAACTTCGCGCTTTCAAACCCCACCAGAACCTATTGTTCTCCCAAACTCCAGCCCCTCACCGACACATTCGACAAAAAAATCGCCAGCACGCGACCGTCTTCCTCCCAATACCCACACTCTTCACAACCCACATACAACCACACATCATGTCTGAGAGACCCCAGAACGTCGGCATCAAGGCCATTGAGCTGTACGTCCCCAGCCAGGTAAGTTTCCAGCGTCCAAACATTCCCCCCCTTCCGGTGCCATGGGTGGCTGACGGGAAGCATGCAGTGCGTCGACCAAGCAGAGCTCGAGAAGTTCGATGGCGTCAGCCAGGGAAAGTACACCATTGGTCTCGGCCAGACCAAGATGAGCTTCTGCGATGACAGAGAAGGTGAGCGATAATCTACCAGCAAATCAAGACTTCAGACAGCAAGACCAGAAAACTGACCCTTCCAAGACATCTACTCCATCGCTCTTACCACCGTCTCCTCCCTCCTCAAGAAGTACGAGATCGACCCCAAATCCATCGGCAGACTCGAAGTCGGCACCGAGACTCTCCTCGACAAGTCCAAGTCATGCAAGAGTGTGTTGATGCAGCTTTTCGAGCCCTCCGGCAACACCAACATTGAGGGTGTGGACACTGTCAACGCTTGCTACGGCGGCACCAACGCTCTTTTCAACGCCATCAACTGGGTCGAGTCCTCGGCGTGGGACGGCCGCAACGCCATTGTCGTTGCTGGTGATATTGCCCTCTACAGCAAGGGCGCTGCCAGGCCCACTGGCGGTGCTGGCTGCGTTGCCATGCTCGTTGGCCCTGACGCCCCTCTTGCCTTCGAGCCCGGTCTTCGTGGTTCCTACATCAAGCACGCCTACGACTTCTACAAGGCCGACCTGACCAGCGAGTACCCCATCGTTGACGGCCACTACTCTCTGCAGTGCTATACCGAGGCCGTTGACGCCTGCTACAAGGCTTACAACGCCCGCGAGGAGGTTCTCAAGAGCAAGGCCAACGGTCACGCCAACGGCAATGGCGTTCACGCCGAGCTGGAGGCACCCATGGACAAGTTCGACTACATGTGCTTCCACGCTCCTACCTGCAAGCTCGTCTCCAAGAGCTACGCCCGCCTTCTCTACAACGACTACCTCACGAACCCCGAGAACCCCATCTTCGCCGAGGTCCCCGCCGACATCAAGAACCTCACCTACGAGCAGACCATTAGCGACAAGACCGTCGAGAAGACTTTCATGGCTCTCGCCAAGAAGCGTTTCGCCGCTCGCGTCCAGCCCTCCATCCAGGTCCCCACCATGTGCGGTAACATGTACTGCGGTTCCGTCTACGGCTCGCTCGTCTCTCTCCTTGCCAACGTCTCCTCCGCCGATCTCCAGGGTAAGCGTGTCGGTATCTTCTCCTACGGCTCCGGTCTTGCCGCCTCCATGTTCTCCCTGCGTGTCCGCGGCAACACCGACCAGCTCGTCAAGCAGGTCGACCTCCACACCCGTCTCGATGCCCGCCGCACCGTCGCACCCGAAGTCTACGACCAGATGTGCGCCCTCCGCGAGAAGGCCCACCTCAAGTGCAACTACGAGCCCCAAGGTGCTACCGACACCCTTCTCCCCGGCACTTACTACCTGACCAAGGTCGACGAGCTGTTCAGACGCAAGTACGAGATTAAGCAATAGATTTTCGATTTTCCGCGTTCGCGCTCGCGCTCTTCTGCATGGTTGGAGTTAACGGTGGATGGGAAAGAATACCTTAAATAGGGGTTGGACGAAAATACTTTATGTTTTAATGCCATATATGGCTACCTTATTTTGTCTCTTCTTGGGTGTCATGTGTCAAATGTGATAGTCGTCTTGTGATCTTGTCACGTTGCGCGTGTATTGTTTCAATCGTCTTTGGCGTTTCTGACCCCGTGCAAGCCAGTTGGACTCGGTTGGTGCATTCGGTGTTCACTAGTTGGCTGCCTTGTTCCTTTGGTGGTTCGACTTCCAGTCTCCGGTCCGTTTCCATTACACGAAGAAGATGCTTACTCAAGAAGTCGACGCTGCTGATCATGCGCATATCCATTCGAAGTCGAGTTTCCAGGGCCAGACAAAACATCTTCTCGTCCCAACGAGGAAGTTGCTAGGTCTGTGTTCGTCTCACGGGCCATCTGTGGAGTTCAATTCAGCTGCTTCGCTCTAGCAAGGCAGATCAAGGGACCTGTTTGAAGAGATCTTGCGGTGAAGATGAAGAGTGCCCTCTCTCATTTCACCTCCTCGCGAACTCCCTTGCAGACAGATCGACAACAACTCGAACCACGGCTTTCAACGGTCCCATTTCCATATCGCTGCTACCAATACTCGCCTACATTGCCGACCAGTCCTAACTACCACAGGACCCCTCATCTTCTCAGGTAAATCAAGCGATCTGGATATTAGGGCACGGGCGGAGGAGCACATATTAGACTGCTTTCCAGGCGGGCAATCCTCCGCAGTTCTCCAGGAAAAGAAGGCAGTTAGTAGGTAGCAACTCCACCCCTCCTCGAAATATCATAGTTTGAGTCAAATATCGTATCGATCTCGTGCATGAACCCCACGGGAATCCGTAAGGTAAGGAACCGTTCTTTCGTTTCTTGTCAATTGCTTCTCCACACGCCAAGCTTCCAGCCACTCCAGCAAAGCCAAATCAAGACTTTGTTACATAAGACATATTGACCCTACCGGTGATTCCGTGAGGAACAACGACGGCGAATTAGTGGATTTCCGTCTTCGCCATCGAACCAGGGCGTGGTCCGCTCCGCGCTGTAACGTCTTTTGCCCGAAGCCGACTAGGTCGCCGCTGAGAAATATGCTTCCAGGCCGTCATGGCACCGCTCGAGCCCCTATCGTTTTCGGAAAAGATGAACAGTCACTACCGCGCTCTGTGTCGAAATACCACGCGACTGCTGACCATCATCCGATGACGGCGACGTCTTCTCTTCTTCACCTTCCCCTCTCTTGATCGTTCTTAATCCGGCGCAACCTCTCCCAGGACCACAGGACTTTTCTTCGTTTCATTTCTTGCAGACACCACTCAAAGCTTCGGGGACCCTGGAATCGCAAGCACAGAAAAATTTCCTTTCGCCTTTCCAAGGTTCTGCTCTGCCCATCATGAATACTATGGACGATCCGGAAAAGTACGACTCCAAGAGCGATGAGCTTACGCAGCCCGCGTCGATGGAGGAAGGCGAGCACAAATTCCACAAGCTGGGATGGAAACGCCTGACCATCTGCCTGATCGTCGAGGCCATCGCCTTGGGATCTCTCAGTCTGCCGTCCGTCTTTGCTACCCTCGGCATGGTGCCCGGCATCCTCATCACCATCACCATCGGGCTCCTCGCAATGTACACGAGCTACATCATCGGAAACGTGAAGCTCAAGTACCCTCATATCAAGGACTACGCCGAAGCTTTGGGGCTGATCTGGGGCAACTTTGGCTACCAGCTTGCGGGAGTCATGTTTTTTGGTCTTTTGATCTTGCTGGTTGGCTCTCACGTCTTGACCGGCACAATCGCTTTTATCAAAATCGTCGATAAGCCTGAGATGTGCGCTCTCATCTGGGGCGTCGTCTCGGCGGTCTTGCTGTTCTTCCTCGCTCTACCGCCGACTTTTGCCAAGTTTGCGATTCTGGGATATATCGACTTTGCCTCGATTTTGCTTGCGATCGGCATTACGATCATCGCTACAGGAATCGAATCTACCAATGCGCCGGGAGGACTCAGCGCTGTCAGCTGGAGGCTGTGGCCTAAGGAGGATTTGTCCTTCGCTTCCGCATTCCTGTCGGTCACGAACATCTTGTTCGCCTATTCGTTCGGCATGGTGCAGTTCAGCTTCATGGACGAGATGCACACGCCGACGGACTACATCAAGTCGACCTGCGCCATTGGCGTGATCGAGAGTACGTGATTTCCCCCACCACTGGAACTTACGTTTGGAAGCACTACTGACAACCCCTCGCAGTGTTCATCTACACCCTGACCGGCGCCCTGATCTACGCCTTTGTAGGCGACGACGTCGCCAGCCCCGCGCTCCTCTCAACCAGCAAAGTCGTCTCGCGCGTGACCTTCGGCGTCGCGCTGCCTGTGATTTTCATCTCCGGCGCAATCAACAGTACCGTTCTCGCGCGCTACATTCTCGGCCGCGCCTTCCCCAAATCCGACATCCGCTTCATTCACGACAAGCGCGGCTGGGGAGTCTGGCTGGCGATCATCGCGTGCATCACCGTGGTGGCGTGGGTAGTAGGCGAAGCGATTCCGTTCTTCAACGCGCTGCTCGGCGTGATCGCGAGTCTGTTCGTGTCGGGCTTCACCATCTACTTCCCTGCGATTTTCTGGTTCACGCTGCTGAAGGAGGGTGGGTGGACGAGCAGTTGGAAGAATATCGGGTATTCAGTTCTGAATGCGCTGGTTTTCTTGATCGGGATTGTTTTCCTTGTTGGTGGGACTTATGCCAGTGTGGTCGACATCATCGACAGCTACAGTGCGGGCACTGTCGGGACTGCTTTTGCGTGCGCCACGAGCCAGTATGTTTAAGCGAAGCGCGAGGTTCTTGGGTTTTCGAGTTATTAGTACTCGGCCTTTGGGGTGGGATAAAAGGTGAAAATGGCACACAGCAGCCAAAACCAATCAGTCGGACCCAGGGCAAATCTCTTTTCCTTTCCAGCTCATAACAATCTTCAGATATGAAACAAGCCACACCTCAATTACGCCCTCCCCCCTGGCAACCTTATTCCCACTTCTTTTTCCTGGTTCCGTGTTTCCCCAAGATTTTTTCCTCAGCTTCGCATATATTAATCTACACACAACAACCACGAGTACCACCCGTGCTTTTTTCCCCTTTGAACCCAGCCGCGCGAAAATCCTCCCGCTGCACCGCTGCATGCCGGGGTTTGGTTTGGGACCGGGGAACACAGAAGCGGGGGGGTTCGATTGGACGGTGTGTTTTACCTTGTGTCGCTCTGTTATCTTGTGTCATTGTCGGTGGCAGTCGGTGAGAGCGAGGATAATGGACACCGATAGACGAGACGAGGCGGTGATGGATGGAGGGGATGAGAATAGTAGCTTTCTAAAACTGACTAGTAGCCACGTGTGTTGCCTGGGGTATGGGGCAATGACTTGGCTCGGGACATGCTACATGCTACAGGCTCAGATGTAACAAAGACGGGTGCTGCCCTGTATCAAGACACGGTGACATGTAGGTGAATGAGTAATGGCTTTGAAAGCGACTCGAGAAACTCTCGGGCGCTGGCCAAGCCTGCTGCCTGCAACGTCACCGCGCGCCAATGGCTTTCTCACAGTCTGAAGCTGAAGGTCTCCGAGAGCGCGGCAGTTACGTTACTTTTATTCAGGCATTGGCATTGGCATGTGCTGGTTGTACACGAGAAACATCAAGGTATCGAGGGCTAGTGTCGGAAAGAGAGCCGAGGTTCAACAACGGGCACACAGCACTACCAGAGCAGGTAAGCACAGCATGTGAGAGACATGTGTAAGTGTTTCTCCTTCTACTGCTGCATAGCTCATGTACTGCTATTGTAGGGATTGATCATATGCGCGATTAGCAACAACTGCAAGAGCCTGCTAGACCTCACTCACTCCGACCAGCCAAGGCCCCACTACTACCACCACGGTACTGCAGTTAGGCGAACAGGCAATATAAGGGAACAGCAATCTACCGGCTCGAGTTTCCGGAAGCAGTTTACTGGTTCCAATGCGACAACGCACGCCCAGTAACAACAACGACCAACCCCTCCTCCTCCATCCACCAACGGGCGCGGCACGCCCTGTCGAAACTCTTTCGAATCAAACCGCACTTTACCGTCTGAGGTCTACCCGGTTTTTTTTTCCTTTGAGATGATGATGATACACCTTCGGCTAGTAGTAGCCAAACACTCTTTCCCAGCCCGGCCGTCCCCAAGATTCCGCCAGCACAGAGCGGCGTTGATAGCGCAGGCAGACAGGCAGGCAGGCAGGCATTTCAAGGCAGGGACTTCCACGTTCCATCCCCCTTCACCGCTCGTCCCTCTCCCAACGCTCCGCTCCACTGAGAAGGCTGTGGTTGTCTCCGTGTCCGCGACTCCCGTCTGCCGTCTGCCCTATGGACCGGCGGTATGCGCTCATTCTGCAACACAAATCTACCTTAATTCAAAGTCGAGGGTCAAGTTGGGTTGGGAGTTATAGTTAGGTACGCTCCTCCGCCGTGTGCCCTGAAGGATTTAAAGAGGAGCCCCTTCTTTTCTTCAGCCCGGCGTCTTTGTACTCGAAACATCACCTCAGCACCGCATCGCATTGCATTACATTACATCCATCCCATCGCTATCTTCCCACTTGCATCCTTATCCACCCACCCACCCACACACTCACACCCAAGCGACAACCACCTACTACTGCCTTATTCATTTCATACATATATACATCCACTCTCGTCTGCACTTTTGCTATTTATTTTGTTGTTTGTCTTTTCCTTTTCTTTTTTCCCTCCCTCACTCTATACCCTTGTTTTTGTTTTCTGTTTGATCGCTCGCCACTACCATTGTATATGCGCATACCCTCCATCTTTCAATACCCCCTGCCATTCCGAAGAGAAGACGGGAGAGAAGAAAACGATTTTGAAAGCGAAAAATGTCTCCAACAAACAGCACATTCTTCACCAATGGCCAATTCTTCACCACCGAGCACACTCCGAGCAAAACGGCCAAGTTCGCCCAATGCATGCTCGTAGAAGACGGCAAGGTCACTTACATCGGCGACGACACGCAAGAAGCGCGCGATTTGGCTGCGGCTAAGAAATCTCTCGTGCAAGACGTCGGCGGTCAACATGTTTTGCCCGGCTTTATCGATGGCCACAATCACATTCTCCTACTAGGCCAGACACTCAAGAAACTCGATCTCGAGCAATGCGTGACCCTGAACGACGTGCGAACCGCCATCCGATCTTACGCTCAGAGTCATCCTGATCTACCGCGCATCATCTGCAGCGGTTGGATGGAATACATGACCGACGGCAAACAGGCGACTGCCGCGATGTTGGACGATCTCGATCCAAGACCCATCTTTATCGATTCCAGAGACTTGCACTCCAGCTGGTGCAACACCCCTGCCATGGCCGAGATGGAAGTGCAAGATATGCCCGATCCAGTCGGCGGCAAAATCTACCGCGACTCCAACGGTAATCCCAGCGGCTTGTTCAGCGAGGCAGCCTGTGTGTTCCTCGTCTGGCCGCACTTGGCGAAAGCAGCATCGCCCAAAGACCGCATCGAAGCCATCCGCGGCGCCATCCAAGCCATGAACGCCGCCGGATGCACAGGATTGATTGATATGGCCATGGACGACATCTCGTGGAATGCTCTACAAGAAGTGCGCCGACAGCAAGCAGATGGTCGACTCTCAGTACACATCGCGGCGCACTGGTTCATCAAACCAACCCACTCGACCGCCGAAGACCTAGCACAGGTCGACAAAGCCATCGAGCTGAGCAAGCAGTTCAACGCCACCACATCCCCCGACCTGTACATCACAGGCATCAAACTCATGTGCGACGGCGTCGTCGACTCCTGCACCGCCGCTCTGCTCGAACCCTACACGACCGGCGAAGCCTCCGCGCCCGTCGCCTGGTCCCACGACGCCCTAGGAGCCGTCGTCCAAAAAGCCGACCGCGCCGGCCTGCAATGCGCCCTCCACGCCATCGGCGACGGCGCCGTCAAACTCGCCATCGACACCCTCTCGCACTTCGGCACCCCGGGCCACCGCCACCGTATCGAACACCTCGAACTCACATCCCCGGGCGACGGCGCCCGCCTCGCCGCCGCAGGAATCACCGCTTCCGTGCAGCCCGCGCACGCAGACCCCGTCCTCCTGAAAGCCTGGCCAACGCTGCTCGGCGAAGACCGCTACAAGCGCGCCTTCGCTTACAGGGAATTCGTCGATGCCGGGGCTACGCTCGCCATCGGCAGCGACGCCCCGACTGCCCCTTACAAGACTCTGCAGAACATGTACGTGGCGACGACGCGGAGGTCGTTGCGCGAGGTCCAGAGCACTGCGACGGCGAATCCGCACTTCGCGCTGACGCTCAGCGAGGCTGTGGCGAGCGCTTCGTACGGGAGTGCGTTTTCTTGCTTCGCAGAGGAGCGCGCGGGCAGTCTGGTGGTGGGCAAGGAGGCGAATTTCGTCGTGGCGGACATGAGGTGGGACGCGGAGAGTTTGCTCAAGGCCGAGGTGGCGGAGACTTGGTACCGGGGGCGGAGGGTGTTTTGTCGGCCGGTGGAGGGTTGAGAAGAATGTTGATTGTTGGTGTGTGTTGGTGGTGGTGATCTTGGAAATCTTGGCCTTTGCAAATCTCGTCCTAGGCTTTTTCTTTGGAAGCGTTTTCCTAAATGTTCAATGCTGTTTTCTTTCGCGTTCTGTCTCCGTTTGCGGTACTGATAGGTGGCGACGAATTTGATATCCCTCGGCGGCAACGAGAAGAGGAAGGAGGAGGATGAGGAGGAGGATGGGAAACAGATCCTAAGCAATATCACTTGTACATACTTTTACTTCACATGGGAGGAACTACAAGCAGTTCATCTTCACGCGCAGGCAAAAGAAAATCGAGTCTCTACACCGCATACCTACCTACCTACCTACCTACCTACCTACACAATACCTCCTGTAGTTTACCAGATGAGCTGTCTTATCAGTACATGTAAGCTAGGATCCGAAGGCTGTCAAGAAACCTCACTCGACCCGCACGTACGCGTGCCGCAAATGTTGGTCAAAAGCATCCATCCGAAAGTACATTTACTCGCCCTTTGGTACATTCATCTACGTTCAACTTGTAGTAGACGAGTAGTAGTACATGGATAGCTAGATAGCTAGATAGCTAGATAGAGAGGTGCGTTACTAGCGGGTATAGTAGCAATACAAATATAGGTTATGTCGACATGTATACTCTACCCAAAAGGTACCAAGGTATCTGTGTCACACGTCACATGCCAGCTGCATGGTACCTACCTACCCAGCGCTAGGGAACTCTTCACATGTATAACATGTACTATATATACAGACCGATTCAACAGGAATATTTACAAAGGGCGAGGTACTGGCAAGCAATGGGAGACGGGTTTCTGAGAGAAGGAGAGGTGCCGTTGTACTTTTGCGTATCGATCGGCAGCTTTTTAGTTTCTAGTCTTGATACCCGACACTCGTGCTTAAGTCGAGCGAATTCTCAACTTTCACCTCTTGAGGAGGGGGGGGAAAGAAGGGTAAAGCAACAACCAAGCGACGCGTACAGATGCCCGAACGATCGGCAAGAGGAAGAAGGGGGAAGACGAAGAAGTGACGCAGAGGCAAAAGTGAATCTTACGAGTGAACGAGGAAATGAGGATGATATCGAACCAAACGGAAGGCGACTTGGTAGCAAACACATGTGAGGAAAAACGCATGTGAAAAAAGGATATGGTCAATTGGATCTCTGGGACACCCATTCCGGGAGTGGAAAACATCAGTCCGTTGAGTTTCGGCCACGAGGTCCCCTCCCCTCCCTCCATCCCTTTTCCCCATTGCCTTTCCCGGTAAGGCGACGGACCCTCCCAAGATTCCGATTCACTTGTCAAATCCCCAATTCCACAAGTTTCAAAGTTTCGCGCGCCTGCCCTCCTGAAATGATGCCGTTCCTGTCGTACACTGTATGAATAGAAGAATAGAAGCCTCCCGATCGCTGCTGCTCTTCTCTCGAGTGAAATGCTTACGTATACGCATACAGGTTCGCGCCGTTGAGAATTGGAATTTGGGGAAGATTGAAATTTTGGGTGTCGACGCTGCTGCTCGGCGGGCTGGGATGGGGTCTGTGTCTCTTTTGGGATCTGTCATGTAGTGTGACATTTGTGTGTAGTTGTAGGCTGCAACCGAAACTGGTGTCAAGGCCTCTGAGCGCGGTCATGACGGTTCGCGAACCTGATTGACTCATAGACCTCAAGGTGGCGCCTGGTAAGTCCACGATGCGAGGCTGACGAGATTGCTCTGTCCATTCGTAAATATCCACAGAACAGCCACTAGCCATCCAGTCATGTCGGCGAATCGAGCCAGCAGTCTAGTAATCCAGCAGAGACGGCCAATCCCGCCGATCATTCATCGATAGTGATGATAAAAGAAACTCCCTTGACCATCCTAGATAGGAAGTGCGATCATCACACGTTGCTCCCAGGCCAACCCTGAGCGCTTCCCTGGCCTCCACCAGTCCAGCCTTCTTCCAGCGTGCGGTCTTCCAAAGCACGGATGAAGTTCCTATTTTGGTCCGTCCGCACGGCTCTGCTCTGTCTCCGTCGGCCTCCAACGTTTCCAATCGCCTCCTGGCCGTCCTGAGGAGGTGGATAGTATGCAGGGCTAGGCTGCAAGCGAATCGGAGCATTAGGGTCCAGGTGCGAGACGACGCGCTGCAGAGCAGGTGGAATCCCATTGCCGTTGCCATCCATAGTACTAGCACGTTGTCGGCCTGCCCGGGTGGTGGCTTGGGCATAGAGGTTCTGTTGCTGAGGCTGAGTGGGCTGCTGAGGATATGGTTGCATCGAAGCAGCTGCCGGAGGCGGTTGTTGAATCATGGGAACTTGCTGCCCGTATGCTGAAGGAGGATTGGCGGGATATGGTGGAGGCGCGCCCTGGTGTGACGGTGCATAAGCGTTCCCATACATGGGCGGTGCTTGAGGTTGCTGCGCGGCGTGAGGGGAGCTGGGGTATCCAGGACTCATGCTGTGCATCCCTGCAGCGTATGCAGCACTTGCCGCCTGTTGCGCTTGCTGAGCCTGGGCTGCCTGGGCTCTCTGCTTCGACAGTGCTTCGGCTTGCTGCTGCTGTTGGACGCCTGGCGCTGGAGAGCGTGATGATGTCTTGAGGTTCATCTGCGGCTGGAAAGGTCCTGTGTATTTCTGTTGTGTGATGAAGGGGTGTGTGCGCGCTTGTTGTGGCGACCAGCGCTCAAGAGGGTTGATATTGAGCAAGCCGTGAACGAAGTCAATGAAGGCTTCGCGATTAGCCATTTCTGTATTGCGTTAGCGCTGTCCTCAAGACTGAATAGCAACACACATACCTCGCTCGATCTCGTTCTGCTTCATGCCCTTCCTGGGCATCGGGTAGTTGCGGATGATATCCGGCAGTCTAGTCGCGTTGAAGTACTTCTTGCTGGGTTGTTCCTTGGTGCCATGTTCCCTGGAGTACTGCTCCATGGTCTTCAGGCGATAGGTTCTCCTCCCAAATTCATCATGAACCTTTTCGTAGAATTCGCCGGATTGTTTGCCGACCTCTAGCATCCAATTCGGCGGCAGACCAAGCATCTCGGTGATGCGCGATACTTGATTGTATTCTGAGCTACCCGGGAACAGAGGTAGACCAAGGAACAATTCAACGACAATACAACCAAGTGACCACATGTCAATGGCGGCCGAATAGGGCAAGCCCATGAGGACTTCGGGTGATCTGTAGAATCGAGACTGAATGTAAGTGTAGACTGTTTGACGCTCATCGCAAGCGGATCCGAAATCGATGATTTTGATGATTGGGCTCTCAAGACTGCGAACTTGTTAGCATTGATTCAACTTGGGCAGGGAGGTGCAGCATACTTTTTCAAAAGAATGTTTTCAGGTTTCAAATCGCAATGGATCAATTTCGCCTTGTTCAGCAGACACAGACCGTTCAGGAGCTGCTGGGCAAAGACACGCACCAGCGTGGTGCTCAACCCTCTGAACTGGTTCTGCTTGATCAGCTCGTACAAATTGACCGACAGCAGCTCGAAGACCAAGCACAGATGCTGTTTGTGGATGAAAGTGTCCTTCAGCCTCAAGATGTGATGATCGTCATTCTTGTCCATTCTCCCATTGAGCAAGTCCAGCACCGAGACCTCCATCATACTTTGATTGAAGTAGGCCGTCTTGTTCTTCACAACCTTGACCGCAACCACCTCTTGGGTCTTCAAGTTCTGGCACTTGACGACCTGACCGAAGGTACCTTGACCAAGAACATCCAGGATCAAATATCGGTTCTTGTGGTTCGTCTCCTCAGAGCCCAGAATGTCATTGACGTACAGGATGTAGTCGCTGTCCTCATTGTCGTAACCATCGTTCTTGACGCCCTTGCTCGGCTTTGTAAGCACTCTCCTTGGGTTTCTTGACGATTCGTATTGGAAAGCAGGGTTGCAGATGCGGTACGTCGCCGGAAGATGGGTTGTCAGCGCCTGCAATGGGCTGATGAAACCACCTTCAGGGTTAGCTCTTCGGAAAGGCGGCTGCGCATTGATCCTCGGTTTGAGGTCGAGCACGTTGTGTACTTTGGTCATCTGTGGTACCGTTCCTCTGGAACCGTGTGCGGGAGAAGGTTGATGGTGTGGTTGAGCCTGGTTGCCCGGCGATCCTGCATCGCGACCGAACACGGCGTTGAGCTGCTGGGTCGCAGATTGTGGAAAGTAGCCTGTAGGCGACATAGCGGGCTGCAATGGAGGCAATTGCGAGGAGTGTGCACGCGCCGAAGATGGCGGAGAGGCGTAGTAGCGCTGGGAAGAGGTCGGCGACGCGTAGGGATTCTGCCTGGTAGGCGACTGCCGCGCAGACTGTTGCTGGGGTGTGTAGGAGCTGTACTGATTGCCGCCAATCTGCTGCTGCTGCTGTTGCTGCTGCTGCGGAGCGGGGAGATACGGGGAGGTGGGGGAGGTGTTCATTGGGGAATACCTCGCAGCGGTCCTCGAGGTCACGTCGTCGGGATTGGCAGGCAGGTACTGTGAGTTTCGGTTGGAGTTGGTAGCGGAACGGCTGTACTTCTGCTTGTTGTAGGGGTCTGCGTCCTCCATTGGCATGTCGCCGTCCAGGTCGCCGTTGTGATTGTACGCCATGCTGGTCTCGCGCGGCGTGTGAGTGCCGGTGCCGGCAGGCGTAGAGAGACTGAGGTTGGCAGTGCGACTCGCGATCGAGGGCGTGCCGTAGGCGTCGTACTTGACGGGCGAAGCGCCCGAGGCGGGATTGAAGGTGGTTGGAGGCGCGGCAGAGGACAGGTCGCGGTGGGCGGGTTGACTGGCAGGAGTGGTGGAAGTGCTGGTGTTGGCGCTGGCGGTGCTCGCTATAGCATGCCGGGGAAGGGCAGCGAGGTGTTGGCGGGGCTGGTCTGTCGGATGATGGTGACTCGGCGTCGACGTCGACCAGATCGGGTCGCGGTCCATAGGAACGAACGAAACAAGACTGAGCAGACGAGGGTCGAGGGGTCTTTAGGGATCAACACTGTGCACCGAGGAGGAGGCTCTCTCTCGGAAGCTGGACGCGCGCACACTGGTCGGGCGCCGAGGGGAGGTCTCAGGTGTCAGGTCAAGGTCGTCGCAGCTGGGGTGTGGGAGGCCCGGGCGCTGCTGCTGACGCTCTCTTTCACACGCAAGCAGGCGAGCAAGCTGGAAACAACCGAAGCAAGCAAGCAGTAGTAGTGACTAGCAGTAGCAGCAGCAGTTAAAACGGGCGTTGAGTTGGGCAGCCTCGTCGTCAGTCCCGTCCAGTCCAGTCCAGTCAGTGCACGCTGCTTGCTTGGGGCCGGCGGCACGTGTGTAGTGTAGAGAGGCGGGTACTGTGCAGTACCTAGTCACGGGAGGTGTGTGAGTGAGTGAATGTTCATGTTGTTGTTGTTTCTGCTATCGTACAGTACTATGTCTTTTCGCTGTCTTACGATAGCTACTACACCCTACACCAGACAGGGTAGTATGTACCTCAGCTCACAGGTCGTGCTTGCTTGCTTGCCTGCCACTTGCCAGTATGCTTCCCTCGCTCGGAGGGCAATTGGCCGGCTACCTAAGCCTGATGTTCGCTTGCAGGCCAGGCCATCCGAAGGGCAGCGGCTACCTACCTACACGCACATAACAACCAATAGGTAATCATTACAAACCTCATGCACCTGTTTCCCGACATCGATCGGCTTGGTGATTGACTAAAGAGATTTTCTGTGCCTTGCCTGCAGTATACAACAATTTTGTTATAGACACCCTGGTTATCTATGTGGATTCCGGAGCAGCGGCAGCGTCGAATGTGACGAAAACGCTTATCATCGCCGTCACCAGGAAGAGACTCATCGATAAAGGCTTGGAAGATAGAGGATTCAAGATCCTTTTGATTTTGTCCCATTTACTTCTATTTCGTTAATTCTTTTGACTTTGGATGCGTGTGCATACTTCTACACTCATAGCTCCATCGAGAACCAACTGCCATCCACCATTGCCCTGGTTAATCCATGTTCGATGAATGCACGTCTTCAACATCGCGACGGACATGCAGCAGCATATTTTATGTAATGTGGCCCTCTTGATGCGGACGGGGGGCAACTCAAAGCTCATGCTGTCTTTATCCTCGTGTCCTCAAGTAAGCCGTTCGATGTTATGGCGATATGCAGAATCTTCGCGCTGAAAGCTCATCGCTTCGTCGGAGCAAAGCTGTAGCGCTGATGTGAAAAGCTCGTTTCCCGATGTCCCAAGTATCCTTGGGCATAGCGTCGGGTCGTGTATTAAATCCAGCATGCAAGCATGCTGTCTGCTCGTCTGCGTTCACTCGGGTCGTGTGCAAGAGTCCGGCAACTTCAACCAGTGGGTGTCTCGGCGGTAGGCGTGCCCGCAGCAGGCGTGCCAATGACAGTAGTACCGACACTGGGTAGGCCAGCAGCAGGCGAGACCGTGTTGGCGGGAGTGTTACCTCCAGTCGGAACACCAACAGGCAGGATCTCAGTCTTGAGCTCGCGATTCTTCTTTGGCTTGGGCTCCGGCGCTGCAAATGCACTGTCAGTAGAAAACTCATAAACCACAGACCACAGCGAGAAACTCACCCTTATCGTTCTCCTGCACGTAGAATCTGCGCAATAACATGATCGCCTCTTCGCGGAACAGGCCTCCATAAACGGGGTAAGGCGGATCAACACCCTCGTCCATGTGCACCGTCATGACGCCGCCCGTGCCGCCAAAGCGGTCATTGAGGCAGCCAAAGTAAACACTGCGGATTCCGAACTGGCGCAGAGCAGAAGCGCACATGACGCAGGGCTCGACGGTCACGTAGAGGTCGGTGGTGTGCAAAATCGACGGGTGGTGGCGGGACATGATCTCGCAGAGAGCGACAAACTCGGCGTGGCGAGTGCCCTGTTTGTTCGATTAGTGAGAAATAATTTCTTCCAACATCGGAGAGGAAGGGAGAGAAAGTGGACACTTTCAATACTCACGTTCAAACTGGCATTCGTGCCATTGATGCCTCTGCCAATCACCTCGCCGTCCTTGACAAAGACACAGCCAACAGGAGTCTCGTCGCTTCGCAGGGCGAGCTGGGCCATTTCAATGGCCTTGCGCATAAAACCCTCATGGTATTCGCGGTCGGGGATCGGCCCGAAGACCATTTCGTTGGTTTTGGGGTCGCGCGAGAGGTTGGTGTAGGGCGAGAGAGGAGTTGGGCCGGAGAATGAGGAGGAAGGGTGTGTTGTGCTTGGGAGTGAGAGTGGGACAGACGGGGAGGGAACCGAGATAACCGCCTCGGTGTTGCTGCCGTTGAGGGTGGGATGGTTACCTTGAGGTTGGTTTATGTTTGAAGAAGAAGGCGTTGTTGCTGGCTTTTGCTCGGGCTTTTGCCGGGCGTGCGGGCTGGCTTTGAACGACATGGCTGGTGTTGGTGGTGAGTGGGAAAGAGCGAATGAGTTGGTGAGACGGTGGTAGGTGCAGTGCGAGCGACAAATATCCAAAATGGCGACAAGGAGTGTGAGGGATGTTTTGAAGTGTGTGGAAGAAAAGCGGAAGTCCAAGTTGGTTTATGTTGTGTAACCAACAAACGCTCGCCGTTTGTCACATGTCATCAATCAAGCAAACACCTCACTTGGATCGGGTAAATTGTACTCAGAGCACGAGGTGCGATTAATGATAACGGGACGATGATGATGATAGTTGCTTTCCACAAAATAGATACTTTCGTCTAGTCGTTGATGTGTCCATGCGCAACTCAAACATGGTCAGAAAGAAAAGATAAAGTCAGGAATCCGCATCGCCTGTTCCCTAGATCGCCATGTGCTCCAGTACAGTCTGCTCAAAGCTGACAACAAGACAATGAAAATGACTCCGCAGAGGGATGTGCTTCGAAGATCGACCTGCGCCCTTCGCCAGTAGGAAATTATAAAAAGAACCCGTCGCTCAGTTGGGTGAATGTAAAACACAAGATGAGTAGAAAAAGAAAAGTATACCTCCCAGGCAGGTCTCCCATGTGCCATCGGCCAGCACCTGGTTTGCAATGATCAATAAACTCCGTTGCCGTGTATTTTAACTCCAATGATGATCGAATAATGCACGCCGAGACCGCGTTTCTGGATGTAGGGATCACTCGGCCCACCATTCACAATGGCAAGCGTTTGTTGAAGGGTCTCTCTTCCTGTGTCGCAGTCTTGTGCCGACGCTGATGCTCTCGTCGTACGCGCTGTAAGCCGGTGGTTGTTCGGCAATTTCAAACCTGATTCCAGTCGGGTTGGCAGGGTCACTATATGGAGACAGCTCGCCGTTGTCCAACAGCTGGAATTGCTGACAATAAGGCGTGTTTCCCTCTTCCGGGATTCGCCGCTCCTCAATCTTGATCAGATATGGATACGGCGGCAGACCGTGATATGTGTCCAGTGCTTCTTCTTGCTGCGGAGTCAGAATGCCATCGTCGTCATCATCATCGTCGTCGTCATCGTTGTGATCGTCGATTACTGAAGAGTAGTCTGCGCTGCTTTGACGACGTTCAAGTCTCCTTCGACGAAGAGTTTCATCTTCAGTTCCGCTGCTCTCATGGTCGTCATCGTCGTCGAAGACGCCAGGAGGAGGACCTCTATTATTAGTCCAGGTATCCGGAGTCGTGGTAGACACTTGTGTCACGGTCGTGGTCCATGTGCTGTGGCCACTCGAGGTGACTGATGTTGGCATAGATGTCGGAGAAAACTGTGCGCGCGGTCCGGTATCAACAGCAGTATTCGAGGTAGCCGTGGGCACCATACTCTCCGTAGGTGTCGAATTGGCCGTGGGTGTGATGACTGCTGAGGAGCTCGTAGTTATCGGGAAACTGGATGTGATGTTTTGTTCAACATAGATCCAACCTTCGATGAGTGTGTTGTTCCAAACGCACATCCACGGTTTCTCACCATGATTGATAGCCTGTCTCTGCTTGTTCCAGCCATGAGGCAGCTGGAAGTCGCGTTTGTTACTGTTGGGGCCACCACTAGGCTGTGGAAGTGCGCTTTCGGGGAGCAGAACAATCTTGTCGTAGGTTTGTCCAAAGTAGTATGCTGGCCCCTTGTCTTCCTCGCCCGATTCCTGCACGGGTTGGTACGTCGAAAAATCGGTGTCCATGTACTTGTACTGAGCTCCGTATTGCCAGCCAGGATCGCTTGATGCGTAGAAAAAGAATGCGCCTTCGGTTGGTCGTGGAGCGGCGGGCACGCCCACGCTGATAGCAAGAGCCGGGCTGCCGACAAGATCACAGTCCCATGCTGGGCCGAACTCCTGGTCGACCATGCAATTCGATGCTACGTTAGTCGGAGTTGAGAGACTCAAGGCGTATGTGCCGGATGGTGGCGAAACAGTTGGCGCAGCGATCATGCTGGCCTCTGCCATGGATGAGCTGCTGCTACTGCTAGCTTCGTCGGCCTTGCTGTGAGGGCATTAGTGGATGATCATTACAATGTGTGTAGTTTATAACTTACTCTCGTCCGTGCTGCGAGCCGGTGACCCAGCCTCCCACGATGCCACCCGTAATGGCAAAGATAAAGCCAAGAGCACAAGCGGCAATGATAATCCACATCAGAGGAAGACCACAGCAAACCTTCGTCTTCCGTTTTTCTTTCCAGGTCTTCTCATTCCAGCTCTTTTCGCTGAAGTTCGAGGATTCCGATCCATCACGTTCGATAAGCGGCATGGAAGCATGGCTGTCAACTCCACGGTCCTGGGTCGAATGCCTATTCAAAGAGGACTGGTCGGACATGGATTGTGGCATCATAGGTGGCGGAATTGGTGGAGGTATGTGTTGATGCATCAGTGGCATACCGGGGTCTGATCCGGCCACTGGTCCGCGGCTGTGGAGTTCTCCAGGAACGGCCAGAATGGGCATTTTGGGGCCGTCTTCTGGATACCGCGTGTACGGTGGCAACTGTTCCGTGTGGCCGTCCACGCCAACAATGTCTTGCTCCTCGCCATCTGGGCCACGTACCCTTTGATATTGCTGGCCAAGACCCGGGAACCCGACAGCAGGAGCAATGGTAGGTGTATCGCCCCCGTCCTCCAAGTCGTCCTCCGGGGTCACGCCTTGCGGGTACATGCCGTAGGGGTGTTGAGGTGCTTGTTGAATGGTAGACGTTCGGTTCGGTTGTATTGTTGAAGTGGTGGCAACGCTTGGCGATCTGGCCATAGTCGCTTGCGGGTACATGGCATATGGATGGCTAGGGCCGGCAGTGCCAAATCGCGGACTTTGAGTGTTGGCAAACATGTGAGAGGATACAGAAGAGGTGGACCGTCGTGCAAGGCCAGGTGCGTAGCTCGCGGCCGATGGTGAGCGCATGCTTGGCATGTTTTCGAACTCCAGTCGTGGTTCGTCGTCCGGGCTGGCGAAAGGGTTCTCATTGCTCCGTGGTTTACTGATAGAGTTTCTACTGGGAATCGAGGGTGCAGTGATTAGGTCCGGGTCATTCGTGTAGTGTGCTGAGACGGTGCGTATGGGCGGATCCTGGCTATGACGCTCGTTCTCTTCCCTCGCGTTGTCCGGACGGAAGCCATCGGCGACCATGTCGAAGTCCTCCACAGCGAACTCATCATCAAAGACATCCCTATTTTCCTGCGTGGGCGTCGTGCTGCCCTCCTGGCTGCGTCTGCTGTACATTTTGGCGGTATTGGCGGTAATGGTGGCCGTGGATGCGTGTGTGCGGCCGCGGTGGGCCTGCACAGCCCCGTGTCAAGCCTCCGATGGGCAGTATCCCCTATGCAGTGGGCGCGAATGGCAAAGTCGGCGGTGAGGGCGAATATAGGCGGGCGGAGCGGAGGATTGGAAGCGACAGTGAGGTGATGGCAGGTGAGGTGTGGTGCGGTGCGCAGCGCGTGGGCGGAGGATGTGCTGGTGCTGCAAAGAAGGGTTGCTGGCTGTCTCTCTGCCTCTGTCTGAGAGCGATTGGCAATAATTGGCCAGGGTTACGGGTCGGGCAGGCGCAGTTCGGCACAGAGGACTTGGAGTGTCAAAACATTCACACGCTAGTTCAGACCAACTGCCAAAAGTCCTTGCAAGTTTACATGCATGTTTACGTTTTTACATGACATGTTTACCTGCATATGCCCACATAGTATTATTCTCTACTTTGTTATACTAGTACGTAGACTCTTCGTAACAACGACAACTTCCGCTATAGCATATGCACATGTTCGTAACTCACAACTCACAACTCACGACCTGGTATCCTCCACCTCCACTGACGCCGACACCGACACCGACACCGGTCATAAATCCCTGCAAAAAACAGACTCTCATGAATTCAACCTGGCTTCCATGCTAGCACTACTTCTGTGCTTCCGTCCGGTAGAAGCATCGCCAGGCACGTGCCCTCCAGCAATCCACCCACGACGTCACCGCCATGTCCGTTCTCTGCTCGTAGTAGTTGCAATAAGACGCAGCGGTGGCTGAGCAGGAGGGGCTGCAATCAATCTCTCTCTTATCCCGTTGCAATCGCGTAAGGATAGCGTATGAGACCACCAGCTCGACGCTCCTCAATCGATCACGCGGGCACAGTAGTCAGAACATCAACAAAGAGCGACAAACCTGGCCTTCTGACTTTGGCCAAAAGGCTACACATCGGCTGCAGAGGCGAGCCTTTCGGCTGGGCAAAAAGTAAATCGTCTGCGCGCTTTGCTACTGGCCCAGCCACTTGCCGGGAGGAATCTCCCCGGGAGAACGAGCGAACCCTCGGCTGTCGTTTCACATCCCAAGCATCAAGTCGTGGGATTTACTGATGATGCTGCTGCTGCTGTCCTGCGCCTTTCCGCGCCCTCTCCATGTGTCTCCGCGCTGGTTATTCGGTTGTGGCGTTTCAGAATGCGATCTCCGCCAGGGGAAGGAGCCAACGGGGACCGATGTCTCTGGCAGAAACAGCGACACGTGCTTAGGTCACGTTGGCGGATGGGCGTGCAACTCCTCCATCGTCTCATCATCTTGATGGCTTACTTCATCCGTAGGCTAGGAGATACTGGAAGTGTTATTGTGATGGTATCTGGGGTTTCTGAGTGAATCTCGTATTCCTGTGGGCTCTGCGCGGGCAGCGGTCGTATAGATCCGTCCTGAGTTTCCGGCAAAGCCGTCGGTACGAAGTCCCTCAGTACTAAGCAGCATCACGTGTGTTGTGTAGCAGTAGTGTCCCGCATCGTTGTTCGCCATGTGCTGATTGGCAGTCCATACGGGTATCGTACTGGTTACTTTGCGAACCGAACGCTGGCATTATCACTTCGAATTAGGCTGATCATCTAGTATGCGGAAATGTAGAAGCTGGATGATGGAAAGGATTGAGCTGTATGCATGCAGCTGTGACATGTTGTCCGCTGGCAAACGTACAGGATGTAATCTCACCATTTTCGCATCGTTCCTTCTGAAGATAAACAAATGCAGCCAATCAGGCACAATGATTTCACGTTTGTGATCAAGACTTGCTCTGCTTTAAGCCTAAGGCCTTCGGAAGATACAGAGGCGCCCGAGCTTTAGAACTCTGTCGCAAAACTTCTTGGAAAAATCACATCCTTGGAGAATCTCTCCCACCATGCTCCTCGACCTAAATCTATCCAAAAACCTGGGAATGTCTCCCTTGCGGACAACACAAGACGATGAAGACGACGAAAAGGTCATTGCGGCTTTGCTGCTATGGCCAGCATGACGAAGGGGACCCGGAGTCGACCATTTTACTCGGTATGCTCCTAGAAAGTGTATCTTGGCCCTTAATATATTTCTTTCAAGCCTCTAAGCTCTTAAATTCGAGGGTTGGGTGGCCTAATGGCAAGGCGTTGCTTTCCGGTTAACAGATTGGCAAAGATTGCGGGTTCGAGTCCCGTCCTGATCGTTTTTGGCCTTCTTTGGTCGAGTATGCTCCGTTTTTGATGATCTGGAGATGCATTGAGAGCCTAGAACGGGCTCACAAGAGTCTAGTAGGACGTCCGAAGGTCAGACAACCTTTTGGTTAGGTTCATGGAGCTTGCGAGACATGGCAGATCGATGGTATCGGTTTGACGGAAACATGTGTTTTGAAGGATGAAGTCCAACAACACCGCATTGGGAACACAAAGAGGCCGGAACCAACCGCAGCAATGCGAAACGATTTGGTTGCTGGGGAAATCAATCATGGAATATTCAACGTGTGCATCTCACATGAAGCTATGCGGAAAGATGATATTGAACAATCACGGAACTCGTCCATTGATCGACGTCGAATTTTCAATGCCATCAGAACTCCATTTCCAGATGCTAGCAAGTTTCCCCCATTCGCGGGAGACAGAGAACCACAAGGAACACCATAAATCCAACTCAGCCATACCGATCAAAGCAAAACTCCCAACCAAACGCCTCCAACACCTCCCCCTCCCGCTGCCCATCCCCTCCAACCTCCCTACAAACAGGACACACCTCCTCCGAAGCCTGGTCACTAAACACAGGACCCCCAGCCGGACAATCAAAAGGATTGAGAATCCTCTGCTCCTCAGTCTCAGCAGGATCCCCAATCCGAATCTCCTCTGCTGACTCGGCAGTAGTTTTCTCCGTCGCCGACATCTGCTCGCCTTTCGCCGGATTGGTCTTTGAAAGCGTGACGATCGCGTCAGAGCAAAGCTCGATACTGGTGCAGCGTTGGTGGCAGCAGGGGAGCCAGTGGGCGATGGTGCGGATGCACATTGTGTCTTTTTTCTTGTTTGATGCTCTTCTGTCCGGGTTTCTTCTGTTTTTTCTTTTGAGATTTCCGGTCTTGGGCTTTTCTTTTTGCGTTGATGGTGGATTTGGATTTCACTTTGTCGGTGGAAGTTGTTTTTTTTGGTGGAGAGAGAGTGGAAGTCGGGGAGAGGCGTTTTGGGTACGTTGTTGGAAGCTAGGTGTTGGAGTAGGCACTGTAGTGGGCTGGTGATTTGTTCATTGACTGGAACCTGTCAGTGTACATGTACGTGTGCGAGTTCGTGTAAAGCAGGTTGGGCATTGGCTGCTGGGGCTACAGTACCGTACGTACGCTCACATTCGAGGTTAACTGATGACTGTGGTGTGACGATGAGCTCCTCGCAAACAAGAAACGATTGAGCGTCCATACAACTGATTTAACCGAATAGACTGACTACGAAAATGCTATAACATACATGTTATACAAAAAAGACATGCCTCTCAGCAACATGCTAAGAATCCAAGTCTGTCAACCTCTCAAAACGTCTCCTCTTCGGCATTGCCTCCTTCCACCGCCTGCTCCTCTGCCGCCGGCAAACGATCTCTGAGCCACCTCAGCGTAGCCTCAGTCCCCTTTTCCAACACTCTGTAGCCCGGAACGCGGAACGCATTGCTGCCGACCTCGAAGCTCTTCAACCCTTCATGCCAGAGGAGGCCGATTTCAGCCTGCAGCTGCTGTAGATTGTTGGAGGCCAGGTTGACGGTCTGCAGTCCCTGGAGCTCTTGCACGCTGATTTCAGAAAATCGATTGTCGCGTGCCAGGAACGTTGTGAGGTTGGGGAAGGCTTCGCGAAGCACGGGGACGGGTCCTGCGATTCTGTTTGCCGACACGTCGATGGTGTGGAGTTTGGGAGCATCAAGGTTGGCCAGGAGCTGGTCAAGAGTTGTGAGGCTGCAATTGCGGAGGTGAAGCTCTTGAAGTGAGGGCAGCTCCAGCCGGTCTGGTAGATAGATGGCTTCGAGTGGGTTGTTGGAGAGGTCTAGCACGCGGACGTTTGGTGCTAGCACCAATGCGGGAAGTATTTCTGTAATTTTGTTATTTTGCAGATGCAGCTGGCGCACGTCGTTCACTTCGAGGAACGCCGCGAGGTCCATTTGGATGACGTCTGTTAGACCTTGACCCGAGAGATCAAGCAGACCGTTTGGCTTCATCGTCCATTTCATTCCAGGCGCCTCCGAGCCTGGGTGCTGGTCATCTGATGCGTGGTTCGTTTCCAAGTCCAGCTCTCCGTTGATCGATTCGGGCTCGAGTCGTGCACGCAGATCTCTCTTGATGTCTGCCGCTGGCATAGTAAGATACTTTTTGACTTGCAAAGGATTGGCAGCCAGTACGAGAGACTCGAGAGACTCCATGTTGGCAATGCCTGACGGCAACATGCGGAGTTCGTTGCTGCTGAAGTTTACATGGCGTAGGCGGGTGAGCTCTGTGAAGCCACTAGGCATTTCCGAGACCTTGTTCTCTCCAGCAGAAAGGGTAATGAGGCCAGGACAGCCGTGCAAGGGTTGCATCGCAGCCAAGTGGTTGTTGGTGACATTGAGTGTCTGCAGCAAAGGCAAATCGAACTGATCCAGGAATGTGAGGGCAGCCAGCGAGTTGTTTGCCACGTTCAACGATCGCAACGTCCGGTGCTCGGCACTGCCGCCCAATGGGAAGAGACTCCCGATCAGAGCGTTGTTGCTGGCGTCTAGATCCTGCAGTGGAAGCTGTTGGAGCGCCTCCATGGGGAGGTCGGTGAGCTGATTGTGGCTGACATTCAATATGCGCAAGTTGACAAGCCCGCGAATTGCTTCTGGTAAGGCCAGCAAGCGGTTTGCTTGGAGTTCAAGAACTTCCAGGTACGGGAGCTCCGTTATTGACAACGGTAAATTGCCGGATATGCCATTGTGGCCGAGTCTGAGTTCCTTCAATGGCTTGATCTGTGAAATCACTTCAAGCGCGCTGTTATCGAGCTTGTTGTGAGAGAGGTTCAAAGATGTAAGTCTCTCCAAGCGCCGCAGGCCTGTCGGAACCAACGACAGTGCATTGCCATGAAGGTCGAGCATTTCCAGTCCACCGAACTGGTTACCTTGGCTGTCCTCTTCCTCGTTAAATTCCTCAAACGACTTGTCAGGGAACACATTGTGATCTATTACTTCAATCTCGTTGTCGGCGGCAATAAATCGGGTCAAGTCAACGACCTCGGCCCAGTTCACTTTGTTGTCTTCCAAGACAGCCGCATCATACATCGTGAGCACTTCAGGTGGTATTGTTTTCAACCCCATAGCTGCTATGTTCAGCTTTCCGTCCATACGGGCATTGTTGATGCGGTTACGCATGATATGCTTGTCATCTTTGGGACCTTGGTTAAAGGGGTCCGAAGCAAGATCATGATCGAAAGCACCGTCTAACTGTGAAGGCATGCTACGTGCAGGCCTAGCCGCTTCGTTCTCGCGTTCTTTACGTGCTGCAGCCTTGGCCGCAGCAATTTGCTCTCTCAAGACCGAGGAGGAAGACTTTGCGGTGCTGGGTACAGGGGGTTTGCTGCTGGATGGCGGAACTAGTTTCTCCCTCTTCTGAGTTGGAGCCAAAGAGTCACCAAACGCTGGACGTGCTTTCGGAGGCCGCGCAGACACGCTTCTCATGGCTTGTGGCTTTGATGGAGATGTCACGTCTGGTGATTGTGGGACTGCTGGCCTGGAAGGCTGCAGCCTCGTCGTTGACGCAGAGCTCGCGCTTCGCCGACTGCCACCCGGCGTAAAGCCAAATCCTCCAATGGATGTCCGCGATGCCTGCCTAGCAGTTGCAGGCGTTTTCTTCGCTGATGGTAGAGGAGGTAGAGGCGGCACCACGAAACCTCCGTCACTCGTTCCAGGTCTGCTACTGATGCTACTAGCACGGCTCATGCTAGATCCAGGGCGAGTGGGCGGGCCCATGGGGCTTTCCGCGGAGAAGAAGCTCGACCGTCGACGCTCTCGCCGTTCCTTCGGCGTAGTCGGAATCGATTGGAGGCTCTCTACCGCTCTATCTGACAGGGATGGACGTGATGCTTTCCGGGCCTTGGGTGTCTCGACTTCCTGGTCGAAAACAGGTTCATAGTGCTCGTCCGGCGAGGCATCATCGTGGAAGCCCTGCCGTGAAGCAGTGCGGAAACCGGAAAGTGAACCAAGTTGATCATGGTTCTCTTCATCTTCTGTCACAGGTTTGCGTGATACAGGAGCTGGAGCCGGTCTCCTTAGCCGTGAAGACGGTCGTGGCGGGGCTGGACGCGGCCTGGGAGGGATGGACGAGGAGGCAGCAGGCTTTGTTGGATTAGGGATAGTCTTGCGTGGCGTTGGCAGAGCCGGAGTCCGGGTACGACTTGCAGGACGGGATGCCAGTGGCGTAGAAGACGGCGTAGAAGATCTCTGTTGCGTCGATATAGTCGAAGCCGGTCTTGGATAGTTCAAGGAGCCAGGTCGTGCCAATGCAGGTGCTGGAGTCTCCTTTGGGACTGAGGCCGGAGTCGGCAGCTGAGAGGGTTTCTTGTTCAAGGTAGGCAGTTTAGACAAGCGCGGTATTCCACGAGGGATGCCGGTAGGCTTGGAGGTTGTCTGTGAATGGTCCATGGTCGAGGCGGTATACAGGACGTTGCGAGCACAGACGCACGCCAAAGACTCGGCTACGACAAGAGTGTGTCAGGTCTGAGTGTAGATTGATATCGCTCCCCAGCCTGCCTGCAGTCAATTACTACAGTAGTCTTCTCGCATCGGCGGCTTCTATTGCTACCTAGGTATTGCTCCTGCTGTTTGGCGATTCAGGGGTCACGTGGAGAGAGAGATAGTCGTCCGGTGCAACGGTAGCTGCAGTCAGCGGAAGGGGCCGGGGCGTGTTTGTTGGGCGCTAATGCAAGCACTTGATGATAATGTCGGAGTGTATACTTAAATATGTTGACTGGTTGGATAGGTATGTATGCAGTGGTATAAACGACGTTCGTCTATCAAATGCGTCCTTATGCCAGCGAGGTGCTCAATCGAGTCCAGAGGATAGACAATACCTAGTATGACACTGGATGAAGCAGTGATATCTGCACATGTATAGCTTTCGTATATCATGAACACGATTGGGTACCTCTAGTGAGACACGACAGCAATATCGCAACAAACTTTGGCATACACGCGCCCAGCCACTCGCAACTCGCAACTCGCACTATTCAGACGGCCCCGGCCACCTTGGTTCCATGTTATACCTATCGTGAACCCTCCCGTCTTCACAGACACCCGAACCCGTTCGCGCCCATTTCCGCACCCTCACAAACATTCCAACAACTCTTGTCGCAAACCAGCTCTTGCCTCACACACAAGTCGCGCATTGTCGCCGACGACTCCCTCACCGTCTCCGTCTCCACGCGATCACGCGCAACCAAATATGAACTCCAACGCAGATAGCAATATTCCGGCCGGTCTCATACCGCAGGCCGCACCAATAACTCCTCAGCCGTCGCATGCGAGCATACTGCAGGCCAAGACAGATGTCGTCTCCAAGGTCCAGGCAGGGCGCGTTGCGGACGCGACTGCTGGTAGCAGCAACAGCATCAGCTTGACCCCACCGCCCTCTGCCCAAGTCTCCAACAATGCGCGCACGAATAAGTCGCATACTCCAACCCCGACCTCGTCAGACTCGCATATTTCCACGCCTCCACCAACTATCGATGCGCTCAGTCAGGAATCGCTGGCTCGTCCAATTGGCGCATATGCGCTTGCCATGACGAATGAACAAATCGCCAGTGCACCCGCAGACGATTTGAGACTCAAGGTTGCGGAACTCCAGGCCGCTTACCGAGAGGCCAAAATGACCGCTGCTCACCACAGACTGCAGTATCAGATGTTGGCGCAGGAGAGCGCGGCTGCAATCGAGCGCATGGCTGTCGAAGCTCGCATGGTGCAGTGCGAGAACGAGGTCATCCACGTCGCAGAACAGGCTAGAGCCACCACCACCGCCCCTGTGCTTCCTTCACCAACGCAGGACGGCACCATCCCTGTGCAAAAAGATCTCTATCAACGCATGTGTCGCGACATCCAGCAACTTTCCGAGACCAACAACTTCTTGGAAGCCGAACATCGCATGCAGGAGAAGCTCATCTTCCGTCAAGACAATGAAATCGCAGGTCTCTCTGACAAAGTCCTGATGCTTCGCGATCGTATTAGAGAGCACCGCGAGCATCAGAACCGCATCCGTGGAGCGAACTTTGGAGGTTATCTCGATAGCGCCCCACAGTCCCTCCTAAACACACCTCGACGGTCGCAAATGACAAGCCGCGAGCAGGCACAGCCGTTCGCTGCCCTCTTACAAGCCTCTGCAATGGCCCACGAAGACATCGGCACAAACAAGCAAGCGCCCAACCGACTAATGGGCAAGAAAGGCCACTCTCGCAACACTCAAAGCCTCTCAAGCCTGCCCGCCACCCCAAACCGCGCTCGCAAGCAACCTCCACTCTTCCAAACTCCTCAAGCAAATCCCAACTTCCGCGCCATGCCCTCGACAGCACCAGTGCCACGCATGAGCAACCTCCGCAACCCCGAATTCTACTCCCAGCAAAAGCCGTCCCTCAAACGCGTGCATGGCGCAGAGTCAGATGGCACCGTCTCGGCGGCCTCAGACGAGGACGAGGAGCATGAGCACGACAGCGAAGCCGAGACGGAGATCCTCGAGCCGGACCACATCAACGAGTCGCGAGCCTCGTTTTCTGCCGCGCAGATGCTAAGAGCTAACCCTCAACCGCTCGGCAACCAACCGGAAGAGCACAGTTTCCGGCCCGCGAAGCGTGGCGCTCAAGGGAGTTTGCGTCAGGGCAAACTCTTCGGCGCTGTCAGGAAATCCAACACCGTCCGGGCTGGTGAAGATGAGCCGCCGGCGAAGAAGTCGAGGACGATTCAGGGTATTGGCTTGGGAATCAAGGGAGTGTCGCACCGCTAGGAAAGAGTCTGGGTCGGTATGATCACCGGGAAGCTTATGAATGCGGTAGATCTGGGAAGCGATGTGAAGTGAATCGAACCGAAGGAATTGAACAGGACGAAGACGACGACATTTTTTTGTTGGACACGACAGTTACGAAACGAGATGTACTTACTTACTTACAGCACCTTTTGACATAGACGATACCTTCAACTTAGATAACGATTCGAACGATCTCAGTTTTTCTCCTTTTGAACTTCAGTTCCAAGTTTTGAAATCACGCATTGGTCATAAGCATCATTTCATTCCATTCCATCCCATCGTTTGCTAGTGTATCTGTCTTGCAGCCAGCCAGCTGTAGCTACATCCACTTAACTTGTTCGATCTCGCGAACGTCTGATACGTGTGGTGGTGTCGCACACGTCTACCAGACCTCGTCGAAATCCACGCAGAAGGCCGGCTCACCATGTAGTTGTATATCGTCGGTGGGTCGCCTTCAAAACAAGACCGTAACTCCATCGCTCAACCAGTCAGTCCGTTGATTGATATATCGGTTGAACATGGAATCGTCCAACCAACTCAGTCAATCGATCGATCCATCAAGTGATCGACCCACCCATCACCCGAGTCGATATCCTTTCCAAAAAGAGGGAAAATCAGGAAACAACCCTCGGCCACCCCCCTTCAAAGCTCAACTTATTCCAGCCGAAACTGAAGTCTGCGTACGCGTATCCAGCGCTACGCTTGACGTAGTGGTAGTACACAAGTACCGATGCTTCAAAGCGAGTTAGTTGGTGATCTCCAAAAAAAAGAAAAGGAAAATTCGTCTCGTAGAATGAATGTTAAGACTCACCCTGATCTGGGTC
>Ga0265780_10000309_pt1 | contig 76232 bp, 55 predicted proteins | sample P1T30metagenome_FD_192432 | JGI IMG/M metagenome (GOLD analysis project Ga0265780, IMG submission 192432) | Plant litter microbial communities from East Loma Ridge, Irvine, California - P1 T30 | ecosystem: Environmental > Terrestrial > Plant litter > Unclassified | place: USA: California...
GGACCGTGATGCGGTTCTCGGAAGTGGAAAAGGACGACGGCAACCTCGAGTGGCTGATCCGCAAGGACGGCTGCATGCACTGCGAAGACCCGGGCTGCCTGAAAGCCTGCCCGGCGCCAGGCGCGATTGTTCAATATACCAATGGTATTGTCGACTTCGCCCAGGAAAACTGCATCGGCTGTGGCTACTGCGTCAGCGGTTGCCCGTTCGACGTGCCGCGCATTTCCAAGGCCGACGACCGCGCGTACAAGTGCACCTTGTGCTCGGACCGCGTGGCAGTGGGCCAGGAGCCGGCGTGCGTGAAGACCTGTCCAACCGGCGCCATCGTGTTCGGCACCAAGGAAGACATGAAGACCCACGCTGCCGAGCGCATCATCGACCTCAAGTCGCGTGGTTTCGAAAACGCCGGCCTGTACGATCCGCTGGGCGTTGGCGGCACGCACGTGATGTACGTGCTGCACCATGCCGACAAGCCGACGCTGTACCACGGTTTGAAAAAGGACCCGAAGATCAGCCCGATGGTGGGCCTCTGGAAGGGTGCGGCAAAACCGCTGGCGCTGGCCGGCATGGCAGCGGCGGCAGTCGCAGGCTGGTTCCACTATTCGCGCGTCGGACCGAACCAGGTCACGAAGGTCGAGGAAGAGGAAGCGCTGCATGCAGCACGCGCCATCAAGGGCGAGCACGACGCGCAGCGCAAGGAGGACAGCCATGAAGCGTAACGGCGCCCACCACGTGCAGCCCGATGCCCGCCATGACGTCGATGGCAATCCGCTGATCGAGCGCTACCGCCCGAACGAGCGCAGCAACCACTGGGTGACGGCGATCCTGTTCGTCCTCCTGGCGGTGTCCGGCCTGGCCATGTTCCATCCGGCCATGGCCTGGATGGCCGTGTTCCTCGGCGGCGGACAATGGACGCGCATCCTGCACCCGTTCCTGGGTGTGTTGATGTTCATCTCGTTTGCCTGGCTGGTGATCCGTTTCTGGCATCACAACAAGTTCGCAGCGGAAGACAAGCAATGGATGAAACAGATGGGCGACGTGCTCAACAATCGTGAAGAGAACCTGCCAAAGATCGGCCGTTACAACGCCGGCCAGAAGCTGCTGTTCTTTGCACTGATCGTCTGCATGGTCGGCCTGCTGTTGTCCGGCATCGTGATCTGGCGCGCATACTTTTCGGAATTCTTCCCGATTGGCCTGCGCCGCTTCTCCTCGCTGATCCACGCGTTCTTTGCGTTCGTGATCATTGTCTCGATCATCGTCCACGTCTACGCAGGTTTGTGGATCAAGGGTGCGATGGGCGCGATGGTGCGCGGTTCGGTCACCTACGGCTGGGCGCGCAAGCACCATCCGTTGTGGTTCGAGCAAGTGATGCAGGACGAAAAACGTGCCGGCGTCAAAACCGAAACGGCGGCAGAGATGCACGCAGCCCGCAACAAACAGGATCTGCACTGATCAACTGCTCAGTTCTGATCTAAAATACGCCGGACCGCAGCGATTGCGGTCCGGCTTTTTCATTTGGGGAATACCTTGGTACAACGTCTGCTGCAACCCGGCGAGATCGAAACGCTCGATCACAACGCCATCATCCGCCTGCACCTGCCGCAGGCAACGAGCCTGTTCACTGCGCGCGCCACGCGATTGCGCCAGCTGGCCGACAACCAGGTCGCCGCCATCCCCGTCGAGCCGGGCTACCGTGGCTACCTGCTGGCCATGGCGGCGCTGGTCGACGCCCAGGCCACGGTCACCGCCAAACGGGGCGCCCTTGGCGTGGCCCTGCCCGACGACCACCTGATGCAGCAAGCCCACAACCACAATATGCCGCCGCTGCCAGCCAATGGCGCGCGCCCGGCCGAATGGCGCGCCGTGTTTGCCGAACTGCTCGACGCACTGGAAAGCAACGCCGAAGCCAGCGTGCAGATGGCGCCCGCGCTGGCCCACCTGCGCAGCCTCGGCACCGCCGAACTGGAAGGCATTGCCGACCTGATCCTCGATGCTGCCCTTGATGGCATCGACACGCTGGCCGCGCCCTTCATTGCCGCTGCCCTGCAAGTGTGCTGGACCACCATGGCGGCGCAGCTGGACGTCAGCTGGGCCAGTCCGCTCATCACCGGCACGCTGTGCCCGGTGTGCGGCTCGCATCCGGTGTCGAGCGTGATCCGCATCGGCGGCCAGTCGCAAGGCTACCGCTACCTGCACTGCTCGCTGTGCGCCAGCGAATGGCACATGGTGCGCGTGAAGTGCTCCTGCTGCGAAAACAACGAGAAGATCCAGTACCAGTCGATCACCGGTTTCGATGCGCCGGAAGCAGGCGCCATCGAGCCCGATACGCACGGCCAGACCCGCATCAACAAACTGAGCGATCCGACCAAGATGGCGCGCGCCGAGACGTGCGACAAGTGCCATACGTACCGGAAGATCTTCAACCAGGAGCACGATTACAACATCGACCCGCTGGCCGATGACCTGGCCAGCCTGACGCTGGACATGCTGGTGTCGGAACTGGGTTACGCCCGCGCCAGCGGCAATCCGCTGCTCTGGCTGGCGGCGGAAGCGTAATGGCCGCGCCGCTGGAGGTGCCTGTCCTGCAAGCGCCCCAGCGGCGCCTGCCGGCCGTGCATGCGCTGCTGGCGCATGCACAGTGCCAGCCATTGATCGCGCAATATGGCCGCGAGCAGACCACCAACGCCCTGCGCGCCGTGCTCGATGCGCTGCGCGCGGCGCCGGCGGCCGATACCACGCTTGAGACCATCGTGGCGCAGGCGGGTGCGGCGATGGCGCAGGCCAACGTGTCGACAATGCGCCCGCTGTACAACCTGACCGGCACGGTGCTGCACACCAACCTCGGCCGCGCGCTGCTGCCGGATGAAGCCATTGCTGCCGTGGTCGACGCGCTGCGCTGGCCCATGAACCTGGAATGGGACATGGAGACCGGCAAGCGCGGCGACCGCGACAGCCTGGTCGAAGAACAGCTGCTGGCCCTGACCGGGGCCGAAGCCGTGACCGTGGTCAACAACAATGCGGCCGCCGTGCTGCTGTTGCTGGCTACCCTGGCAACCAACAAGGAAGTGATTGTCTCGCGCGGCGAACTGGTGGAAATCGGCGGGGCGTTCCGCATCCCCGACATCATGGTCCGCGCCGGCGCCATCCTCAAGGAAGTGGGCAGCACCAACCGCACCCACCTGCGCGACTACGACGAGGCGATTGGCGCCAATACTGCCATGCTGATGAAGGTCCACTGCAGCAATTACGCCATCATGGGCTTTACCAAGGCCATCGAGCTGGCAGAATTGTCGCCGCTGGCGCGCGCGCGCGGCATCCCGATGGTGGTGGACCTGGGCAGCGGCACGCTGGTCGACCTGGAGCGCTACGGCCTGCCGCACGAAACCACCGTGCGCGAGACGATTGCCGCCGGGGCGGACCTGGTCACCTTCAGCGGCGACAAACTGCTGGGCGGTCCGCAGTGCGGCATCATCGCCGGCCGCGCCGACCTGGTGGCCGCCATCAAGAAGCATCCGCTAAAACGCGCCCTGCGCGTGGGCAAATTGACACTGGCGGCACTGGAGCCGGTATTGAACCTGTACCGCGCGCCGGACCTGCTGGCCGAGCGCCTGACCACATTGCGGCTGCTGACGCGCCCCGCAGCGCAGATGCAGGCCATCGCCGCCACGCTGCTGCCGCAGCTGCAAACGCTGCTGGGCGCCGAATGGGTCGTCAGCGCCGAACCCATGACCAGCCAGATCGGCAGCGGCGCCCTGCCCGTCAACGTGCTGCCCAGCTACGGCCTGGTGATGCGCCTGGCCAGCCGCCAGAAAGGCAATCCGCTGGGACGCCTGGAGCAGCGCCTGCGCGCCCTGCCGCGCCCCGTCATCGGCCGCATCCAGGACGATGCGCTGTGGCTTGACCTGCGCTGCCTGGAAGAAGTCCACGTGGCCGGTTTTGCCGCGCAACTGTACCAGCTGGCCGCATGATCGTCGGTACCGCAGGCCATATCGACCATGGCAAGACCACGCTCACGCGCGCGCTGACAGGCGTCGACACCGACCGCCTGAAAGAAGAAAAAGCACGCGGCATTTCCATTGAACTCGGCTACGCCTACCGGGTGCTGGCCAGAGGCGAGCGGCTGGGCATCATCGACGTGCCGGGCCACGAAAAATTTATCCGCACGATGGCGTCCGGCGTGACCGGCATCGACCTTGCGCTACTGGTGGTCGCGGCCGACGACGGCGTCATGCCGCAAACGCGCGAACACCTGGCCATCCTGCGCCACCTGAACGTGGCGCGCGCCGTGGTTGCCATCACCAAGGCCGACCGCGCCGACGCGGCGCGCCTGCAGGACGTCGAAAACGACATCGCCATGCTGCTGGTGAACACGCCCTTCGATGGCGCCCCGCTGTTCCGCACGAATGCCACCGATCCCGGCGACGCGGGCGTGGCCGGTTTGCTGGCCTATTTTGACGACGTCGCCGGCAGCTTGCCGGCACACGGCCAGGAACGGTTGTTCCGCCTTGGCGTGGACCGTAGTTTTGTGCTGGCCGGACGCGGCACCGTCATCACCGGTACCGCCTTGTCGGGCAGCGTGGCGGTGGGCGACAGCCTGGTGCTGGCGCCTGGCGGCGATGTGGTCCGCGTGCGCGCCATCCACGCCCAGAACCAGAGCGCCGAGACGGGCCACGCCGGCCAGCGCCTGGCGCTGAACCTGGCCGGCATTGCCCGAGACGACATCGAGCGCGGCAACTGGCTGGTCGACCCGAGCCAGGCAGCGTGTTCGGAGCGGCTCGATGCCGACGTCGTGCTGGGCGCGGATGCGCCGGCGCTGTCGGCCTGGATGCCGGTGCACGTGCACCTGGGGGCCGCGCATCACGTAGCGCACCTGGTGCCGCTGGAGGAAACACCGGGCCGGGTGCTGGTACAGCTGGTGTTCGACACACCCGTCCACGCCGTCCCTGGCGACCGTTTCGTGCTGCGCAATGCGCAGGCAACGCTGACGATAGGCGGGGGCATCGTGCTCGATCCGTTCGGCGCCGCGCGCAAGCGCCGCAGCCCGGCGCGCCTGGCCTGGCTCGATGCGCTGCGCAGTTTTGCCGTCGATGGCGACGCGGCTGCCCTCCTTGCCCGCAGCCCGACCGGCCTGAAACTGTCCCTGCTGGTGCGCCTGGCGCAACTGGCGCCCGGCCAGCTGCACCTGGCGCCTGCCACATTGCGCCTGCCGCTGCCCGGTGGCGACCAGCTGCTGATCGATCCGGCCACGCTCGCGCCGCTGCAGCAAAAAGTGCTGGACACCGTCGCAGCCTTCCATGCGCGCGTGCCGGACGACGTGGGCCCGGAACGCTGGCACCTGAAACGCATGGCGTATCCGGATGTCGATGAAGCGCTGTGGACCGGCCTGATGGCGACACTGCTCAAGCAAGGCCTGCTGCGCGCCAGCGGCAACCGGCTGCACCTGCCCACGCACAGTGTCGAACTGAGCGAAGCCGAGCGCCGCGACGGCGCCAGGCTGCTGGCGCGCCTGGAAGCGGGACAGTTCGATCCGCCGTGGGTGCGCGACCTGGCGGGGGCCGAGTCATTGCAGGAAGACGACGTGCGCCGCCTGCTGCGCAAACTCGCGCGCGCCGGCATGATCACGCAGGTAGTGACAGACCTGTTCTATCACCCGCGCGCGCTGGCGCAACTGGCGCGCATCATTGCCGCATCGAGTGACGGAGAAACCGCGAGTTTTCGCGATGCGACGGGCCTGGGCCGCAAGCGTGCTGTACAGGTGTTGGAATATTTCGACCGCAGCGGTTATACTCGGCGCATACAAAACCGGCACGTGCTGCGCCCCAACGCAACCTGGCCGGACGAACAAAACCCCGAATCAGTTTCCTGACCGGGGTTCGGTTCAAACGCGTACTACGGAGGGCAATCACATCCGGTGATGTGGCCGGGCTTCAAACCCGGTTGGGGGCGTCAGCCGTTCCCATGTAAGTTCGACTCTTTCTGCCTTCCGCCATTCCCCTTTCTTGCTTACTTGCCGCTGCTGGCGGGCGACACGTCGAACGCTGCACGTTCGGCGGCGCTGCCCGATTTCTCGGACGGCTGCGTTTCCATGGCCGATTCAGCGCTGGTGCCGGCACTGGTCTTGGCGCCCTTGGTGCTGGCTTTTTTCTTCGCCTTGGTGTGCTTCGACTTGCCAGCCTGGCCCGCGTTCGAATCGGTGGCCTTGTTCGTGTTCTTTTGCGCAGTGGCGCTTTGCGCCGGCGTGGCCTTGACGGCCTCTTCGCTTTGCGCGGTGTTGCTTGGCGGGTTGGCCATGTTGATCACCGAGTGGCTCTGGGCAAATGCAGCGCCTGCAAAAGCCATGGCCACGATACCAGCGGAGAATTTGATTTTGTTGATCATGATGTAGTCCTTGCATAGCGGGCAGTCACACAGTACTGCCTCTTGCCGCTATTGTGCACCGAACAATTGCCGAGCAGCGTAGGAGAAGCCGCCGCATGCAAGTAAGCAAGCTTCTTTTCACCGTGGCAGTTCGTATAATGCATGTAGCACACAGGAGACCAACGTGAACATCCATCCCATCCAGCTGTTCGATGCCGCATCGTCCACCTTCACTTACCTGCTGGTCGATCCGGCCGGCAGCAGCGCCGTCATCATCGATCCGGTCGACCACCATGTCGAGCGCGACCTGGCCCACCTGCGCCGCCTGGGACTCGATCTCGCCTACGTGCTGGAGACCCACGCACATGCCGACCACGTCACGTCGAACGGCACCTTGTGCGCGCTGACAGGCGCCCTGTCCGCCGTCCCCAGCGGCTGCGGCATCGCGCCCGCCAAGGTGCAGCTGCAGCATGGCGACGTGCTGCGCTTCGGCGTGAACGACACCATCACGGCGCTGCATACGCCCGGCCACACGGCCGGCAGCATGTGCTACCTGTGGCGCGGGAACGTGTTCACGGGCGACACGCTCCTCATCGACGGTTGCGGGCGCACCGATTTCCAGGGCGGGAGCGCCGCAGCGTTGTTTGACAGCGTGACCGGGAAACTGTTCACGCTGCCCGGCGCCACGCTGGTTTGGCCCGCGCACGATTACAAGGGCCAGTCGGTATCCACGATCGGATGGGAGCGTGACCACAACGCGCGCCTGGCCGCGCGCAGCAAGCCCGACTTCGTGACCTTGATGGGACAGCTCGACCTGCCAAAACCGAAGATGCTCGACATTGCCGTGCCGGCCAACCGCAACCTGGGTTTGCCGCACGGCGTCTGATTTACTCCTCGGGCAAATCGAGCCACAACTGTGCATCCGCCTTGATGCGGCCATCGCACGCAAAAGCCACGTAGTCGCTCAAGCCACCCGCCACCACGGCGGCGCAGAACTCCTGTGCGACATCGGATGCGAGCCGGCCCACCGCCACGCCATCGACATGGACCACGACGGCCTCACCCTGCAGGCGCAGCTGGCATGGGAACGATGGCTGCGCCGCCAGGTGTCCAGGCACCGCGCGCGTGAGCGTCACCGCCACTGGAAAGGTGCCCGCGCCACTGATGAATGGCACTTCTGCCGCAGCCGCCAGCACGGCGTTGTTGACTGCAGCGATCCGCTCCTGCAAGTCCGGGCCCACGCGCCGGAATCCCAGCAGGCTGGCAGCGGACTTGATGGTGTCGGCGTCCGTACCGCCCGCGTTGTGCTGGCGGGCCAGCGCCAGCGCTGCCTTGATCTCCAGCGTCGCGATGGTTTTCGCCTTCAGGGTGGAGCCGGTTTCCATGGAACGGTCGCGCACCGTGGGCGCGCTTGCCTGCGCAGTCGTGTAATAAAAATCGTCTTCGCACAGCAGGTCGGCGTGCGCATTTTTTGCCGCAGCCAGGGCCGCAACGGTGCACGCCAGGATGCGCGCGCCGGCCTTTTCCTTGCCGAAGCTGGCAGCGACACGGCGCGCCACCTCCTCCACGTGGATCGGTCCCTCGGCGTCGACGATTTTCCACGCCAGGTCTGCCAGCGCGTCCGCTGGCGCATCCTGTGGTTCGCCGCCTTCCATGGGAAACAGCGCGCGCTGGTAAAACGGCATGCGCGCGGCGCCGGCAGCGGGAAGCATGACTGGTTCCTCTGGCGCGGCAGGCGCCGGCGCCGGCCGCTCGCGGTTGGCGCCTTTGACGCGGAGGCCGGATTGTCGTTGCACGCGCGCCGCATCGAGCGCCGTGCGCAGGCGTGCGATTTCCACATCGCGGTTGTAGAACCAGTCGGTGCTCCAGATCCGGTGGAAGGTCCAGCCCAGGTTTTCCAGCACGTCCTGGCGCAGGCGGTCGCGCTCGCGCGCCCACAGCGCGCTGTGGTACGTCGCGCCATCGCATTCGATGGCCAGGATGTACGTGTCCGCCTGGTCGGGATGGCGGATGCCCATGTCGATGCGAAAGCCGGCCGATCCCACCTGCGGATCGGCGAGATAACCCATGCCTTCGACGACGCGGGCGACATCGGCTTCGAACGGGCTGTCTGCGGAACCAGTCGAGGCGGCGGTCTGCGTCATCCGGCCATCGCGCGCGAACTCGAGGAAGCGCTTCAAAATGCGCGCGCCGTCGCGCTCCACGCGCGCCGGGTCGATGTCGCCCGGTTCGAACGAGGCGAAAATTTCGCAGCGCACGCGCGCCCGCGTAAACAGCACGTTCAAGCGGCGCTCGCCGCCCTCCTGGTTGACCGGCCCGAACGTCATCGACGCCAGGCGCCCGCCCGGCACTGCCGGCCCGTACCCGACGCTGATCAGGATCACGTCGCGCTCGTCGCCCTGGACATTTTCGATATTTTTCACGAACACGTCTTCGTGCTGCCCTTCACGCAGGAAGCCGTCCAGCACGGCGTCGGTCCGGCGTGCGAACTCCAGCAGCTCCGTGATCAGATTGCGCTGCGCCGTCGAAAACGTGACGATGCCAAGCGACAGTTGCGGGTTCGTGCGCGCATGTTCGGCCACGCGCGCGACCAGCGCCTCCCCTTCGATACGGTTGTCGCGCTTGCCGCCCTTGTCATAGACGCCGTCCACGCGCGTGAAACGCAGGCCGTAGGCAGCGTCCTTCTGCAACGGCGACGGCGGCAGGATCAGCGCCTGGTCGTAAAACTCCGCGTTCGAGACAGCGATCAGCGACGGGTCGCGCGAGCGGTAATGCCACTGCAGCATGCGCGACGACAGCCCGCGCGCTTCGCACAGGCTCAAAATGCTTTCCATGGCGCCCGCCGCGGCAGCGTTGCCCAGCAAGCCCGGACTGGCATCGTCGTCGGACATGTCGTCGTCGGCGCCGTCGGCCAGCACGCGGTCGAAAAACGACGACGGCGGCAACTGCTTCTGGTCGCCCACCACCACGATCTGCTGCGCGCGCGCAACCGCCCCCAGTGCGTCTTCGGGCCGCACCTGCGACGCTTCGTCGATCACCAGTAAATCAAAGGCGAGTTTGCCGGGCGGGAGAAATTGCGCCACCGAGATCGGGCTCATCAACAGCACCGGCTTGATGCGCTGGACCGCTTCGCCAGCCAGCGAGAACAGGCGCCGCAGCGCCATGTGGCCGCGCTTCTTGCCGATTTCGCCGCGCAGGATTTTCATCTCGCCCTGCGCGCCAGGCGGCAGCTGCTGCAAATGGCCGGCGCGGATCGTTGTCACGTTGTCCTTCAGGCGTTGCCGTTCCAGGTCGCCGAAGCGCTGGACCAGCGCATGGCGCTTCTCTTGCGACAGGCCGTAGAGGACGGGTGACGCCGCCCTGGCCTGCTGCCACAAGGCTTCGGCGCGCGCATACGCCACTTCGTCGCACGCGGCAGCAGCTGGCTGGCCGGCAGCGATGCGGTCGGCCAGCGCCGTGAAACCGTCTGCGCACAGCCCGGCGTAAAGGCGCTGCGCCTGTGCCCAGCCAGCGTACAGGTGGGTCGATGCAGCAATCGCGGCACAGCGTTCGCCCAGCGCGCCAAGGTGGCCGTGCGCGTCAAACGTGGCGGCGTCGATGGCCAGCATGTCCAGCACCTCGCCCAGGTTCCGGCGCGCGAGGCTGTCGGCCTGCGTCAGGGTTTGCATCATGGCGGCAGCCTGCGCGCCATCCTGCGCCAGGCGCACCAGCGCGGCGGGCGGGCATGCCAGGTCCGCGCCCTTGACGCGCCCGGCCCAGTCCAGCACCGGAAGCAGCGCAGAAAAATCCGTGCGCTCGCCACGCCACGCGGGTCCCAGCACCCCTGCCGCGTCCTGGGCATCGCCTTCCCACTGCGCCCGCAGCGACGCCACCGCCAGCAACCGGTCCACCAGCGCCACCCGATCGAGCGCCGCCTTCGGCATGGGTGCGCGCAGCAGGCCTGCCAGCTGTTCCGACGCGTTGCGGTACGCGCCGCCCCAGCGGGCCAGGAACGAGGCGGCGCCCGCCACCAGCGGCGTGCGCAGCGGCGCCACATCCATGGCGAATGCCGCGTCGATGAAGGTGGCATCGGCGCCATCGCGCGCGGCGCGCCACGCAGCGCCGGCGTCCAGCACGCGCCGCACGCGCGCCAGGTCGCGGCAGGCCAGCAGCGCCTCCGCCAGCGCGCTATCGGCAGGACAGCCAGGCAGGCGCACCAGCACATCCTGCACACGCGCACTCGATGCCAGCGTCAGCGGCACGTCGGCCTCCAGCGCGGCGACAGGCACAGCCAGCGCCTCTGCCAGGCGCGCCATCGACGCCGCAGCAGCCGCAGCGAGCGCCTTCAGGCGCACCAGGTCCACCGGCTGCAGGTCAAGCATCGCGACGCCTGCAAAAGGCGCCGCCTGCGCGGTGGACGCCAACGCGCCGTACTGCATCAGGCGGCCTCGCAGGGCGGCCTCCTGTGCATCGCTCAAGCCCACCAGCGCGGCGCCGTCGAGGCTGGGCGGCGCCACGTCGCGGCCCATGAAATGGATCTGGCGGCTGAGCACCGCAAACGCTGTCGTGCCGCTGGCGCCGATCGGTGCGTGCAGCGCTTCGGCAATGGCATTGAGGCTGTCGCGCGCCGCTGTCAGCGCCTGTGGCGCACCCGGCACCTGCGGCAGCGCAGCGCCGGCGCCCAGCGTACGCGCCAGTTCGGTCAATACCGCCAGTTTGCTGGCGCTGCGCGAATGCAGCTCCAGGCAGATATCGCGCAGGCCCACTTTCACCAGGCGATCGTGGACCACCGACAGCGCCGCCATTTTTTCGGCCACGAACAGGACCCGCTTGCCGTCCTTGACGGCTGCCGAAATGATGTTCGTGATGGTCTGCGACTTGCCGGTGCCCGGTGGCCCCTGCACCACCAGGTTGCGCCCGGCGCGCACTTCTTCGATCACGCGCGCCTGCGACGCATCGGCGTCGAGCACATGAAACATGTTCGACGGCGGCAGCACATCGTCGAGCCGCGTGGCGTCGGAAAACAGCGGCGCTTCCGCGCCGAAGCCCTCGTACAGCAAGCCGCGCGTGAGCGCATGGTCGGCAATCGCGCCGGCCGGCCACATGTCGACCGACAGGTCGCGGTACATCAGCAGCTTGGCAAACGAAAAGAAACCGAGCTGGATGGCGTCCGCATCGACGCACCAGCCGGCGCGGCTGGCAACGGCGGCGCCAACCTGCGCAAAGTAGGCGGCAGGCGTCCACGCGTCATCGATGTCGAGTTCCGGCAAGTGCAGGCCGAAGTCGTCGATCAGGCGCTGCTGCAGCGGCAGGTTGGTCACCGCGTCGTCGTCGCGCAGGCGCAATTCGTACGTCGACGTACGGTCGTTGCGCACCAGCTCCACCGGCAGCAGGACCAGCGGCGCTTCGCGCGCGACCTGGGACGCCGGGTCCTCGAACCACGTCAAAAAACCCAGCGCCAGATACAGGATGTTGACGCCGGATTCCTCTTCGGCCGTCTGCGCTTCGCGCGCCATCGCCAGCAGCTTCTTTTGCAGCGCGTCGGGACCGAGCCGCGTTTCAAGGCGGTTGTCGGCCAGGCGCGCCGCGTCGAATCCTTCCTGGCCGATGTCGGCAAGGGCGATGTTCACGTCGTCGCCAGTGTCCTTGCCGACGGCGAGAAAGCGCATCGATTTTTTGGCGTACAACTGCGCGTGCACGGCGTCGGCGCGCTCGTTGACGATGTTGACGACATTGCCGCGCGTGTTGGCGCGGTTGACATGCACCAGCCGGTTGCGGGTGCCGGTTTCCACCAGGCGCTTGCGCGTATCGTCGAACAGTTTGACCAATGCCGGCCGGGGTAGTGCGGGTACGTTTTCCTGCTCTGGTCCTGCACTTGCTTGCGTCGACATCGTGACCTGTTTTACGTTGATTGCACCAAAGGTAAAAGTGTAGCAAACATGGCGCTTTTTCCACCGCCGGCCACACCTTGTACCGAAGCGCAGGCCATCCGGTATCATCGGCGCCATGTCCCGCTCCGAACGCCTGCTCGACCTGCTGCAAGTGCTGCGCCGCCACCGCGAACCGGTCAGCGGCCAGGAGCTCGCGCGCGCCACTGGCGTGAGCATCCGCACGCTGTACCGCGACATCGCCAGCCTGCAGGCGCAAGGCGCCGACATCGCCGGCGAAGCGGGCGTGGGCTACGTGATGAAGCCGGGCTTCATGCTGCCGCCATTGATGTTCAGCGCCGATGAACTCGACGCGCTGGTACTGGGCATGCGCATGGTGGCCGAACACGGCGACCGCACGCTGGCGCACGGTGCGGCCAATGCCCTGGCCAAGCTGACCGCCGTGCTGCCGCCGGAACTGCGGCGCGAAGTGGAGACGTCGGCGCTGCTGGTGGGGTTCGGGCGCCAGCTGCCGGCGCATGCGGTCGACGCCGACCTGCTGCGCGCGGCCATTCGCAGCGAACGCAAGCTGCGCATCGATTACCGCGATCCGTCGGGCGCGCTGTCGCAGCGCGTGGTCTGGCCCTATGCGCTGGTGTATTTCGACCTGGTGCGCGTGGTGATGTGCTGGTGCGAGCTGCGCGGCGGCTTCCGCAATTTTCGCACCGACCGGATCACTGCAGCCGAAACGCTGCTTGATCGCTACCCGCGCCATCGCCAGGCACTGCTGAAGGAATGGCGCAAGCTGGAACTGGTCCCGGGGCGCAGCATACTGCCAGAAATTGACAGCAGCGCCGCCTAAACTGGGTTTCCCTTACTTACCTGGAAACGCCATGACGATCACCACCACTACCCACCTCAACTTCCGCGGCAACGCCGGCGCCGCGCTGGCTTTTTACCAGGCCGCGTTCGACGGCCAGCTGACAGTGGTCACCTACGGCCAGGCCGGACAGGCAGAGCGCGACGACGAAGCCGGCTACGTCATGTGGGGCCAGGTCACCACTGACAGCGGCTTTCGCGTGATGGCCTTCGACGTGCCGGCCAGCCGCCCGTGGCATCCGGGCGAAAACGCCGTATTCGTGGCCGTGGCAGGCAGCAGCGCCGCCGACATCACCGGGCCATGGGACAGGCTCGCTGATGGCGGCACGGTGCTGCAACCGCTGGCGCCAGCCCAATGGTCGCCCCTGTACGGCATGCTCAAGGACCGCTTCGGCATTACGTGGATCGTCAGCGTCGCGGGCCGGGCGGCGTAGACGTACTCGAAAGTGTCCGGCTGCGTTCCTTAAAACATCGCCTTCAACTGCACGCCGTACGTACGCGGCTCGTTCAGGATGCCGGTGAGGTTGTCGAAATCGATTGCCCCCACTACCTGCACCTTGTCAGTGATGTTGCGCGCATACGCGGCCAGCTCGTATTTGCCATCGGCCCACTTGTAGCCGGCGCGCAGGCCGCCTTCGGTCAGGGCCTTGGCCTTGTACTCGCGCGCTTCGTACAGGAACATGTTGTAGGTGCTGCGGTAGGCCCAGTCGGTCGACGCGTAGAACTCGCCGTTGCCAATCGGGGTGCTGTAGCGCAGCGAGAAATTCGCCTGCCATTTCGGCGCGCGCGGCAGCGGGTTGCCGTTGATGCGCACGGTGCCCGGGAACGGGCCGACCGGATTGGTGACCGTGCAGCCAGCCAGGCCGCCCGTGTTGGCGAAGTTGCCACACTGCTGAACAAACAGCGAGGCATCCTTGATCTCGGTGTCGTTGTAGCTGCCGCCCAGGCTGGCGCGCCAGGATTCGCTCAGCACGGCCTGCATGTCCAGTTCCACGCCCTGCCCCGTCACCTTCTCGGCGTTGAGCAGCTGGTTCATGTTGATCACGCCGCTGCCGGCTGTAAGCTGCTTGTCCTTCACGCGGTACTGGAACACGCTCGCTGAAATGCGCGCGCGCTGCTCGAACAATTCCTGCTTGATGCCCAGTTCATACGACAGCGCTTTTTCAGCGCCGGCCACCGACGGCCGGTCGGCCAGCCCGTTCAGGCGGCCCTGCATGCTTGGCGCCCGGTAGCCGGTGGCCACGCGCGCAAACAGGTTGGTGTCCTTGTCGAGTGCATAGGTGCCGGACAGGTCCCAGCTGACGTTATTCGAATCGCGGTCGATCAGGAATGGGCCCGCCGTGGTGGCTTCGATACGGCTGGCCGAGAAGTGCTTCTTGTCGCTGGTGTAGCGCAGGCCGCCCCGCACCTTCAGTTTGTCGGACACGCTGTAGTTCAGCGAACCGAACGCCGCCCACGATTTGGTGTCCTGGGTCTGGGTGGCATAGAACGGATTTTGCGGATTGCCCGGTGCGAGCGAATCGAACGCGATGCTGTCGATGCGGATGTCTTCTTTAAAATAGAACAGGCCGCCGATCCATTGCAGAGGGCCCGCGTAGTTCGACTCGGCGCGCAGTTCCTGGGTCAGCTGCTTGTGGTTTGGCAGCACGTCGGCTGTCTCGACCACGAACGGAATGAAGCCGGGGCCGGACGGTTGCGCATACACGGCGCCGTAGCCGCCATCGACGTCGGCGCGGCTGTAGAACTGCGCTGCTTCGTAGCCGGTGATCGAGTGCAGTGTCACGCCATCGAGATTCCAGCGCAGGCGCACGCTGCCGCCCTTGGTGCGCAGTGTCTGCTCGTTGATGCCGTCGGTCGGGTAGCTGCCGTAGTCGAAATTGTCGACCAGGTCGCTGGTGCCCTGCTTGATGATATTCGCGCGAAACAGCGTCGCGTTGTTATCCAGGTTGCGCGCATGGACGTTGAACAGCGCGCTGAAATCCTTGTTCGGCTGGACCAGCACTTGCAGGCGGCCGGCGTTGTCGGCGTAGCCTTCCAGGTCGCGGGTGCCGGTCGGCCGTGGATTGTGCACGCGGTCGTCGCGGTTCTGCGACTGCAGGGACAGGCGCGCGGCGACTGTGTCGCTGACCGGCAGGTTGTAGACGCCTTCGAAATTCTTCACGCCGTCGTTGCCGGTGCCGCCCGACAGGTAGCCTTCCATCTTGAAAGTTGGCTTGACCGAATCGAACTTGATCACGCCGGCCGGCGAATTGCGCCCGAACAGCGTGCCTTGCGGGCCGCGCAGCACTTCCACCTGGTCCACGTCGAACACCGGAAAGCCCTTGAGCATCGGGCTTTCCTGCACCACGTCGTCCACCACCAGGCCCACCGGCTGCGACGCATTCAGGTCGAAATCGGTATTGCCCTGGCCGCGGATATAAAAGCGCGGGAACGAGCGGCCGTAGTCGGATTCAACCGAGAGGCTGGGCGTGCGGCTGGACAGGAACCGGATGTCCTGGCCGCCGGCAGTCAGGGTATCGAGCCGCTCGCCGCGCAAGGTCGTGATCGCCATCGGCACATCCTTGATATTTTCCGAGCGGCGCTGCGCCGTGACGATCACCTTCTCCAGCTTGCCGGTGGCGGCGGCTGCGGCTTCTTCCGACGCTGCCGGTTGCGGCGTGGTTTCCTGCGCAAGGGCTACCTGCGCCGGGAAGGCACTGGCCACGGCCAGGAACATCAACGTACGGCATGTCGCGAGCGCGTTGACCGGGGACATGCGGGGGGCGGAAAAGGTCATGGAAGTCCTTGGCGGTGAAGGTGGGTGAAATGTTGCAGTGCGATGACAAAGCATAACAAGCTGTCTTTACTAGCAACAATGAAATTGTGACAATGTCCTGTTTTTTGGTAAGTACGCAACAAAAATCAGATATGGCAGAGCGAAAACCTTCGTTTGCTTTCATGCGCCGACCGATTACGCTGGACGGAACACTTTATTCACGCTGTCCGAACGAGGAAATCCATGCTGGCCAAAAAAATGCTGTTCGCTGTCGCGCTGTCCGCCGCCACTTTGCTGCACCCGGCGCTGGCTGCCGATATTTCACTGCTCAACGTCTCCTACGACCCCACCCGCGAGCTGTACCAGGACGTCAACACGGCGTTTGCCAGGGAGTGGAAAGCCAAAACCGGCGACACCGTCAAGATCAGGCAATCGCATGGCGGCTCCGGCAAGCAGGCGCGCGCCGTCATCGATGGCCTGGAAGCAGACGTCGTCACGCTGGCGCTGGCCTACGACATCGATGCGCTGGCAGAGCGCGGCCTGGTTGCGAAGGACTGGCAAAAACGCGAAGCGCTGAACGCCGCCCCGTACACATCGACCATCGTGTTCCTGGTCCGCAAGGGCAATCCCAAGGGTATCCGTGACTGGAACGACCTGGTCAAACCCGGCGTCGCAGTCATCACGCCAAACCCGAAAACGTCCGGCGGCGCGCGCTGGAACCACCTGGCAGCCTGGGGCTACGCATTGAAACAGCCGGGCGGCACGCCTGCCACGGCCACCGCCTTTTTGCAGAAGCTGTACAAGAACGTGCCGGTGCTCGACTCCGGCGCCCGCGGCGCCACCACCACGTTTGTCGAACGCGGCATCGGCGACGTGTTGATCGCGTGGGAAAACGAAGCCTACCTGGCCGTCAAGGAACTGGGGCCCGGCAAATTCGACATCATCACGCCGTCGGTCAGCATCCTGGCCGAGCCGCCGGTGGCGGTGGTCGACAAGGTCGCCGACAAGCACGGCACGCGCAAGGTGGCGGACGCGTACCTGAAGTTCCTGTACACGGATGCGGCGCAGGATATCATCGCGAAGAATTACTACCGCCCGGCCACGCCGAAAGCGGCCGCCAAACACGCCAGCCAGTTTGCCAAGGTCAAGCTGTTCACCATTAACGAGGTGGCCGGCAACTGGACCGAAGCGCAAAAAACGCATTTTGCCGACGGCGGCCTGTTCGACAAACTCTACGAGAAAAAAGACTGAGCGCGGCTGCGCAGTGACGCTGCTCCTGCCCGAGGCTACCGCGGTGGCCTGAACGCCAGCGCGCCCCGCTCGGTGTCCGCGATATCGAACAACTCGACCACCATGCCGTGGCACTGGCCGCCGTCCTGGCAGCCCGGGTGACTGGTCTGCAGCGTGAGCTTGCCGCAGGTGCGGCAGTTGGCAAACCGTGGCTGCGGATAGCGCGCTGCTGCGACTGCTGCTGCTTCCTGCGTTGCATGAACCGCCATCATTGCACCAGCGCTTTGAAGGTGACGGTGCCCGTCGCCCCCGGCTGCAGCGCACCGGTAAAGCGCCACTCGAGCGGTCCGGCCGCACCGACTGCCGGTTTGGTAAGGACCGTGCAGGCGGTCAGGCCCGCGCCCAGGGTACCGCAATCGGCTTGTGCGTACACGGTAAAACCGGGCGTGGCGTCCAGGACCTTCAGGCCGGTCAGGATGGTGGTGCCGCTGTTCTCGTATGTGATCGTGTAAGTGATGGTGCTGCCCGGCGCAGCGTCAGCCTTGTCGACGGCCTTGGTCAGCTTGAAATCGTCGCACGCCGAGCAAAGGCCGGTCACCGTGATGACCGCCTGGCCGAGGCCAATGCCAAGCGTCTGCAGCAGCGGGTCGACCACCCCGGACAGCACGGGAGCGATCACTGGCGACAGTGCGCCCGTCACCACGGTTTTCAGCACCGGCAGCACCACCGCATCGAGCAGCCCGAGCGACGGCGTGGTGCGCAGGCTCAGGTTGTTGATGAGGGAATTGGCCAGGTTGGTGGTAAAGACGCTGCTGGTGCTGATGGTTTTCGTTTGCGGGTAAGGTCCGGTGAAGTTCAGCGTACTGGTAAACGGCGCCTGGCCACGCGTGGAACTCTTCACTTCAATGTCGACCCGCAGGCTGTTCAGCGCCAGCGTGCCGATCTTGCCGTACGTGAGGTCGGTGGCGGCGTTGAGGATGCGGCTGCGGTTGAAAAACACGTTGTCGGCCATGCTGCCGATGTAGACGTCGGCGACACCTGGCGCAGCCTGCACCGTCACGGCTTTGGTGACTGCATCGACGATACCCAGGATGCCCTCGGCGCGCGCCACTTCCACATAGATATCGAGCTGGCTGATGGCAATCGTGGCGGTGCTCACACCGGGCAGCGCGGTCAGCAAAGTGGTGACGGGGCTGAGCGTGACCAAGTCGAGCTTGAGTTTGAGCCGCACGGCCGACGAGTGAAACGTGGTGCCGGTGGCGCTGCAGATCATCACTGGCGGCTCGACTGCCTGCACGTAGACTTGCGCGTTGTTGATGACGCCCAGCATGCCAAGCACGCCGCCGGACACGCCGATCGGCGTTGGCGTGGTCAGTACATTCTTCTGGTTGTACAGCTGCGCCGTGCCGGTCAGGACGTCAAGCGAATTGAGGGTGCTGGTGGCCAGTCCGCCAGCGTCGACGCCCACCTTAAGCAGGTCGCCCACGCGCACCGTGCCGCCCGCCCCCGCCACTTGCGACGCCACCGTGGACAGCGTATTCGACAGGCTGGTATTGGCCTGGGCGCCGGCGGCGGCCTGCAGGGCTGCCGCCACTTGCGCCACCGTCACGCTGGCATTCAATGCCTCCGCTGGCGAGGAGACGCCGGTCTGCACCTGCAGCGCGTTGAGGAACGCCAGCGCATTGACGTCGCCGGTGGCCAGCGTGTTCCAGTCGGTCACGTTCAGGTTCACGCTGGTGCCGAGCAGGCCACCCAGCACGGGATTGAGCAGTGCGCCCTGCGTCGTGCTGACGCTGGCCAGGCGCGGGCCGGCAGTGACGCACGCGCCGGTCACGCAGGCGGCGCGTGCGGAGGGGGCGGCCACCATCAGGAACAGCAGCGCGGTGGTCATCGCGGTCAGCAATGGCGCCGCCAGCAGGCCGGGGCCACGTAAAAACCGGCTCAACCGAGGCAGCAACCGTGCCAGTACACCAGGGCGGAAAGGAGAAATCATGCGTGCTTCCTTCATTACAGGGTCGGCGCCGACAGCAGGCCGGTCAGCGAGTTTTCATCAAATTTCATGCGCAGGCGGACATAGATGCCGCGCGAGGTCGCGTCCGCGCCGGACAGGTCCGGCTCGCGGAAGCCCAGCAGGTTGTAGCCCACCGAAACCCAGGTATTCGTGCGCACCTGGTAGCCTGCCTCGAGGCCGGCGCCGAACTGGCGCGCGCGGGTGCGGCCTTCGACCAGCATCTGCGCGGTGACGCCCACGTCCCAGTCCTTGCCGAGCTGGCGGACCATGCGCGCCGCCACCAGCTGGGCCGTGCTGCGGGTGTCCAGGCCGGCCGAGCGGTCGCGGGCTGCCTTGGCAGCGTAGCGGCCGGAAAAGACCGTGGCGCGGTTCGGCTGGTAGTTGGCGCTGACGGCCACGCTGTGCACGGCGCGCTTCAGGTCGGCGAAACCGTTGTCCTGCTCGACCTTGTACTCGTACTTGGCCAGGCCGTTCCAGCCCAGCGATTCCAGGGCGCGGAACGCCACGCCCGTCTGCAGCAGGTCGGTCAGGCGGGTGGTGTCGCCGGCGCGGCTGTGGATTGCGGCCAGCGTGTTCTTGCCCAGCAGGCTCCACGTATCGCTCAGGCGGTACGCCAGGCCCAGGGTGCTGAGCACATTGTTGCTGTCTTCGCCGTGGCGCAGTTCCAGGCGCGCATTGCCTTTCCAGGCCGGGTTACGGCTGTACTCGATGGCGCCGGTGACGGCCACTGCTTCGTTGGCGGCGGAGCCTTCCAGCACCTTGACGCGCTCGAAGCTGGTGTTGACGCGCACGCCGTCGGCCACGGTCCAGAGGTTGCGCAGGCCAATGGCCGCTTCCGCCTGGCGGCTGTCCAGCGCGGCGCCGCGGGCCCGGTATTCGGAGAACACGCGGCCATCCTTCATGTAGTCGGAGTCGATGCCGAATACGGTGGCGTTGCGCTGCTGGCCTTCGTTGAGGGCGTAGTTCGAACCCAGGCTGCTGATCAGTTCATGGCGGCCGTACAGGCGGCTGCCGCCGGCCATGCGATAGTCGCCGCCCAGCGCCACCATGCGGCGGGCGTTGTCGCGCACATCCTGCTCGGCTTCGACGAACACGCCAGCCTGCGGGAAGCCCGGTACCTGGGCAGCCACTTTGGCGCGGATGCTGGTCAGGTCCGGCTGGACGACGGTCGCGTTGTTGCCGACGGCGTCCGGGGCATTTTCGTGGGCGCGGCGCACGCCGACTTCAGCGCGCAGGCCGTTGCCGAACGCGTAGCCGGCGCTGAACTGGGCGCCATCGCGCGAGGCGCCGGTCAACAGATCGGCAGTGTGCAGCAGTTCGCCGGCAAACGAGATGCGCTCGTCGACGCGGTAGACCGCGGTCAGGCCGCCTTCGGCGCGGCCCTTCGGCAGGCTGGCCGACGGGTTGTCGAAGTGGACGCCGGCGCGGCCGAAGTACAGGTGGCTTTCCAGCTTGCCGTCCCTGCGGGTGGCGTCGAAGCGCGCAGCGCGGCCGTCCAGGTCGAGCTTTTCCATCTGCGCCGCTTCCACGGTGATGACGGTGTTCTCGTCCGGCTTGACGGTGGCGTTGACGCTGGCCAGCGTGGTGTTCAGCGTCGGGTTGCGGTCGTCGATGTAGCTGCCGCCCACTTCGATCTTGTCGGTGACGCGGTACTGCGCGGCGCTGCCGGCCACCCAGAAGCGCGGGTCGCCCTGGTCGACTTCATAGCTGATGCGGATCGAGACCGGGTTCAGGTCGGCGTCCAGGCTGGCCACCGGCGCGCGGAACAGGATGCGGCCGGTCAAAGGCTCGATATCGTAGTCGGCGTAGCGCACTTGCTGGACGTTCGACAGCATGACGCCTGGCTGATTGCGGTCACGCACGATGACTTCGATGCGCTCGCTGTTGATGACCATCGTGCCGTTACCCAGCAGGTAAGGACCGGAGGTGCCGTTGGCCGGCACTTCGGTCACCATCTGGCGCGTGCTGTCATGGCTGGCGAAGGAGTCGACCGTCAGGCCGCCCTTTTCGTAGTGGTGGCGCAGGCCGTTCAGGCTGCGGTTGTAGGCGCCCAGGTTGCGCGCCGGCGTGACGCCCGGCGGCGTGAAGTCGCCGATCAGCAGCCACGATTTGTCGCGGTCGGCGCGCAGGTACAGGCGGCTGGTGGACTGGGCGTCGAACCCGCGCTGCGACGTGTCGCCATAGGCTGGATAGTAAGCAGTCGGGTCGAGGTCGCGGAACAGCGGCGTGTCATTGACCTTGTCGGAATCGTAGGACATCGTCAGCAGCGTATTGTCGAGTACTTTGCCCTTCACGAAACCGGCTGCGCGTGCGCCCATTTCACCCTGCATGCCACCGCCGGTGCCGGACACGTGGCGCAGCTGGTCTTCGAAACCGTCGAAGTCACGCTTTGGTGCGGACACGTTGCCGCTGATGCTTTTCAGGCTGATGGCGCCGTCGAACATGCCTGCGCCCACCAATGGGCGCAGGTCAGGCACGAAATCGACGCGGGTAGCGGCTTCAATAATGCCGCTGGAGGCTTTGAGTTGCGCTTCGACTGGCGTCATCGGGGCGCGCAGCGCGACATCGATGGCGCCGCCTTCGACGAACAGCTGCAGGCCCGGCGTGCGCGGGTCGCTGTCGGCCTGCTGCCAGTCGCCGCCGGTGGTATCGAGGTTCAATGCAGTGCGCTCGGCCACGGCCACGCCATCGGCGTCTTCGAGCAGCACGCGCAGGTTGGCCAGGCTCTTGCCGTCGGCGGCCACGCCCGGCTTGTCCAGCGACAGGCGGATGCGCGCCAGCTTGCCAGGGACGACCACCTTGACGGTGGCGCTGCCGCGGGCATTGCCGAAGCTGTCGACCTGGGCCACTTCCAGCACGTTGGCGCCAGGGCGCAGGGCGACGCCGATGAATTCCCACACTTCCAGCTGGCGTGCAGCGTTGGTGCTGCGCTGGCCAATGATCTTGTCGGAGACGGCTTCGCCATTGACTTTCAGCGCGAAGGTGGCGCCGGCGCCGCCTTTTACGCGCACGGTGGCCGTCGCCGCTGGCAGCACGACGCCGTCGGCCAGGCCGACGAAACCGAGGCTGTTGTCGAGCGACTCGATCGCTACTTCAGCAGGCTTGACGGCCACTGGTGCGGCAACAACAGCAGCGACAGCGGCGGCCTTGCGTTCGATTTCCTGCAGCGCGCTGCGGCGGGCGGCGATGGCCTCGCGCAGGGCCGGTGCACAGGCGTCCACGGCAAAGTCGGCCTTGGCCAGTTCGCCATTTTTCAGGTCGACGAAGCGGCTGGCGGCGTCGCCGCTGTTGCGGTTGTCCGTGATCGCCAGCGCGGCGCCTTGCGGCAGCGTGCTCGGGTCGACCTTGGCAACGTGGGTGCGGGGACGCAGGTCGGCGAAGCTGTAGCGGCCCTCCAGGTCGGTGATCGAAAAACTGCCGTCTTCCAGGTAGATGCGCACACCGGGGATGCCTGGTTCGCCAGCGTCGCGCAGCGTGTTGCCATCGCAGTCGGCATACACCTGGCCGACGATGTAACCTTTTGAACTGAATACGCCTGGCGTGACCTTGACCTTGGCGGCAGCAGTCACGCTGGACAGGATCAATGGGGCCGCACTGGTGGCGCTGGCGCGGTTGATGCCGTCCCCCTGCAGAGCACCGGCGCCGATGCGGGCGCGGTAGCGCAGCACGGCGGTACCGGTGGCCGGGACGGTGCCGACGGCAAAGCGCAGCGCCGGGCCGCGTGCACCACTTGGATCGGGCACGGCGACGCCATCGACGCGCACCGAGCCTGGCGCCAGGCTGAAGCCGGCCGGCAGCAAATCGTCCACTGCGACGCCGCTCAAGGCCAGTTCGACGGTGTTATGCACGCGCACCGTGTAGTCGACGAAGTCGCCCACTTCAGCGGTCGAGCGCGACGCGGTTTTTTCGACGTACAGGAGGCCCGGCACGGTATCGAGCGGGATATCGACCGTCACGGCGCCGGTAAAGGAGTTGACGGAGAATTCGCCGCCGAAGGAGCCCGGCAGGTTGAGGGTGTAATTGCCGGCGATTTTGCCAGGCGCAACCTTGGAAGGACCCATGTAATTACTTGGCGCCACCACGTCGAGGCGGTAGATGCTGGCGGCAACCAGCGGAAAGCTGTACGCGCCGTCGGCGCCGGTGACCAGGGTGCTTGGCAGGCGGGTGACGCCGTCGACGTCGAACACGCGCGCCGGGCCGCCCGGTACGCCGCCGTTGCCGGCGCCAGTCACGTCGATCAGCGACACGCGGGCGCCGGCCAGCAACGCGCCGGTGCGGCTGTCGAACACCACACCGGCCGGGTCGATCAGGATCGACGTCCAGGTGGTGCCGGTGCCGCAGCCGCGGATCATTGCGGTGACGGTATCGTTGTCAGTTACGTACAAGGCGTTTGCGTCGTTCAGCGTGGTGGTCGTGCTGTCATCCTCGTCGTCGACTTTCGTGTTCGCGGCATTGCGCGCGGTGGCTGCGGTCGCTTCCGAATCGGTGGCGGTAATGAACGAGTCGATGCGGAAAATGCTGCTGTCAGCGGCCGTCTCGGTGGCCGTGAAAGTGCGGGTAATGTTTGTTTTGGCCGCCGTCATTTCAATGACGATATTCTCGACGGTGGTCGGACTGGTATTGCATGCGGGTGAACTGGCCTGCAGGAACAGGCGCTTGCCGCTGGTCGAGACGCGCGCTTCGGTGTCGTAGTTCGCGCTCGTGAAATAGGTGATGGTCTCGGACAGGACAGTCGTGACCGCGTTCGACGGCTTGCTGGCTGTGCCCGTTTTTGGATCCTCGTAGCTGACGCTGGCCTGGTTCGTGACCGATGCGGAGGCGGCGATGGTAAAGCATCCCAACACGATGAAGAGGCAGTACAGAGCAAAGTAGCGGATCTGTGATTTCATGGCGGCGGGAGGCATTTAAATATAATTGATCGGTTGACCGGGCCGCCTGTGCGGCCCGGGTGGCGTTGCTGTTGCTGCTTACGGGGTGATGCGTACACCGAAGGCCAGCTTGGCCGTCTGGTTTGGCGCCAGGCCGCCGACGGTGTCGACGATGGTGCCGGGCGTACCTGGCAGCGGCGTGACGACGATGCCCTGCGTGGTGCTGGCCAGGACGGCTGCGTGGTACACGGTATTGGCCGGGATGTTGTCGGAGATGACAACGCCGCCGACGTTCGTGATGCCGACGTTGGTGGCGACGATTTCGTAGCGGATGCAGGCGCCCGGGATTGCGCCGACCGTGATGTTGGCAGCGCTGAACGGGGTATCGGCCACGCCGTCGCAATTGGCATCGAGCGCCTGCGTCTTGGCCAGCGTGACTTGCGGGCCAAAGTCGACGACGGTGACGGCATCATGGATGCGGTCGTTCACGCCGGACGTTGGCGACAGCGCGCGGAAGTAGATGTCGGTGGTGCCATCCGGTGCGCCCGGTGCAACCGTCACGTCGGCGTACACCAGCGCGGCGGTGCCGGCGTTGGCGGTGGCGCTGGTGATGACCTGGCCGTTCGAATCACGGAACACGACGCTCCAGCCGGTTGGCAGGACCGTGCCGCCAAACGTCGGGTCGGTCGATGCCGCCAGGTTGAAGGTGTCGGCACTGCCGCCGCTGTTATTCAAGTACATCGTAAAGCGGGTGGTGGTGCCGGCGGCGGTCGTGTTGGTGGTCACTGCCGATGCTTCCACGCCAGGACCTGCACCGGGTGCGGCCGGGCCGGACGAGTTGGCGGTGATGTCGATTGTTGCGCCCGTCAGCACGGTGGTGGTGTCGGTGGCCGACGCGGTGATGGCGCCATTGAAGCCGCTGGTGGCGGTAACGACCAGGTTGTTGGTCGCGCCATTCGTGGCGCCGGCAGGCAGCGTGGCCACGGCAACGACACGGAACACGGCGCCAGGTGCGAGGTTGCCGGTGGTGGTGATCGGGGTGGCGTTGTCGGCAATGCCGTCGCCGTTTGCGTCAGCGTAGAACACCACGCCGGTCATGGCGTAGGCGCCGGTATTGCTGGAAGCGAGCGCGAAGGTATCGGCGCCATTGCCATTATTGGTGATCGAGTGCGCATAGGTCACCTGCGCGCCTGGCGCGGCGGTCTTGGTGGAGCCTGCCGACAGGCCGATGCTGGCCACTTGCTGGACGACGGTGATGACGGTATTCGACGTTGCGCTGCGGGCGATCATGGTCGAATCGATGTAGGTCGCCGTGGCCTGGTTGGTGATCGACGTGCCGGCTGCGGTGGCAGCATACGCCTGGGTGCCGTAAGCAGCTGCCATCGAAATGGCAAGCGCAACAGCGTTACGTGGAGTGGAAAGTTTCATATTGTTCTACCTTTCAAGAGCGAACGTTGCTGACTGGGGCGCCATCGAGGCGCATGCGGGAACTGACAGTGGTGCTGGCGCCTGGCTTGATTTCGCCAAGCTTCCAGCGCAGGAAACGGTATTCGGAAACGGGCACCGGCTCAACGACCTGCTTGCCGGCGCGCGTGACGGTGCGCGTCAACGGCAACGGTGCGAAGGTGGCGCCATCGAGGCTGGCCTGGGCCGCGCTTGGGGTGGCGCTGTCGGCAACGTAGGCCAGGCCGCCCTTTGGCACCGGCAGCGTGGCCAGCACATCGCGCGCCGGCGTGGCGCCGGTATTGCTGTAGGTGACCTGGTACTCGATGGTGTCGCCCGGCTGGGCGGCGTCGGTCTTGACCAGCTTGGTGCCGGTGTTGGTAGTGACGACCTTGAATGCCTGCAACGCAACCGACACATTCTCTGCGGCGGCCGCGCCGTGCATGCAGAGCAACTGCAGCAGGAAAACGGTCAGGGTGACGATGGTGCGAATCATGTTGGCTCCTTCGGGTGGCCGCCAGGCTGGCGGATTACATGGTTGATTACTGGTTTCAACGTATTTGCTGGATGTTTCGGATAAGCAACGCCCGAAGATTACCGAATTTGCCGATTACCCACAAGAACTATTTCGTTTGAGAATTTTTTGTTGTGAGTGAACAACCGGGTGCGAAATCGGTTTCTGGATTCACATTTGGATCGGCCAAGCGGGACATTCCCGGGGCAATGCGGGATTTCAGTCGGCAGAACCGACTTCGCGCTGCGCCGCCGCGTTACCATCCGGGTCATCGTTTTTTTCCAGGAAAACAGCCCGTGACGACCAGGTCCCCTACCCTTTCCCCTGTATCGACGCTCCGGCTGGTCCTCGGCGACCAGCTCGATATGGCGCACCCGTGGTTCCTCGATGCCGACGCTGCAACGTTGTACGTCTTCATGGAGGTACGCCAGGAAACCGGCTACGTGCTGCATCACGCGCAAAAAATCCTGGCGATCTTTGCGGCGATGCGGGCAATGGCGCGCCAGCTGCGCGAGGGCGGGCACCGCGTGCACTACTTCGCCATCGACGATCCGGCCAACCTGCACTCGGTCACCGCCAATCTCGATGCGCTGGTGGCTGCGTACGGCGCGGCCAGTGTCGAGTACCAGGCGCCGGACGAATGGCGCCTCGACGAGCAGCTGTACCAGCACGGCCGCCGCGCCGCTGTTCCCTGGATGATGTTCGACAGCGCGCATTTTTATACGGCGCGCCATGAGGCAGCCGAGATCTTCGGCGAGCGCAAACAGTGGTTGATGGAGTTTTTCTACCGCCAGATGCGGATCCGGCACGGCGTGTTGATGGAGGGCGCCAAACCGGTGGGCGGCCAGTGGAATTACGACCACGACAACCGCAAGCCCTGGCGCGGCACGCCGCCCGAGCCGCACGACCCGCGCATCCTGCACGATCACTCGGCGCTGTGGCAAACGATCGTCGGCGCCGGCATTGCCTCGTTCGGCAATCCGCAGGCGGGCCGGTTTCCGTGGCCGGTCGATCGCCAGGAAGCCTTGCTGCAGCTCGATGCGTTCATCGCGCATGCCCTGCCCCACTTCGGCGACTTCCAGGATGCGATGAGCACCAGGGCGTCGCGCCTGTTTCATTCGATGCTGTCGTTCGCGATGAACGTCAAGATGATCGGTCCGCGCGAAGTGGTCGCGCGCGCTGAAGCGGCGTACCGCGCCGGCGCCGCGCCGCTGGCAGCTGTGGAGGGATTCATTCGCCAGATCCTCGGCTGGCGCGAATATGTGCGCGGGGTGTACTGGGCGCGCATGCCCGGGTACACCGAGAAAAACCATTTCGGCCACACGCAGGCGCTGCCAGGCTGGTTCTGGACCGGTGACACCAGAATGAACTGCCTGAAGCACGCCATCACGCAGTCGCTCGAAGAAGCGCACGCGCACCACATCCAGCGCCTGATGGTGATCGGGAATTTCGCCCTGCTGGCCGGGCTCGACCCTGGCGCGGTGCACCAGTGGTACCTGGGCGTCTACATCGATGCGTTCGAGTGGGTAGAGGCGCCGAACACCATCGGCATGAGCCAGTTTGCCGATGGCGGCCTGCTCGCCACGAAACCGTACGTGTCGAGCGCCGCCTACATCGACCGCATGAGCGACTACTGCAAGGGCTGCCACTACGACAAAAAGGAGCGCATCGGAGAAATGGCGTGCCCGTTCAATGCGCTGTACTGGGATTTTTACCAGCGCAACGAGCGGACGCTGGCGAACAACCCGCGCATTGGCATGGCGTACCGTCAGCTGGAGAAGATGGATCCGCAAGCGATCGCCGATTTCCAGGCGCAGGCAGCCATGTTGAAAAAAAATCTGGATCGCTTGTGAGGCGGCAGGTGTGGTGCAGGAGCGTTCGACGGGGCTTGCGGGGCACAGGCTTCCATCAGGCGGTTGCCAGTCCGTCTGCCACCCGGCTACCTGCTGCTCAGTGCGCCGGTACGTCCAGCGCTGCGCGGGACGCCGCCATCTCCAGTTCAGCGCCTGCCTGCATGGCGCCCGCGATCAGCAGGAAATCCGTTTCGTTGATTTCAAAATGCCCCAGGCGGAACTTGAAGCCCCAGTTGGAAAACCCGGCAGTGAACTGCAATTGTGCGAGCAAAGGCCGGATGGGCGCATCCGTACACGCGCGGTAGCGCACATTGCGCCGGTAAGGCATAAACGCCGGCATCAGGTTGAACAGGTAGGTTTCGTTGCCGACCACGGTGCCAATGGCGGTAAAGCTCTGGCACTTTTCCTTGCCGTTGTATTGCACCAGCGGCGAGTACAGCACGATGCCATCACCGTCCGCCATGCGTGCCAACGGCGCCTTTCTGCCACTGCCTACCTGGCAATACCCGGCCTCCTCGCTTTGCTTGCCGTGTTCCCTTGACACCACCCCGCACCAGAATTTCGTCATATTGCCTCCTCGATAATTACTCCGTTGATCGCCGCGCTTGCCGGCAGCCGGGCGGCGACAGCGGCGCGCTTGCGAGCGCTGCCGGACCTGCGGATCGGCATGACCGGCGATCGTGCAGTCCTGTGCCGTTGATGGGAACGATTATCGGGAACGTGGCGCGGCGGGCCTTTGACGGCACGCCAGTCTGGCGCCGAAACGCTGGAAGCCTCCTGCCGCGATGCAGCGATCAGGGCGTTCGTGGTGGATGTACAACGTAGCCGCAAGATCAGTCAACCGATGACTCAGCACTCATCAACTCATCAACTCATCAACTCATCAACTCATCAACTCATGCACTCTTGAAATCATGTACTCATCGATTCGATGATTGGTTGATCGGGCTACTTCCCACCGCGTCCACATGCACTGTTCACGCGAAACCATCTTACGTTGGCCGTAGTCCGATCTTGGTTAGTTGCATATCCTGGGAGGCCAGGCGGTTGGCGATCACGCATTTGGCCGGCTTGTGGCACATGGGCTCGGGTGTGGCGGCACATCGGCTCACATGCTCACATGTTCATATGCTCATATGCTCATATGCTCATCCACTCAATCACTCATCCACACAAGTACTTAACGGTACGCTTCAACGATGACGATCTTGCGAGCTGGATGCCTGGCACCTGCCCCGTGCCCGCGGCAGACTCATACCTTCAAATACTCAGATACTCATATGATCGCTGTGACGCTTGCTCATTTGACCGCGGGGCATGCACTAGCCCTCAGGGGCGCAAAGCCATTCCACGCCAGCTCATTTACTCATAGCCTTAAAGGCTCACTAACTCATTTAAGCGGTTTTGCGGCTGTTGCGGTCGCCAGCATCACTTCCTGGCGTACTCCCGCAAAAACGCAATCAACACTTCCTTCATCGTTTCGCCGTTGGACGCAGCCTTGGTCTTCACGGCAATGTGCAAATCCTTGGGCACATCGAAATTGAGCCGGACTGTACGGACCGGTTCTACTGCTTCGTGGGCCGCAGCGACGTGTGGCGCCACCGGTGCTGCGGCAGCCGTCGCACTTGCCGCCGCCAGTTGTTTGATCGATGGTGTTTTCATGTCAAATCACTTTCTCTGCAATAAGCTCGTTCAGGATGGCCCGGATATCGTCCGCGGCTTTCGACCGCGGCCGATACTCCAGCGCGGTGCGCGACGCCAGGTCGGCCAGGCGATGGGTCGAGCGCTCGGTCAGTTGCGAATCGAGGACGGGAAATCCGTACTCCAGCAGTGCCTCGGTGATATCGCGCGTAATCTTCTCCTTCTTGTCGCTTTGCGTCACGATGAAGTACGCGGCGGGCGCGCCGCCGGTCAACGCCTGGCGTTGTTTGACCAGTGCCACAGTGTCGGCGGTGGATTCGAAATCCTTCCACGCGGCCTGCACCGGAATCAGCACCACCTGCGCTGCGCGGATTGCCGCGGCAGTCGTCGCGCTGACGCCTGCCCCACCCTCCACGAAGACGTAATCGTGGGTCCCGGCCTGGGATGTCGCGTTGCTTTCAATGGCACCGGCGACATCGACGCTGATCACTGCCATCCCGGGTTCCGCACCTTCTTCGCAGCGGCGGGCATACCATTTGACCGAAGTGCGCTGAGGGTCGGTGTCAATGACCAGTACCTTTTTCTGGTGCAGGGATGCCAGCGCAGACCCGAGCGCCTGCGTCAGCGTGCTTTTTCCCACGCCACCTTTTTGATTGACCACACTGATGATGAGACCCATTGTTGACCCTTGATGAGGATGGCGACCACTTACGATACCACCAAATATTGCATCTGAGTATGAGAGTGATTAAACATATGAGTCCTCACACATATGAGTGAATGATGCTAACCGGGTATAAGCATCTGAGCGTTTGAGTGAGTGAGTGTCTGAGTGAATCAGGATTGGCCTGCTGGCTGCGTACCTGCGCGTCCATTCGACACGCCACTGTAAAATGCGGCCTCATTCACCCGCCGCTCCCCGCTCATGCAAACCCTGGAACAACTTCAAACCGGACAACTGGCCGGCGCTGTCAGCCTGAAACTGTCATCTGCCCTGACCGAATTTCCAAGGGAAATCTTTGATCTGGCCGACACCCTCGAGGTACTGGACCTGTCCGGCAACGCGCTGTCGGCTCTCCCCGCCGACCTGCCGCGACTGGCGAAGTTGCGCATCATTTTTTGCTCGCTCAACCAGTTCACGGAGCTGCCTGCGGTCCTCGGTGAATGCACGCAACTGCGCATGATTGGATTTAAAAGCAACCGTATTCGCCATGTGCCGGACACCTCCTTACCGCCAGCGCTCCGCTGGCTGATCCTGACCGACAACGAAGTGGCCGCGCTGCCGGCCGCGATCGGCAGCTGCACGCAGCTGCAAAAGCTGATGTTGGCTGGGAACCGGTTGACCGACCTGCCTGTGGCGCTGGCTGCGTGCACCAACCTCGAACTGCTCCGGATTGCTGCAAACCGCCTGACCGCCCTGCCCGCGTGGTTGCTCACCATGCCGCGGCTGGCGTGGCTGGCGTATGCGGGCAACCCGTTCAGCGCCGCCGACGAAGCCGCTGCAATGCACGCTGCGCACCCGGCTGCCATTTCGTGGAACACGCTGCAGTTGGAGCACAAGCTGGGGGAAGGCGCCTCGGGCGTCATCTATCAGGCACTGTGGCAGGATACTGAATATGAAAAGGCACGCGCCGTGGCGGTAAAAATATTCAAGGGCGCCATGACGAGCGACGGCTTGCCGCAATGCGAACTGACAGCCTGCATTGGCGCCGGCAGTCACGCCAACCTGATCCCCGTTCTTGGAGAAGTGCCGGACCACCCCGACGCAGTCCATGCCTGTGTCATGGACCTCATCGACCCTGCGTTTCTCAACCTGGCCGGTCCGCCAAGCATGGAGAGTTGCACGCGCGATATTTATGCGGAGACGAAAAGTTTTACGCCGGCGTCCGTGCTGGCGATAGCACACGGCATTGCATCGGCGGCGCAGCACCTGCACAGCCAGGGCATCATGCACGGCGATTTGTACGCACACAATATTTTGCACACCAGGCAAGGTGATGCCTTGCTGGGCGATTTTGGCGCCGCCTCGTTCCTGGCAAGCCGCAGTTCGCAGGCCGTCCAGTTGCAACGCCTGGAAGTACGCGCGTTTGGCATCTTGTTGGGTGAACTGCTGTCGCGATGCAACAGCGTCACGCTGCCGGCCAGCCTTGCGCTTCTCCAAAGCGCGTGCCTCGATCCGGACCCGGCCGCACGGCCTTTATTCGACCACGTTGCCAGGCAGTTAGTGGACCTGCGCAGCATGCGCCAGGCCGACGGCGCCGGAGTGTGATCGAGCGTTCCCCGTCAACGACTTCCAGGCAGCCGGGATGCCACGCACCTTAGCCGGAGGCGCCGGATGTGCGGGATGTCTTCGCAAAGGCGATGCGTCGACTGGCACATCAAAGCCATTGTCGGAAATTTTTACAGTTGGAAGTGTTGTACGCATACCGTCCGCCTCGCACACTCCACGCGAAACATCCAAGCCATTGATTATAATAAACAATCGTTTCTTGAAAGAACCTTTGTTGCGCCCTGGCACGTTTAATGCTTGTATGTTGGCGTGCGGCGCTACGGCCGATCGACCCTATTCTATCTACTGGAATTTTCCCATGAAGACCATCAAAATCCTGGCGGCATTCGCCGCATTCGCTGCCCTGTCCTGCTCCTCCGCCTTCGCGGTGCCGCTGAACCTCGTCGTCAACGGCGGTTTCGAATCGACCACCAAGGGCGCCGGCCAGATCGACGCCATCACGACTGCGACCGGCTGGAAGTCCACCGGCTACAACTTCGTCTTTGCCGGTGGAACCGCCGATACGACTGGCGCCACCGGCACCTACGGCAACCTGAAACTGTGGGGACCAGGCACGGGTGCGGCCAACGGACTGGTTAACAGCCCGGTCGGCGGCAACTTCCTGGCTGCCGATGGCGCGTATCAAACCCAGGCCGTCCAGCAGACGATTTCAGGTTTGACCATCGGCCAGAAATACGACCTGACCTTTTACTGGGCCGGCGCGCAGCAGTCCGGCTACAACGGCCTGAATGCGGAGCAGTGGATCGTCAGCTTCGGCAACCAGACCTTCAAGACCGACCTGGTCCAGAACACCAGCCATGGTTTCACCGGCTGGATGCAGGAATCCTTCACCTACACTGCCTCGTCGACCAGCCAGGTCCTGTCCTTCCTGGCACACGGCACCCCAACGGGCGTTCCACCGTTTTCCCTGCTCGACGGCGTCTCGCTGACCGCACAGGTTCCGGAGCCATCGAGCATCGCCCTGTTTGCAGCAGGCCTGGCGCTGCTCGGCGCAGCGTCGCGCTTCCGCCGCGCCAGCAAGAACTGAACGCTGCCATGCTGGTGATGTGACCATGCTTCCGACATTCCAGGGTTTTGTAGTCGATGTGGTCCGGCTGGGCGTCTGGCTGGCCCTGCTCGCCGCCGTGTTCATTCCGCTGGAACGCTGGGCGGGGCTGCGCCTGGCGCACGCCCCGCGCCGCGAACTGCGCATCAATCTGGGCTACTACTTCATCAACAGCCTGGCGCCGGCGCTGCTGCTGGCGGCGCCCCTGTCCCTGGCCGCCGTGACGGCGCAACGTTTCATGCCACCGGAAGTACCAGCGCTCCTTGCCGAACTCCCTCTCGCCGCGCGCCTGGTGCTGGCGCTCGTGATTGGCGAAATCGGTTTCTACTGGGGCCATCGTCTCAGCCATCAGGTCCCATGGCTGTGGCGCTTCCATGCGGTTCACCACAGCGCCGAGCACATGTACTTCCTCGTCAACACGCGCGCCCATCCGGTCGACATGATCGTCACGCGCCTCTTCGGCCTGGCGCCGCTGTACGCGCTCGGTCTGGCCGGCCCGTCGGCCACGGGGACGGCGACGCCCGTCCTTGTCATACTGGCCGGCACCTTCTGGGGATTTTTGATCCACGCGGATATCCGGTGGCGGTGCCGGCCGCTGGAATGGATCATTTCGACGCCCGTGTTTCATCACTGGCATCACAGCCGTGTGGAGCATATCAACCGCAACTTCGCGTCGATGCTGCCGGTACTGGACCGGGTGTTCGGGACTTATCATGTACCGGACCACTGGCCGGAAGCGGTGGGGATCGAGGCGCCGCATGCGGCGACGCTGGCAGGACAGTTGATGGAGCCGATGCACCCTCCGCGGTCGATGGAACAAAAGCAGTAATCCTCGTCCGCGCATTACGGCAAGCACAGGCATCAATCCGGGACAGGCTGGACACGCCGACAACGTTGCTAATTTGCATGCTATCCTGAAAACTCACGCGCACCTCATCACAGCAGCGCGCACCTCATCACAGGAGATGCAATGAAAATCGGTTGGCAAAATGGCAGCCTGGCGTTGATGCTGGCGGGTGCGGCATGCGGCCTGCACGCTGCCCCTGCAAATAGTCCCGCAGCAGCAGTCAATGTTTTCATCGGTACCGGCGGCGACGGCCATACCTTCCCCGGCGCCACGCGTCCTTTCGGCATGGTCCAGTTAAGCCCGGATACCCAGGTGCGCCACTTCCGCCAGAGTTACCCATGGGCCGCCGGTTACCGCTATGAAGACGACAGCATCCTCGGCTTCTCGCATACCCATTTTTCGGGCGCCGGCCACGCTGACCTCGGCGATGTTTTACTCATGCCATACAGTGGCGACACCAAACTCGAGCCAGGCTATCCGGAACGGCCTTTCAGCGGCTACCGGTCGCGCTTCAAACACCAGGACGAGCGCGCCGAGCCGGGTTATTACGCGGTCAGGCTGCAAGATCACGACGTCGATGTGGAATTGACCGCCAGCGAGCGGGTCGGGCTGCACCGCTACCGCTATCGGGCCGGCGCGACGGCCAAGGTGATCCTCGACCTGCGCAGCAGCATCTACGATTACGCCGGCAAAAACCTGTGGTCGCGCCTGCGCGTGCGCAGCGACAGCATGATCACCGGGATGCGCGAAACGCGCGGTTGGGCGCCCGGACGCCAGCTGTATTTTGCGATCCAGTTCTCGGCCCCGATTCAGGCGCGCGCGCTTTACAATCGCGAAGAAGCGGTCGAATACCGCGGCTTCGCCGGCCCCGGCAAGACAGCACAAGACAAGCTCGTGGTTGAAGGAAAAGCCCTGGTGGGGGCCCTGGAATTCGGCGTGCCGGCAGACCAGCAGCTGATGGTAAAAGTGGCCATGTCGGCTGTCAGCGAAGATGGCGCGATTGCCAACCTGGCCGAGATGCCGGGCTGGGACTTTGCAAGCGAGCGCGCCAGGGCCAGCGCGGCCTGGAACGACGCGTTGTCGAGCGTAACGATCGAGGCCCCGCCCGACACCCGCGCGATGGTCTACACCGCGCTGTACCACAGCATGCTGGCGCCGAGCCTCTTCATGGACCGCGACGGCAGCTACCGCGGCCCGGACAACCAGGTGCACCTTGCCGACGGGTTCCGCTTCCACTCCACCTTCTCGCTGTGGGATACCTACCGCGCCCTGCACCCGTTGCTGACGCTGGTTCAGCCCGAGCAGCGTAACGTCGACTTCGTCCGCTCGCTGATCGCATCGCAGCAACACAGCCCTTACGGCATCCTCCCGGTCTGGCAATTTGCCGGCCAGGAAACCTGGACCATGATCGGCTACCACGCAGTGCCGGTGATCGCCGACGCCTACATGAAAGGGTTGACCGGCTTCGACGCCACCGCTGCGTTGACTGCCATGACCGCCAGCGCCGAGTACGGCCCGTACGGCGGCTTGCAGCACTACATGAAACTGGGTTACGTGCCGATCGACCTGGAGCCGGAGGCAGCATCGAAGACGGTGGAGTACGCGTTCGATGACTGGACCATTGCGCGCATGGCCGAGAAAATGGGCAACAAGGAGCTGGCGGCGCGCTACTTCAAACGTGCGCAGAATTATCGCAACGTGTTCGACACGAAGACCGGCTTCGTGCGGGCGCGCAAGTCGACCGGCGCGTTCCGGGAGCCATTCAACCCGGTACAGTCGAACTTCGGCAGCGACTATACCGAGGGCAGCGCCTGGCAATATTCCTGGTACATGCCGCACGATAATGCCGGGCTGATCCGCATGCTCGGGGGCGATGCGGGACTGCAGGCGAAGATCGATCAGGTGTTCGATGCAAAGGTCGACGACAACGTCTACGCACACATGGAGGATATCTCGGGGCTGATCGGGCATTACGCGCATGGGAACGAGCCGTCGCACCATGTGGCGTATTTGTACAACTATGCGGGTGCACCGTGGAAGACGCAGCGGCGCCTGACGCAGATTGTGGCGAGCCAGTACAACGCGACACCAGGCGGGTTGTCGGGAAATGATGACCTGGGGCAGATGTCGGCCTGGCTGGTGTTTACTTCTTTGGGGTTTTATCCGGTGGCGCCGGGGAGTAATGAATATGTCATTGGGCGGCCGTTTTTGGACAAGGCGGTGCTGAACCTGCCGAATGGGAAAAAGTTTGTGATCCGCGCTGAGGGGTTATCGCCTGAGAACCAGTATGTCGGGAAGGTTTTGTTGAATGGGAAGGCACTGGGTGTCAGTTATATCCGGCATGAAGAGATCATGGCGGGAGGGGAACTGGTGTTTAGGATGCAGGCTGGGGCGAACAGGGAATGGGGGGTGGGGAAAGGGGCGCGGCCGTATTCGCAGACGGGGTATTGAGGGTGCGGGGGCTGGGCTGGGCTGGGCTGTATTGCGGGCGCCGCGCGTTGCGCGAGCTTGGTGTGTGGCGGCGCTCACTTTTACTGCGGAAGTGAAGGGGGACGCGCGCCCACGGCGCGCGGCGCTGTGCGCTTTGCGCACAGCAGATGGGCGATTCGGATAGGGCCGCGCGAAGTACGCGCGAGCCCTTCGAATTCCACGCGTGCGCCCCGCAGGTGGCACACTCCTCTCCACCCTGCGCAAAAAAAAAGCCACCCGAGGGTGGCTTTTTTTCTGCTTCTGGCGGAGAGGGTGGGATTAATACTGCCCCTGCAAACCTGCATGGACAGCCGATTTTTCCGATAATCCACTGGCAGAGGCTCCCAAAAAAGCTCCCAAAAGTCGCCATTATGGCGTTTGCGCTAGCAGACTTGAAGATCAAATCACCTAAGAGATTTATCAATATAGCAAGCAACGTTAAATGTAAAATTTTCGGTCGTTAGCCACTCTCGCCAAGACCAAGGACATGAGAAATGAATTTGCAACGAACTGAACCGGATCGGCTGATCAAAATTCGAGAGGTGCTTCGCATGTGTGGCCTGTCACGAAGCGCACTTTACGCTCATGTGAAAAAACAACAATTTCCGGCCCCAGTAAAGCTATCAACGCATTCCTCTGCATGGGTAAGCAGCGAAGTTTTGGCATGGGTGCAAGCGCAAATCGGCCGAAGAGATTCGGACACGACCGCCTGAAAGTATGACGTCCCTGATCGCCGACAACTGCAACTGAACGGCTTTGCAGGCCGCTTAGGCCCTTACAAATCAAATGCTTAGCGTAAGACCTCTAAAAATACCTCTTGAGACCGCTCAGTCTAGGCGTTTGAGCAACCTCAACACGGGAATGATGTACGTGTTCGAATTCGCCTGTCGGTAACGTTAGGTGATCCCATAAATCTTGGCACGACGCGTGAACGCTTCCCTCGCCCCTTCAAGTATTTTGCATGCCGCATTTCTGGCATCAGGATCGTCGATTGAGCCACGTGCAACAATCTTGCTGTGATCACTATTGCTCTTGAAAACGATCAACTGCTCGGCATCTCCCAAAACGGCTATATTAGCGTTATGGGTCACGATAATGACTTGCCGTCGCTCTTTCGCCCGGCGCAAAACCGGTACAAAGGTGTGGAAGATAAATTCACTATCGAGATTATCTTCAGGTTGATCAATAATTAACGGGCGTTTGCTGTCGGACGACAAAATTAATGCAAGAAGAACAGATTGCTGTTGACCGAGTGATAGTTGAGAGAAATCGCGCTGGACGAATTTCACACTTACATCATCCTCGACGCGACGCGTCACAGTTAACCTCGGCAGATCGTCGACATGGCACTCTTCAAGTGCCGCACGCACTGATGCCTCTCCAAGCTTCTCAAGAATTTCCTTGGCTTCGGCAGTCGAAAATTGCTGGGCATTGGCCTCGACCCTGATGGACGTCAACGTTGCCGTTTGCGATTTTGCAATTGCATCGAGCAGCCCGGGTACTGTTAGTCTTTCTACAATCACGCGTGCCTTGGGATGACTCACCGTCCGCCAGTTCAACGCCGATGCGATAATACTCACAGCCTCTTCCGCAAACCCGCTTTCTACATATTGCAGTTTGACCTGTAGATCCGACAGCACTTCGGCGAGTGCGCGCGATGCTTTGATTGCATAGGCCTGCCGTAGCGAGGCCACCTTTTTGCGAGCCTGCCACCGGTTAGCTAGCGTTGTAGCGTATTGGCTGCGCAGGGTCTTCAGATGGGGCTCCCAAGTCTTGAGGTCGGCAAGGTTTTTTTTCTGCTTTGCTTCTTCCGCCGTTAACTTGGCAACATGCGACATGTCGAGTTTGATGCCTTGCGTCTCCAGCGCCAAGCGCTTGGCTTCGATATCGTCACGGATAGGGCGCTCTTTAGCTGTCCACCGTCCAATGGCTGCCGCCGTTGCACTATGTAATTTGGCATAAGCCAAGGCAATAGCGTCTTTTGCCAATTGCACGTTTGCGGAAAACTCTTCTACTGCCAATACGATCTCAGCGGCCTCTGCCTTTCCGTTGACGATGTCGTCGGTACCAACAATCGAATGGAGCGTGAGCGCCATCTCCGTTAGCGATTCGTCCTGCACGAGTTGCTTCAACTTAATCAATTGTTCATTGAGATTTTCTTTTTTTGATTTTTCGGTGGCGAGGTTACGCTGCATTTTGATGACATCCGCTCCGTTCGCAGCTTCAAATGCCGTCAATTGCTGCTGCACCACCGCCAAAGAGCGCTGTATCTGCGGGATAGCCGCAACATTTTTTTCTGCCTCGACAATCTTCGATCGTTGCTCCTGAAGAAAGTCCCTAAGAATCCGCTCTTCCCCAATAGCATCCTCGACTCTGGTGAATGTATCAAGGTACTTCATTAGTGCAAGTGGATCGCCTTTGGCTTGTTCGCGTACACGGGCGGCCTCTCCTTGTCCAAAGCAGTCGAGTTCAAATGCGATCGGCCCGTCGAGGGGATCGTCGAGATTCGATAAACTCTCCCCGATTGCGCGCGACAAGGCGTGTTGTTGACCTGCTTCATCCTGCCAAAACAAGTGCAGTTGATGCGGCCACACCTCGGAATCTACGACTTCGGCGTCTGATCCCGTACCAGTCAGGCAGCGGACAGCCTCGAATGTAGTCGATTTCCCTGTCCCTCTCCCCCCAATAATGCAGTTCAAATTGCGGCTGAAATGGATGCTTTGTCCTTTCAAGAAGCCGCCGGCAATGGTCGCGCCCAGTATGAATGGTGTAGCAGTGGGAATGTCATCCTCCAGGCGGATTCGAGAATCCCCCTCTTCCAGCGCATGTCGCAAGCCGTCAAAGGACGGCACGGCCATTTTATAGCGGGTAAGTTTGCGATTTTGACTGGCGTTCCGGCCCAGCGCGTTCAAGGTATGAGAGTCGGAACTGAGTATGCGTGCAAGATATTGGCGCTCGCCAAGCCCCAATCGCTCAATGCGTTGCTTGCCGATGTGTGCCCTGACCTGATCGGAGTCATCTGGAGCATAGCGTACTGGTGACGCTGCGCTGCTGAGTTCGATTCCGAGCAGCGCCGCATGACAGATAATGTCCGTTTTGTGGGGGGAGCCACCTGGGTTGTTAGTTTCTAGGCCGTTGCCGCCATCGACGTGAGCGAGGACGCAGAAGCCGCCCAAAGCCTTGGTCATATCGAGGCATGCGTACATAGCGTTGCGGCAACGGCTGTTAGAAAGTCCGCGATCAGCGAGGTCGAGTCGACCATGAAACTGAGCCAGTGCTTCTACAGTCTGGAAATAGCAAAGCAAATGACCCTCAGGCGTGGAGAGTTCTATTGCCGGAATGACGAGAATGTGGGCTGCGGCTCCAGCCAATACGGTAGCCTGGATATTACCGATTTCGTTGTGATCGGCCACGGCGATGATCTGCAGGTTCTCTCGCACGGCCATATCGACGATGGCTTGTGGCGTCATGCTGGTGTCGCTGACGTCATGGGATGCTTGGTAGGAGTGAATATGGAGGTCACCCCGGTAGAAATGGGCTCCGTTCGACAGTGTCAGGCATTCCTGTAGTTTTTCAGTCACGCTAGGTCTCCTATATTTTCTTATATCTCGACTTTGGTTCGATGTAGCGCAGGACGCGTTATATATGTTGCAGCGTGTTTGGCATGGCGGACACGTTGCTATCGCTTTTCTAAGGAGTGCCCATAACCAGTTGCGATACGGGGCGCCAGTTCGGGAAATAGCATACTCAACACGGCGTCATACCGCGCGGGTCGAAGACACGCTTCGTCGCCGGCCCCCACTTTGTCGATGATGGTTTGGCGCCACACTGCATAGAGCTCGGCTTGCTTCTCCGTGAACTGTGTTTCCAGGGCGTAGGCCTTTACCGCCATGGGGTAGAGCGTATTCCACTGCTGCGTGTCGATTCCGCTTTGCATGATGGCATTGAGAACCTGAAACCCGGTATCGACGGCGTAGCCGACGCCGCGGTTCTGTTGAATCGACAGAAGGCGTGGAATGACGCCAGTTTCGTCCACCATCGCCGCATCAGCAGCGCCTGACATGCCATGTAGGGCGAGGACCTCTGCGGCCTCCATGATCTGCCTCCAAGACTCGCAATCCGGTCCGAGGAGTGGGGGTTTCGGCGTGCTGCCTCGATGCGTTCGTCGGGCTTTCTTGATGCGTGTGTTGGCGTCGTAGAACGCTATCGCTGCTGCGAGGTAGATGCCTGCCCACTCCGAGGCGGGGGTGGCGAGCAGACGAGGGCGTCTCAACTCTGCCAGGCGCTCTTGATAGCGAACGGTGACCGGATGCCGGTTCATTTCTGCTTCGAGAATCCTCCGCTTGATGCGCCAGACGGGATGGTGAACCCAGCGTTTGCCGATCGTCTCGTCAACGACCAGCGTGCGCAGCCCATCCAGGGTCACCTGTCCCGCGAGTGAGCCGATGTTGATCTCCAGCGTCGGCAGATCGAGTTCGCGGATGCGGCGTAGCTTTTCCTCATCAATGCCATGGGTCACCGTCACCTCGACCAACACGGTCAGCGGCCAAACTTGGCTATAGGTGTCTTCGACATCCTCCTCGAAATCCCCGCTGACCATTGTCATGGTGCCGCCGTGGGTGTGGATCTGGCGCCCGCCTAGCGTGCCGATTACATCGGGTACGATGTTGCCAATGCGCCGTTCTAGCCTCACTGCATCCAGCGTCAAGTTGCGAGAAGCGGTCATCCAAAGTTTACGAAGGGTCTTCTCTTCCCAGTCGCCGCCAAACTCCTCAGGCGGATCGCGGGTGACTTCGACTTCCATACCAGGCGTCGCAATCGACGATGCTTTTTCAAGGATGGCCTTGACTTCGCGGTGGAGCAGCGTCTCGCGGCGCCAGCGTTGCATGGTTGTGGCGTCGGTGCCGGGAGGCAGGTGCGAGCGGAAGTCTGCTTCGTCGGTCTCCTGCCAACCATCCAGAGCATCTCGCGCGGCCTGCTCGGCTGCTGTATCGCCCTCTGCGGCCAGCGCCCGATCGTTCCAGTGCGCGCACCACCGGATATCCGGAAGGATGCGCAGCCGGGCACGAATCTCGTCCGGTCCAAGCATCGCGATGGTCGCGTCTGAAAGCGATAGTGTGACGATCGCGCGTCCGCGGCCGCCGCTGCCCGGCGCGCGCAGACCTGTCAGGTCGACCAAAAGCTCCCGTCCATCGTCAAGCGTTAGCAGTGCTGTTGCGTAGTCGTGCAATGCCGCGCCGACAACCGCGATGCGTTCGGCAGGCGCTTCAACCCAGACTTCATAACCCTCGCCGCTGAAACCGGTGGCCGTGCGCGATATTCTTCGGCGCGGAAGATCGATGACGCCCATCTCTAGCAGATGCCGCGTGGCGGCGAGGCGTGCCGCGACCAGCGAGCAGTCATCCTTCTGTGCCCCTGCTGGATGCCGAAAATGCGCCGTGGGCCGTGTTCGCAAAGGCTGGCCGGCCATCACGGGAATCAGCGCGAGGTTGCAAGCCGGGCAGCTGCATTTACATTGGCTTTGCGCGACCTCGGTATCGTGGATGTAGCGCGGCTCGCCGGTCTGCGCATCGTGTGCCCACTTCAACGGCACCGCTGCAGCGTCGACCGCCTCGGTTCGTCGAGACGGTTGGAAGGAATCAATTCCCCAAGTGGACATGAGGCTACCGGTCAGGGCATGCGGGCCGTCCAGCCGTCCCGGAACAGAATGCGTTCACCGCCGTGCGACTGAAAGGACTGGTAGTTGATGGTCAGCAAATGAGCGGGGACGATCATCTGCTCGGCGAGTCGCTCCTCGAATCGTGGGAGGTTAAGTTTCTCGCGTTGTGGCTGCTCGCCAGGCTCCGGTGCGTCGTCCGGATCTTCCAGGCGCAGGATACTCGCGCCGCCGCAGTGCAGAGATTCAAGAATGTGGTTCGCTGCGCCGTCCTTCGTGGTGACGACGTCAACCACGACGGCATGCGTCTTGCCGGGCAGCGCGTAGAAGCGCCCCGTGTGGGGCAGCAGGCACTCGGCGATGAACTCGAAGCTGGGCGCCAATTCCTTGTGAAGCTGCAAGGAAAACAGTTCCAGGAACATACCGGTCTTTAAGGTCTTGCGCAACTGCGCCTTGGGGTTATAGAACACCTCAAACAGCATGCCGTCGAGCAGTGCCTTGCGCTTCTCCGGCTTGACCTTTTGTGTGCGCGCGACGAAGTCGCGCAGGTAGGCGCTTGCGCTTCTGGAGCTGCCGCAAGCCGCCTGGTAGAGGTTGCGACCGATGACGAACAGCGCATCGACAGACGCCTTGTTCGCGACTTCTTCCGTGAACTCGTCCACAGCCGGGTTCTGCGTCGGCCACGTGTAGCTTTTGAGTTTCCGGATGACCTGGTGCGACTTCTTGGCCTCATCGAGCACGAAGAGGCTGTCACTCAACGCCGTATCCGAATAGGTGTCGATGCGTACGCCCAGGCTCAGGTTGAAGAAGAACTCGCCGGACAGCGAGGTGTGTTCCCATGAAATTTGCTTGGTCCGGGTCGAGGCGCTGAGCGTATTGCGTACGCGCTTGAACATGTTCTCGATCGAGCAGTCGGGCGTCTCGATGTGCTGCAGGAGCGCAGCCGTGTAGGCGCCGTTGCGGCCCTTGCCATCGCTGGCCACCTGGCCCGGCGACGTGGCGAAGGCGATCAGTGTGCCTTTCGGTGCATAGACGGGCGCAAGACCACGGGCGGCCGCCGACCTCCGCCAGGCGCGCTCGAACGGATTGTCGCGGCAGGCGTCCAGGATGATGATGTTGGTCGATGTGCCGGCCTTCTCCATTACTTCGATGACGCGGTTCAAGGCCAGCGAGGAGTACTTGGCTTCGTCTTCGCCGGCGGTGTCGGTGTTGATTGCAGCCAGGTAATTTTCGCCCTCGATCTGCATGCCGTGTCCGGCAAAAAAGAATAAGCCGACATCGTTGTCCGTCAAGCTTTTCTTGAAGCGCTTGAGTGCTCGGTCCATCTCAAGAACGGAGCAATCGATTGCCTTGCTCACCGTAAAGCCGCAAGCTGTAAGCTTGGCGGCAATGTCTTCGGCGTCGTTGGTGGGGTTGGTCAGCACGCCTGCATGTTCATAGGTGGCGTTGCCGATCACCAGCGCGGTTAGGCGTCGGCTCATGCCGCCGCCGCATGGTATGCAGCTTGGACAGCCGGCACCAGGGACGGATGTAGAGTGCCTAACTTGGGTGTCTGGCCATGCGGCGCAGTTGGCGGTACAGAGAACCACTCGGTGGTATAGGGCAGGTCGAGAGCCTGCTTAAGATCGAACTTGGTGTCGTAGCTCAGCCCAGCCGCTTCATAAGCGGCTGGATTACGCGCACGCAAGATAGAAAATTCGCCACTGTGGAGCGTCGTGGTGCGTTGGCTAGTGCCGTATGAGACGCGGAGGTGGAATTGCGGAGCGTCATCGTCGAAAACCGCGAGGATGAGTGCTGGTCGCGGCTTGGGGCGTGGGTTGATGTTGTCAGGAAAGTGGCACCAGACGATCTCTCCGGCAGTGGGCTCTGCCCACCATACGGGCGTCATGCGGTCTCAGTGCCAAACAGGCTCGAACGGACCGAGCGCTTGCTGCCTTGCGGTACGCGTTTTTTGATTTGGCGCACTTGTGTGGCTGTTAACGGGCCATCGTCGGCTTCGTACTGAGGCAGTAGTTTGACGGCGAGATCGTGCAACGCCCTATGTATTGCCTGGGTCTCATCGACACCCAACTGCTCGGCTAAGCGCTTGGCGGTTTCGCGCGTGATACCGGTGGCGCTGTCAGCGGCGCGGTAGCGAAAGGCGATCTGGTTGGCACTGGTGCGCGCAGTCATAGAGAGCCCCCTCTTTTTAAGATATCTTTAAGATATCCATTTTTTCGTATGTTGTCAAGCGAAAGTAAAGGTTTAGCTCTTGTCGCGTGACTTATCCTGAGACTGAAACAACATCGCGAAATATGCTGGAATACTGTATATTTGCACAGTGCTAAGCCAAAGTCTACTCAACGTTACCGCACGAACATCATGAGCGCCCTTCGACGGCGAAGCAGTATAAGTATGCGCTTGCAGGCATCTGCCTACGCACATGTTGGAGGTATGATCCAACGTCATGGCTAAAGTACTAAGTTGCGTTCCTGAGGCATGTGCCGGGACTGTCCACTGGTGACATTCTCCAGTTATAATCGTCAGATGAAGAAAAAACCAACATCCGAAGGCGTTCAGGCGCACTTTTCCGGACACGAGACGTTTCCGCTTCGTCAAATGTGGTTGAAAAAAGCATTCGATCAAGCAAAATCGCCCGGCCACATCCTGAAATCCACTTTCACCGACGATAACGCAATTGCGGAGTTTGGCGTCGGTAAGAATATGGTTGCATCGATTCGGCATTGGGCACTCGCCTGCAACGTCATGACCGAGGAAGGCGCGCCAAGCGGCGCGTACAAGGTTACTGAGTCCGCTAACGCCATCCTAAAAGATGGCGGATTGGACCCCTATTCCGAGAACCCGACTACGGCTTGGTATGCGCATTGGTGGCTCGCCGGGAGAGGGAATCGTGCGACGACATGGAAGTGGCTGTTCAACCATGTGACCTCGCCGACCTTTTCCCGAGAAGACCTCGAACGCCCGTTGGCTGACTACGCGCGCAGCTTAGACCCCGACCGCAAACTCTCGCCCGCGACCTTGTCACGCGACATCGAGACGTGTCTGCGCGGCTACGCACCACGCTCTATCGGCGGCTCACCTGAAGACTACGCCGAGCCCATGCTTGGTGAATTAGGACTCATTTTTGAAGAGCGCAAAGGTTACTTTGCCTTTCGCCGCGGCCCAAAGGCAACCCTACATGACGGAATGTTCGTGTATGCCCTGCTGGATTTTTGGGAGACTGCCGCTCCGGGCCTGAGTTCGCTCGCCTTCGAGGCGATCGCCTTCGGGGAGGGTTCACCCGGGCGGGTCTTTAAACTTGATGAAGACTCCATCGCAGAGCGTCTTCTTGTATTGGAAGATATAACGCACGGTGCGCTCACTTGGACGGACACAGCCGGCCTGCGACAAGTGCATCGCAATATTGAAAAGACCAAAAATCTCAGCGACAAGATGATCGAGAGCGCCTATGTCTAATGAGCAAACTATCAAACTCTCGGAGATCGTGCGGGTCTCGCGTCACTATCAACGTTCGATTCGGATCGACATCGATCTCGGCCGCCCCGATGCACTTAATGGCTATATTTGCCATGGCACCGCCACCGCTTTGTTAAGTAGTATGACCAAGCAGGTGTTGGAGAGCAATCAGAGGGCGTACACCTGGACCGGCCCCTTCGGTGGTGGCAAATCGTCGCTGGCAGTCGCATTCGCAAGTGCACTCGGTCCGGGCAAGTCGTTACGGGCGAAAGCGCGCGAAATATTAAATATTGACGGCATTCCCTCCTTTGATCAAGCCCTTCCCTGCCACAAGGGATGGTTGACGGTTCCCATTGTCGGCAAGCGCGCTAGCGTCATCTCCGAGCTCGCCAAAGCGCTGCGTCAGGCCCAAGGATTCAGTCACGATGGCCGCAAGACCAATGCGTCGTCTCTCATCGCCGACATATGCGAAGCGGCCGAATCGAAAAAGAACGACGGCGTCTTGATCATCATTGACGAAATGGGCAAGTTCCTCGAAGCGTCCGCACTCGGTTTGGGTGATGATGTTTATTTCTTCCAAGAGCTAGCCGAAGCGGCTGCGCGCACCAAGGGCAAATTGGTGGTCGTTGGCATCCTCCACCAATCATTCAGCCAATATGCGACCCGGCTTGGCATCGGCACGCGCGATGACTGGGTCAAGGTTCAAGGACGTTATTCAGATATTCCTTTGGTTGCCGCAAGCGACGAGATCGTCGAACTGATCGGTCGCGCCATTCGCGCAGACGTCACGCCTGCTTGGATGATGCCGGCGTCCGTTGAAATTGCCGACTCCATCCGCGCGCGCCGGCCGGCCGTTGGGGAGAGTTTTGCGAAGAGTCTGTATGCGTGCTGGCCTCTGCATCCGACCATGGCTGCTCTTCTTGGGCCCATTTCAAAGCGCCAATTTGGGCAAAACGAACGCAGCACATTCGGTTTTTTGGCGTCGGTCGAACCGTCGGGTTTTCGCTCGTACCTGGAATCCACGCCCAAACTGCAATCGTCCTGGTATCGCCCGAGCGAATACTGGGACTACCTACGCGCCAACCTGGAGCCTGCAATTCTTTCATCCCCCGACGGTCACCGTTGGGCTCAAGCTGTCGAGGCCGTCGAGCGCGCTGAAGCAAAAACGTCCGATGCCTTGCATGTCGAGCTAATAAAGAACATTGCCGTGATCGATCTGTTCCGCAATGGCTCTGGCCTGGCCGCCGAGTCGACCGTTCTCAAATCGCTTTTCTACGACCGCACGCTCGAACAAGTAGACGCCGCCCTAGAACAGTTGGCTAGCTGGCGCGTGATCCTCTTTAAAAAGCACATTGGAGCGTGGTCGGTCTTCGAAGGCAGTGATTTCGACATTGATAATGCTATCTCGCAGGCGCGTGCAGGCATGTCTGGCGTCGATTTCTCTTTGATCGAAAGTCTCACAAATCTCTATCCGGTCGTCGCCAAGCGGCACTATCACGAAAGCGGCACCATGCGTTGGATGAACATGGCGCTGTGCCGGCTCGACGACGCCGAGCGCCTTTCGACCAAGTTCAAGCCGCACAACGGTGACTTCGGCCTCTTTCTCTTGGCCTTGCCCGGCTTGAATCTCAGCCCCAAAGCCGCGCTGCGCAAGTGCCATGAGTACTCCAGGGTCAGCCCGTGGCCAGTCGTCATCGGCATACCGCGAAATCACGCCAAAATCGAAGATCTTGGCTCGGAACTGGTCGCGCTCCAAACTGTGCAGGCCCGCCATGAGCTCAATGGCGACCCGGTCGCGCGCCGCGAGGTGCACGCGCGCATGTCATCCGTGCGCACCAATCTCGAAGAGCAGCTGCGCGAAGCGGTCATCAATGCACGTTGGATCGCCGGCGAAGAGGAGTTCGAAACGCGTGGGCGCCTATCGCCCTTCGCTTCGAATCTCGCCGAATCAATCTATCCATCGGCTCCGGAACTCTGGAGCGAGTTACTGAACCGCGAAAGCCCATCGAGCAATAGCGTCAAGGCTCGGCGCGACCTGCTCTACTGCATGCTTGATCATGAGGCAGAAGAGAATCTTGGCGTAACTGGCTACCCAGCCGAGCGAGGTCTGTATGAAACGATGCTGCGCGCCACAGGCTTGCATCGGCAGGACAGCAACGGCGCCTGGCGCTTTTTGGCGCCGGACGCCGAGCACGCCCCGACCTTTTCCATGCTCTGGCAAGCAACGCGACAGCTCTTCCAAGATGCGAACACCCGGATCAAGGTATCGGATCTATATGATCTGTGGGGCCAGCCACCGTATGGCGTGCGCAAAGGGATCATGCCGGTGTTGTTCACCGCGTTCTTGCTCGCCCATAAAGGCAATCTCGCACTCTACAAGGAAGGCATGTTTATTCCGCGCGTGACCGACGCCGACATCGACGAATACTTACAAGACGCGTCACGGTTTTCGATGCGCTGGATTTTGATAGACCAAGAAAAGGAAAGCATCCTCTCAGGGATCTCCGACATTCTTGCGGAAGTGGGCGCGTCGGCAAGCGCGCGCGATCCATTAGAGGCAGCGCGTGGCCTGGTAGGCCTCGTCTTCGGTTTGCCGGCCTGGAGCCAACGGACCCATACCATCAGCGATATCGCCAGATCGGTACGCGACACATTGCTTAAAGCGAGCGACCCGCATAAGGTCCTGTTTATCGACCTGGCGGCCCTGCTTGAGAAAAATAGCGACCGCTCGTATGTTAATGCTCTGCGCGGCCCCATAACTGAGATTGCGCGCGCCTACGACAATTTGCTGGCTCGCATTGAGACTTCCATGCTTGAGGCCCTCGATGCTCCGGTTGATCAACTCGACCGCCTGCGTGCGCGCGCCGAGGTGCTAAATGGCGTGACGGGCGACCTACGCCAAGATGCTTTTGCTGCCCGGCTTGCTAAACACGACGGCAGCAAGCCCAGCATCGAAGGCATCTTGAGCTTAGCGGCCAATAAGCCGCCACGCGATTGGAACGACAGAGATATCGATCACGCGCTGCTACATATTGCGCAAGCGGCTCTTCAATTCCGCCAAGCTGAAGCCTTCGCTTCGGTCAAAGGCCGTGAACCGACTAGCGAAGCATTCGCGGTTGTCATCGGCGCCGGCGCGCAAACGCGCACTATCTCTCGCTCTTTCTCGATTCCTGACCGCCATCGCGAAGCGGTCGAATCAATGGCTGACAAACTAGCGACCACCCTCCTCTCAGAGAGCCACAGCACTGAAATTTTGCTTGCGGCACTGGCGAAAGCGGGTCTGCGTTTGACGCTAGAAGAGGAAGCAAAACTGGAGAAATCTCATGGCTGAAAAGCATGTTCTTGGTATATCCGGCGGCAAAGACAGCGCCGCCCTGGCTGTTTTTGTCCGTCAACACCATCCCGAGCTCGACGTTGAATACTTCTTCACTGACACCGGCAAAGAGCTGCCCGAAGTCTATGAGTTTCTAGGACGCCTAGAAGGGTTCCTGGGCAAGCCAATTGCCAGGCTCAACCCGCGTCGCGATTTCGACTTCTGGCTGCGCGAATATAAGCACTTCCTACCTTCTGCGCAAACGCGCTGGTGCACCCGCCAGCTCAAACTTGCACCGTTCGAACAATGGATTCGTCCAATGCTGGCCGCCGGTGATACCGTCACAAGTTACGTCGCGATCCGCGCGGACGAGGAATACCGCGAAGGCTACACGTCCAAGCACGAAAACTTGAAGGTCCGTCTTCCTTTCAGAGAAGGCGGCATCGACAAGAAGGGTGTGATGGACATATTGGAATCGTCCGGCGTCGGTATTCCCAAGTACTACGACTGGCGCTCACGCAGCGGTTGCACCTTCTGCTTTTTCCAACAAAAAATCGAATGGGTGCGTCTTAAAGATCGTCACCCTGACGAATTCGAGAAAGCGAAGGAGTATGAAAAGAGCGCGCTGGAGCATGGCTCCCCATTCACCTGGACCCAGGGCGAATCACTCAACGAACTGGAAAAACCTGCACGCGTGATTCAAATTATCACCGACTTCGAACGCCGTAAGCAAAGAGACCTAGCGAGCCGTCCAATAAATCCATTACGCGCGGTAGAAACGTTAGAAGACATTGATGATATTTACGGGGATGACGAGGGAAATGGCGCTTGCGTTGTGTGTCATAAGTAGTTGACGGAGTATAACTTGACAGCTTTGATCAGGACCCTCTCCTGCCAAATTTCAAAATAGCTTCATCCCAGAATAATATTGATTAAGACATCAAGAATTGAATTGATATTATTCATCCGCACAGGTTTATGACTGCGCAATGGGCGTGAATTTGTCATCGAGACGCGTCCCGGATCTGATGCCGAACTTCGTCATGAAGGCAATACTGCGGCTAGATCCGTTCGGATTTAAGCAATAGCTCGATAGCCTCATCTAAAGTCGTAAACAAGTAGTCCGAGCATTGACGAACCATTTCAAAATATCGATCTACTAGTGGGTTTGCGATTTCGTCAACAAGCAACACGGTTTTACCTAGAGCGCGTGCAAAACCGATTTCGAGCGCAAGAGAATATCCACCTGGATTAGTTGACTCCATATATCCGATAACAATGTCGCTTTTACGAATAGCGTTTAAATCCCACTGAGTATACTCTGCGGGATCTTCAATGTTGTGCTGACTTGGATCCAAAAATATGTAGCTAGGTAACTTGCTTTTTACTTTGGCCTGCCACCCCGACCTAAATCCGCCCGCCAAATAAACAATCTTCTTTCCACTACTCTGAAACATTTCTTTCTCGCTTAAATTTAAGTTCAGCTACTGCAATTGAAAATGGAGTGGCCATTGCTCGCTCATAAAATATCTCCCCACGCTTGAAAAGCACTATGGCGACAAAAAAGATCAATATGCTTTGAGCTATCCAGTTAGGAGCTTCGACGTATGAATAAAGTAATTTCTGGTCAAAAATCATGCAAAAAATAAAATCTGCGGCCATAAGTAATAGGGCGGCCCCAACCCCATTGCAGAGCATAGAGATAAACATAAATCTTCGTCCCAACGATGCGCCCTCAACCGAGATCGAAAGGGCGACACTCCGAAGATCATTATAACTCCACACACCTCTGGTCTCTGTTTCATTTCCAGATTGCAGTTTGCTCAGAATTTCGACGAAAAGAACATATGATTGACGTTGCTTTGCGGAAGCCTCATCGAACCTTTTTACGATTCTACTGAGGCGTAAACCTGGCTGAATCAATACTTCAAAAATTCCTATAAGAGCGTGGCCTGACGCGAACATCAATCCCAGGATGACTATTGCCACTGCGGCACTTTCTAGGGATTTGCTGACATCCCCAATCCGTTGCGGTCCGAAGTGCATAATAGTGAGGCCAACAGCCAATATTAATCCTGGAACTATGCTTCCTATCAAATCATTGAAATATCGTGCAATAGTTTCGATGGCATCATCTACTTTCATTGGAGCGTCCTTGATGAAATTTGATCGTTCGAGATTGCTTTGACCGCTAGCACAATGTCGTCATCAGACAGATAAGGCGCCTGAGCAAAGACCAGCCCCTGCTCACCATTCAGTTTGGCCGCCATATGACCTCTACCGAGCAGCAGCTCTGCTCCCGGTCGGTCGAGCGCAATCTTCGACGTCGCCTCGCTTGCCACCTTCAAAATCAAGCGGTTTCCTAAGTTTTCACGCAATTGCATCGGCATCACATCCTTGTCGGGCCGCTGCGCCGCAAAGATCAAGTGGATGCCCGCCGCGCGCGCCTTGACACCAAGGCGCTGCACTGCGGCCCCCACCGCACTTTTATAGGCATCGTCCAGCATCCAATCTGCGAACTCGTCGTGAATCAGGAACACCATCGGCAAGCGATCAGCAGGCGCCGCCTTGGCATTGAACGTCGCCAGGTCACGCGCACGTGCCTGAGCAAATGACCGGTATCGGTTCTCCATCTCGTCAACGAGCTTCTCCAACACTTCTTTCGCGCGCTCCTTGGTCGTGACGATTGCTTCACGCATATGAGGCAAGTCTTCTAACGCAGCGTAGTCCACACCCATTTTCGGATCAATGAGGATAATCTGGGCCAGTTCTTTCGGGTTGGTTGCTGCAATATCGAGGAGAATCGCCTGAATCAACACTGACTTACCACTCCCGGTCGCCCCAGCGACGAGCGAATGCGGCTCATGCGACGACAAGCCACCGAACTCACCGCCGAGGTTCAGATAAAGCAGCGCACCATTAATCTCCTGCAGGCCCAACACAAATGACGTATTGATGCCGGCGACGTTGCGATTGAGCGCACGCTTGGCCCACAGATCCCACAACGACACTGCCTGCCGCTTACTGCCGGCAATCGTCACCACGATCTCACCAGGCTTGGGCTGCACAGTGACCAAACTGATCGCGTGCGTGGTCAGGAGCTGCGTCCGCTTGGCGTCTATGTCCTCGACGCGGAGACGGTCTGATCCTGCCAGCCTGACCAAGCAGCCATTTGGCGTCATGCGCGTGCCTAACACTGCGGCTTGCAAGCCATAGCTGTTGAGGGCGGCTTTAAGCTTCTTAGTTGTTTCCTGTGCCCAAGCCTCGCGCTCATCATCCGCAACCGTCAAGCTGGCCTGTTTCGCCGCAATCAGCGCAGCAAGGTGCTCGCCAACGTCAGCGGGCGCAGCGTCCGGCGGCGCGACCGGCGCGTCCTCTAATACCGTCACATCCGCTTGATCGGCGGAGACGGGAGAACCCGACCCCGCTGGCGGCTCAGGAGTAGATGCTGCGCCATCGACCATCTCATTACCTGGATCGGACCGCTGATCGAGCTGCGCGATCGTGGCGTGCCATGCAACGCGCGCTGCCGGGCGTTTAAATGACAACGTCGCCCATGGCTCCGCCCCGCCAAGCAAGGCACGAGCTGTCGTCGATCCGGTCCCTGCCGCATAGGCTTCCACTAACTGGCGCAGCTCAGGCCGGTCAAACACTTCTTGCCAGGCTTGAACATCCTCGGTGTTGTCGAGTTCGATCTGCTGTGATGCCGATGACGTTTGTTCTGCTACAGCCGAATGGATAAACACGTGCGAATAGCCGCGCAGCGCGATCTCCACGTCGCCTTCCCGTAGTTTCGCTCGTGCCCGTTCCAACAACCCCGACAGGCCCGGCGGAATGTCAGAATCGATTAGCAAATCAGCCAGGCGAGACAACCAGACATCCCTATCAAGCCGGCCCGGGTCGCCAAACAGCGCGGCCCGGAAAGTACTGAGTGTAGCCATGAGCTGTGCCTTCGATGAACGCTTGGCCTCTGCGACACCATCGGCTGCAACATATTTGCATTCGACGACCGCGATGCGCAGCCTAATTCTGTCGTCGACCTCCTCCACGCACAGCGTCAAAATATCCGCGATACGACTTTCCCTCTGGGCCAGCCAATCGGCGTAATCGTCGAGAAGGAAGAAGACGCTAAACGACCGGCCAACGGCTGCCTGTGCGGCGAATTCTTCCGCCAACAAATGCCGACTTAGGACAAGGCCCAACATCTCGCCAGCCGACACGCCGCGTTTGGCAGCTCGCAGCACAATGTCCCCCGAGATCGACAGCGCATCCTTCTTCATGCGCGCGGCAAGCGCCTCTAATTTTTCACCAGCCAAGGACAGGCCCAACTCGTCGAGCCTGCGACGGATCAGGACCCCGAGCAGGCGCAGCTCGGAAGTCGAACTGACGATCATGTTGCGGCCATTTGTGGTGGCCCGACGATAGCGCACCACCGTGATGCCATTGTGTTGCAGCTGCCGCTTGTCTAATAGTTCGTCATAGGTGGCGACCCACTCGGCCAATAGGTGCGCGTCGTTCATAGTCGAGGCCAGCGCTTCATGCTGCAGCGATATGCGCCGAGCAGGCAGATAGCGCGCTCCTAAAGGCGCATCGGTTTGTCGATGCACCGCAGCCACCGCGGCGACGTAAGCCCAGCCGGATGCGGTTTGCCAGGGACAGGTCAGAAAGGTAGTCGATTTGAGTTCGTTTTCTCCCGAGACGCTGCGATAGGACCAACGCGACGGAGCATGTTCCAAGTTTGGTCGGTCATTGGTCCATTCCACTTGCAACCATTCCTCGGAGGCAGTACGCGAAACGACGTCGTGCAAAAACGCCACATCAAACGGCTTAAAGCCGCCCTCTCCCTGTCCTGGCGTCGCCGACGACGGCGTCACGGCAATACGCAGCTTGGAAATAAAATTGTCAGACGTTTCGCTCACCACCGGCATGTCAGGGTCGTCGTCCGCCTTGTTAACCAGTTCCGCATACACGCGGCGCAATTTGGCGGGATCGCTATGCCGCACCGACACATTGCATTGAAAATCGTCGTCAGTCTGCAGGCCCGCAAGCTCGCGCACCGTGGCCAGTGGCAGCTCAGCGGCATCCGCGTTGTAGAGCAACACGCTCAGATTGGCGGCCTCGTGCGGCTGCAAGCCGATATATCGCTCCAAGAGTTCGCGCGCCTGCTTTGCGGCTGCCGTCGGATCAACGTCCGTCATGGCATCCTGCTCGCCCCGCACCGGGCGCTCAAACAGGCTATATCCGTTGACCGTGCTGCTTTCGGTAACGAGGATCGGCTCGCTTCCGCGTTGCAACACCGCGATCTCTGGATAAAACGGATGCGCCAACTCCTCCGAAAATTCCCGAAAGAATATGTCGCGATGGCCGAACAACACGTTTTCGCTGGTCAGCAAATGCGTCGCCAAGCCCGCGACCCGGCGCGTTTTGACGGCCAGCGCTTTCATGCGTTCAGGATGCCAAGGCGGAATGATGAGTGATGGCTGCTCACCAGTCACGCGTGCCGTACCGATCGACAGAACTAGCGCCACCAGCTTCGCGCGGCATACGTCGCCGCGCGCATGCATCATTAAGGAACCGAGTAACGTCGCAAACGATTCGGCTTGCCTCATGACGGCTTCGCCTTGCAGACCGGTATTGATGAAATCCTTCATCGCCAACACATAGTCCGCTTCAAAAGCATCCCATACGACACGCAGCTCGTCGCGCTGGTCTTGGGTTATCCGCCTTTCCGCTGCCAGGCCCTTGATCCGATCCTTGATTTCTGCGCCCATACGGCGCATTTTATTGGCCGGCGGCACCAGCGAACCCGCATCGCGCGAGAACGTGGCCTCAAGCGTTCCCGTGTCGCGAAGCGAGACATTTTGCACGCCGCCCTTTTTGCTCACTAAGCGACGCGGTACTTCGGTACAGCCAACGCCGCCTTTATCGAGCAAGCGGCGCATGTCGGACACCATCGACAGCCCGATCGTTTCCGGCCGATAGCTCCAGACCAGTTGCGTCTTGTCGATAATGGTTTCACGCTCGCCGACCCGCTGCACCAGTGCCACGTCGAACTTGATTTGTAGCGCATTGCGAGCCAACGAGGAAACCGGTTTCAACGTCGGCCCGCGCAACTCCCTTTCCTTAGCAAAGAATTTTTCATAGTCGAACAGCGGGTCCGGCAGATTACCCACACCCATTCGCTCGACTTTCCAATCAACACGCGAACCCATCAACTCGCGCAAGCCGCGATACATCGCCGAAAAGTAGGACCCAACGTCGTAATTGAACCGTGTGCGCCACTCCGTGCGGCCCTTGTTGACGGTGAATCGAAGAAAGCGCTCTCCGACAAAGTCACCCGCTCCCGCCAACAGGTGATGGGTGACGCTAGCAAAACCGTCCAAGAAATCGCTACACTCGATGGCTTTTCCGAAAATGGCTTTTTCCCATCGAGAAAGCAGCTGACGTGACTGTTCAATATGACGCCGGTGGAGCTCAAAGAAGATCTTGTCCTCGTCGTTCCACTCCGAGCGTTTCTCGCGCGCCTTCAGGTCTTCCAGATGGCGTTTCCACTTTTCATCGAGCGCTTCCGCGTCCTCACAGTCCTGCTCAAAGAATTTAAGCGTCTGGTCCGCCAAACCTTGTAGTTTTTCCTTGGGCTTGTCAAAGATGTGACAGACCCCATCGATTTCCCATTCCAGCTCAGCGACGGTGGCCGCTTCCTGCGAGTCGCCGATGGGCGCATTAATAAAAGCGTGGAGAGCCAGGCGTGCCGCATCGGAAATCGCTGCGGCATTGTCGTCCAGCCGTTGGCGCATTTCATCGGCATCGAGGGGCTGACCATTCGGTCGCAGGCGCAGTAACAGCGGGGCGCGGTGGGCGAACAGCTTTTCGAACGCCTTCAACCATGGCTTGTGAGAGGTGCCATAGGTTCGCGCGCTCGCAAAAAACGCCGTGTCGCGTGGCAGACCGACCTTCGGCAACGACCAGCCAATGGCGTCACGAATCGGCAGGCCACGCGCGACCGACATCGCCTCACTCACCTGGGCACAGAATTCGCCGAGCTGCACGAGCGACAAGTCATTGGCAACAATCAAACCTTTTAAGGCAGACCGAAAAATCTGCCGATCTTCTGGCACCGGCGCCATACCCGCAACTTGACAGGTGGCATTGACCCACGCCTCCTCGTCCGCGCGCAGCTCTTTTGCACCGAGGGCGGTAACGTGACCCAGCGTATCGGCCAAGTTAAGTTCGTTACCGTTCGCCGTGAGAATGGCGTCTTTACTTGTTTGCGCGTTATTGCGCACGAAGCCCGCATTGTGCGAAATGAGCGCTTCGGTGGGCAAGCCCTGGCCCTCGACGAGCGCTTGAGGAATCATCAACTCGACGCGGGCCGCTAAATCGTGGTTCGCCAAGACCGCGCGCACGACAGAGGCCACCTGTGACGAAGACAACTTATCGAGACGGAACAGGGCCGCAGAATCCTGCTTCGATCCATCAGCTTGACGCGCGTCAATCATGCGCTTGGCCAGGATGTCGGCGCCGACGCGCCCTATGATCCGTTCGGTCAGCAAATTTCTTCTCCAATTATTCCAAATGGGTTTTCCACAAACGAACACGAGTCCGACAGTCGTCGCACTAGGCCAAGCCCCACAAGCCGCGCTTCCAGATTGGCGCGGTTTTCGCTGAGCACCTCTTGGTCCACCTTTTTGTCCGCTACTAGGCGCGCGCCTTCCGCGTCGCCGATGACGATTCCGTAACGTCGATAAGCCTCGGCGAGAAACTCATCAAATTGCATGCGATCCTTAACGATGGTCACCACCAATGTCTTGATCAACCGGTCGTTGGGCGCATAACGCGTGCGTCGCGACAGACGGCGCGAACTTAATCCAACGGCGCGCGCCCACGACGCATGAATCTTGCCGACATGCTGCTCGTGGCGCGACAGGGCTAACCCGACCAGCGTCTCGATAAGCTTGTCGCCTGACATGCGGGTGTAGTCCGCATCGCCGTTGCCGTCTACCGACGGCCACTGAAACAGTGTGCGCATGATGCTTGCCTGTTCGGCATCCGGATATTCCGACGTTGCAGCCGCTTCCCACTCTGGAAGCAGGCGCGCCTGCTCGATCGACGCGCGCACCGCTTTGCTGGAAAGGCCTTGATTGAACTGATAGCTATCTCCCGACAGCGCGCGTACCTTGGTACGCTCTTTGGACACAATTTCGCAAACGAATTCGACCGGCTCGGCGTCACCCGCCTGGGCCTTTGCCTGCTCCAAAAAATACAGCAGCAGGTTAAGACCGGCCGAAGTAATCAAGTGTTCGAGCGCATCGTAGATGGGCATATCCTTGGCCAGGATCGCTAACCAGTCCTCGCAGAGCAGATCAAAACGGGGATGACCCGCAAGCGGCAGGTAACCGACATCGCGCGAATTCGATGCCAACTGTGGCTCGCCTTGGAGTGCCCTGACCAGCCGGTTCATCGGTGCGGCACGATTGAAAAGGCGCGCCGACAATTGCACGCCAAGCTCCGCACCACGGGCCGATCGACACAACATCAAATATAGGAGCTCGCCAGTGCGCGCGAAAAATCGGCGGTCGTTACTCGCGCCGCCCGAGTCAACCCGCAAGTCCTCGAACATGGCATCCGGGCCGAACGGGAAGACGAACTTCGAACTCCAGCGTTTATTGCTGCGCGCCTCGAACGCCGACGAACGGAGCAATTCAATGGCCTTGGCGAAATCGTCGAACGTCGAAAACGCGCTGCGTAAGTAAGCCATGTCCTCGTCACCGAGCCTGGTGGCGTCCTGAGCAAACAAGGCACCCCATTCGCGCCACTTTTCGTCATCGGTGATCGAGCGCTCGCGGATCGCCTCCACAAACGGATTATTAAACAGTAGACCGCGCAGACGAATTTGATGTTGCGGCTGATACTGGACCTTTTCCGTTAATGCCGCGGTCAATGGTCTGCCCAGGTTGGATCCAAGCACGCCAAAAAATTCCAGCACCGTCAAATGCGGGAGCTGTTCGTCATAAAGACGGTGACCCCAAATGTGCTCGTCGACGGCGAAGTCAACTCCTTTAATTACAATGTGCTGCCTCATTCCGAAATCCTTACAGTGATCGGCCGCGAGAAGCCGTGGCCGCCCTGCTCAATGTCGATAAATTTAAGCGTCAGGGAGCCGCTGTCGTCGCCTGCTTCGTCGTCGTCTTCGCGCAAGCTACGATCCTTAATTAACTCGGCTTTGCGCAGCAATTTCGCCTTGAATGCCAGTAGATCTTCCAAACACTCATTGGAAAAACTACCTGGCAGTGCGCCTTCGGCTACCCGGGAAAGAAATTCAAACCGCACCGGAGTGAGATCAAATGCCACGGCATTGCCGACGCCTTGCGCGAGCGCCACGTCCAACATCGGGCGGCCACTGTTCGGATCGAGCTTGATCGCCATCCCAACACCGTTTGAGCGTCGCGCCGACGCCTCGGTGTCGCACAGAACGCTGACACGCGATTGGGTAAAACCACCGGAGCTCGCCACAAAAATCCGATCGACATTGTCAATCAGTAGACCCGTCATCACCCGATTCAGTCCCCGTACCAGCCGTCCGCGCATCGTGTCCGCCACCGGTTTACGTTCCAACAGTGCCGCACGCATGTCAAGATATTCACCCGCAAACCGGAAGACGGTCATGGGCCAATACGGGTAGCCTTCTTCGCCTGGCGGTAATGTAAAAAACAGCCGACGCCGCTGTTCTTGCAACAGCGCGAGGAAACCGGCCGCGCCACCGTCGATGCGTGCCGTTTCTTCTCCTTCGAGATATTTATCCTGCGCGCTGAGCAGTCGGGGAGTGGCGCCATAGACCGGATCGTTGCCAATCAAACGTGCAAAGGTCGGCGCGAGCTGCTCGTCGTATTTTCCATAGACCAACAGGCCGTCGGCGCCATTAGTGGTCTCCTCGCCTACGCCAAACGAGCCCATAGCTTTAAAAACGGGGCGGTCAGCTAATCTGCGCTTTGGCAAATTGGCACCGAATGCATTGCCGTAGACGCTTGCCCGGTCGACTATTCCCTGCTCCTGAATTGACGCCACCTCTGAACACGACATCAGTCCGTCCTTGGCGTCGCGGTGTCCGAGAATCATATTGGCACACAGGGCGAGCAGGTCGCGCACGGGCAAGTGCTGTCCATTCAGCCGGGCGATTTCGACCAGATCGCCCAATCGACGCGCGAGCTGCGCTCCATCGCGCTCGCCGACAAGCCGCTCGCGGTTTTCGTAGATAGGGCAAACTTTACCATCCGCCTGTAAGGCGCAGTTCGCGCAGTTATTCCACTCAACGTGCTTGGCGACCGCGACTACGACCTCTTCCAAGGCCATGCGACCGACACTTCGGCTCAGATCGAACACGGCTAGGCGAAAAGGATCCTGCCCAGCATGGAGAAAAATCTCTTGCAGCGGTTTGCGCAGAGGATGAGAACGACCTTGGCGGCGTCCCAAGTCGCGCAGCCGGTCGAGCACTTGACCGTGGTTGGCCGCTAGGATAACGACTTCGGAGTCGTCGCCGTCCAATACGGATCGTTCAAGTCGCGCCAAGGGAGCATCGCTTTCCTCGCCGTTAAATTCGCTCAGATCCTTGATGAAGACCGCCAAGCGACCGTCTGCCATCCGATGCTCTTTGATGTTGCCTTTCGCTGCCCACTCATTGGCATCTCCGCCAATAAAGCTCCATAGTGCACGGCAGTGATAGGTCTTGCCATCGCCGGCGGTGCCGGCGATGAGCATCGAGCCTGGCTTACCCGATGCAATATGCTTCTTCATTGGTTCGAGCATGGGAGCGCTCAGTGCGATCGGCTGTACCTTCGCTCGGCCCGCCGCCCCGGCGACATACTCGTCGAACATCGTTAAATTATTTGGGGTCGGCCCGTATGTGCGTAGAAAACGCACCCAAGCGCTCGAAGGCGGTGTGTAGCCATGTTCAAAAGAAGCCAAACCAGTCATTGCGGTCCATTCAATGGGAGGAGAGTGAAGTTTGGAAGTGCGCCCTGGCACAAGTACGCGCATGACGCCTGCGGGCAGAGTTCATGAGCGGGTGCCTGTATCGAGGTATACTGTAGTCTAAGCTAAAAGGAAGGATTTATTTTGACCAATTTCCTAAAGCTCACTTGTCGATGATAATTGGCTGCAAAGCGCTTCGTCAACCTTTGCCCGAATTATTCGATGACTGCATCAATTTTGGGCAGGGCAAACGATGATGGCCGCATCGTCGCGTCGATTTCTGCACTTTCATTTTTCCCGTAGCAAAAATCCGCATAAATTCAATTTTTTGAACAGTTCGATTAATCACTGACTGACGCATTAGCTGCATGACGTGGGATGACCGCCTCACTAGCCATGTTGACGCCGCAAAACACATAACTTCAGCAAGTTCGAAGTATGCGCCTTTGCGAAAAATTCGTGCAGTAAATTTAGACGCACAATGAATCGTACCGAAGTTTCACAATTGATGGAACGGGGGCTGGTTAAGCTCTTTAATCCCACGTTAAATTGGAAATTTGATACTCTGTAACTTTGGTCTCAAAGAAGTTGCGTTCCTTCTTTAGATCAATCATTTCGGCCATCCACGGGCATGGATTGGTCTCTTTCGGGTACACTGATTCCACCCCAATTTGTACTGCACGACGATTCGCGATAAAACGAAGATAGCTTTTAAACATTGGCGCGTTCAGGCCCAACATGCCGCGTGGCATCGTGTCTTCAGCATAGGCATGCTCAAGATCGATCGCTTGCTTGAAAAGCTCAGTGATTTCCTCACGAAACTGCTCCGTCCAAAGTTCACGATTTTCCATCTTGATCGTGTTAATCAGGTCGATACCAAAATTGCAGTGCATCGATTCGTCGCGCAGGATGTACTGATACTGCTCGGCCGCGCCCATCATTTTGTTCTGGCGGCCCAGCGCCAGGATCTGCGTGAAGCCGACGTAGAAGAACAGGCCTTCCATCAGGCATGCAAACACAATCAGCGATTTGAGTAGCTTCTGGTCGTTTTCCGTGGTGCCGGTTGTGAACGCAGGGTCGGTCAGCGTGTTGATGAACGGGATCAGGAACTGGTCCTTGTTGCGGATCGATGCCACTTCGTTATACGCGTTAAAAATTTCCTGTTCGTCCAGGCCGAGCGACTCGACGATGTACTGGCAAGCGTGCGTGTGGATCGCTTCTTCGAACGCCTGGCGCAGCAGGTACTGGCGGCACTCAGGGGCCGTGATATGGCGATAGGTGCCCAGCACGATGTTGTTGGCAGCGAGCGAATCGGCGGTGACAAAGAAGCCCAGGTTGCGCTTGACCAGGCGACGCTCATCTTCCGTCAGACCGTTCGGATTTTTCCACAGCTCGATGTCGCGCTGCATGTTCACTTCCTGCGGCATCCAATGGTTGGCGCAGCCGGCCAGGTACTTGTCCCATGCCCATTTGTACTTCAACGGAACAAGTTGATTGACGTCCGTTTTGCCATTGATGATGCGTTTATCACCTGCACTAACACGGGTTTCCAAAGATTTTTTTTGATTTACCTCGACATTAGGTATAGGTAGATGGTCGTCCCAAGTCAACGTAGCTGTCTCCTCCGGCAAGAAATGAATGCGTTTAAAATCGTGCGCTAGAGGCGGCGAGCTTTAAAGGCTCGAAAACTCTGTTGCACGGAGAGGCATATAAAACCATCTACCTCGAGGCGACTTGGAATTCATGTTTCGGTCAAAAAGTAAGCTCTCCATTCAGGCGTATCAATCGTCAATCCAGCGATTATACCGTTGTCCTCAACACGAACAAGACGCTCCAGCATCTCCCGTTGGGACACACCATTTCGATTTGAAAGTCGCTTCAATGCATAATATGTAGCACTGCTTACCCAAGTATTTAACCGTCGCTCGCCATCGCCTTGCGGCCCAGAAAATCCACGATTGGCCCGATATCTCGCCTGTCTTTCCGCCGAAGTTTTCGACATGACTCCTCCATAATCTCCTAGGTCCATACGCCGTAACTACGTACACTTTTTCAGCTCATACTTGACGCCAAGTGAGCCAAATATTTCAATGGAAGTTAACCCGAAAAACGCCTTGATACTAAAAATTAACGTCAACGAAGTATCGCTGATTTAGTGCCCGATCGACTACCCACGTGCTTCAATATGTCAAGCGGGGTCATCGTTCGAAATCTCCCGCTTTCTGATCTCGTGACTGCTGCAGACGTGCCTGGATCCGATCCGCCAAAGCACGTTGGATCCTGCGACTTTCAGAATCGACTGCTGGCATATCCTGCATAAACCGCCTTACCTCATCATGCAGTTCCGCGTCGCCCTCCAGTTCAAGCTGTTCAGAAGCCCAGCTCAGTTCGCGCAATACGTCACCACGCCGCGCGGCCATAGCGAATTCCCAAGGCTTTTGCTCGATTAGACCTTCCTGGAATTCCCTCGCGGCCTGCCGAAAACGCGCTTCCTTTGCTCTGGGCACCTGCGGATTTTTTCCTTCCCGGAGATGCTTTTCATATCGATTTTGAATATGCCACTCAGCACCACGAATTCCTTTCAGCGTCTTTCCACGCTGGGCGCGGGAGGTCGCATTTGCGTTGAGTCCATGCGCACGCAATCTCGCGGCGAATTCTTCACGCCAGATGCGTAGATCAGATTTGCGAATGTAGATCCGCTGACCATTTTCGTCTTCCGCGCGCAAAATTAAGTGGACATGTGGGTGCTCGGGTGGATTGTCCGCAGGGTCCGTATCGTTGGTGTGTAGCGCTATAACAAACTGATGTCCCTGAAAGCGTTCCCTTGCGAAATCAACCACTGCATTGGCCATTTTTTCAGGGTCCGTCCTAGCTGGCATCGAAAAGATGATATTGAATGTCGGATGCAGCGGTTCGCTCTTTCCGCTGCGCATACGCTGCATGTCCAGATCCCAGGAAGCGTGCGCTTCCTTGATGGACTCAACACCTTCGATTCGTTCGCGATGTTGATTCTCCAAAGGCAACTGTCCTTTGCGCGAGATGTACATCATGTACCTCAGCACGCCCCTGATGGCAGCTTGATCGTCGTCCTTTTGAAGCCGACTGCCCCTGACGTTGATAACGACTTCGGGTGCGCGCCTGACGGTTAATCGCAGCTGTTCCTTGATAGCGGGCCAGTCGCGCGTATCGTGCCACCGGTCGGGTTTCTTACCTTCCCTTTCATTTGACGAACGATAGACCAGCCGACGAATTCCAGAGCGGCGACCCGGTCGTTCATCGTCCACAATCTCATTCGTTGTCATCATCAACTCCCCAGCCGCGAACGTTGGCTTTTATAAGTTCTTTGACCGCACTGCTCTCCAGCTCGATGAGCATCTTTACGAGTTCAAAATCGACAGAATGAACCAGGTGCCGGTGGTCAGCGGACGTGTTAATTTTCTTGGCAATCTGATTGATATTTCGGCCGATGTCGGCCAGCTGACGCGCAACTTGGCGCACCGCACCGATCTCAACGTCACACATCACTGGACGACGATCTGAGTGCGCATAGAAGAGATTGGCGAGATAAGTGCCGCGATACCAGTTACGCTCTGTCGCGAGGCGGTTCAGCTCGGCGTAATAGCTTGGTTCCAGGCGAACGAACACCTGTTTCGTTTTGCCCTCTTCGCATCCGCGCAGGGCGGTCTTCCTTGCCGCAATCAAAGAAGACAGCGGCGGCTCTTGCTGCGAGTCTGCACATGTGCCCTTGTCGAGGAAGCTCGTCACCAGCGATGCCGCGAGCCTTGACGCCGTAATCTCGCGGGACCGGGCGATGGTCTCAAATCTTTCTTTTGTCTCTGCAGTTACCGCTGCCCCAATGGTAGGCATTTTCGGACCCTCCAAAAAACCGCGTTGATGAGTTTGCTTCGATCATTGCATCTGAATTCTGATTTCACGGGTCGTTCTTGCTGGTGGTTCTGAATCTTGGCAGGATAGACTGACGTCTGAAATTCTTAATCTCTTCGAGATCAAGAATTTGGGTCCTCGTCCCTTCGGGACTGCGGGCGCACACCTCACAGCTCGCTCACAATCACGACGTCATCAGGTGCGACCAAGCGTAGTGCCGCGTCGTAAAACACGGACACAAACGCAGCAGTGACCGCGAGGCCAGCGCCAGCCCACATGGGTACGGCCATATCGCGCCGCAAAAACAGACAGAACAGAAAGAGGATCAGTCCGAACGCAATCGCAAGGTTCGCGACAGGGCGCAGCACACGCCCTGCTAACAGCAAAAGGACATACAGCACGTGGCGCAGGATCGTTAAAAAGATCTTTGCAACCGCCCTTATTAAAGTCACTACGCTACCGCTTTTCATGTCCGACACTTCCCAAAGAAATTAATCACCGACGACACTTGCTGGTCTGTCGAGGTTGCTAGCTCGCACTCCCAAAATCCAACTCTGAGACGGGTACTTCGGTTGGAGTGTCAGCCCCATCGAAGGTGATCGTTACCATTGTGTTTGCAGGAAGCCTGGCTATCCGGCCGCGGTGCCTCACGACCAGCGCCCTGCCTGTGAACTGACTACCGCCCCCAATGACGTGAGGTTGAGCGGCTGGATGCTTCGAAATTTTTACGTCATGACGTAATGCCGGCTTGTCGCCGAGCGACGTACGCCCCTCCTCCGGTTCACGCGCGGGTTCCGGGATGGTTCGGTTGGCTTCAGTAACATCCGAACTCACCAATTTGGCCGTCGAACTCAGTCCAGGGCCGTCACGAATCACGTCAGCAAAGCCCTCGCCCACAGCAGGCAAGACCACATCATTCTTCGCGGCCGCCGGCTCGCTTACTTCATGACGTAACTTGTCTTGAAGTTCCTTTATCGAATCACGCGTGATCCTGGTCTCACGATCACACCATGCATCCACCTGCTCAGGAAACTCATCATACGCACGGCGCAGGTCGTATAAAGTACGCGCCGATTTGACGCCCTTCGAATAAGCAAGATGCAGACAGTTCGGCGCATCCACTAACGCCAGATGATCGGTGACGTAGTTCTGAGTTTCTTTCCCGAGCCCCTCAGCGATTTGCCCTTTCGACTCGCCTTCCTCCAGCTTGCGCTTGATGAATTCCGCGATGGCCCAGACCGACAGATCGGAGCGATGCAGGTTCTCCGCCATCTGATCGTAGCTGTCAAAATTTGGATCAACGAAATATGGAATCCTGTCGAGACTAGCTGACACAGCGGCATCGTATCGACAATGCCCGTGATTGATAATCCAGGTTTCTGGAATGGTCGGATGTGGACGCAGCGAAATCGGCGACTTCACGCCGCGCTTTTTCACGTTGGCGTCCAGCTCGCGTTGCTGCTGCTGTTCTGCTGGCGTACGCATGTCAAATGCGGGGCGCAGATTTGATCGGTCTTTCTGTATCTTGTGAAGTGACATTTCCGGCGCCTTACCTTCGGCGCCCTGGACAGCGATCCCGGCATTCTTCAGCGAAGTCAGCACTCTCATCAGGTCACCTCTTACGCATCCATATTTTTCTTGAAGTATGTGAAAACCGCGCAGATCTCTTTGCCGGCGTCTCTCGCGGAGGTCTTTATCTGCCCCGTACTCTCGGCCTTCAGTCGCCAGACCGGCACCCGCGCGCTGATCGCTTCACGATAGGCCTGCCGATCCGTGACAGCGTACGGAACCATGAGGTGGCCAAAGTCGCTCTGCAGCTTATGGAGCTGCTGCACCTGGTAAGGCTGGCGCGGGTCGTACTCGTTGACCAGCAATCCCAGAAAGCTGATCCGTTCATTCCGGATCCGTGGATCTGGATGCGACTTGATGCCGCCGACGCGCCCCATCGTTTCAACCGATTCCCTGATGCTGTGCTCATCGATCTTCGTCGGAATGGTCACGAAGTCGCTTTCGATCAGGAATGCATTTGCCACCCGGCTATTCGCACCGGCCGTGTCGAACACGGCGTAATCGAAATGCGCATCCAGTTCAGCCAGTCTGGCACGAAGGTTCATCACCAGCTCGATGTCATCCACCTCGGACTGCTCGACAGCCCGCATGCTTTCTCGATCAGAGGCAATCAGCGTCAATTTTCCAAATACCTCCGGCAGCCTCAAAGGCGTCGTTTCAAACAACTGGTGGGTGCGAATCCCGGGAATGGCGTAGTCGGCCATCGCATCGTTGGTGTCCTCCTGCTCGTCGCCGTTGATGATCAACGTGCGGTTATTCAGGTCAGCCAGAAAGTGCGAAAAGGTACAGTTGGTGGTGGTCTTGCCCACCCCGCCTTTCTGATTCGCAGCAGTAAAGGTTTTCATTTTTTTGCTCGTTGGCGTGCGATTGTTTTCACCAGCGCTTCCACCACATCGGCATATTCCGGCGGCAGAACCACCTCGATCTTTCTCCACCCGGGCGGTCGATCACCATGTTCCAGATGAGCTCTCCACGCCCGCCCTACCATCGCGCTGACAGCTTCCTTGGTTAGCTTTAGCTCGCTCGCAATATCTTTCTGTAGAACACCTTCAACTAGTACACGACGGATTGCGCTGATATTTTTTTCCTCGAATCGTTCGAGGTGCGGTCGGATGGTGTCGAACTCTGCCGCTGTTAGCTGCTTTTTGTTTGCCATGAATTCGCCTCCGATGCGCCAAAGCGCTTATACAGACTAGGGCCAACTCAAATGTTAAGTCAATACATGCACATTTGACCATGCGCAAAGCATTGACTTAACACTTTAGTTAACGTCTACGTACTTTTTAGGGGGATGACATGTTTGCCAAAGCTGTTGTCATTTTTTTACTTCTAGGCGCCGCTCCGTTTGCGAAAACGCAGTCGGCGTTCCCGACAGTAGCGCGATCTGTACAACAAGCACGCGATGAGGATCGCCGCTTGATCCTTGATACCGAGCTTCAAGCTGAACGTCAAGCTTTGGTCGCGTCGCAAACGGCACTTGCTAAAGGCGTCACCGATGCCCGCAGGACAGAAGTGCATCGTCACGAGCAAAACGTAGAGGCCCTGCAACGTGAGATCAACGGCATTTCCGAAACGAAGCAAGGAAAGCACGACACCGTGTTTGTTGTAAGGGCCAGGCCGGCGACAGGCGCCGTGCCCCTTAAAAATCCCAGCCAGTCCGGCAGTTTCTGGAACCCGTACAACCGGACGCCGGAGACAGGTACGTCCACTGATTTTTCAACCGTCCAAAGGAGGGAAATTCCATGAAAACCATCATTACCCGTGCAGCACGCTTTGTGATGTTTGCCGGCATTCTGGCTCTGCAAGTTTCGCCTGCACTTGCGCAGTTCACCGGCGCTGGCACCCAGGCGACCAACTGGGTCGTCCAGCTTTTCACACCCTTGCTGCCGCTCGCTTGTGCTGTCTTCGCCATCGCCTGCCTGACCGGGCGCGTCAACTGGGGCTGGTTTATCGGCGCGCTGATCGGCACATGCATCTTCTTCGGCAGAGACCAGGTCGTAACGATGTTCCGCAGCTGGTTCGGAGTCTGACATGGACACCGAGGACGGCATCGATGTCGATACGCTGGCGGTCGGACTGACCCGCCCCTCCACCGTCCTGGGTGTGCCTTACGGCGCGGTCGTGCTCAATATGCTGGTTTCGGTCGAAGCGTTGTCTTTGACCGAAAACGTGCTCTGGCTGCTCTTGTGCGTTCCCGTCCATGGCATCTGCTATCTGATCACGCTGAAAGATCCGCGCTCGTTTGAGCTGCTGGCACTGTGGGCGAAGACGACGCTTGGCACGCTCATCACGTCGCGCTGGTACTGGTCTGCGTCGTCTTACAGCCCACTCACTTTCAGAGATCACCCGGGGCTGATCAAACGGTGGCGCATCAGGCGTCGCCTGACCAAGGAGAAGCGAGCATGAACATTTCTGAAAAGCGGCAGAAGGCTGCCCGCCGAGAAACCCCTGCGGCAACCAATCTGCCGTTTCAGGGCCATCTGACGGCTGGGATCATTGACACCACGACGGGAGAGTACCTGTGCGTGCTGCGCTTGGCCGGTGCCGCATTTGAATGCGCCGATGACGATGTGATCAACAATCGGCACAAGCGCCTGAACCTCGCACTTATGAGCCTGGCGGATCCTCGCGTCACGATTTGGCAGCACATCGTGCGGCGCGAAGAAAACCGTTATCCGGACGGCGATTTCGGTCCTGGTTATGCACACGATTTAAACGCGCGCTACAAGGCCAAGGTTGGTGCAGAGCGGCTGATGGCAAACGAGCTCTATATTACCGTCGTGCTAAAGCCCGTTGCCAGTCGCACCGAGAGCGTGCTGGTTTCCCTGTTCGCATCGCGGAGCCGGGAGGATATCGAGAAGGCCCGAAACAAGCAGATAGCGGAACTGGAGCGCATGATTGCAGACCTTGTTGCGGCGATGAGCTACTACGAGGCGAGCGTCTTGAAGCTTTATAAACGCGATGAGGTCCTCTTCTCCGAACCGGCCGAATTTTTCAACTACCTGGTGACAGGTCGGTGGGAACGCGTCCCGTACGCAGCAGTCCCGCTGAAATATTTGATCGGTGGCGTACGGCCAGTTTTCGGAAACGAAACCGTCGAGATCCGGGGACCGCGCGGATCACACTATGGCGCAATTCTCGGTATCCAGGACTATCCTGCCGAAACAAACCCGATGTTTCTGGACGACCTGCTGACGCTACCATTTGAGCTGGTCGTTACGCAGTCGTTCGAGTTTCACGCCAAGGATGCGGCGCTCCTGAAAATGCAGTTAAAGGGCAACCGCATGCAGAACGTCGGCGACGCAGCGCAGTCACAGATCGACGAAATTCCCCACCTTGCTGACGACCTGGTGGCGCGCCGTGCGGTTCTGGGCGGGCATCATTTCAGTGTCCTTGTCACCGCACCCGATATCGACGATCTGCAAACCGCCGTTGCCGACACGCGCAGCGTGCTGATTGACGCCGGAATCAAGCCAGCCCGCGAGGACCTCGTGGTCGAAGCGGCCTATTGGGCTCAGCTGCCGGGCAACTTCGCAATGCGCCCACGTCTGTCACCGATCAACAGCCGCAATTTGTGCGGCTTCGGGCCACTCCACAACTTTCCGACCGGGCGCCGTACCGGCAACCACTGGGGAGATGCAGTGACCATGCTGATCACCGCAGCGGGAACGCCACACTACCTCAGCCTGCACGCCTCCGATCCGAAGGCCAAGAATGGCGGCAACAAAAAGGATGTAGCAAACACGCTGGTAATGGGGCCGACCGGTTCGGGAAAAACGGCGACCGTCATGTTCGTGCTGACGATGATGCAGAAGTTCGGCCTGACCACTGTGCTGTTTTCCACGGACCGGGACTCCGAGATTGCAGTGCGCCGCTTGCGCGGGAAGGTGTATCCGCTCCGGCTTAACGAACCGACTGGTCTTGCCCCATTTGCGCTCGACCCCGACGAACCGGAAACCAGGCGGCACCTGCAGGTCCTTGTTCGTAAGCTGATGAGCCGGCCAGTCGTTGCGGAAACCGGCATCGAGGTCGATACCAGACCGCTCACAGTGCAAGAAGCAAAAGACGTCGACAAGGCCATCGACGCGGTGCTGCACATGAAGCCGCGAGAAGTACGGCGACTTGGCCGCGTCCTGGACTTCTTGCCAAAGGGCGAGTTATACGACCGTCTGGCTCGGTGGTGCTACGCGCGGGAAAAAGGAAGGGAAGACGGACCGCTTGCGTGGGTCTTCGACAGCGAAGTGCCGCGGGTTGCCGGCGAACTGGGACAGGCTTCAATCACGTCCTTCGACACGACCGCCTATCTGGACGATCCCGAATTGCGCGCACCCATCAATATGCACTTGCTGCATTTGTGTTCCCGCCTGGTGGATGGCCGGCGCTTCGGTCTGATCGTGTCTGAATTCTGGAAGCCGCTCGGCGACCCTCACTACGCCGCGTACTTCAAAAAAGCACTGAAGACTGTACGCAAGTTAAACGGATTCGTGGTGCTGGATACGCAGTCGCCAAGTGACGCGCTGAAGCTAGAGATTTCCCGGACCCTCATCGAGCAATGCCCCACATTGATGTTGTTCCCGAACCCGCAAGCGGACCGGAAGGAAAGCCGGGAATACCTCAACTTGTCCGAGCGGGAATATAACCTCATCAAAACAGATTTGCCCGAGGGCTGCGGCATGTTCCTGCTCAAACAGGGACGACATTCGACCGTGGTCCGGCTGCCACTTGACGGCATGGAAGACGACATGGCTGTGCTGTCGGCACGAACGACGAATCTTGCTCTCATGGACCGGCTAATCGAGCAATACGGCGAAGACCCGGACGCATGGGTTTCTCACTTCAATGAAGAAAGGAAATCGCTATGAAAACCAGTTCAATTATCGCTGCGCTCCTGTGCGCCGGCGCGACCTTCAACGCCAATGCGCAATGGGCCGTTATCGATGCCGCCAACGTCGCGCAGGCCAAGCTGCAGGTCGACGCCTGGACCAAACAATATCAGCAGATGACCTCGCAGATATCTGCAATGACAGGTAACCGCGGCATGGCCGGCTTGCTGCCGGCCGTGGCACCTGCCCTGCCTCCCGACTGGGCGCGATCAATGACGAACCTTTCCTCGCTCGCCCAGCAGATCAGGCAATCGCAGGCAGTCCTGACGCCGCAACAAGTAGCGTACTTGTCGCCGCAACTGCAACAATTCGTATCGCAAGCGCAAAACCTGTCGGCCGCGAACCAGGCCATGGCGCAGAGCGCGTTCAACGACGCCGCCGCGCGCGAGTCCCGGTTGCAAACGATGACAGCTGCCCTGGCGGGCACGCAGGACCCCAAGGCGGCCTACGACCTGGCTAATCGCATCGCTATCGAGCATGCCGCGCTGCTGAAGGATCAGAACCAGCTGGAAGCTGCGGCAAACGGCGCTGCGGCGCAGGACCGCGCGCAAAGCCTGATGGTCAGCCAGATGCGTGCAGCGTCGGCGGGCACGACGATCCCAAAACTCGATTTGACGCAGCCGTGACTGCGTAACGTCTCATCAATTTTCAGGAGAACAAGATGAAACTTCTGATTCCTCTGCTGTTGTCTCTGGCACTTTCCGGCTGCAGCAAAGGTGACTCGACGGCTGCGGCCGCTGTCGCTGACCGGACCTACACGGTGAACGAGTTTCTCGCTCAGCCGGATTTGCGAAAAAGGGTCAGCAGCGCCTGCAGTAACGATCCCGGGCGGATGTCGCTCGAACCGAACTGCGTGAACGTTCGTCGAGCCGATCACCTCGCTTCGGCAGGAACTATTGCCGATATGCCGCGTGTCGTTCCGTAAGGAGAATAGCCATGTACACGGACGGACTGAACTACATCAACGCGATCTGCGAAAGCTATATCGGTGAAAACATTGCTGCCGTCGCACGCGTCATCGGCCCGTTCGTGTGGTCGATGCTGCTGCTCTACGTTGCGCTGTGGGGCTTCGCGAGCTTTCGCGGGCTTATCAAGGAGCCGGCAAACGATTTTATTAATAGGATCATCGTGATCGGCGTCGTCTTGGGTATCGGCCTGAACCTAGCAAATTACAACACCCTGATCACGAACACGTTTTTGCGTGGACCGGACGAATTCGTCGCCGGGCTTGCGCGCTCATCCGGATCGACGGGCGTTGTGAACGGCCTCGACGCCATGCTTCAACAGGGCTTCGATGTGGGAGCCCGTTTCTGGGCCAAGGCTGGCGTTCTTGATGGCGATTTCGGCATGTATTTCATTGCGATAGCGGTCTGGGCTATGACGATCATCGTGACCGCGTATGGTTTCTTTCTGATGGCTCTTTCAAAAGTCGCTTTAACTTTGATCGTCGGACTCGGCGCTCTCTTTTTTATCGGTTTGCTGTTCCAGGCAACATCAGGATTTTTCAATGGGTGGCTGCGCCAGTTAGCCAACTATTTTTTGATTCCTGTGCTGGTGGTCTCCGTGAACTTGCTGATTATGAAGCTATTCTCGCGTTCGGCCACCGGCGCGATGGCCATCACCTCAAGCACGGAAGTGGCGCAAGTATTCCCGTTCCTGGCAATGGGTCTCGTGTCACTGCTGGCGCTTGCCTCAGTACTCAGCATTGCTTCCGGTCTCGCCGGCGGCGTCTCGCTGTCATCGTTCGGCATGGGTAGATTCGCGGCCGGTCTTCTTTCCCACTATGGCCTGAAATTTGGCAAACAGGCCGGCAGTCAGGCGGGACGTCAGGTGGCATGGGCCGGAAAAAAAGCCGGACGCGCCGCATGGCACGCCTATCAAAACCGCGAGCGCAACTCGATTCGTCCAGCAAAAGCCAAAGCCCGGTCGCTGACTTATAAACCGAAGGCCCTTACCTACAAACCGTGAGGAACATCATGCGCAGAGTAATGCTCGTGCTGACCGTGGTCAGCACCCTGGCAGGGTGCGCAACCACCCTGCCCACCTGCGACGGGAAGGAACGTCGCCCCATCAACACCCCGGTCAAAGCCGAAGTGTCATATCCAAGCTGCGGTCATTCCGCGTAAGGAGAATGTGATGAAAAAGAATACTGATGAGGATAATCTAATCGCCGAGATCGCTGCGGTACGCGGCCTGATTGACGGTCACGACAATATGCAGGCGCTGCTGGATCTGGCAGCAGACGAAGCCGACCGGCGCGCAGTCGAAAACGAAAGGTCGCGGCGCCTGGCATGGCGGGTTACAGCAGCGTTTGGCGGTCTGGCGCTCATTGCCTCTGGCATCACCTGGGCAGCGGTAGCAACCGCGATGCGTCCGGCGCCACCACCTGACGTGTTAGTGGTGGAAAAAGCGAGTGGTATAGTCCAGCCATTGATCTCGCTGGCCGAGTTCCAGATGACCCCGGAAGAAGCGACCATCCGGCGCAACATCGATACCTATGTGACAGCCTGCGAAGGTTATTCCTACGAACAAGCAGACATCCACTACTACACCTGCGCTGCTTTCATGAGTCCGCAACTGCAGGCTCAATGGGCACAGAAATGGAATAAGTCGAACCCGGAATCACCACCGAACAAGTACAAAAAGGATCGCAGGGTGCGGGTAAAAGTCGGCGCCATCGCTGTTCTGCGCAATGGCCTCGGTGCGGCAATCGGAGGACGGGCAAGCTTCACCAGATCGCAGTACGTTGGCGACGCCGAAGACGGGCCTTCGACCACCTGGGTCGCCAATATCTCTTTCCACTGGGTGAACCAGCCCACGAACGAGCGCGATCGCCGTATCAACGATCTGGGGATGGAAGTGACCGACTATACGTCCGACCGTGACCTGACGCCGTCAAAATCAGCACCTGCAAATCCGGTACGGCAGGCCTCCCAGCAGCAGCCGGTATCGCCAATGGCGTTAGTGGCACCCACGAGCGTTCAGCAGGTGACGCCATGAAAACGCGACTCCTGACTAGTCTGGTAGCGCTGACGATGGCAGGCGCATCGCTGGCCGCACAAATGCCGGAACCCGGCAAAAAAGATGCGCGGATTCGCTTCGCTACGTACGATCCATACGACGTGGTGACGATCTACACGCGCGTCGGCATGGAGACCCATCTCGTACTCGATCCGGACGAAAAAATCGTCGATATGACGGGCGGCGATGTCGATGCCTGGGGCGTCGCCACCAAGCTGGATCGTAGCGGCGTATTCCTCAAACCTGCCGGCGCCATGCCGGACGCGAACATGCACATCGTTACCAATAAACGGACCTACAGCGTCGAGCTGAAATTAGCCAGGCAGGCGAAAGGCGAAGTTGGCTTCATGACCGTCTATTTCCGTTACCCAGCGGCGGAAAAGGTAGCCGAATCGTCAGCCAGGAAGGCTGAGGAAGTTCGCGAGCTGCTCGACAGAGCTTCGCCAGTCGGGAACCGCCGCTACTCGGTTCAGGGATCGAGCGAGCTGGCGCCAATCGAAGCATGGGACGACGGCAGGACCACATTCATGCGCTTCCGCGCACGTTCTGGCATCCCGGCGGTCTATGCCGCCCGCGGCGATGACGATGCGCTGGAACAGGTCGAGAACATCAACGCGAAAGACGACGTCATTCAGGTTCAGGGGGTGCGCCGCAAATTCGTTCTGCGCATCGGCGATCAGATCGCGTGCGTATTCAACGACGGCTTCGACCAGGACGCCGCGCGGCCGGTCACCAACACCGCATCTCCTTACGTTCAACGCACTCTGAAAGGAACCGAAAAATGAACCTACTCATGTCACGGCAGCCTGAGCCAGATCCCGACGAGGAAAACAGTGTGGAAGGCGAGCGTGCACTTAATTCCGTCAACAAGGGAATCACGCTGCAAAACAAGATCACGAACTGGGCAGTGATAAGCGCAGCTGTCGCGCTGGCTGCGGTTGGCCTGTACAAATACTATGCGAACGTTTATCACAAGTACGAGCAGACCAAGGTCGCACCAAAAGATCTGACGCGTACGGTTGCGACCACAACCCTGCCGCCGTTGACCATGCCCGACCTTGTACCGGACAAGGAACGGGAAACCGCTGTTCAGCCGGCAAACCTGCCTCCCCTGGCCAAGCCCTTGCCAGCTTCTGCCGGGACGCCGGTCTCTGGCCAGCCTCCCGCCAGGAGTCTGGCTGAACTGGTGCGCGAGCGTCGATTAAAAAGCGAAGTCAGGTTTAATTTGACCGGAAAGATGTCCAGCGCCTCCGGCGCAGCTGTCGATCTTGCGACCACAGGATCGGCTGCAAGCGGCGCCGCCGCGACGCCCACAGGTCAGGATAGAAGCGCTCGTTCCTTTGGCCCGGCGTCCGCTCCGGTTGTGCAGGCAGCGAACTTCAATGCGTCGCGCGCCTACATGCTTCCCGACCCATCGCTGATGATGACGCGCGGGATAATGATCCCGTGTACCGTGCTACCCGCAATCGATACAACGCTGAGCGGCGCCGTTACCTGCGTAACGGGGGAAGACGCAACGAGCGCCGACAACAAGGTTTCGCTGATGGATCGTGCCACCTTCTGCACTGGCGAACAGGGCGGCGGCGTGTCGCGCGGCCAGCGCAGGGTCGGCATTATATGGAAGCGCTGCATGACGCCTCAGCATGTGCTGGTACCGCTTGACTCAGGCGCAGTGGATTCTCTCGGGCGTCCTGGCATACCCGGCCAGGTCGATGGTCACTTCTGGGATCGCTTCGGCGCCGCCATCGCTCTGAGCCTGATCAGCGATATCGGACCATACCTGATCGCTACGCGCCAGAGCGGATCGAACAACACCACCGTCTCGTTCCCGACAATTACGGGGCCGCAGGAAGTCATGTCCAGCGTTCTGAAAAACTCCGTCGATATTCCACCCACCATCACTGCGGCGCAAGGCGCGCGCGTGATGATCCATCTGACCAGCGACCTCGACTTCCGCGACGTCTATCAACTTGAAAGGACGAAGTAGTCAGGGACCTGTGCGGCTGCAATCTTGCGGCCAGCTCTTCAACCTCAAAGGGAGATGACAATGAAAGTAGCTGATGCGATTTTCGATGCGAACATTTCCACCCTGGATCTACACCTGCACCCACTCGCTCACCATCTGGCCGACGAGACGATCACCGAGATTGTGGTCAATCGTCCAGGCGAAGTTTTGATCGAACGACGCGATGGATGGGAGCGTTTGCTGAACGATGCGATTTCGTATTCATGGTGCGATGGCCTGGCGATGTTACTGCGTAACCAGGCGAATCAGGATCTCACCGTGAGCTGGCCACTCCTCGGCGCGCAGCTTCCCGGAGGCTTGCGTGTTCAGGTCGTCATTCCACCGGCGATCGAGTCCGGCAAAATTTCGCTGACAATCCGTCGGCCAATTGGCGAGGTCCTGTCGATGGCTGAAATCATTGATGGGGGCACTTTCGATTGCACCCGCTGCGAGCAATCGTTACTGCTGGCTGGCGAGGAGCGCGCGCGGCTTGAAACCGCCTTGCCCCATGACGAGATGGCCATGCTCGACCTGTTCCATAAACGTGAATGGGGTGCTTTTTTCGAAGCCGCAGTGGTCCGGCGCAAGAACATCGTTTCGTCCGGCGCCACTGGCTCTGGCAAGACAACGCTCAGCAATGCGCTGGCAACATTGATTCCGCTAAATGAACGCATCCTTACCGTCGAGGACACGCGGGAAATGCGCCTGCCGCACGCCAACCAGGTCAATCTGGAATACAAGAAAGGCGATAACGGTGTTTCCAGACTAAAGGCACGCGACCTGCTCGAGGCGACACTGCGCATGCGGCCGGACCGTGTATTGCTGGCCGAACTGCGCGGTGACGAAACGTTTTTCTTCATTCAGAACGTTCTCAATTCCGGTCACCCTGGAACAATCACGACCGTTCATGCCACGCGCGCGAAGCTGGCTTTTCGCCGACTTGCGCTGTTGATCAAAAGCAGCCCCGAAGGCGCCGGCCTGGACTTGTCCGACATTACCGACAACCTGTACACCCTGGTCGATATCGTCGTCCAAATGGAGCGCCACACAGATGGCCGGCGCATGGTCACTGAGGTGTACTTCGATCCTGCTTACGCTGCACGCCAACTCGGATAGGAGGAGGAAATGCTGATTACACCAATCGACAGTCCGCGCTACAAGGCAATCGCTTTCAGCGCGCTACTGATGGGAGGGATCCTGTTCGCCCTTTACCTGGCGAGTTACCTGTTCCTGATGAAGCTCTCCAATCCTTTGTTGCCGCCAGTCGCCGCTACCCCGTTTACTGTCTTGCGTTACTGGCAAACGTACGGGACTGATCCCTACACCCGGCACTGGCTGACTGGCTGCCTGATCGCTGGCGCCGTTCCGGCGTGCGTCGTCGTTTTCTACATGATGCGTCCGGTGACCCGGTCGCTTCATGGCGAAGCC